>Ga0070688_100000465_pt1 | contig 20611 bp, 20 predicted proteins | sample KBSS13HmetaG_FD_64679 | JGI IMG/M metagenome (GOLD analysis project Ga0070688, IMG submission 64679) | Switchgrass rhizosphere microbial communities from Kellogg Biological Station, Michigan, USA - KBS S1-3H metaG | ecosystem: Host-associated > Plants > Roots > Rhizosphere ...
GCCCAGCCCAGGTCCGGCACCACCTGCCGGGCCACCACCCCCACCGAGACCACCGTGAGCAGCACCAGCACCACGGCCAGGCCCAGCAGCGACCAGAGGTTCCGCCGCAGGTCGCGCGGCGATGCGTCGTACGCCGCGTCCAGCAGGGTCGGCGCGACGAACAGCGTCAGCGCCAGCTCGGGGTCGAGCGTCACGCTCGGCGCACCGGGGACGAGCGTGATCAGCGCCCCCACCAGCGCCAGCATGGCCGGATAGGGCACTCCCAGCCGGTCGGACCAGAGCGCGAACAGCGCCCCGGCGAAGAGCAGCGCGATGACCAGCTCGAAGAGCCCCATGCGGCTCTCTCTAGACCCTCACTCCGCGCCAGGGAATCGCTCGCAGCGACTCCCCGGCGCTCTCCCGACGCTCAGGAACGCTCGGCCACGATCACCAGCCGCGGGTCTCCGAGCGAGAACGGCCGGCCGTCCAGCGCTCCGTAGAGCCCGACCACCGTCCACCCGGCCTCGACCAGGAGCCTTCGCAGCTCGGCCACCGTGTACACGCCGTAGCTGATCCGCCCCTCCTCGCGCGCCTCGCCCCGCGCCAGCATCGCCTCCTGGAGGAGCCTTCCCTCCACCGCGTCGTAGCGTTGGCGGACGTCGAAGCGGATCCCGGCCGCCTCGAGGGTCCGGTCGTCTGCACCGAACCGCGGCAGCAGCGACTCGGCCGCCGTTCCCACGTCCACCACCCATCTGCCCCCCGGGCGGAGCGATGCGTGCATCGCCCGGAGGAACACCTTCAGGTCCTCGTACGAGAGGTACCCGAAGCTGTTTCCGAGGCAGCACGCCCCGTCGAACGGCCCCGCCGGTGGCGCCCGCATGTCGCCCACCTCGAGCTCGGCGGAGACGCCGATGCGCACCGCCTCCGCCCGGGCTCGCTCCACCGCGTGTCGCGACAGGTCGACCCCGGTGACCCGGTGCCCGCGCCGGGCGAGCTCCAGCGTGTGCCTGCCCTCGCCACAGGGCAGATCCAGCAACCGCCCGGGTCCGCCCAGCCCGAGCTCCCGCTCGACGAGATCCACCTCGTCGCGGGTCGCTTCCTCGGGAATCACTGCCCGCCAGAACTCCAATGCCAGCGGGGAAAAGAACGTCTCGTACCACTCACGTCGCATGGGATGCCTCGTCACCTTCGGGTGGGTTGCAGCACTCGCCGCCCCGGGCAGCGATGGACGCGCCCAGTCGAGCGACGGCTCACGTCTCGTCCTCACGCCCGGCCGTGGGCCGGCGCGAGGTCAATCGCGGACAGGCAGAGGCAACCCGGGGAGTCGGCCTGCCGGGGTGGAAGGCGTCATCCCGGACGGTTCCATAGGAAAACCGCCCGGCCGGTGCAACCCTGGACATCGGCCCGCGGTCAGCGTCGGGTCCGACGCAGCTCCCCGGAAGATCAGGCGCGCACTTGCCACCGGAGGGTTAGAAGGGGCCCCATGAGCGCCGAGACGCGTGCGCCCGGGTGGCCCGAACGTCTGTTGCGTCCCTTCGCCGAGGTCCGGGCCGGTGAGGCACTCACCGCGCTCGTCCTCGCCGCGACCATCTTCCTCATCTTGACCTCGTATTACCTGCTCAAGGTCATCCGCGAGCCGCTCATCCTCCTGAGCGGCGGAGCCGAGGTGAAGGCCTACGCCGCTGCCGGCCAGGCGCTGCTCCTCATCCCCGTGCTCCGTATCCACGGAGCCATCGCCAGCCGCGTCAGCCGCTTCAAGCTCATCACGATCATCTTCCTCTTCGTCGCGTCCAACCTGGTCGTCTTCGCGGCGCTGCTGGAGGCGCACGTCTCCATCGGCCTGTCGTTCTACCTCTGGGTCGGCACGTTCAATTACCTGCTGGTCGCTACCTTCTGGAGCTTCGCCAACGACGTCTACACGCCCGATCAGGGCAAGCGGCTGTTCGCCATCGTCGGCGTCGGCAGCTCGGTGGGCGCGCTCGCCGGCGCCGCCCTGGCCAGCTTCCTCCTCAAGCACCTCGCGCCGCTGCACCTGATGCTCGCCTCGGCGGCCCTCCTGGTCGTCACGCTCATTCCCTTCGCGGTGGTCAACGCGCAGCGATCGTGCTGCCCGAAGGACCGCGGGCGCGAGGTCACCAAGGACGAGCCGCTCACCGGCGCCGGCGGATTCCAGGCCCTCCTCGCCGACAGGTACCTGCTCCTCATCGGCGCCATCACCATCCTCGCCAACTGGGTGACCAACTCCGGCGAGTACGTGCTGGACAAGACCCTCATCGACGTCGCCCGCTCCAGCGCCATGATCGATCCCGGCAAGTTCGTCGGTCAGTTCAAGGCCGAGTACTTCTGGTGGGTCAACCTGATCGCCGTGCTGGGTCAGTTCTTCCTCGTCTCCCGCGTGCTGAAGTACCTCGGCGTCGGGACCGCCCTCCTGGTCCTCCCCTTCGTGTCGATGTGCGGCGCGATGGCCATCGTCCTCTTTCCCGTGCTGGGGCTCATCCGGCTGGCGAAGGTGGCGGAGAAGGGGACCGAGTACTCCCTCGAGACCACCGCGGTGAACGCCCTCTACCTCGTCGTCTCGCGTGACGCGAAGTACAAGGCCAAGGCGGTCATCGACACCTTCCTCGTCCGCTCGGGCGACGTGTGCGCCGCCGCGTCGATCTGGATCGGCACCCACCTCGGGGTCCGCACCTACGGCTTCGCCGCGATGAACGTGGTGCTCACCGCGACCTGGCTGTTCGTCGCCTGGCGCGTCCGGGCCCTCCACCTCGCTCGCAGCGGAGCCATCCAGTCCAGTCCGCTCGGTGCTCCCTCGCCCGCCACGTCATGAGCGCCGCCGCCGCACCCCACGCTCCGGTGAGCCTCACCCGCCGCGCTCTTCCGTACGCCGCCCTCCTGTTCCTTCTGGTCGGCGCCCACGGGCTCCTCGAGACCGCCCGGGACGGCCTGTTCCTCGTCGAGCAGCCCATCACCCGGCTCCCCTGGCTCTACCTCGCCGTCACTGCCGGCGTGCTGGTGCTCACCCCTCTCCAGCGGCGCCTCTGGAGCGGACGCCTCCACGTCGCCCTGCCGCTGACCCTGGCCGCCGCCGCCGCCGTGACCCTCGGGTTCTGGGCCTTCGCCGCGGCGCGGTCGACCGTCCTCGGCTTCTACGTCTGGACCGCGCTGTTCTCCTCGCTGGTCTTCGTTCAGTTCTGGCTCACCGCCGACGAAGCATTCAACGTCGACGAGGCCAAGCGCGCCTTCGGCTTCATCGCGGCCGGTGGCCTCCTGGGCGCCGTCACCGGCACCGGCGCGGCGCGGATCGCCCTCGACTTCACCGACCCGCGGACTCTGCTCCTCATCTCCGCCGGAGCCACCGTCGCCGCCGCAGGTCTGGCCCTGGTCAGCGCGAAGGGAAGCTGTCAGGGGCCAGAGGTCCAGCCGGAGATGACCGCCGCCCGGGCGATGCCGGGGTACGTGAAGCACGACCCGTACCTGCGACTCCTCGCGGTGCTGGCGCTCCTCACCGCCGCGAGCGCCACGCTGATCGACTACCTCTTCAAGGCAGCGGTCGCCGGCGGCGTCGCGCCCGAGCGGATTCCCCGGCTCGTCGCCAACGTCTATCTGGGACAGAGCGCCCTCGCCCTCGTGGTGGAGCTGGTGCTGGTGGGCCTGCTGCTCCGCACCAGCGGGGTCACCCGGAGCATCGCCCTCCTTCCCCTGGTCGTGCTCGGAGGGGCCACCGGCTACGCCGTGGGCGCCGGGCTCGTGGCGATGATCGTCCTGAAGACCCTCGACGGCGGCCTTCGCCCCTCGCTGTACCGCGTGGGGACCGAGCTGCTCTTCCTCCCCATCGGCCCGGCCGAGCGGCGCGTGGTGAAGCCCTCCATCGATACCCTCGGCCAGCGCGGCGGCCAGGCCCTGGCCTCGCTCCTCCTCCTGGCCCTCCCGCTTCTCCCCGAGCGACACCAGCTCGGCGCGGCGACGGTGTGCCTCGCCGTCGTCGGCGTGGCGTGGGTCCAGGCGACCGTGGTCCTCCGCCGGCGCTACCTCGAGCGCTTCCAGCGGGAGCTGGGCGAGGGTCGGGTCACGACCACCAGCATCGGCCGCTTCGATCTCGCCTCGGCCGAGGTGCTCGTCGCGGGGCTGGGCTCCTCGAGCGTTCGCGAGGTCCTCGCTGCCCTCGACGTCCTCTCCGGCTCGGGCCGCGTGGGCCTGGTCCCGGCGCTCATCCTCTACCACCCGGACCCCACCGTGGTTCGCGCGGCATTCCGGCTCCTCTCCCGCTCGGAGCGGCCGGACGTCGACGCGCTCCTTCCCTTCCTGCTCCGTCACCCGGACGATCAGGTCCGTGCCCTGGCGGCCGAGCGCTGGGCCGGCGGCGGACATCCTCCGGACGCGCTTCGGGCCACGCTCGACGATCCGAGCCCCAAGGTGCGAGCCTCCGCGCTGGTCGCGCTGTCCAACGGCGCCGGCGGCGGCGATGCCCTGGCCGAGCTCGCCGCCATCGCCGCGGGGCCGGAGCTCCAGTCCCGCCGCGCCCTGGCATGGGCCATCGGCAACGCTCCGCGGCCGGATCTCCTCCCGGTGATCGAGACGCTCTTCCTCTCCGGCGACGTGGAGACCCGCCGCGAGCTGCTCCGCGCCGCCCCCGGGCTGCCGACGCCACCGCCGGAGTTCGTGGCCCAGCTCATCTCGCTCCTCGCCGAGCCGTCCCTCCGTCCCGGGGTGCGGGACGCGCTGGTCAGCATCGGAGCACCGGCCCTCCTCGAGCTGGAACGGCTGCTGCTCGACCCCGAGACTCCTTACGCCCTGGTCCGCGAGCTGCCGGCGTGCATCGCGCGATTCGCCCCCGAGCCCGCGACCGGCCCGCTGCTCAGCCGCCTCGTGCAGACGCGGGGAGGGCTGGACCGCTTCCGCTCGCTCCGGGCGCTCAACCAGCTCCGGCGAACCCATCCCCGGTTGCCACTGGCCCGCTCGGCGCTCGAGACCGCGCTCGAGATCGAGCTTCGGTCGGTGTTCCGCAACCGTGTGCTGCGGCTGGCCGGAGTCGACCTCGGCATCGGACGGAAGGACGGTCGCGCGCCGGCAGGGACCCTGCTCCTGGACCTGCTGCGCGACCGCGAGCGACGCGGGATCGAACGCACGTTCCGCGTGCTCAACCTCCTGCTGCCCGGCGAGGGGCTGGAGCAGGTTTACCTGGGCATCCGCTCGGAGGATCGCCGCCGGCGGGACGCCGCGCGCGAGGTGCTGGTCGAGCTGCTCCGGGCGCGGTGGCGCGAGCCGGTGCTGTCGCTCCTCGATGCAAAGGCCCTTCTCCCGGCGTACACGGTCGATGTGCTCGGCCCGTCGCCGACCCCCGAGACCTTCGTCACCGCGCTGCTCGACCAGAGCAGCGAGGTCGTCCGGCTCCTCACGCCCTGCCTCGCCCGCGAGCAGGGCTGGAGCGGGGTCGTGAAGCGGCTCCGGGCCGGGCCCCGCTGCTCCGACGAGCAGTCGGCCGCCGTCGCCGAGGGAGCCATCGAGCAGCTCGAGCAGGGCGTGGAGGAGGTCCATGCCTGACCTGGACCCGGCCACTCTCGCCGAGCGGGTATTGCGGCTGAGCCGATCGCCACCCTTCGACCTGATGCCGGTCGAGGACGTCACCGTGCTTGCCACGGTCGGGCGCGAGCAGTCCTTCCCCACGCGGACCGTGCTGGCACGGGCCGGCGAACGCACGATGGCGCACTACGTGCCCCTCGCCGGCCGCCTGCGGTTGTCGGACAATCCCCTCGTCGAGGTGCAGGCGACGCACGGCGGGGTGGGCGCGCTCTCGGTGCTCGGCAACGTCGTGCTTCCGGGCGACCTGGTGGCCGAGGCCGGGTCGGTCCTGCTGGTGCTCGACCGCGATGCGCTGCTCGGCGTGCTCGAGGAGCACGGTCACGTCGCGCGAACGGTACTGCGCCTGATCGCGACGAAGCTCCTCGAGTTCCGACGGAACAGCACGCTGCCCGAGCGCCCTCCACGGCCACCGCCGACCATGCGGCTGGACCTCGTCTCTCGCATGCTGACCTTGCGCGAGGCGCTCGGACTGGGCATCGACGGGATGGCCACCATCGCGCGCCTCGCCCGGGTGGCGCGCGCGCGCCAGTTTCGCCCCGGGGAGAGCGTGATCGACGGACAGCACCCGGCGGACGTCCTCATCCTCCTCGAAGGCTCTTTGCTGCTGAAGGGACCCGGCGCCACCGAGCGGACGGTTCGACCGGGCGAGGTCCTCGGCCTGGTGGAGGCGGTGGCCGGCGTTCCCCTCGGTGTCGAGGCGACGGCGAGATCCGACACCACCACGCTGATGCTCAGCCACCACGAGCTCGCCGAGGACATCGAGGACGAGGACGCGCTCTGCCTGGAGCTCATCCGGAGCTTCTCCGCGCAGCTGTGGCGGGAGGTCGCCGGCACGGGCCCGTGGAGAGACGTCACGCAGGACGGGGACTCGCAGGACGGGGCGGAGGATCGCCCCGCCGCCGCCCGCGGCTAGAAATCAGGAGGCTGATCGCCCTCCGGACGCTCGAGGCCCACCACGCGCAGCGGCTCGCCCTCGAGCAGGTGGATCCGGAGCGCGAACTGTCCCGGGCGGCCGGTGGACACGTCGAGCACGCGCTGGCCCTCCCCCATCTCGGGCACCTCGAGGCACAGCTCTGCGGTCCCGCCACGCGCCACCGGCACCACCGCGACGCTCCCCCGGTTCAGCCACAGGCGCGCCGCCGGCGCGGGCGCGGCACCCAGCCCGGCCGCCTCGGCGCGATCCTCGACGCACAGGCGCCGCCCCTCCTTCACCTCGGCTCGTTGGAGCGACGACAGCCGGAGGAGGTAGCGGCGGAGGATCTTGTCCCGCCGCCCACGGAGGATGCGCTCCAGCTCGCTCCGGACCACCGGGTCGAAGAGCTGCGCCTCGTCGATGATGCCGGAGAGCGCCGCGTCGTCGACGTGGGAGAGGATTCGCGCCATCCACGCACCGTCGTCCTCCTCCATCGCCGAGAAGGCGGGGTTCGGGTAGCCGACGTGCCAGTCCTCCGGGACGAACTCCTGGTCCTCGAAGTAGCCCCAGATGGGCCCCGCCGGACCGAAGTGCACCCGTTCCCACGGACGCTCGATCGTGCCGAGGGTGATGAAGTCCGCGCCCATCGCTCCGAAGTCGATGTAGTAGACGAAGCCCACTCGCCGGGAGACGCTGTCCCAGTCGAGCAGGCCGCCGAGGGTGTCTCCCCAGTCGATGATGTAGTGCTCGACGTGGCCGCGCGGCTTGTCGTGCTCCACCCACATCGCGAGCGTGTTCTGCGAGCGCGCGTCGTGGTGGTTGACCCATGCCCCGAGGATGCGTGAGCCGCGGAGCTCGCGCCGGTCCTCGTGGTCGACGACGTCGTTGGGGTCGCCTCCCCACGTCCCGCTGTAGTCCCACGGGCCGAGCGGCTTTCCGGGGAGGAACTCGCTGGCCATGGCGCGGACCGTCCCGTCCTTCTCCCGGGGCAGGTGCGCCATCAGCTCGATGATCCGCTCCTTGGTCAGCGTCTTCCCGCCGGGGTCCTTGATCTCCTGCTCGGGCAGCTCGAGCTGGTCGGTGTCGACGTGAACCACGCGGTTGCAGGGCACGTGGAAGCCGGCTGCGTAGTAGAGGCGACTGCCCACCACGTCGCCGGTCGACGCGCGGCCCCACTGCTGGGTGCTGTCGAACTTGATGACGTGGACCTTCCCCGCGGAGGTCTTGATCCGGAAGCCGGGGTTGGCACCGTCGATCTTCACCCCCACCACCTTCCACGGCAGCTCCTCGCCGGGTGAGCGACCCTTGCACGGCCCGCGGGCCATCTCCTCCGCCGTCATCGGACGGCGGCCGAGGCGGTTGGTGAACCAGCTCGAGTCCGCGACCTCGTCCAGCGCGTTCACGTTGCGCGCCGGGTGGCCGGTGGGGAGCAGCCACATCCTGGCGAAGGGGCGGAAGAAGATGTGGTCCGCTCCGTCCCAGTAGAGGGGGACGAAGGAGTCCTCCGGCTTCGGGCTGAACGGACGGCGGTCGTCGTCCTCCCAGAGCACCGGCTTGGTGGAGAACGGCCGGGCGCCGCTGCACGCCGCCAGTCCCGCGACGACCAGCGCCGCCAGTCCCGCGACGACCAGCGCCGCCACTCCGGCGAGCATCGGCCCCCGCCGGCGAGGTATCAACGGGCCGTGGACGAATCCCGGAGCGTCGCCGCCGAGCGGGGAGTGCGAGGCACCGTCGAGCGCCTTCGCGAGCGCCTCCGGCGCCACCGGCGAGGACTGGCCGAGCTCTTCCTCGGTGTGCTGGTGCCGCTGTGCGGCCTCGCGCTGCTGGCCCGCTGGGTGGTGCATCCCCAGCCACCCCCCTTCGACCTCGCGGTGCTGGAGTGGATCCACTCCCATGCCTCGCCGGGACGCGACCGGGCGGTGGAGTGGATCACCGACCTGGGCACCTGGCGCGGGGTTGTGCCGATCACCGTCGCGCTGGTCATCTATCTGCTGGCGCGAAGGCGGAGCGCGCAGGCCCTCTTCGTCCTCCTGTCGATGGTGGGCGCCTGGCTCCTCGACGACGCGGCCAAGGCCTTCTACGGACGCGAGCGGCCCGCGCTCTGGAACTCGGCCACCAGGCAGATGTGGTTCAGCTTCCCGAGCGGCCACGCCATGAGCTCGATGGCCCTGGGGACCGTGCTGACGATCCTCGCCTGGCGAACCCCCGCCCGCTGGCCGGTGCTGGTCGGCTCGGCGCTGCTCGTCCTTCTGGTGGGCGGGTCCCGCCTGTACCTCGGAGTGCACTTCCCCTCCGACGTGGTCGCCGCCTGGCTCGCCTCGCTGGCCTGGGTGCTGGGCCTGCGCCTGGTCCTCCTGCCTAGAGCGCATAGGTCACCCCGAACGCAAGGCTGAAGGAGGTCAGGCGAAGCCCCTGACTGAAGGGCTCGGTGCCGATGCCGACGACGAACTGGAAGTTGCTCGCGCCGAGGATGGCCGCGGTCCGGATCCCGGCCTCGGCGGAGAGACGCAGCAGGTCCCAGCGGAAGTTCTGGAGGTGGGCGTCGAAGACGTTCCCGAACGCCACCCCGGCGACGCCGTCGATGTAGGCGAACACCGGCCACCGCCACGAAAGCTGGGCGCCGATGGCGCTCCGGTCCCGGAGCCGCCCGCGGAGGAATCCGACGAACGGCTCGGCGCCGCCCACCGTGACCAGCTCGGTGAAGGGGACCGGCTGGCTCCCCAGCGGATCGGCGAACTGGGCGAGCACGCCCAGGCTGAGGATCCGCCCCCTGCCATTGACGTCCCAGGAACCCTCGATCCCGGCGCCGTACTGGATCCACGAGCGGTCGAAGCCGCGGGTGACGTCGACGGAGGGAGCGACGGCCACGCCCACCCGGATGCCGCTCCGGTTGACGTCCGGGTTCCGGGTGTCGATCGAGCCGCGGAAGGACAGCCCGGCGGCGGTGGTGTTCTCCTGGTAGCCGGGGGGCGGGGGGAGCTCCCCGCGCTCGACCCGCTGGGTGAGGGTCGGGTCGCTGCAGCAGGAGTACTCGCGGAACACCGTCCGGGTGAGGTGGGCGCCGGTCTCGATCCGCGCCCGATCCTTCACGTACCGGTACATCACCGTGCCGCCCACGGAGTCGGTGCCGTAGCGCGACTTGAAGTCGGTCGTCGTCTCCGGGCCGATCCCGAAGTACAGGTTGTCCGGTCGCCGGTTCCAGCGCGCCTCCACGGCGATCGAGCTCGCCTTCGAGAAGCTGTAGCGGTCGCCCACCGCGATGGTGATCCAGTTGGAGCCGCCCCAGGCGAAGTCCGCGGTCACCTTGTTGTCGGTGACGAAGGTGTCCCCCCAGAAGAAGTGGAGCCCGATGCTCGGGCGAAAGCCGAAGTCGAGGAAAAAGGTGGGGAAGATGCCGCCCTTGTTGTCCGGGCCGAAGGCGAAGAAGTTGAAGACTGCGGGGCCCCAGTTTCCCTTCTCGGCGGCGGTGGCCGCAGCGCCGATCGGCACGCGGATGACGTACTGGGTGACGAGGTACGCCGGCAGGAGGATCACCCGCGGCACCCAGATCAGCACCTCGCCCGGGGTGGGCGCCGGGGGAGCCTGGCCGCGGTAGTCAGGCACCTCGCGTCGAGGCGGCGGCTCCGAGCTGGCCTGTGCCGCGCCCTCGGGCGCGGGGCCCTCCGCTGGCGGGCTCGACGTCTGCCCCGCGGGCGCTGCCTCCTGTCCGGGCGTCGCGGCAGAGCCGTTGCCCTGCTCCGGCGGCGGCGCGGCGGGTGCGGGGCCTTGCGTCGCGGGACCGGGCGACTGCGACGACGGCTCCGGATCGGCGCGAGCGACGGACTGCGCGAAGGCGAGGGAGACGAGGATGACGGCGACGGGAGGCGTGCACGCGGATCGCGCGGACCGGCCGCTCCCTCGGAACCGCGTCACCGCTGTCCCCGAGCCCATGGCCCCGAGTCCTGATCGGAAACAGCCCCCGGCGCAAGCCGAACCTTCGTCCCGGCGACCTCGACGCTACAGCCCGAGGGCGATCGTCCCGCCGAGGATGGGGGCGGGGTTCAGGTCTCGCTCCCGCACGATGTTCCCGTCCCCGTCCAGCACGGCGAGGGACCGCTGCACGCTGACCCCACCCCAGAGGGTGAAGTGCAGCAGACGCGTGGGTTTCCAGTCGATCCCGGCGAGCAGCGGGAGCGCGGAGTCCCGCCCGACGCCGTTGGGGACGGGGCTGTCGGTGGGCAGGCGGAACTCGCGACCGAGCCCCACCACGACGAGCGCTGCGTGGAGCGAGAGCTGCGGGACCGGGGAGTACGCCAGCCCGAGCCCGGCGGTCCGTCCGGGACCGATGCGCAAACCGCCGGCGACCAGGCGCCATCGACCTTGGTCGAAGGGAAGAATCCACTCCGCGGTCGGGACCGGAAGGATGAACAGGCTCCGCGCGAGCCGGGTCTGCACGGTGAGGAGGACCCCGAGGTTCAGCTCGGGGCTGAACCGGTACTGGGCGCCGAAGGTGCCGCCGACGCTGATGGTGTCGTCGAAGGCGGAACCGCGAGCCCCGGCGGAGGCGACGTTGACCTCCCCGAGAAGGACCCAGCGATCGTCGATCCGGTAGCGGGCCTGGAGGCCGAGGGCGTAGGTGCGGACCTGATCCCACGGGACGCCACCCGTGGGGAGCAGGCCGGGATCGCCGCGGAAGTCGTAGAAGGAGATGCTCCCGTCGAGGGGCACGCTCAGGTACAGCTTGGAGTTCACCTTGATGACCGGCGCGATCCGGCCGGTGAGAAACGTGCTGTTCATGCTCCCCGAGGTTCCGGACACGTCGGCGGGGAAGGTGTGAACGCCGCTGAGGTCGAAGATACCGAACACCAGCGGGAAGGGCTGACCGCTGCCGACCACCGGGGGCGGCGCCTCGGAGGGGGTCGCGGCGGCCTGGGGCTGTGACCACGCCGGTGGCGTCGCGAGAGCGAGCGCGGCGCAGAGGAGCTGTTGCAGCCGGCCAGTCGGAATCGGGAAGCGTCGGTTCAGGGAGCGGATCGATGAGGAGGCAACTGCCAGGCGGCAGCCGCGGATGCGGGAAGCGGACCTCTTAGGAGAAGGGCGCGGGCTGGATCAAGTCAGCGGGCCGCGCTCGCGCTCGGACCCGCGCCTGCCTGACAGAAGTGGCGCCGCGCGGCCGGTTCCGCCCGGATCAGCGGCTGCGGCTGAAGATCACCACCGCGATCCCGCCGAGGACCAGCGCGCCCGCGCCGAGCAACCGGAGCGTGACGTGCTCTCCCAGGAACGCCACCCCTCCGAGCGCGGCGATCACCGGGACGGTCAGCTGCACGGTCGCCGCCTGCAGCGCGCTCAGCCCCGAGAGCGCGCGGTACCAGATGACGTACCCGATGCCCGAGGTGATGGCTCCGGAGGCGACGGCCGCGGTCACTCCCGACGTCGAGAGGTGAGGGTGCTCGACCAGGAAGCTGATTCCCACCAGCACGAGCACCATCGGCACGGTCCGGGCGAAGTTTGACGCGGTGGTCCGGAGCGGGTCGGAGGCCTTTCGCCCGCGGAGGGAGTAGATCCCCCAGCCCACGCCGCCGAGGAGCATGAGCGCCATGCCTCCCGGCGGAGAGCCCGACACCGAGGGATTGGTGAGGAGCAGCAGGCCCACCAGCGCGAGCGCGAGGCCCGACCACTTGGCGGGGCCGGGACGCTCGCCCTTCACCAGACCCCAGCCGATCATCGTCAGCTGCACCGCTCCGAAGAGGAGCAATGCGCCCAGGCCCGCGCCGATCTGCACGTAGGCGAGGGAGAACGCGATGGCGTAGCCGAAGAGGGCGAACGCGGAGAACCAGCTCCCGGCGTGCGCGCGATCCCGGCTCCCGAGGTGGGCGAGGACGGCCATCACCACCGCCGCGGAGCCGAGTCGCACCGCGGTGAAGCTCGGCGCGTCGATCGCTCCGCCCCGCAGCGCCAGCCGGCAGAGCAGGGAGTTGCCGGCGAAGCAGATCATCGCCAGCGTGGTGAGCAGCGCGACCTGCCTCGCCGCGCCCGCCCCTCGGGTCTCCACGGTGGATGGAGTCACGGACATGCGCGGTCGGTCAGTGCAGCCGCCAGCGGAGGAAGAGCGCCACCAGCGCGGGGACGGCGAAGACCACCAGAAACACCGGCGCCTCCTCGGCGACGCTGTAGCCCGCTCGCTTCACGCCGATGGCCATGTTCACCCCGGCGCCCACGAGCCACACCGGGAGGAAGACCAGCGCGGCGGTGGGGAGCGCGCCCGGTCCACCCACGAGACGACCCACGAGCAGGCAGGCCGCGAGGACGAGGAGCCCGACACCGATGACGATCGCGGTGTGCACCCCGACCTCACTCCACCTGGCCGATGTCCAGCCGGTGGATCTTCCCGGCGGACCCGAGGTGGAAGCGGAAGTAGGTCCGGAAGTCTCCCCACTGCTCCGAGTGGAAGTCGCCCACCACCTCGAGCCCGTCCGCGCTCACCCGGTCGACGGACGTGAAGCGCTCGTGGCCGAGCGCATCGCGGGTGAAGTCCCGGAGGCTGCGAGGCTTGCCGTCGTCGAACAGCTGCGCTCCGTCCTCGAAGAGGGCGGACCAGGCTCCGGGGTCACCCTGCTGGAAGGCGTCGATGGCGGCCTTCACCGTGGGGTTCTTCAGGGCGGGCGGAACCATCGCGCCCGTTTAGCGCACGCCGCCCCGGCAGTCAGGCCCGTCCCGCGGTCGCGTGGCGCGGCGCCGCCGCCGCCGGAGCGGAGGCCGGTGTCGGGCCCTCGACCGCGTAGCGGCGCAGCAGCTCCGCCGCCCGTCCGCTGGCCTCGGCGCGCCGGGCGAGCCAGGCGAGCAGCGGCGCGAGCAGCCGTGCCGGACCGGTGGGCAGGCCTTCGTTCCACTTCACCAGCAGCGCCAGGTCGCCGAGCCGCTTCGGGAAGCCGTTGGCCTTCGTCTCCCCGTCGCGCGCAAGCCCGAACAGGACCTGCAGCGCCGCCTCGAAGCCGGGATGGCCCGGGGTGAACGTTCCGCGGAAGCGCATCACCTCCGTCTGGGAGGCGTTCCGCCACAGGTGGGACTGCCCGGGCTCGACGACGACCTGCTGCCCGGCACGCACCTGCCGGGTGACGCCGTCGAGGGTCACCTCGATCACGCCCTCGAGCACCTCGATCCGCTCCTGGTGCACGTCGTGGAAGTGGCCCATCACCCCGCCGCCCCCACCGACCTCGATGTCCAGGACGGAGCGCTTCCCGCCGTTGTCGCGGGCCGACTCGACCAGGATTGCCCGCTCGCGCGTCTGCGGGTTCTCGAACATGCGCTCGTTCATCATTGCGTGACCTCCCGATTAGTACGATGTACTATGCACGGGAGATGGACCTAGGTCAACGTACTAATTTGGGACGGGGCAGCGGTACCGCGCAGCGCATCCTGGAGCACGCCCGGAAGGCCTTCAACGAGCGAGGGGTGGCGGCGGTCGGAGTCCGCGAGATCGCTCGGGATCTCGGCCTGAGCCCGGGAAACGTCTCGTACCACTACCCCACCAAGGAGGACCTGGTGGGGGCCCTGATGCGCGACGCGCACGCCCGGAACAACGCGCTGGTGGACAGCCCCCCGCCGGCGGAGGGCTTCGAGCAGGCCGATGCGATCCTCCGCGGCATCATGCGGCGAGATCTGGAATCCCGGTGGCTGGTCCGGGATCTCCCCGGGCTCCTGGCGACCTTCCCCGAGCTGCGTCCCCTCCACGAGGTGATGCAGCGCGCGCGTGACGCTCGCACCGAGAAGTTCCTGGGCAGGCTGGTCACCGCCGGGCTGCTCGACGGAGAGCGAGTGAAGCAGCGGCTGCCCGAGCTCCGCGTGCAGATCCTCACCCAGATCTTCTTCTGGGTCCCCTCGGCGATCCTCGCCGCGCCGGACAGCGACCCCGCGGACCGTCTGGAGCTGCACGCCCGCGCTGCGATCTCGCTGCTGCTCCCGTTCTGCACGCCGGGCGGACGGAGGAAGCTGGAAGCGCTGCTCGACCGCCGGGGGTGATCATTCGCCGGCCGGCCCGCTGGGGGAGAACACCTCGATCCCGAGCAGGACGCGCCATGACGGCGTGCCGAACTGGGTGCCGAGCCCGAGCCCGGCGCCGAGCCTGACGCGGAGCTGCGGTCCGGTCCCACCGGTTCCCTCCCAGCGCGCGGAGAGGAGCGCCTCCGCGCTCGTGGTCTCGGGCTTGAAGAAGCCGGCGAACGCGGTGGCGCCGTAGACCTCCGGACCCACGACCGTCCGCGAGGCCTCGCCCGCGAACAGCTTCGCGCCGGCTGCCGCGCCGAAGAGGAGCTCGCTGCCGCGGGGCGCGCCGGGAACGCCGCCGTCGTCGCGGGGTCGAACGTGGACGCCCAGCTGGCCCGCCCAGGTGAAAACGCCCACGTCGCCGGCGAGGAGGAGCCGCACCATCCCGCGGTACGTCCCGTCGCTGAGGTATTCGCGCGTCTCGCCGCTCGGGATCCACAGCTGCGCCCCGATGCCCAGCCGGAAGGGCCCGTTCCATTCCCCCAGGAGCCGCGCGTCCACGCCGATGCGCACGTCGGAGAGGGTGTCCGGGTTCGACCCCAGGTCCACGTCCACCGCCGGGTACTGGAATCCGCCGGCCGTCACCCCCGGTCCCTTCACCGCGAGCGGGAAGTCGAACCCCACCGAGAATCGCAACGAGCGCCACGTGATCGCCCCGGCCACCTGGCCGTAGGCCGAATCGGTCACGACCGGGATCCGGCTCGCGCTGACCCGCAGCGGCTCGTGCGCGTAGCGCGCCGAGAAGGACAGCACGCCGCCGACGTCGCCGTGCATGTCCAGGCTGTCCATCACGAACCAGCCGGCACCGGGAGCAGACGGGGCGAAGCGCTCGGCGTTGAAGCCCTCCGCAGGGGTCTGCGCCCACGCGCCGAAGGCACAGAGCAGCGCGCCAAGCGCGGCGCAGCGGAGCGATGTCCTAGAACTCCGCATGGACCCTCGCTCCGAGGACCGTCACCGGTCCGCTGCGGTCGGCGTTGTAGGCGGGGTTCCACAGGAGCTGAAAGTCGCCCGACAGCCAGATCGCCTTGAAGAGGTTCAGGCTGTAGAAGAGCTCGAACACGCCCTCGCTGGCCTGCCGGAGCGCGCCGTCGCCGATGAACCCGTCGATGCCTCCGAGCGCGAGGTACCGGGCGTGGCTCGCGGAGATCCAGCTCAGCCCCAGCCCGACGCCGGTCACGTCGAACGGCCTGTTCCAGAGCGAACCCCGGGCCACGGCGCCGAACGACAGCGAGCGGTCCGCGGCGTTGAAGGCCACGACCTCGCTCTGCCCGTCGGACCACATCGCCCGGAGGAAGAGGCCGATGTCCTTCGCGACGAACTGCTCGATGTCCAGCCCGATGCCGACCTTGACGTTGTCCTTGCGCACCCAGCACAGGTCCGGCGCGCCGGGGTTCTGCGAGCCGTAGTTGAAGTCCACGCACGCGGCCGCGTTCTTCGTCGGGTCGGCCTGGAAGGTCGCGATCGCGTCGTCGAAGGAGCCGCTGTGCACCCGGTTCCGGTAGCCGAGCAGCCGCACCGCGCCGGGGAGCCCGAACAGCGTGTGGTCGTGCTCGATCTCCAGCTGGTCGCCGAAGTACTGCCAGAAGCGGAAGTCCACCGGCAGCTGGTTCGGGTTCTTCGGCGGCAGCGTGTGCGCGAACCGGACCGCCCAGTCGTCCCAGTACCACTCCACCGCCGCCCCGTAGGTGTAGCCGCGCGCATCCGCCATGAAGTCCCAGGAGGCGTGGGTCATGAACGCCATGTTGAAGAAGCTCTGGCGCGGATCGCCCGTCACTCCGTTCTTGTCCATCACGTCCAGCACGCTGAAGTTGCCGGCCCAGACGACGAGGCGGCGGCGATCCACGGTGGTCCCGAGCTGCATCGGGTTCGAGTCCATCGTCTGCGGCTCGCCGCCGAGGCCGATGGTCTGCCGGAGGTACAGCCGGGCCCGGTAGACCTGCGGCGTCTCCGAGCCGCCCTTCTGCAGCTCGAAGTTCTGGATCGCCCCGCCCAGTCCATGGAGGGTCGAGAGAGGGCGCTCGGCGATGACCTCCGGAACGAAGTACGCCTCTCCGCCCTTCCAGAGCCGGGCCCCCAGGAAGAGCGTGGCGCTCCAGGTGAAGCTCCGCTCGTGTCCCGGCAGCAGCGAGTTCGTGCTGCCGTTCAGGTTGGTGTACGGCGCGGTGAAGGGCAGCTTCCAGCTGGAGATGTAGGTGGTCTGTCCGTAGGCGTTCCAGCGCTCGTCCTGGAGGTCGTGCAGACCGGCCTGGCTCAGCACGTTCATCACGTCGAACGCGACGTCCTCGTGCCGGCCGGGGGGCGCGGCCTGGGCGAGGGCCGGCGAGACGGCGAGCGCGGCCCCGAGCAGACACGCCCGCGCGAGCGCGTTCGCTGCCCGCCATCGACCCGGTCGTCGAGGAACCGCCGCGCTCACGCCATCTCTCCCAGGATGCGGAACGGGCGTGCGTAGGGGAGGCGCAACGGAGATGTCAAACGAAGAGGAGACGACTCGCGCCACCCTGTGGCAGCGTTCCCGGCCATGAGCCTGGCGAAGAAGCTGAATCTCAAGGCGGGCACGAAGCTCCGGGTGATGGGGAAGCCGAAGGAGGTCGACCTCGGCGACGTGGAGGTCACCTCGCTCGCGAACGTCAAGGACGTGCTCGTCTTCGTGACGAAGATCAGCGACCTCGATCGAGTCGCCGGGCCGATGCTCGAGGCCGCCCGCGCAGACCGGATCGCCTGGGCGGCGTACCCCAAGGCGGGGCAGCTGGGGACGGACCTCAACCGGGACATCCTGGCGAAGGAGCTGCAGAAGCGCGGGGCGCAGCCGGTGCGGCAGGTCGCGATCGACGAGGTGTGGAGCGCACTGCGCTTCAGACCTCGATGACCAGCTCGGGGTTCATCGACGTTCCCTGCTCGGCGGGGTAGCCGCGCGCGTTGCACAGCACCCGCGTCGTCCCGACCCGGTAGTCGGAGCTGACGTGGGTGTGCCCGTGGATCCACAGCCGGGCCCCTCGCTCCTCCACCAGCGGAGTCGCATCGCCGGCGAGGAAGAAGCGGTTCAGAGGGCTCCCCTGGTACTGCGGCGCGACGCTGCCCGGGTGGGGCAGGAAGTGGGTGATCACCACGTCCCCGGGGCGGACCTCCCGCTGGAGGAAGGCGAGGTCCCGGGCGTGTGCCTCGTGCACCCAGGGGACGAAGCTCTCGATGAGCGAGAAGTCGGCGAGGAAGGGGCGGTACTGCTCCTCGTCCTGCGTGGGCGGGAACCAGAGCGTCGCGCCCACGAAGCGCGTTCCGTCGATCTCGGTCACCGCCCCGTCGAGCAGGTGGAGGTTGGGGAACTCCCGCGCGCAGGAGGCGAGCAGCGCCGAGCCCGCCGCCGGCGACGTCTTGTAGTACTCGTGGTTCCCCGGCACGTAGATCACCCTGGGGAAACGCGCGCAGAACCAGTCCAGCATCTCGCGGACGTGCGGAGGACGGCGGATGGGGAGGACGTCGCCGGCGAGCACGAGGACGTCCCCGAGCACCGGCAGCGACGAGGCGAATCGCTTTCCGTGATCGGGGTCGAACTCGAGGTGGAGATCGGAGACCGGCTGGATCCGCATGGTCAGAGGTTGGTGTCCTCGGGAGGAATCACCGCTGGATCGGGAACGCCGCCCGCCGGGGCTGGATCGGCGCGCCGCGCCGGAACCGTGGCGTCGAGGCCGTAGGCCGCCATCGAGATCGAACCGTAGGTGAGGCCCTCCACCAGCGGCTCGAGCGGGCGACTCGACGCGCTCGCCAGGCCCGCGACGTAGAGGAGCGGGAGGAAGTGATCCGGCGTCGGCACGCTACGCGCGTAGTCGGGGTGGCTCCGGAGCCGCGGCAGGTCCGCCGGCCGCGTGACCAGCACCTCGTGCGCGGCCCGGTCGAACCGCCGTGCCCAGTCGAAGCCCTCGTCCGGCGCGGACCAGTCCAGCATCCGGAGGTTGTGCACGAGGTTGCCGCTGCCGACGATCAGGACGCCTCGCTCGCGGAGCGGCGCGAGCCGCGCGCCGAGCTCGAGGTGGAAGTCCAGGTCCTGCCGCGCGTCGATCGAGAGCTGCACCACCGGCACGTCCGCCCGGGGAAACGCATGCACCAGGACCGACCAGGTGCCGTGGTCGAGCCCCCAGCCGTCGCGATCGAGCCCGACGTGGATCGGCCGGACGAGCTCCGCCACCTCGCCGGCCAGCTCGGGGCTTCCCGGAGCCGGGTACTGGACCTCGAACAGCTCGCGAGGGAACCCATAGAAATCATGGATGGTCCGCGGCCGAGCCATCGCCGTCACCGCAGTGACGTTCACGTACCAGTGCGCCGAGACGACGAGAATCGCACGGGGTCTCGGCACGCTCGCCCCGAAGTCCGCCCAGGCGCTCGAGAAGCGGTTCCGCTCCAGCGCGTTCATCGGGCTGCCGTGACCCAGGAACACTGCGGGCATCGGTCTCGCTGACATGGTGCGCCTCGTCGGCGAAGTGACTTATCGCACCCGCGCCCGCACCACACCTCACCCAGGCAGGCAGGCGCGCGGACCCGCCTCCGCTCGACGTCGCGGGCGCGTGCTACTCTCCCGTTCAATGGTGCGCTCTCCGCGTCTGCGCCCGGGAGACCGCGTTGCGGTGGTCGCCCCGTCCTCTCCCTTCGACCGCGAGCGCTTCGATCGCGGGATGGCCCGTCTGGCCGAACGCTACGAGCTCGCGCCGTCCCCGAGTCTCTTCGAGCGGCGCTGGTACCTCGCCGGTACGGACGACGTCCGGACCGCCGCGCTGGTCGACGCCTTCTCCGATCCCGGCAACCGCGCGGTGGTCTGCGCCCGGGGTGGCTCGGGTGCCGCGCGGCTGCTTCCCCGCATCGACTTCGGCCGGCTCCCGCTCAAGCCGCTGGTGGGCTTCTCCGACGCCGTCGCGCTCCACTGCGCGCTCCAGGCCACCGGCCGGATCTCGATCCACGGGCCGGTGGTCACCCAGCTCGCGGACCAGCCGGCGTGGGTGTCGGACCGGCTGTTCGCGCTGCTCGAGGGCCGCGTCCCGGATCGGCTGGTGGGCAAGCCGGTGGTCCCCGGCGTGGTCGAGGGCCCGCTCATCGGGGGCGACCTGGCGGTCTTCACGACGCTCCTCGGCACGCGCTGGCTGCCGGAGACCACCGGCGCCATCCTCCTCCTCGAGGAGGTGGGCGAGCCGCCCTACCGCATCGACCGCGCGTGGACCCACCTCCGCAACGCGGGTGTCTTCTCGAAGATCGCCGGCATCGCGCTCGGACAGTTCGTGGACTGCGAGCCCGCAGACCGGCGCTACGACCCCCACACCTGCCGCGAGGTCGTCGCGGCCCTGGCGGACGAGGTGGGCCTGCCCTGCATCACCGATCTGCCCATCGGCCATGGCGACGTGAACGCCCCGGTGGCGCTCGGCGCACGCCACCGGCTCGACGCCCACGAGGGCACGCTGCAACCCCTCGAGGCCGCCACGGCGTGAGCCGGACGGCGACCGCCCCGCTCGTCGTGCTCGGACTGCTCGCCGTCGGGATCTCCGGCTGCCACGGCTTCGAGCCCACCGTCCGGCGCGGCATGTCCTTCGATGCGAAGTGTCCCGAGGACAAGATCGAGGTGAAGCCCCTCGGCGAGGGCGGGTACCAGGCGGACGGGTGCGGGAAGAGCATGGTCTACGACTGCTCGTGGCCGGAGGGCGGAGCGAGGACCTGCACCCCCCGCGGCGTTCAGCCCAAGCGCAGTCTGCCCGGGGCCGGCTGGTGAACGCCGCGCTCCGGACGCTGCTCGAGGCCGGCGTCCGGGACGGCGTGTTCCCCGCCGCCCAGGCCTCGGTCTTCCTCGAGGGCCGGGAGGTCGGCCGCGCCGCGGCGGGCGCGGAGCAGGACACGGCCTTCGACCTCGCCTCGCTGACGAAGATCCTCTGCACCGCCACTGCCTTCGTCGCGCTGTGGGCCGAGGGGAAGGTGGGCCCGTCGGCGCCGGTGTCGCGGTGGATCGACGGCAGCCCGCTGGCGAAGAACGGAGCGACGCTGGGTGATCTCCTCGCGCACCGCTCGGGGCTGCCGGCGTGGCAGCCGTTCTTTGCGGTGGTCCTGCACACCGTGCCCGAGCTCCGGCGCCCCGACTGTCCTGCC
>Ga0070688_100000473_pt1 | contig 20401 bp, 16 predicted proteins | sample KBSS13HmetaG_FD_64679 | JGI IMG/M metagenome (GOLD analysis project Ga0070688, IMG submission 64679) | Switchgrass rhizosphere microbial communities from Kellogg Biological Station, Michigan, USA - KBS S1-3H metaG | ecosystem: Host-associated > Plants > Roots > Rhizosphere ...
GCCGCTCCGGCCTCAGGACTCCGGCGGTGACACGAGCGAGTCGGGCTGCGTGCGCTCGTTCACGCCCTCGGCCTCGGCGCGGAGCCGCTTGCCCCACGCGCTGTGGCGCCGAGCGACGGTCTTCGCCGCCGGCTCCGTGATCCGCGCCGGCTGCGGGTCGTCCAGCACCAGCGTGCCCAGCAGCAGGTCGGCGAGCGGCAGCACCACGTTGAAGTTCTTGCCCATGTAGACGTGGTGCAGGCGGTGATGCTTCTTGATGAACTGGAAGAACCCGGCACGCTCGATCCACGGCATCGTCGGCTTGTGCATCAGGAAGTGGAAGCCCTCGTACGCGAGGTAGTAGACGTAGATCGTGGCGCCGATCGTCGCCATCACGGTCCAGCCCGGATAGCCGGTGCCGGTGGCGAGCCAGGCCGCGAGCGCCCACGGGACCATGTTGACCGACACCAGCACGAAGCCCGCCCACCACTGGAACGTCATCGCCTCTTCCTGCTCGGGCTCGGTGATGTGGAACGTGTCCTCGTGCTTGCAGAGCTGGTGGTGCACCAGCGTGTGCGCCGTGAACATCTGCGGCGGCAGCCACGGGCGGTGGAGCCAGTAACGATGGTAGATCCACTCGAACAGCGTGGCCTGGAGGATGCCTGCGACCACGGCGAGTGGGATGGCGACGAGCAATGTTCCCAAGACGAGCCCCATTCAGGCGCTCGAGCACGTCGGTCCCCCGGGCGCCCTCGAGGAATCCCTTTTGCCGCACACGTCCTGTGCACGGGTTTCGGCAGCTTATCATGCCCCCTTGCGCGGTTCCACGCGGCGGCAGCATGGAAGCGACCCGAGACGATCACAAGCCGGTCTGCGTCGTCACAGATCTCGAACATCTAGGCTTTGGCGGCCTCGCCCGGCTGGGCGCCCTCCATCTCCGAGGAGTGGCCGGGGAAGTAGCGCGCTTTCGGGTCCACGACCAGCTTGGCCCCGCACACCGCCATCGCCGCCTCGCCGAACCCGGTGGCGATGAGCTTCAGCTTGCCCGGGTAGCTGACCAAGTCGCCGGCCGCGAACACGCCCGGCAGGTTCGTCTCCATCTTCTGGCTCACCTCGAGCGAGTTGGCCTTGATCGTGAGCCCCCAGGTCTTGAGGGGCCCAAGATTGGCGACGAAGCCGAAGTTCACGACCACATCGTCCACCGTCATCGCGGTCTCTTTCTTGTCGCGGTTGTCGTAGATGATCGCGCGCTCGATCTTGCCGTCGCCCTCGAGCGTCTTCAACTCGTGGAACGGCACCACGCGGCAGCGCGAGGCGTGGAGCTTGTTGACGCTGTCTTCATGAGCGCGGAACTGGTCGCGCCGATGGATGAGCGTCAGCTCCGAGGCGAGCGGCTCCAGGTGCAACGCCCAGTCGACCGCCGTGTCGCCGCCGCCCAGCAGCAGCACGCGGCGGTCGCGGAAGCTTTCGAGCCCGGGGAGCACGTAGTGGAGCCCGTGGCCCTCGAAGCGCGCGAGCGAGGCGTCGGTCAACTTGCGCGGCGCGAAGTAGCCGATGCCGGCGGTCAGGATCACGGTCTTGGTCTTGTGCTGCTGTCCGCGGTCGCTGCCGATCAGCCAGCCGCCGTCGACCTGGGTCAGGTTCGTCGCCTGCTCGCCCAGGCACACGGTGGGGCCGTACTGCATCCCCTGCGCGACCAGGTCGTTCACCAGGTCGCGAGACTTGACCTTGGGGAAGCCCGCGACGTCGTAGATGTACTTGTCCGGGTAGAGCGCCGCGAGCTGGCCGCCGGGCTCGTCCAGGCTGTCGATCAGCTTCACGCTCATCGTGCGCAGGCCGGCGTAGAACGCGGCGAAGAGCCCGACGGGGCCGGCGCCGATGATGGTGACGTCGAAGTCGGCCTCGACCGGGAGCGGGTCGGCGGGGGCTCCGGTGGGGAGGCTCACTTAAGCACCACCCAGCCGAGCGCCACCAGTACGGGCACGATCACCGCAATCAGCGCCTCGCCGGCGATGAAGCCCGAGGCGAGTGCCGTGAGCGTGCGGTTCTCCGTCTGGCCTTGGACCTGGGGCTTGGGCCAGAGCAGCGCCAGGAGCCCGCCCAGGAACATGGTCACGATGGCGCTCCCCGGCACCAGCATGCCGATGCCGATGCCGGTGGGGGACGGGCAGTACTTCTTCCACTTCGTGTCCTCGATCACGGTGAACACGATCCCCAGCACCACCGCGATCAGCAGCGCCGTGATCGCACCCGCGGGCAGCGCCGAGAGGCCCTTGGACAACAGCGTCGCGAAGCCCGCCCACTTCTGCGAGATCGGCGACGAGAGCCCGTTGTCGCCGCCGATGCCGTAGGTGTTGCGCAGCAGCGGGTAGACCACCGCCACGGTCGCAGCACCCACGGGCACGCCCAGGAGCTGCGAGTAGGTGAGGAGCCTCGGCTTGCTGCCCATCATCTCGCCCGTGCGATACACCTGCATCAGGCCTTCCGATTCCGAGGCGATCGTGCCGGTGACGCCGCTCGCCACCATGTTCGGCAGCACGTGGCCCGGCGCCAGCACGCCGAACACCGCCTGCATCATGTTCGAGAGCGCACTGATCGGCCCCCAGTTGGTCTCGCCGAACACGCGCAGGCCGACGAGCATGAGCGGCAGCGAGAGCACGATCGCCGCGATCGCCATCCACACCGGCATCCCGAGCCACGCCTGCACCCACACCACGAGCACCGAGCAGACGAGCGAGCCGATGATCACCCACTTCATCGGGAAGTCGCCGGGATCGACTTCGGCGCCCGAGAGTCTCTGGAACGTCTTGACGAGCAGCTCCCAGCGCAGCGCCAGCGCCGTGAGCCCGCCTGCGACCAGCATGCCCGTGGCCGGCCACATCACCCACAGCAGCACCTTGCGCCGCACCAGCTCGTCGATGACGCCGTGGTCGAACAGCAGCTTCGGCGCGATGCCCCAGGAGATGATCGCGCCCGCGAGCATGCTGGTGTTGACGCGGAAGCCCACGAGCATGCCGGCGCCGAGCGAGAGCAGGCTCCAGGAGATGCCGAGATTCATCTTGGCGCCCAGCGGGCCGAACGGCAGCAGCTCGGGGATGCGGTACCAGACGTTCCCCAGGAGCCGCGTGTCCTCGCGGATCGTCATCACCACCGCCGAGGCGATCGAGCCCCAGCCCATCGCGCGCGTCGCCGCCTTGGAACCATGGCCGCGCTCATCCAGCACGAGGATCGTCTCGCCCGCGGCCATGCCGTCGGGATAGGGGAGCTTCTCCTCGACCACGAAGTGCCGCCGCATCGGCACCGACAGCAGCACCCCCAGCCAGCCCGCGGTCGTGAGCCACAGGAACGCCTGCAGCGGCGAGAGCGTGAACGAGAACCCCAGCGTCTTATCCATGTGCAGCATGTCGAACGCCGCCATGATCACGCACAGGAACGACGTCTGGCCCGCGGCCGTGCCCGCCGACTGGATGATGTTGTTCTCCCAGCGGCTGAAGTCCTTGAAAATGAGCCCGAGCGAGAGGAAACCCAGGAACGCCGCGACCACCGAGATGTTGGGCCCGAACCCGAGCTTCAACACGATGTAGGGATACGAGGCGCCGATCACGGCGGAGATGACGAGCGAGGCGACCACGGCGCGCGGGGTGAACTCGCGGCGGGTCTGTGTTCTTACGGAGGGCGGCTGCGTTGCCGGTGCGGTGACGGCCATGGGAGGGCAGGCTAGCAAGGGGGCGGTGACCTGACCAGCGGCACCTTTAGTGTGCGCCAAGTGAAGCGTGTCACGGGACCGCTTGCGCGTTCGTGCGCTAATGACGCCGTGAACGCTTCTTTCCGCTCGACTCAGCGCTGGTCACGGGCGAGACTTTCATGCGTTGTTAGGGAGTGGTCCCGGAGTCTGCGGTTCCGGTGGCCTTCGCTCGAGCAGCCCACCCGCCGGTTGGAACCCCGCTGGAGGTTCGAGATGAACCGCATGCCGCGCGCCCTCGCCAACCTCGCCTTCACGCTCCTCGCCGGCGCCTCGCTCGCCGCGGCGACCGCCCACGCCAAGGTCTACGTCTACAACTGCGTGCTGAGCCCCAAGCAGGAGTCGCCGCCGACCGCGTCCAGCGGAGCGGGCGGTGGCTACTTCGTGATCGATACCGACGCCAACCAGGTGAAGTACTGGATCTCGTTCGGCGGTCTCACCTCGCCCGAGAACGCGGCGCACATCCACGGCTTCGCCGCTCCCGGCCTGGGGGGCGGCATCTTGACCTCGCTGCCCGCGGGCAATCCGAAGATCGGGACCTGGAACTACACCGAGCCGCAGGAGGCGTCGATCCTCGCCGGCCTCACCTACGCGAACATCCACACCGACAACTTCGGCGGCGGCGAGCTCCGCGGCCAGATCGTGCCGTTGAACGCCGTGCTCGACCAGGCGCAGGAAACGCCGACGCCTCCGGTGGCGAGCACTGGCACCGGCTGGATGACCGCGACCATCGACACCGCGGCGAACACGATCAGCTACTACATCGCCTACTCGGGGCTCACCGGAGCCGTGAACGCCGCCCACTTCCACGGGCTCTCGAACTATGGCGCTCCCGGTGGCGTGCGGGTGACGCTGGCGGCGACCGCGTCGCCCATGACCGGCACGGTGTCCTATCCCGCGGCGGACGAGGCGGCCATCCTCGCCGGCCGCTACTACGTGAACCTGCACACCGTGGCGAACTCCGGCGGCGAGATCCGCGGCCAGGTGAGCCCACACGTCGTTCCCGCGGACATGGTCCAGGAGGGCCTGGGGCCGGGCGCCAGCTCCGGCTACGTGCTCACCGCGATCGACACCGCCGCCAACGTGCTCGGGTTCGACCTCCACGTCACGCAGCTCTCCGGGCCCGAGACCTCGGCGCACATCCACGGCTATGCCTCCCTCGGCGAGGACTCCAACCTGCTCCTGGCGATCGTGGTCAGCCCGCGCGCGCTCGGCACGTGGACCTATCCGGCGGCGAACGAGACCGACGTCTTGACCGGCCGCACGTACTTCAACGTGCACACGGGCCTCAATTCCAATGGCGAGATCCGCGGCCAGAACCTCTACCAGCTCGGCACGCAGCCGGTCGCCGGCGTCGACGGCCCGCCGCGGGTGCTGCCGCGGCTCTCCGCCGCGCCGAACCCGTTCGGCTCGCACACGTCGCTCACGTTCAACCTCCCGCGCACCAGCGCCTTGTCGCTCGCGATCCTGAGCGTGGACGGCCGGCGCGTCCGCAACGTTCCCCCGACGCTGTTCGCGCCCGGGCCCCACACCTACGAGTGGGACGGCCTGGACGACGCGGGCAGAGCTGCGGCACCCGGCATCTATTTCGCGGTCGTGCACACGCCGGACGGCGACATCACCACGCGGCTCGCACGCTTGAAGTAGCCCGGGAGGTGGCGGCCGGCCCTCTCGCTCGAGGGCCGGCCGCAGCGGGGGCCCAGCTTCACCTTCCCCCGGGGCCCTCGAGACGCCGGAACACGAGCGACGCGTTCGCGCCGCCGAAGCCGAACGAATTCGAGAGCACCGCGCGCATCGGCAGCTGGCGCGCGCGCGTGGAGAGACCGCGCAACCCGCACTCGGGATCCGGGTGCTCGAGGTTCGCGGTCGGCGGCACGACCTGGTCACGAAGGCTCAACACGCTGAACGCCGCCTCGATCGCACCCGCGGCGCCGACGGTGTGACCCATGAGCGACTTGTTCGCGGCCACCGGCATCCGCTCCGCGGCGCTGCCGAACACGCGCGCCAGCGCGTGGGCTTCGATGCTGTCGTTGAGCCGCGTCGCGGTGCCGTGCGCGTTGACAGAATCGATGTCGCCCGGCTCGAGCCCCGCATCCTCGATCGCGAGCCGCATGCAGCGCGCGGCGCCGTCGCCGGTCGGCTCCGGGCGCGTCATGTGATACGCGTCACACGTGCTGCCGAAGCCCGCGAGCGTGGCGTAGGGCCGCGCGCCCCTCCGCTCCGCGGCGTCGCGCGTCTCCAGCACCAGTGCTGCCGCGCCCTCGGCGGGCACGAACCCGTCGCGGTCGCGATCGAACGGCCGCGAGGCGCGCGTCGGCTCGTCGTTGCGCGCGGTCGTGGCACGCAAGGCGTGGTAGCCACAATAGAGGAGGTGGGTGATCGGAGCCTCGCAGCCGCCCGCCACCACCGCGTCCGCCTCGCCCGTGCGCAGCATCTGCAGGCCGAGCCCGATTGCTGAGGCGCCCGAGGCGCACGCCTCGTTCACGGTGACATTGGGTCCGCCGGCGCCCAGCGTCATCGCCACCATGCCCGCCGCCATGTTCCCGAGCACACCCGGCACGAAGTAGGGCGACAGCCGGTCGTCGTAGCCCTGCGCCAGCGAGTCGAAGCCGCGCTCCAGTTGCTGCGCGCCGCCGAACGTGTTGCCCATGGTCACCGCGAGCCGCGAGCGCGCGCTGCCGTTCTTGGGCGAGAGCCCCGCGTCCTTCGCCGCCATGCACGCCGCCGCCACACCCAGGTGGATGAAACGGTCCACGCGCTGCGCGAGTCGCGCGTCCATGAACTCGGTCGGCTCGAGATCGGGTGCCTCGCCCGCGATGCGCGTCCGGAGCCGGGACGCGTCGAAGCGCGAAACCGCGCGTATCCCTGAGCAACCCTCGAGGGCTGCTCGCCAACTCTGCCTCGCGGACCGACCGAGCGGCGTCACCGCTCCCAGGCCGGTCACCACGACGTCGTACCGCATCCGTTCCCCCGTACGCACCGGCCGATGCCATGTCTGGCCGCCGAACGTGGGGCGTGGCGACTTCGGAGTTCGATGCGTCGTTCGCCGGAGCCGGTTCACGCGGTCAGGTCTCTTCCGGATTCGTCGGGCGATCGCACTCCATCAACATTCGCTGGGGGGAGATGCCCACCGCGGCACGGGGGACCTAAGGAGTATTGAGCCCGCGTTCCGGCGCGGCGTAGCGTGGATTCCATGGAGTTCCAGCCGTCGCCCAACCCACGGCGCACCGTGGCCGCTCCGGCCGTGACGCCCGCCGGCAGCGCCCGGACCGAGGACCGCCTGCGCTCGCTCGCGCGCCTCATCGGCAACACCCCCATGCTCGAGATCGAGCTCACCTACCAGGGCGAGCGGCGCCTGATCCATGCCAAGGCCGAGCACTTCAACCTCACCGGCAGCATCAAGGACCGGATGGCGCTGCACATCCTCCGTCGCGCCTATGCCGAGGGCCGGATCGAGTCCGGCGACACGATCGCCGAGGCCACGAGCGGGAACACCGGCATCGCGTTCGCCTGCGTGGGGCGTTCGCTCGGCCACCCGGTCACCATCTTCATGCCCGACTGGATGAGCCGCGAGCGCGTGGACCTGATCCACGCCATGGGAGCGACGATCGTGCCCGTGTCGCGCGCGCAGGGCGGCTTCGTGGGCGGCATCCGCATGGCCGAGGAGTACGCGGCCTCGCACGCGCACGTGTTCCTGCCCCGGCAGTTCGCGAACGCCGCGAACGTCCAGGCGCACGAGGCGACCACCGGGCCCGAGATCTGGATGCAGCTCCGCGAATGCGGACGCCCGCCGGATGCGTTCGTGGCCGGAGTGGGTACTGGCGGCACGGTGATGGGCGTGGGGCGCTACCTCAAGCGGCAGGAACGCAGCGTTCGCATCCATCCCCTCGAGCCCGCCGAGTCGCCCACGCTCTCGACCGGCCGCCACGCGGGTCGGCACCGCATCCAGGGGATCTCGGACGAGTTCATCCCCGAGATCGTCCGACTCGACCAGCTCGATCCGGTGGTCGCGGTGAACGACGGCGACGCGATCCTGATGGCGCAGAAGCTCGCCGCGACGCTGGGGATCGCGGTCGGGATCTCGTCCGGGGCCAACTTCGTGGGCGCGCTCAAGATCCAGAACGAGCTGGGCGCTGACGCCGTGGTGGCGACCGTGTTCCCCGACAGCAGCTCCAAGTACCTCTCCACCGACCTCATGCGCGAGGAGCCCGCGCGCGACGGCTACTTGACGCCCGACGTGGAGCTGACCGGCTTCACCACGCTCCACCGGCTCTGCCAGGTGTGCGCGGTGAACGTGGAGCGGTGAGCGTCGGTAGATCCGCACCACCGATCGCGTCGCCGCGGCGGCCATCGACGACTGCCCGCACGTGGTGGATCCCCGCGGGCACGCGCGTACCCGCGTCGTTCGTACCCGGCTAGTCCCAGTCGTGCACGCCGGGCTCCAGCGTGCGGCCCGCGACCGACGACAGCGAGCACCAGGACGGCGGCAGCGTAGGCCACATTGCGCTTCATGGCTGCACCCCCAACACGCGACGCACCTCGTTGAGGAGTGACATGGCAGCGTCCGGGACCGGGCGTCCATCCAGCCCGCCCAGCACGTCCGCGAATCGGGAATTGGATAGCGCGTACGGCCGAGCATCCTCCGGAGGAGCCGCAGGAGTTCCGGATGCTCCTCGAGCTCAGCAGCCTCGGAAAGCCGCTGCAAGAAGCGACGGGACTCAGGTCGTCGCGTCGGTGCCATGGACCCAGGAAGGCAATGGCAACAGAATGAATTCATTGGAGTCCGTCGCTCTGCCACGCACGCCAACACACACAGGGGAAGCGGATGTTCGGGAAGCAGGAGGGCTCGGAGACCCTAAGCGAAGATGACCTCAATCTGGCCAGGGGCGCTGCGCACGAGGCGAATCGACTGGATGCTCGGTGGCAGAGAGCGGGTTGATGAGGGGCCGACGGAAAGCCTGTTGTACTTCCAATCAGCCTTCCCTCTCTTCTCGCGCCCCGTTGGCAGCACAAGGGTGAGGGTGTCCTCCTCGCCAAGGAGGCCACGAACCTCCGCCGCTCGAGCCTTAGGCCAAGTTATGTAGCCGTACTTTCGGCCCCTGTCTGTCAGCGGCAGGCTCAGTTCAGCCATGAGCGACTCCCTCTGTTGATGACTTCATCCTATCGAAGGCGAAGTTATCGCAACCAAGGCAACAAGCGCCACGGTGAACCGGCCGGCCTTTGCCGGCAGCCCGCTTTCATCCAAGCCTCAGCGAAGCAGGACTTTTGTGGACCGAATGCGCCCCGGGGCGCAATAGCCGGGAAGCGACGAACGGCCGACACTCGCCCTTCGCTGCCCCATGGCTACTTGGGTGGAGAGGGGGGTGGCGGACCGGTCAGGGCGGCGATCTCGTCGTGCTGGTCCGAGAGTCGCTTGAGGATCTCGTCGCGCTTCACCCGGTATTGCTTGCGACGCTCGACGGCTGCAGCGCGGCCTTCGCCTGGATTGGGTTCGTGCTCGTCCTCAAGATGATTCTGTAGCAGCGTGACTGCCTCGAGGAGTAGTCCGTTGTAGCTCTCCATCTCGGCGAAGAGCGGCTTCGGCAAGAATGGCCGGCGCTCGTGGACGACCTCAAGCAAGCCGAGGCGTGCCCCGTCCAGAGTTCCGAGATCTTCGTGCATTTGCTTGAAGTACGCTTCGCGCATCTCGCCGAGGTTGGGAACGCCGGGGCCATCGATGCGCACCGACTGCAGCGGTGACGCACGCCGAACGACGTCCCACTGGACGCGAAAGAGCTTGGCCCAGATCTGCTCCGTGGCCTTGAGTTGGAGTTCGGAGAGCAAGCCGGTACGCGCCGTGTAGTGGGCGAGAGCGCTGTTGATCTCAAGCCGGTGCCCCTCGAGCTTCAGTTCGAGCGCGTGCGTCTGGTTCGCAAGCTTGGTCTCAAATGCGGCCCGTTCGCTCGCGATGATGCGCTTGCTCCAAAGCTGGCCAAGCCAGGTGATGAGCCCAACAACGATGACCTGAGCTCCGCCGAGCCACAGCACGGTGTGGCGGACCGATTCGATCGCTGCGCCGACCTCAGAACTCACCGAGGGATCCTCCACACCTAGGACTGGAGAGAGACGGCTCGAAGATTACTGCAATCTCGTCAGCGTTAAGCCGAGCTTGGTGGTGGAATCTCGTACCGCCGAGCGCAGGCTAGGAGGTCAGCGAGCGTCCGAATGGTCGCCGCCTCCAGCTCGGGAATGGGGGAGCATCGACCATCGCGCACGAAGTCACCGAGCGCCGTCCGCACGTCGTCAGCACCGAGGGCCATTTCGGGCCGGAGAGTCAGGAGGAGCCGGCGGGCCTGTATGTGGACGGGCGGCGTTCTTGGCGGGTGCTGGAAGATCCAGTCGTGCCAGCTGTCTGTCCATCGGAAGAGCTTCGCAAGGTGCTCGAAGACGTCGAGGACGCCGTCAACAGTAGCGATGTCGATCTGGTAGCCATGCATCAGCGGGTTCCGGATCTCGCGATAAAGGATCTGAGTGCGCGCCCATAGGGCGGGATCCGCTTGGTCGAGTGCGACGTCCTCGTACACTAGGGCTGGCAGCGAGCAATAGTACTTTTCGGCCATGCCCTTGCCGGCGAGGGAAGCCGGATTGCGCACAGACCTGATGTGGGTCGCGATGCGGCCGGTTGCGGCCAGTTCCGACCAAGCCGCCCCCGTGATCCACGCCTCGAGCCCCGCGATCGCACGATGCACGAGCAACGAAAGCGCCTCCTCCTGAGATCCGTGCCACGTGAACAATGGCGTTCGGATGTCGCCGCGCTTGCGGAACCCATCTCGGAACTCCGCTTGCCGCAGCAGGTGGAGGTGGTAGACGAATTCGTTCCGGAGATTGATCGTCGGGATGTTGTCGAGCGTCACCCTGAAGGTCGGCGACTCTTTGCGCACGCGACCTCCTTGCCGTAACCCGCCGAAGTTGGAATACTCGATGTTCAGTTCTAGCCCACAAGATACAGCCGTGGAGGCTGTCCTCAGAGGCCGTGAAGACCCAGAGCCGCATGCTCCCGACCAACCAACCGCGCTACCGACGCCGCCAGGGCCTCGGATATTTCGTCGCACCATCGAGCGGTGGACGTCATGGCTAAGAGTGACGTCGCTTTCGGCTCGGAGTTCTCGCCGGAGCAGGTGGCGCTGCCGGAAGTGCTTGACATCGTCGCCAAGCACGAAGGCGATAGCGCCGCACTTCTCCGGGCGATTCAGAAGCGCTGGTACGCGGATCCTGAGGTCGCGAAGAACCTGCCGCTCGCGCTCAAGGCCTACGGGATCATCGAGGACGGCGCCGGGCCAGACGACTCGTCGCCGGCGCGGGAGAGGCGCAAGCGGTACTTCGTGACGGGCGACGGGCAACGACTCCTCGAGCTGCGAAACGACGCCGATGCGCTGCACGAGGAGTTTGCCCGGCACGTCATGCTACGGGTGAGAGGTGGGATGGCGGTCGTCAACGTCATCGAGGACCTCGCCGCCGCCGGCAAGGACGTGACGATGAACCTCGTGCGTGACGAGCTGGTCCGTCGCGGGAACCACATCCCGAAGAACAGCATGAGTGCGACCCGGATCCGGCAGTGGCTGGAGAAAGCCGGCGTCGTGACAGGCGAGCCCTACCGGATCGATGAGTTGAGGAAGGCCAAGGTACTCGGCGCGTCGACGAAGGACATCGAAGCTCTCGAGGGGCTCACCAAGGAGCAGAAGGCGTACGCGCGCTCTTTGGCGCGCATGGGTGTCAGCGAAACCCGGGCCAACGAGGTCGAGAAGTTCGCTATCGAACACTACGACGTGCATTTTCCGGACACCGGGTTGCCGCAATCGACACTCGCGCCCCTCAAGGCCGCGGGCCTGCTCGTCTACGAGAAGACCACCGCGGGTCGCGGTGCCAAGCCGCCGATTGTGCGCCCCACTGAGAAGCTGCGGAGCGGCGTTCTCGAGCCCTTGCTGGACGCCATCGAGAAGTCGGTTGGACTTGAGTACCGAGGCTTCGTGCGGAAGCCTTGGGACGAGGTGATGCTCGAGATCCGATCCGAAGACAAGAACGTGAAAGGGAAGGCCCTCGAAGCGCTGGCGGCCAAGCTCGCATTTCTGCTGGGCCTCGAGTACCGGCACTGGCGACTCCGGGGAGCCGTCACCGGCGGCGCCGAGGTCGATCTGATCGTCGAGAGCGTGCGCCCCGTGTTCCTGCGATGGAACATCCAGTGCAAGAACACCGCGAACGTCCGCCTGGACGACGTCGCCAAGGAGGTCGGGCTCGCGGTGGAGATGGGCTCAAACGTGGTTGTCGTGGTGTCGACAGGAAAGTTCTCCGCGGACGCGCGCGAGCACGCCAAGCACGTGATGGCTCGGACGAACCTCAGCGTCGTCCTGATGGACGGCCGGGATCTCGACGAGATTGCAGAGAATCCCGCCGCGGTGGTCGACGTCCTGGAACGCGCCGCGGCGCTGGCAAGAACGATCAAGCGGCTTGAGGTGGAATCCGGCTAGCGACGCGCTCGCGAGCGGGACCTCAGCCTTCTCCAGATGGTCAGCAGCGGTCGTGCGACGGCCGCGAGCAGTGGCTGGTCTTCGAGCCACAAGGCTCGACGGAGCAATCGAAGTTTCTCCGGCACAAGGTCGGCGCTTAGCCGAGTGCCGTCCCAAATGATCCGGCCGTCGGGTTCAGCGGCGAACGCTCGGCCGCTTTCGTGAAGGTACCCAACGCCGCCTAGTTCTCTCGGGCTTGCGACTCGGTGAACCATGTACTCGTTGACTCGATCGAGGACGAAGCACCTCTCGAACGCGTCGGGGCGCATTGCGAGATTCACACCGTAGCCGGCCTCGACGCATGGATAGACAACGGCGTCGATCGGATGGCCGGGCCACCAATGGCGCGGCCGGTGGAACAGGAAGAGCTCAGAAACCCAGGCGCTCACGCCATAGCGATCCCGTTCGTCGGTCCCGACAGGTCGAGTGAAGTGATCAACGAACACCTCGACTACGCGTTTCGCCAGCGCCATCAAGCGGGCGTCGTTCCGCTCTGTGATGACATCCCACGCCTCCAGAAGTGCGGGATACTGGCTTCGCATCTGCGCGGTGTCAGGGATGATCGCATATCCGCAGAACTCGGCGCCGGCCTTCATGCACCAACGGGAGACGGTCATCAGGCTGCCTGGGCGAGCTCGAACTTCCGCGAATACGGCATTGTCCATTTGGCAGCAGTAGAGAACGCTCCGTCCTCGAAGGTTGGCACGTCCTTGTCGTGCCTTTGCGTCAGGTGGTGCAAGCAGATCCCGCAGGTGTGTGAACCGCTGGTCCTCTGGATCGTTGGCTCGCGCTCGGGACAAGACGGTCCTGCCCTGTGCGTCGATCGGAACAAACCTGAGCACGTTCGGGATGGGAGCTAAGAACCCGACTAGGACTCCTATGTATTCGCGCACCGCATGGTTCATCGGTTCTAGAAGTCGCGCTTTGTCGACGGAAACCAGATCATCGAGGAGTTCTGAAATGAACTCCTCGTCATCTTCGGGAAACTCAGCTAGGTCGAGACTGCTGCCACGCACGCGTTCTCGGTACTGCTCGATCGTGGTCACGAGCAAGTGTCTAGCGGCGCCGAGGATGGGGTGGTCGCTCGGCAACCCGCTGTTCTCGAGGCGGAGCAAGGCTTGGTGGACGAGTCGGCGGGCAATTGCTAGTTCGTTGCGCTTAAGGGCGTGGCTGGCGCCCGCGAGCAGAGACATGGGGCCTTCAGGCGCGGTGTTCCCCATTTCTCGTTGGACGCCTAGATTTCGATCCGGCGGTATGTGTTGGCGCGGCGGATCAGGCGCGGATCCGGCCACTGCTGGCGATCGGCTGGCAGGTGGATCCGTCCGAGCGAGGCCCGGAGTGCCTCGAGGCCTCCGGTCAAAGTCAGGCCTGAAAGCAGGTGCTCTCGCCTTGGGTTGACCGTCATGACACGGTTCTCGTCTAGGTAGATGAGACCGCTGTCGAAGGCGCGATGATAGGTCGGCGACAGCGCGATCCCGTTGACGATGTTGTCGGGGCTGTTTGGCGCGGCCACCGGCAGGATGTGCGCAGCCTCCACGAGGCGCAGCTGCATTCGCGTCACGGCGCATCGGTTGCCGTAAGCCGCGAGGACCTGGGCGGCGAAGTTGGCGTCGCGCGACAAGCGGGCAACGACGCTCACGAGCCGCCGGCGCTTCGTGCCGAGAGCCTCGAGCGCGGCCGCTGAGACCGGCTGCAGCGAAGAGACCCGGGAGAGGGCACGGAACGTCGCCGGCTGGCGGCCGCCGCGGTGCAGGGCTTCGGCGTTCCGGGCGTAGGCGAGCAGCTGATCCGGCCTCACGGCGACCGCGATCTCGTTGTTCGACTTCCGATGGAAGGCCAGTCCGTCTTGCAGGGCCTGCCGGAGTGATACGACGTCGATCTGCACAGAAGGGGAGCCCGTCGTAAACGTCCGGTGCAGGCTGACGTCAAAACCAGCGAACACACCAAGGCTCGGCTCGTATCCGAGGAGAAGCGTGGGACCGTCGGAATTGATCGGAAGCGGCGACCGCACGCCGGTCATTTGGATCCGGTACTCGTTCGCGAGCCGTGGTCGACCGCCTGGCGTCAGCGTCCAGGCGTAGACCCACAACAGCGTCGGCCCGCCAGGGCCGTCGACGGCAAAGCGGCGTGGGTGAGCAGGGGATGACGGAATGAACGCGCCGGCCTCGCCGGACTGTGCGATGGCGTCCAGAACTGCGTCGACGATCTCCTGCGGCCGCAGCGAAGGCATAAGCGGGTCAGGCCTCCGCGGTGACTAGACTCCTCGACGCTCGACGACTCTTGCTCACCTTCTTCTTCGTAGCCGCGGGCGTCGTCGTCTTCAGCTGTCGGCGGCGACCGCCATCGGCTGGAAGCGGTTCACCCTCGTGTCCGTTCCACGTGGTGGCGGGGTGAAAGGCCTTGTAGAAGTGCTTGCCTGGGCGACGAGTTGGAGCATCCCCACGCGAGAAATCTTCGTCGCGGCCGAAACGCGCGACGCCGCCGCGAAGGTAGTCCTCTAGGAGATCGACGCACGTCCACCGTCGCTTAAGCCGTTCCGCAACTTCCCCGGTCACACAGCTGCCGGCGAAGGGATCCACGACCACGTCGCCGCGATCGGTGAGCATGCGGATGAAGAACTCCGGGAGCTCAGCGGGGAAGCGCGCGGGATGCGGTTCAATGCCGTTCTCCTTGCAGTAGCGAAGATAGAACGAGTTGCTCTCCGTGTGGGCGATCGCGAGCAGGTTCGGAGGAATGGCGGCTCCGTTGTCGATTGAGAACTTCTCGCTGATGTCATGGCCACTCGGACGCAACTTCGCGCGATACCCGTTGCGCAACAGGTCCTTCATCGCGTCGCTGTACGGCGCGAGGACTCTTCGGTTGCTCGCCTTGGGCCAAGGCGTGGGGGAGAGCCACCACACACAATTGATGGCGTCCTTCACGCGAATCCGCCGAACGGTGACCCACTCAGCTGGGGTGGGCAGCTTGGCGGGATTCCACCAAAAGAACTCCTCGGCCAAGTGAAACCCGCACTCGCGAGCGAGCATGATGAGGAGCTCGTAGTGGTAGAGGCTGCGCGTGGGCAGCCCAGGAATCCATGCGCCGCCGATGTCGATCACGAGCGAGCCGGTAGGCTTTAGGATCGTCTTGAAGATCTCGCCGAACGGCTTGAACCACGCGACGTACTTATCGGCGTCGACGTTTCCATATTCCTTCTTGCGCACAAGCCCAAACGGGGGGCTCGTCATGATGAGGTCGACGGAGCCGGGCTTGAAGCGCTTCTCCAGAACCTCGAGCGAGTCTCCAAGCACCATGCTACCGAGTGCGGTGCTGAAGTAGTCGTCCTTCCGCATGCGCGATTTCTTTCGCGGGGGCTTGGTCATAGGGGGTCCCTGGTAAGGCGATCGTAGTTCGTCTGCACGTCGTCCATGCTCAGCGTGCCGTAGAGGTCAACGGTCGTCGAACTGCTGGCGTGCCCGAGAATCTGCGCCAGCGACTCAATGTCCCCGCCTCGCTGTTTCCAATGTCGAGCGAAGGTGTGACGGAAGAGGTGGCAGGTGATTCGTCCGCGGCTCGAAGGGTTTGGGTTCTTGACGCCGGCCCGCGCGCCAGCGTTCGTCACGATGTAGTTGACCTGCCGCGTCGTGAGGGGACCGTGCCGGTTGGAGAGGAAGACGGGGCCCGTGGCACGACGACCGACGAGGAGGCGCAGGTCGCTGGCGAGCTCCTCGGTGATGGGGACGGTGCGCTGCTTTCCGCCCTTACGGACCCGGATGGTGATGCGTCGCGCCAGGAGGTCCAAGTCTCGCACGTCCAATGCGGCGACTTCTGCGCGGCGCATCCCCGTCGCGGCGAAGGTCGCAAGCAGGGTTCGGTCCCGAGGGTTGTCGCAGGCGTAGATCACCTTGCGGACTTCAGCGGGTTTCAAGGCAAACTGGCTGTTCTTGAACTGGCGCCGAGGGCCCGACTTCGCCTTAGCTTCAATCCCTGAAGAAAACTTCTCCATCACGTCTTTGTAGCACACTTGTGCAGGGCCGTCTAGCCCTCAAACTTCACCTTCCTGACAAAGTAGGACATTGGCCCGGCGCAGCGAGGGGAGAAGGGTGCCGGACGAAAGCAAGACGCCCCGCACTAGCTAGCGCGGGGCGTACTGAACGAGTTAGAGGGGTCCCAAACTGACGCTCTGGTAAGTCGCCAAACGAACCTGAGCAGGGACGCCCTCCACCTATGTAGTCGTCTGACGGTGACACGCGTAGTCGTCTGACAGTGACACGCGGCTGCACCGGCCTAACGAAGCGCCCGCTCCCACTACGACTAGTCCACCAAGAGTGACAGCTCGTCTCGAGCATTGCGATGCGACCAGGGTGGTTCCTGCAGACCACCCATGATTATCTTGACCCGACGGCGCCGGCTGCTACGCTTTGGTTCGCCAAACGAACCTGAGCAGGGGCGCCCGAGTCATTCCTGACCGCGCGGCCTCCCTGCTCCGTTAGCGCATCAGCGCACGGAGGCCATTTCGGTGAACCGACCCGACCCCACCGCCACGGTCAGCATCGTCATCGCGATCTTGCTCGCGCTCGGGATCCCGTTGCTTCAGGGAGCGCTCCCGCCCAACCTGCGCTTCTGGCTCATCGTCGTGATGCTCGTGGTCTGCGCCACGCTCGTCATTGTTTCGCTGGTGTTGAGCCGCCCGCGGCAGCAGTAGCGGAGTGAGGCCAGTGTCCCTCGCCGACACGAAACAGGGTGTGGATTCCCGCACGGGATCTCCGCCACCCCAAGAGCCCGAGATTGCCTACGAAGCTTGGTTGAAGACTCGATCGCCGCAAGACTTCGAACACTTCCTCCACGCAAAGACCTCGAGCGGGGCGTCGGTCATGGAATTCGCGCTTGCGGTCGGGCTTGTTCACGCGCGCAGGCTCAGCGGCGCGCGAGCCCCCATGGATTCGCTCTCGTACGTCGAAGCGGTCAATGACGTGTTGCTCTCCCTTTGGAGTAAGGGCCCGCCGGTGCACTCGGTCCTTGGTTACCTCCACCGCGCGATCCGATTCCGCCTGCTGACGTATGTTCGAAAGCAGCTGAGGATTGGAGAGGCGTCTCCGGTCGAGGAGCTGGACCGGCTGGGGCTTGCGACGATGCCAAGCGAGCCCACGGACGAACACGAGCAGACCAACCGAACGCCGCGACTGGAAGCGCTGACCGCTGCAATTCATGCGCTGCCGGCCGCGCAACGCCTGGTGATCGTTCGCACCCTTCTCGAGGGGGCGTCTGTTCATGAGGTGGCGCGTGAGATGAACCGCCCACCGAACACCATTGTTGTGTTGAGGTCGCGGGGGCTCAAGCGCCTTCGCGACCTGATGGACCACGCCGCAACGCGAGGTGGCTCGAAAAAGGGCTAACGACTGGTAGGTCACGATTCTGGAAGAGTGCGACATTCAGAGGACCGGACGTTTAGGTGGCCCGCGTTTCGAGGTGGCTTGGAAGCCACCCAACGATCACCTGCTGCGTGTCCTCGTCCCAGAAGAAGTAGATCGCGAGGCAATAGCGCACGTCCTTGGTTGCACCCTTTCGGAGATGGAACTCGAGGAATCGCGGCGTGTCCGTGTGGGTCGGGAATCGAACGAAATACGTCTTACCCTGCTCGCCCGCGCGTAATTGAACCTCCGAAGTTGGTGCCGGAGGCGGGAGTCGAACCCGCACTCAGGGTGAGCCGAACGGGATTTTGAGCATTGGGCCCAGCCGTGGACCACCACGCCGCACCCGACACCACCACGTAGAATCAACGGGATACGCGGGCGGTTGGTCGCGATGTTCTCTGTGCTCCGCGATTGTTTCCGTACGATTCTCGTACGTTAGCAGGGCCGTGCGACCGCCACGAGCCACGACGCCGCAGTGGCTCAAAGAGAAGCGCGGATCCAGCGACTCGAGCGCTTGGTATGGGACTCCATCTACGCGCTCCAGAAGGCCGGACTCGACAGCGAAGCGGTAAGGCTGCGACGAGCGATAGAGAGTCGGTGATCGCGCGGCGCGCCCGAATCTCCCTAGGGTGCCGGAACCGCCGCGCCCGTGAACGCTCGGAGTAGCTGCCGACGGCGAGGATCGAGCGTACAAGTCCACTCATGGGCAGCTGCCCCGCTCACGGCGAGATCGTGCTGGAGCGAAGAGCCAGCCGGGGGGTAGACTGTCGCGTGACTCGAGTTCTGCACTCCTAAGGGTCGAACTGCAATTGAGTTGAGGCCGCCCGGGGTTGCGAACGCAAGCCGAGCTAGCGTTTAGGACTACGCCGCCTCGGCGGGACTCTGCGACTGCCTGAGAGGCGTGGCCCACGGAAGGGATGCGACAGCGATGACTAGAGCGGCCGCTCATCTCATGTGGCGCCAAGAGAGAGGGTCCGACAAGGGGCCTTCCCACTGTCTCCCCCACACTTACCCCGCTGAGCCAAATGGTTACTACCCATGCCAGTAAAGGTCATTCGATTCAGCGAAGCAGTCAACGCCAGTGAGGTCAGTGCCGAAGCGAAGTGCAAGGCAGCCTTGGATGCATTAGGTGACGCTGCCCCGTGGATAGTCTTCGCCGGACTTGCGTCATCCACCTCACCCCTTCATCAGTCCGATGATCTGGACTTGGTTCCCATAGGGCCCCGAGGTGTGTTGCTCATCGAGGTCAAGCATTGGGATGCTGCCTGGATTGATGCGAACCGTGCTATCGCTGAAGCCGAAGCAGAGAAGCTGACCTCCAAAGCCAGACGCTTCTCCGGCCGGGTTAGATCCGCCCTACCGAACGGTCCTAGGGTGGCCCAGATTCTTCTGGTCACCCGCCAGCCCGTGGGTGCCGGACTACCTTCGACCATTCGCGGTGTGCCGGTATGGACGCTGCGCGATCTCGCCAAGTCACTTCGCGATCTTCCGAAGAATCTGATGAATGAAGCGCAGGTGAAGCTTCTCGCGGGGATCCTTGAACCTGGCGCCAAGCTCCAGATGGACGGCAGGATTCGCCGCATCGCTTCATACCAGAACTTAGAACTCCAGACACCACATGAGCAGGCGTTCCACCGGGTCTACGCGGGCACCCATCAGCGCACCAAGGAGCGAGTGCTCCTGCACCTCTACGACCTTTCTGCGAGCGATGAGAAGAACCCCGACCGCCAGGCCGAGCGCGAGTCCCGCGCCCTGCAGATGCTTCAGAAATCCGGCTTCGTCCCGCGCGTGCGGGACACAATCAGGGAGTTGCCGGACTTTCCGGGCGAGCTGCTGTACTTCACGCTAATAGACCCAAGTGCGCCGACGCTGGCCAATCGGGCAAGTGACGCCACGTGGAGTACTAGCGATCGAATCGAGTTTGCTGCAAACGCATGCTCAGCCCTTCAGGAAGTTCACGGCCTTACCGATCCAGAATCAATCAAGGTCGTGCATCGGAATCTGTGCCCACAGAGCGTTCTTGTTAGTTCACGGAATCAACCGATGTTCATTGACTTCAGTCTGTCTCGACTTCCAGACACCTTGACTCTGGGCAAGATCGAGCCGACGAACTCTGAGTTCGCAGCACCTGAGGTTCGGGCGGGTTCAATTGCTGCTGCCTCTCAGCTGAGCGACGTATATTCACTTTGTTCAACATTACTCACACTATTTGGCAGCACGGGAGACACTTCAGTAGATTCGGCCCGCAAGCTACTGCTTCGAGGGTGTGCAGAAGTGCCCGAATCGCGCGCATCGCTCGGAGTAACCGAGACGGCGCTGCGCGAATGCCTGGCACCTGCCTCCGACCCAAGGCCCGAGTTTGCGCCACCCTCCGAAGGTGAAATCCCACCTTCCGAGTACTGGTCCGAAGGCCAATTGCTTCCGTTTCGCGATATGACGCTCCGGATAGTTAGCCACTTGGGCGCCGGTGGAGTTGGTCGGACCTTCAAGGTTGAACAGGTCGACCCCGTCAGTGGCGAGAATCTCGGTACGTTTGTTGCAAAGGTAATGAAAGCTCAGGAATCTGGACGGGCCGCCCTTCAGGCGTACCAACGAGTGCGCAGTCACACCACGTCGCCTGGTCTGTCCGTAGTCTTTGAGGCGGCGAGTAAGTGGCAGCAGGACCGGATCGTCGCGTTGCTAAAGTGGATTGAAGGCGATTCGTTGGATGGGCTTGCGGGTGTACTCCCAATTGCTGCCGAGGA
>Ga0070688_100000479_pt1 | contig 20267 bp, 17 predicted proteins | sample KBSS13HmetaG_FD_64679 | JGI IMG/M metagenome (GOLD analysis project Ga0070688, IMG submission 64679) | Switchgrass rhizosphere microbial communities from Kellogg Biological Station, Michigan, USA - KBS S1-3H metaG | ecosystem: Host-associated > Plants > Roots > Rhizosphere ...
TTGCGGATGGCCCGCCGGCGCCCCCAACGCGCTCGCGTGGCGTTCTCAAACGGAGCCTATCGGGAGGCCGCCCGCGAGGGGCCGATGGCCGCGTCGACGACCGAGGCGAGGTCGACCTCGACGGGGCCACGCGGCGGGTCCCCGAGCAGCGCGCGCGCCTCGCGCGTGGCCCGGCGCAGGGCGCCGGATGGATCGGTGAACAGCGCTTGGATGCCCACCGCGTCCTCGGTGCGCGGATAGACGGCGGCGAACACGCGCAGTGCCCGGTCACGCTCGCCCTCGCGCGCAAGCATCAGGGCGAGGGCGCCGCACATCGAGTCCGCAGCGATGAAAGCGGCGTGGATGAAATGATGGAGCGTCTCCTCGATCAACCCGCGCGCATCGGCCTCGTCCCCGGCCGCCAGCGTCACGCTGCAGATGCCCGCCAACGCCATGCAACGCGGCCATTCGGCCCCGTGCGAGCGTGCGAGCGCCACCACCTCGGCGAAATGTGCACGGGCCCCGGGGAGATCGCCGCGGCCCACCTCCACGTACGCCAGCCCGAGGAGCGCGAACGCCATGCCCTCGTCGCTCGCCTGCCGGCGCGCGACCGCGATGGCCTCGCCGGCGGCGCGCTCCGCGTCGTCGAGCTGGCCGGTGGCGAAGTGCGTGATGATCACGATGAATCGCGCCCAGCCCTCGGTGTAGCTCTGCCCTTCTTCGGCGGCGAGCGCCAGGGCCTTTTCGAGGAGTGCGAGCGCGCGTGCCGGATCGCGATGGATGACCACCGTGGCGTGCACGGTGAGCACGCTGGGCAGGTAACAGCGTTCGCCGGCCGCCGCGAGCGCGGCCTCGGAGGCCTGGAGGTAGGGCTCGGTATCGTCTTCCCACATGGCGCGACCTCGGCTCCACATGCCGTCCGCGACCGCGGCGCGTATCGGGTCGGACGAGCGTGGGAGAGCGTCGACGATCTCACGCAGCGCGACCGTCTCCGCGGTTTGCGCGATATTGAGCAGCACGAAGCTGGCGCGGATGTAGAGCCGCCACGCCAGCTCGACGTCCCCGCCGGGACCCGCGGCGAACCGCAGCAGCTCGCGCGCCGCCGCCAACTCCGGCACGAGCCGGTCGCGGGCGGCCTGCCGGCGGCCGGCCGTGAGCAGGTCCTTCTGCTCGCGGAGGATCAGGCCCTCGAGCCACTCCACGTGGCGCACGCGGGCGACGCGCTCCTCGCCGGCCTGGATGAGGTGCTCGCGCGCCAGCTCGCGCACGGTCTCGAGCATGTGGAACCGCGCCTCGCCGCCCAGCTCGGTGCGGACGAGCAGGCTCTTCTCGACCAGGGACGTGAGCCCGTCGAGCGGGTCCATGCCCGCGCCCGCCAGCACCGCCTCGGCCGCTTGCTCCGGGAAGCTGCCCTGGAACACGCCCAATCTGCGAAACACCACCTGCTCCTCCGGACGCAGCAGGCCCAGGCTCCATTCGATGGTCGCGCGCAGCGTCTGGTGGCGTTCCGGCAGGTCGCGCTTGCCGGCGGAAAGCAGCGTGAGCGAGCGATCGAGCCGCGGCAGCATCGCCTGCGGTGAGAGCACCCGCGCGCGCGCCGCGGCGAGCTCGATCGCCAGCGGCAGCGCGTCCACGCGCCGGCAGATCTCGGAGACCGCCGCGCGGTTGCCATCGTCGATGCGGAACTCGGGACGCACTTCGCGCGCGCGAGCCTCGAATAATGCCATCGCCGGCGTGTGCGCGGCCCGCGGCTCGTGCGGCAGTGGCGGCACGTGCACCTCGTGCTCGCCGCGCACGCGCAGTGCCTCGCGACTGGTGACGAGGATCTTCACGTGCGGGCAGGCCGCGAGCAGACGCGCAACGGTGCCGGCCGCCTCGATGACCTGCTCGAAGTTGTCGAGCACGATGAGCGCGCGCCGGCTGCAGAGGTAGCCGGTCAGGGCCTTCTCCGGATCGACGCCGGAGTTCGTGGACGCGATTTCGAGCGTGGCCACGATCGCCGGCACCACGTCGCGCGCCTCACGCACCCCCGCGAGCGGCACGTAGAGCACACCGTCGGGGAGCAGGTCGTCGAGCGCGTGGGCGACGTGCACGGCGAGCCGCGTCTTGCCCGTGCCGCCGGGTCCGGTGAGTGTCACCAGGCCGACGTCGGCACGCCCGAGCAGTGCCGTCACCTCGTCGAGCAGCGCCGCGCGGCCGAACAGCTCACCGCGCTCGAGCGGCGTGGCCCAGTGCGGGGGCGCCTCGTCCGGGGCCGCGGGCTCGCCCGCGCGCGGCGCGGCCGCGGCAAAGCGCTCGGTGAGCATGAGCGCCAGGTCGTTCTCGATCAGGTCCTCGAGCTCGTCCGCGTTGGAGAACGGGCGATAGCTGGTGCGATCGTCGAGCTCGATGCGGTGGATCAGCTCGCGCAGCCTTTCCTCCCGGGTCTCGGCGCGCTTGACGTAGACGAGCCGCGGTTTGCTGCCCGAGAGCAGGTACTCGTCCTCGAGCCCGGACACGGCCTCCCCCGGCGCGATCCAGCCGTAGCGCTGCCAGTAGATGCCGAGGAACACGTCGCTCTGGTCCAGGTAGGCACGGTAGAGGTCGCGCGGCGGGTGCGCGCGCGCGCCCAGCTCGAACATCACCGGCGTCAGCCTCAGGTGCTGGATCGCGGACTTCGCCACGGCGCGCTCGTCGGACAGCTCCTGGAGCGTGGAGCTCACGAACACGCGCACGCGCTGGTCGGGCGTGCGGATCGACGCGGTCATCGGCCCGGGCCGCGGCCCTCCGTCATCAGCGCCTCGATCGCGTCGGCGAGGTGCTGCTCGGTGATGTGGTGATCGCCGGCGTTTCGCCGGAGCGCGTCGGCACGCAGGAGGACTTCAGCGTCACGCACACCGTCGGGTGCCTGGAACTTGTAGCAGGCGAGCTCCAGCCGTAGCCCGTTCGGGTCGCTGAAGTAGATGGAGTCCATGAACCCGCGGTCGAAGGCCTTGAAGGGGATGCCGCGTGACTCGAGGCGCTTCGCCACCTGCGTCTGCGTCGCGCGCGAGACGTTGAACGCGATGTGCTCGAGGTGGCCGATCCCGCGCGGGTGCGGCGCCGGGTCGTCCTGCCGGGTCTCGTTCGTGAACACGGTGATCAAGCGCCCGTCGCCGGGATCGAAGTAGAGATGGTTCTCGTTCGGGTTGCCGAGGTTTGGCTGTTCGAACAAGAATCGCATGCCCAGCAACCCCTCCCAGAAGTCGATCGCGCTCTGGCGGGTGGAGCCCACGAGCGTGATGTGATGGACGCCCTGCACCTGGATCCGCGACATCGTCAGAATGCCCTCCCCGGTCAGCCCCAGAGCATACTGACCCGGGCCTCCGGCAGCCACGGTCCACAATTCAAGGGTTGTCCCCCCGAGCGGCGGCCGGTAGATTCCGCGGCTCCAGCGTACTCACATCAGACCCTTGGGGGGCCGCACCATGAATCGCATCAGGTTGGGAATCGTCGTCCTGCTCGCCGGCGCCATCGCCGCGAGCCTGGCCGTGCAATCGTGTTCGTCGGGCAAGGTCGAGGCCACGCCGGTCGCCGCCGTGGACCCCGTCGCTCGCGGGCGCTACCTCGTCACACTCATGAGCTGCAACGACTGCCACACGCCCGGATACTTCTACGGCGCCCCCGACACCACTCGCCGGCTCTCGGGCAGCGACATCGGCTGGATCGGCCCCTGGGGCGTGGTGCACGCGCGCAACCTCACGCCCGACTCGGCGACCGGCATCGGCACGTGGACCAAGGAGCAGATCGTGCACGCGCTCCGGAGCGGAAACACGCCGGATGGCTCGCAGCTCGCGCCGATCATGCCATGGATGAACTACTCGTCGATCATCGACGAGAACGACGCCATGGCGATCGCGTCGTACCTGAAGAGCCTGCCCCCGGTCACGCACAAGAACATGGATCGCCAGCCGCCGGGCCAGAAGCCGGCCGGCGCGACCATTGCGTTCCCGCCGCCGCCGGCGTGGGACGTGCCGCCACCGCCCAAGCAGGCCGCGGCGAAATAGCGGTCCTGCGAAGCCTCGACGGGCGCTCCGGCTCACGCCGGGGCGCCCGTTCGCTTGGCGCGCAGTCTCTGCCCTCCGTGCCGCGTGACGCTCGCGGACCGTGGCGATCGCCTCGCCGGCCGTGTCCAGGCGGGAAGCGACGGGCCCCGCGACGCTTTCGCGCGCGGGGCCCGGAAACGCCGCCGGCGGGTGTGCCGGGATCTGACTTACGTCCCGCCCTTGGCGTCGTCCAGCGCCCGGATCATCTCCGGCTGGATGTCGAAGATCCGCATCTGCACCATCTTGTCGATGGGCACGTGCTTGTAGCCGGCGGTCTCCAACCGGCGGATGTACTCCGGCGTCACGCCGTGGATGCGCATCTCCACCAGCTTCTGCGCCGGGATGCGCGTGTAGCCGAGCTGCTTCAGGTCGTTGATGAAGCCGGTGGTGACGCCGTGGATGCGGAACTGCACCAGCACGTCGCGATCGAGGTTCGGGTAGCCGGCGCGGCCCATCTCGGCCGCGAACTCGGGCGTGACCTGGAAGATGCGCGACTCGATGTACTTGTCGAGCGGCAGGTCGTCCCCGGCGCGGCGCATGTCGCGGATGTAGTCCGGCGTGGCGCCGTGGATGCGGGTCTCGACCAGCTTGTCGGCGGAGAGGTGGTCGAACCCCACCGACGCCATGTCGCGGACGTAGGCGGGATCGACGTTGAAGATGCGGAACGACACGAACTTCTCCAGCGACACGTCGTAGCCGATCGCCTGCATCGAGCGGATGAAGCTGCTGGAGACGTCGAAGATCGCGAGCGAGAACAACTCGTGCTCGCGATCCCGATCCACCCCGAGATGGAGGCCCAGGCCGTCCAGCGTCCTCACGAAGTCCGGGTTCGCGTCGAACGTGAACGTGCCCGCCCCGAGGCCGGCCCGGAACGAGCCCTCGTACGTGATCGTGCCCGCCTCGCGACGCATCTCGAAGCGCACGTCCACGGCCGAGTGCGAGCGCACCTGTTCCGCGGTGAGCCCGGCGAAGTCGGAGACCCGGTAGCGCGCGCCGCTGTTGTCGTGGCGGCTCGTGCGCATCGAGAACTCGAGCCGGTCGGCGTGGTCCTCGTCGAGCGACGCCGTCCACGAGCCCGTGATCGGGCTGGTTCCGGCCCGGGCGACGAGCGGCACCACGGCCAGCAAACCGATGGCGAGGATGCGACGGATCATGACGTGCTCCTTCGGCGCCGCCCCGGGGAGCGGGGCACCGGCGCTCAACGGCTCCGGTACTGCGACATCTCGTCGATGAATCTGTCATTCATGCCGCCGGCGGCGAGCCGGCAGAGATCGCTGACGCTGAGGTTCGCGTAGCCCGCCTTCGCCAGCTTGCGCACGAGCTTGGGAGTCACGCCCACGGCCGCCAGCGACTGGGCCTCGCGCGCGTCACGAAGGACGATGCCGGCCGCGCGCAGTTCGCTCACGTACTCCGGGCTCACGCCCACCGCCGCACAGCCCTGCAACTCGTTCGCGGAAGCGAGCCGGAGGCCGCTGGCACGCATGCCGCGGACATATTCGGGCGTGACCCCGACCGCGACCAGGCCCTGGGCCTCGCTCGCAGAGGAGATCTCGAAGCCCGCAGCCCGCATGTCGCGGACGTACTGGGGCGTCACCCCCACCGCGGCCATGCCCCGGACCTCGTCCGCGGAGGCGATCGCGAAGCCGGCGGCGCGCATGCTGCGGATGTATTCGGAGGTCACGCCCACGGCGACGAGGCTGGAAGCTTCGCTCGGGCTCTTCACCGCGAGCCCCGCGTTGCGCATGTCCGCGATGAACTCGGGCGTCACCCCCACCGCCGCCATGCTCTTCGCCTCCTCGTACGAGCGCACCTCGAGACCGGCGGCACGGATCCCCTGGACGTACTCGGGCGTGGCGCCCACGGCGTACATGCCGGCGATCCTGGAGATGTCGATATCGGGGAACACCGACCGCATCTCCAGGATGTCGGCCGTGGACACGCCCTGCGACCGCAGCTCGATCAGCTCGTCCACCGTCAGCCGGATGCGGCCGTGGGCGATGGCCTCGGTCGAGTTCGGCACCAGCGCGACTCCGCTGTCGTCGTCCGCCTCCGGGCTGCTGGCGACGGTCGCTTCGGCGGCGACGGGTTCGCCGGTGACGGACGGCGAGTCGGTGACGTTGGCGTCGTCGGTCGCGTCGGGACACTGGCTCGCGTGAGCCGACTGGACGCAGGCCGGGCGGGCCGGGTGCGCCGTGGTCACGGTCGTGGGGCTGTTCGCCATGGTCGTGGCGGCGCGCACCGTGGGAACTTGGGTCTTCTCCGCGACCTGCGGCCTGGCGATCGCCGTGAGCGATGGCCCGGCGAAGGCGAGCGCCAGGCCCAGGAGCAGCGCCAGCGCGGTGACGCCGCGCACCGGGCCGCTCGAGGGCGCGGGCCCGCCCACGACGCGGCGGATGCGGTTGAGCAGCAAGCCGCCGCGTGCGGAGACCGCGAGCGCCAGCGTCTCGCCGCGCAGCTCCTCGAGCCGCGTCAGGGCACGGGCGTACTGGAGCGGATCTCCACACACGCCCACCGCCAGGTCATCGCAACAGTTCTCGCGCTCGATCCGGACCTGGCGCGAGATCCACCACACCGCGGGGTGGTAGAAGAGCAGCGTCTCGACGGCGGCCTGGAGCAGGTTGACGACGAAGTCGTGGCGCCGGATGTGCGCCAGCTCGTGCGCGAGGATCATCTCCAGCTGCCCGGGAAGGAGCCCGGTGAGCGTGTTCGCGGGGAGCAGGATCACCGGGCGCAGGAGTCCGACCACGGCCGGGACCTGGACCAAGGTGGATTCGAGGAGCCGTACCGCACGGCGCACGCCGAGCGCGACCCCGAGCCGCCTCGCCATCGCGAGCCAGGGCTCGCACGCGGGCTGGGCGTACACGGTCACGAGCCGGCGCGCGCGCAGCCACTGGACGATGAGGCGCAGCGAGAGCAGCGTGACGCCGACGATCCACAGCGTCACGATCGTGGGCAGTGCATCGCTCGCGACGCGCCAGGGATCGGGCATTGAGGCGACGCGCGCCGGGGCGAATGTCGCGACCACGATCGTGGCGAGGCTCGGCGGCGCCGGCGCGGCGGCTGTCGCCGTCGCGGGCGACAGCGGGAGCGCGGCGATCGCGTGCCGTGCGAGCCGGGGCGCGTCGTGAGCAGCGATCGCGTACGAGCGCAGGCCGGTGAGCACGCCGACCACGACGAGGAGCGCCAGCGCGGCGCACGAGAGCGCGTAGCGCAGGTTCGCGCTCCGCGACGGCAGGAACGCGAGCAGGAGCGCCAGCGCGGCGGCGATCGCGGCGCCCTGCCAGACGAGGTGCAGCAGCGCCCAGCCGACGGCCTGCAGGGCGGGAGCGAGCGACATCGCGAGGGCCTGGGCGAACATCATGGGGCCTCCCCTTTTTCGAGCTGGTCGAGCAGTGCGCGGATGCCGCGCAGTTCTTCTTCGCTGGCGGGTCGTTCGGAGAGCGCGTGCAGCACGAGCTTCGCGGACGAGCCGCCGAACGCGCGATCCACGAGGTCGCCGAGGAGCTGGCGCTGCGTGCGCCGCTCGCTCTCCCGCGCGGCGTAGACGTGGGCGCGCTGCGCCTCGTCGCGCACCACGAGCCGCTTCTCGGTCATGATCTGCAGCAGCTTGAGCACGGTCGTGTAGCCGCTTCCGTGCGACCGGCTCAGCACCTGATGCACGTCGCGAACCGTGCTCGGGCCCCGCTGCCACAGCACGCGCAGGATCGCGAGCTCTGCGTCGGTGGGCCGCGGCGTGCTCACTCGCTTCTCTGCCATGTCCGCGATGCCTCCAGGGAATCGAACGGCACTTCGAACGGCACGGCGGAACGCTAATACGAAGGCCTTCGTAGAATCAACGAGGATCTTCGCCAGTGCGGGCGAACGAGCTACGAACGCTTTCCCCTGTGGCGCGCCCGGCCGGGGGCTGCGAGGCCCCGGCCGGGGGAGCTGTCTGAGCGCCGGCCCGCCCCCCTGGCCGGGCGGCGCGACGACTTACGGCGTGCCGAACACCGTGCCCAGGCGCACGAGGATCTGGTCGGAGGTGTGGCTGTCGCGCTTGGCGTTCACGGTGCCGCCCAACGTGTTCACGTCCTCGGGGAGCAGGAAGTCGTGGCGGATGCCCGAGCGGTACTCGGCGCTGATCTCCGCCAGGTGCCCCGGCGCAACCTCGCGGCGAACTCCCAGACCGCCGCTCCATGCGAACGCGATACGGCTGTCACCGTGCTTGGCGGAATACGGCGCTCCATTCGCGGTGCCGGAGAGCTCGCTGTCCGTCCAATAGGTGTCGAAGCCGACGGTGCCGAAGATGAACGGCGTGACGTCCTTGTTCGGCATGGAGAACTCGGGGCCGAGGCCGAAGAACAGGCTCCAGTTCGTGGTCTCGATGCTCAACTTGTCGGTGCCGCTCAGGTTCGAGGCCGGCACGTCCACCGTGCGCGAGAAGTTGTAGAGCAGGCCCGTATTCGAGCGCAGCGCGAACTTCTTCCCGGGCTTGCGCGTGATCGACGAGCCGTCGAGCGCGAGACCGAAGCCGGCGATCTTGCCCCAGTCGCCCATCGGGAACGCGCCCACGAAGTAGCCGCCGCCCAGGTACTGCATCTTCGCTCCCGAGTCGGCGGGATGCAGGGGAACCGCGACTTGCGCCGGAGGCGATGAAGTCGCCGTGGAATCGGACTGCGCGAACGCCGGCGCGGCGCCGGCGCTCAACGCCGCGAGCGCGAGCATCGCAGCGAACGTCGAACGAAAGTGTCTCATGAGGACTCCGAGAGAGGGACGCGCTCCATCGTGCGACTGCGTGACGCACGCGTGATGAGCGGCGAGCGACGTTAGGTGCGTCGTGTGCGCGAGTCAATGACCGCGGTCCTCGAACGTGTGGGTCATCAAGCGCGCGGACGTCAATTGTGCAAACGACAACTCGATTCTGCTGGGAGCACGTATCGCGTCGCCGTTAGTCTGCCGCCCTCCTCTCCGGTTCCGAAGCTCACCCAATCTCCACTCCCTCGGTGAGCAGGCCGCTTCGTGACGCTCCTCCGATGCGCGATGTCGACTCATCACGCCGGAGGCCAGGATGCACGCACATCACAGTAGTGGAATGCCCGTGCCTTCTCCGCAGGTGAACACCGGACCCTGTGCTGCGGAGTTCGCCGGAGCCCGCGACGCCGCGGTGATCGACGCGCACGTTGCCCGTTCCCACCTCTCCAAGGCGGCGCTCCTCGCGATCGCGTGCACGCTGTTCGTGGGCTGCGGCACGCACCGCGCACCCATCGCGGCGACGGCGCCGGACGCGACCGACGTCGCCAGCGCCGACGCATCGGTGGACGTGACCGAGCTCGGGGCCACGGGGAAGACGCCCCGGGTCGGCCCCGGCGCGCTCGGCGGCCCGCTGGCGGGAATCGACGCCGGACTCCTCGCGCGCTTCGAGGCCGGGCGTGACGATTTTATCGAGCAGGAGGACATCGCTGACGGCATCGGCCCCGTGTTCAACGAGGTGTCGTGCGGCACTTGCCACGACCAGCCCGTGGGCGGCACGACCGGCCGCACCGAGACGCGCTTCGGGCGCGTCGTCAACGGCCGCTTCGATCCGCTCGCGGAGAAGGGCGGCTCGCTGATGCAGGATCACGCCATCGGAGCGGTCGGGGCCGGCGTCGGAGCGGTCACGTTCGTGCCGGAGACGGTGCCCGCCGACGCCAACGTCCGGGCGCTGCGGCTCACGACGCCGCTGTTCGGGCTGGGCCTCGTGGACGCCGTACCCGACGAGACGTTCCTCCAGCTCGCCCAGCTCGAGGCCTCCCGCTCGCCCTCGACGGCCGGTGTGGCGAACCTCGTGACCGAGATCACGACCGGCGCCACGCGCGTCGGGCGGTTCGGGTGGAAGTGCCAGGTGCCGACGTTGCACCAGTTCTCGGGCGACGCCTACCTGAACGAGATGGGCGTCACGAGCGCGCAGTTCCCGAACGAGAGCTGCCCGCAGGGCAACTGCGCCTTGCTCGCATTCGATCCGGTGCCGACGTTGAACAACGACGGCGAGGACGTGGACCGCTTCACCGACTTCATGACGCTGCTCGCGCCTCCACCCCGCGCCGAACGCGCGTACGGGGTCGCGGCGCAGGGTGAAGAGGTGTTCCGGAGCCTCGGCTGCGCCAACTGCCACACGCCGTCCCTGGTCACCGGGGAGAGCCCGGTGCCGGCGCTCTCCCACAAGGTGTTCCAGCCGTTCTCGGACTTCCTGCTCCACGACATGGGCCCACTCGGCGACGGCATCGTGCAGGGGAATGCCGGCGCCACCCAGATGCGGACCGCACCGCTCTGGGGCCTGGGCTCGCGTCACACGTACCTGCACGACGGACGCGCCAGGACCGTGGAACAGGCGATCACCGCGCACGCCGGCCAGGCCGCGGCGTCGCGCGAGCGCTACTACCGCATGAACCCCGGGCTGCGCCAGCACCTGCTCGCATTCCTGCGTTCGCTCTAGAGACGTCTGCACGATCCGGCCGCGACGAGTTTTTCCCCACGAGTAGTTCCACCCACCAGGCCGCCATGGAGGTCACGTGAAGGCAACATCGCTCGCTTCCCGTCCCACGTTCCGCTTCCCCCTGCGTACGCTCGCTGGCTTCGCGACACTTGCCGTCGCCATCGCCACGTCGCTGACGCTGGGGTCGTGCGGAAAGAGCACGCAGACGATGAACCCGGACGTGAGCGTCAACGACAGCGCCAAGCTGCCGGCGACGCCCACGGCGGGCCAGCCGTCGGCGAAGTTCGCGTTCTCGACGTCCGAGCTGGACCTGATCAAGACCACCACCGGCACGAGCGGCTGGGTCACGATCCTCTCGGCGCCGATCAAGATGCCGGCGGCGAAGGAGCTGTTCGTGAGCGCATCGCTCGAGGCCGGTTTGTTCACGCAGACGCTGGTCAGGAGCAAGAACAACAAGAAGGACACGTCCACGGCCAGCGTCGCGATCCAGGTCCAGGCGCTGATCGACAACACGCCGGTGCCGCCCGGCGTGGTGACGTACGCGGCGAGGACGCAGACGCTCTCGGCCACGCTCGAGGGCGCGATCGGCGGCTGCCTTTCCACGGTGACGAATGCGGACGGGACCACGAGCATCATCGTGGACCAGACCTGCGTGACGCCGGAGGAGATCGAATTGATCCTCTCCACGCTGAACGCGGCGTCGTTCAACTTCGTCGCCAGCAACGTGCCGGTCGGCACGCACGTGCTGTCGCTCCAGGCTCGGATCTCGAGCTCGACGAGCGTCGACACGGGCACCGCGTCGGCCACGGCGCTGGTCGGCAAGGGCACGATGATCGCGCAGACGGTTCGCGCAAGGAAGTAACGCAGTTCGCCTGAACGGCTCCCGGGCCGGACCGGGGCTCGCGGTGGGTTCGACCGTGGGTCCCGGCCACCCGGTCCGGGGCCGGAGGTATCTGACCGGACGACTTCCTGCGGGGTCGTGCAGGATCGCGCGTGCAAGATCACGCCGGCGTCAGGCCCAGGTGAGGAAGCCGGGATCCCGGGAGCGCGGCGTGAGCTTCCCGCCGAAACCCCGCGAGCAGGCCGGGGGCCCGGGGAGTGCCCGACCTGCAGAGCCAAAGCCTCGCTCATCCCGGTTCACGCGGTGCGCCTGGACGCCGGCTCGATCCGCTCCCCCAGCGCCACACGAGGGGATCTCACCATGCGGCATCGTGTGATCATCACGCTCGCGATTCTCGTGCTGCTGCCCGCGGCCGCTTCGGCCGGACCTTTCAACTACTACGGACCGCACATCGGCTTTGGCCAGGGACCCGACCAGACCCTGATCGGCGGTCAGCTCCAATGGAATGGCATCGCGCCAAGGATGGCATTCGTGCCGGGCGTCGACTACGGCTTCAACGACGTGAGCTCGGTCCTGACGCTGAACGGCGACTTCCACTTAAACCTGAGCTACGAGACGACGTGGCAGCCCTACGTCGGGCTCGGCGCGGAGGTGAACAACTGGCGCGAAACGGTGGGCCGGAACCGCGACCGCACGGAGACGTCGACGACGACCGGCGGCCACGTGGTCGTGGGCGCCGCGATCCGCAATCGCACCGGCGGGCGGTTCTTCACCGAGCTGAAGCTGGGCCTGGGAGACTCGCCCGACATGAAGATGCTCCTCGGCTGGAACATGCGCAGCCGTTGAGCGAGCGCCACGAGGGCGCGAAAAGGGTCTGACGCAGTGCGGCGGCTCCTGGGATGGGGCCGCCGCGCGGCGCCGCGAGCCTAGGGCTTTCTCGAGCTCCCGGGCTGCGTGAGGAAGCTCATCAGCAGCTGCCAGATGATGCGCCCACCCGGCACCCAGTCGACGATGGTGCCCGGGCGCACGAACGCCAGCGCCGCCATCCCGGCGCCGACCGCGACGCCGAGCACCGGCATGCGCCGGAGCGTGCGCACGAACGACAGGCTGCGGTCGGTGATGCGCAGCGGCCGCTCCCAGCGCGTGAACTCGCGCGCCACCTCGCCGCGCTCGGACGCTGCGCGCTCGACAAGGCGCGCGCGGCGCACGTGCAGGCTCTCTCTCGCGCTGCTCACGGCTGGCCCTTCAGCCGGTCGCGGTCCTTGCGCAGCTCGGCGACGGTGGTGGCGAAGAGCGGCGGCCGGCTCTTGAGCCAGGCGCGCAGCCACAGCGCGCCGCCGCCCGCACCCAGCAGCATCGCCAGCGCCGCGAGACCGACCGCGAGCGGCCGGTGCTCCGGCGCCACGATGAGGACCACGAACAGGATCCCGAACGTGAGCCCCACTTGCAGGCAGAAGAGCACCGTGAGCGCCACGAGCGCGAGCGTGGTGAGGTTCAGGCGCTCCTCCCCGAGCTCGGTGGAGAGGATCTCGAGGCGCGTGCTGAGCGCGGTCAGCACGCTGTGGGCGAGACGATGGAGCGAGGCGCTGAAGCTGTCGTCGCGTGGCGGCTGCGGCTCGGTGGCCATCGTCTGCCTCAGCGACGCGAGATCAACACGCCCAGGAGCAACCCGGCGACGGCGGCGATGCCCACGGCGCCCCACGGGTGCTCCCGCACGTAGCCGTCTGCCGACTTCGCCACGTCCTTCATCTGGCTGATGACGGCGTCATCGGAGTTCGCCAGCCGCTCCCGCGCCGACTTGAGCGTCTCCTCTGCCCGCGCGCGCGCCGCGAGGATGCGCTCGCCGGTGGCGCTGGCGGTGGCTTTCAGCAGCTCCTCCGCGTCGGCGATGATGCTCTTCATGTCGGCCGCGAGCTGTTCGCGGCCACCACCGGTCAACGACTCGGACATGGCGTGTTCCTTAAGTGTCGCGCCGCGCGTGCGGCGCCCGGGTGATGGGGTGCGGGTGTGAACGCGGGGAATCTACCAGCACTCCCCCGGGATTGCCCGGGCGCGCCAGGCCGGTGCGCCGTTTGGCACCGGGGCGGCTGCGCGCTTGAACAACAGCCACGGCGCTCTCGCACGCGGCGAGCGGGAGCCAGACGTACCAGATCGGCGCGACCGGGTGCGCCTACTCCTCTCGCAACAACGCCAGCGGGTCCGCCGAGAGCGCGCGCTGCGCCGGGATCCAGGTGGCGAGGAGTCCGAGCAGCAGCATGACCACCACCACGCCGGCGAGGACGAGCGGGTCGCGCGGCGTGGCCTGGTAGACCACGGCGCTCAAGACGGTGCTCGCGAGCACGCCGAGCACGAGCCCGGCAACGGAGCCCAGGGCGAGGAGCTGGAACGGCCGCGACAGGGTCGCCTGCAGGATCTCGCGCCTGCTCGCGCCGAGCGCGATGCGGATGCCCAGCTCCTTCAACCGCCGGCTCACCGCATACGCCGCGAGCCCGAAGACGCCGGTGAGCGACAGCAGTGCGGCGATCGCGCCCAGCACGCCCAGCGCCACCGCCGCCACGCGCGAGGGGAACAACGACAGGCCCATGGCGCCCGTCCACGACTGGATGAACGCCGGCAGCCCGGGGTCCAGCTCGCGCAGCCGGCCGCGCATCGCCGCGGCCACGTCCACCGGCGGCAGGTCCGAGTCCACCACCACCCACGTCATGCTCGCCGGCGTCTGCATCACCGGGAGGTAGAGCGCCGGCTGGGTGCTCTCCGTGAGGTGCTCGTACTTGCCGTTCTCCACGATCCCCACCACCTGCGTGGGGGTGCCGTCGCGCTGCTTGAAGATGCCGCCGAGCGCGCGCGCCTCCGAGCCGAAGAGCTGGCGCGCCAGCTCCTGGTTGACGACCGCCACCTGCGGCGCGTCCTTGTCGTCGTGCCACGAGAACGCGCGGCCCAGCAGCAGACGCACGCCTGCGGCACGAAAGTAGTCCGGCGAGATGACCATCTGGAGCGGGAGCGCCACGGCGTTCGCGCGCTTGAGGTCGGTCGTCTCCTGCTTGAACACGTACGTGCCCGGAACGTCCCCCTGCGAGAGCGGCACGCAGTTCGTGGTCCCGACCGCGCGCACGCCCGGAATCGCCTCCATGGCGTCGACCATCCGGCGCTGCATCGGCAGCAGGGTCTCCCCCCGGTAGCCCGCCATCTCCAGCTCGGCGCTCGCCAGCATCCGGCCGCGGGGCTCGAACCCGTACGGACTGTGCAGGGAGCGCACGAGGCCGCGCACGGCGACGAACGACGAGGTGACGAGCAGCGCGCAGATCGCGATCTGCGCCACGAGCAGCACGTCGCGCACGGATAGGCGGCGGCCCACGCCGCTCGTGGGCCCGGACTTGATCACCGCGTAGGGATCGGTGCGGAGCACCTGCCGCACGGGGACGGCGCCGAACAGGAGCCCGCTGGCGACCGCCAGCAGCAGCGCTGCCACGGCCACGGTCGCATCCGGGTTCATGGGAAGATTGAGCGGGAAGCGCGGGAACGGCTGCCACGACGCCAGCCAGCGCAGCAGCACGACACTGCCCGCGAGGCCCAGAGTGCCGCCCAGGAGCGAGACCAGCACCGCCTCGGTGAAGAGCTGGCGCAGCACCCGGCCGCGGCCCGCGCCCAGCGCCAGGCGCAGCGCGAGCTCCCGCGAGCGGTCGGCGGCACGGGCGGCGAACAGGCTGCCGAGGTTCGCGCACGCGGCGAGCAGGATCAGCGTCGAGAGCAGCATCAAGCCGGTGAGGAACGCGCGCATCGGACCGCCGAGGAACTCGCCGTAGAGGCTCGGGCGCTCGAGCTTGAGCGGCAGGTGCTGGTGCTCGCTGGGATAGGCCTTCTCGAGCGCGACGCTGATCGCGTCGAGGTCGGCCGCCGCCTGCTTCGGCGTCACCCCCGGCTTCAGGTGCCCGAAGATCATGAACAGCATCCCGCGCTGGTTCCGCTGCTCCATCTCCTTCGAGCCCCAGAGCTGGTGCTTGTCGACGATGGGAACGAAGAAGTCCGGGGCGAAGAACAGCAGCGTGCCGTTGAAGCCCTGTGGCGCCACGCCGAGAACGGTGAACGGCTGCTTGTTCACGCGCACCACCCGGCCGACGACGCCGGGGTCGTCGTGGAATCGCGCGTGCCAAAAGGCCTGCGACAGCACGATGTAGGGAACGCTGTCCGGTCCGTGCTCGTCGGAGGCGTGGAAGAAGCGGCCATGGAAGGGCTGGATGCCCAGCGCGTCGAAGTAGTTGCCGGTCACCGCCAGCGCCCAGGTGCGGGACGGCTCGTCCCCCGCCTCCAGTCCGGCCTCCATGATGTCGTAGCCGGCGATGTCCACGAAGCTCCGGTTGCGATCGCGCAGGTCGAGGTAGTCGGGATAGGACTGGTTCGCGGAGTTGCCCTTCGCGCGGTGGATCGAGTACAGGCTCTCTGCCCGCGGCACGTTGAGCGGGCGCAGGATGAAGGCGTTCAGCGCCGCGAAGACCACCGCGTTCGCACCGATCGTGAGCGCGAGGGTGAACACCGCGACGCCGGTGAAGCTCCGCGACTTCCGCAGCATGCGGGTGGCGAAGCGCAGGTCCTGCACCAGCGTCTCCCAGAACACGCCGCCGGCGGCGGCGCGCGCCTCCTCCTTGAACTTCGAGTGGCCGCCGAACTCGATGCGTGCGCGACGCTCCGCCTCGGGGCGCGTGAGCCCGGTGCGCTCGAGGTCGTCCGCGCGCAGCGCCACGTGCGCGCGCAACTCTTCGTCGAGCTCGTGCTCGAGGCGACCGCCGGGGACGAGCCGCGCCATGAGCGAACGCAGGCGACCCAGCACGGTCAGGCCTCGCCCGGCTGTGCCGCGAGCACCGAGGCGATCGCGGTGGCGAGGCGGTTCCAGCCCGCGGTCTCCTCGCGCAGCCGGGAGCGCCCGCTGGCGGTGAGCTCGTAGAACTTCGCGCGCCGGTTGTTCTCGCTCGTGCCCCAGGTCGCCTTCAAGAGTCCCTGGCGGACGAGGCGGAAGAGCGCAGGATAGAGCGCCCCCTGCTCGACGAGCAGCGCCTGGCCCGAGATCTGGCCGATGCGCAGCAGGATGCCGTAGCCGTGGAGCCGGCCGAGGGAGACCGCCTTCAAGATCAGGAGATCGAGCGTGCCTTGCAGGAGTTGCGCTTCGCCGGGCATCGAGGCCTCCGTCGTTCCCGAACCGCTTTCCTAAGCTGTTCAGGAGACTAGGCCGCGCTCTCCTAAGCTGTCAAGGAGAAACACCGGGGCGTGGCGGCCGACCCCCTGCGAGCATCCGCAGGCCGCGGGCGAGCGTGGAGTCCCCAGGCGCGCGCGCCGATCCGCGCTCGAGCGCCCGACGCGCCCCGTCCGTGTCACCGCGCGCGAGCCGCACCCGCGACTCGAGCGCGTAGGCGCGGGGGTCGCCGGGTGCCACCGCCTGCGCCTCGGCGAACGCGGCAAGGGCCGCGTCCTCGTGCGCGGCACCGAACTCGGCGACGCCGAGCACGAGCAGCGGCTCGCGCGTGCGGCCGTGAGCGGATCGGCGACAGCCCCTGGCGCGAGCCGCGCCGCGAGTGCGGGAAGCCCGGCGTCGCGCAGCTCCGCGAGCGCGGCGGCCGCGTTCTCCCGGTCCGGGCTCGAGAGCCGCTGCCGCGCGCGCCACTCGAGCACCACCTCGCGCGGCCAGCCCGCGAGCGGGCCAGCGACCGGCGGAACCACCGGCAGCGTGAGCAGCCGGGTGATGCCGGGGTGATGGCTGCCGTAGGTGCGCCCGACCTCGATCATGTCGCGCGGCGCCCGGTACTCGACGAACGGCCGGTCGTCGGTGTTGAGCGTCCCTCCCGGCGCCATCTCGCGCAGCGCCGGTCCGGAGGCGACGTAGAAGGCGGCGATCTGCTCGGGGGCTTCGAGCCGTGCGCGCGCGAGGTCGCGTCGCAGCGCCGGCGAGTGAAGGCGCGCGAGCGAGAGCGCGCGCCCCGGGGGTGCCGCCACGAGCAGCGCGTCCGTGGAGCGCCACAGGCAGAAGAGATGCGCGTCGGGGAACACGCTCAGGAACGACGCCAGCAGGCTCTCGAACGTCGCCGGCGTGAGCTCGTAGAGCTGGAGCCACTGGCAGAACACACCCTCGGGCCGGAGCCGCGCGCGCACGCGGCGGTAGAAGTCGACCGTGAACAGGTTGTTGACGCCCGCGATCCACGGATTGCTGGGCTCGGAGATGATGACGTCGTACGCACCGGCGCCGTGCTCGAGCTGGGTGCGCGCGTCCTCGACGTGGACGTGCACGCGCGGATCGTCGAGCGGGTCCTCGCCCGGTGCGTGGAAGAATCGTGAGCCGGCGAGCACCGCCGGCTCCAGCTCGACGATGTCCGTGGTACCCACGCCGGCCGCGAGCGCCGAGGCGGCGGTGACGCCCGAGCCGTGACCGACGATCAGCGTGCGCGCTCCCGGGTCCGCCATCGCCGCGGGGACGAGCCCGAGCAGCACCTGGGTGAGCATGTCCTCCGTGCCCGCGTCCACCTTGCCGCCAACGCGCATCCACGTCTTCTTCCGGTCGCGGTCGGTCACCACCAGCACCGAGGCGTTGATGCCATCTCGATAGAAGAGCACGTGCTGGCTCGCGGCCAGCGTGCGGGTGGGGTCGCCGCTGCCGTGCCCCGCCCGGAACGACTGGAGCAGGTTATGGGCGCTGAACGGGCGGTAGGTGCCGAGCGACATGAGCAGCGGATCCCAGCGCGGGGCGGCGAGTCCCGCCACGAGGACGGCGACGAGCAGCGACCCCGCGGCGAGGACCACGCCCCGCGTGCGCGGCGCTCCACCGGGGAGTACCAGCGCGACGAGCCCCGAGAGCGCCGCGAGTGCCGCGGCGAGCCGCACCACGCCCTCGACGCCGAGCACGGGGAGCAGCAGGAACCCGGTGATGAGCGAGCCGGCGATCGTGCCCAGCGTGTTGACCGCGTAGGCCGCCCCGGTGCTCTCGCCGCTCCCGCCGTGCTGCAGCAGCCGCGCCGCCACCGGGAACGCCGCGCCCAGAGCCAGGCACGGCACCAGGATGAGCGCGGAGACGATCCCCAGCTCGCCCGCGAGCCAGAGTACCCACGACGCACCGGTCCTCTCTCCCAGCTCGAGCACGGCGAGCGGCAGCGAGCCGTGAGCAAAGCTCCCGAGCAGCGTGGTGAGCGCGAGGGCGAGCTGGAGGAGCGCGAACCACCACGGCGACACCGCGCCGCGCGCGAGCGGCCGGGCGATGAGCGCGCTTCCGAGCGCGATCCCCAGGAGGTAGACGCCGAGCACGGCTGCGAACGAGTAGACGGAGGAGCCGAGCACGAGCCCGAACAGCCGTACCCAGGCGAGCTGGAGCATGAGCGCCACGAACCCGTTCACCGCGAACAGTGCGGCGAGCACGGCGCGCGGCAGCGGCGCGAGCGTCGTCGGGCCCGCTTCGGCAGCGGCCGCACGCGTGCGCGGCTCGGCACGCTCCGGCCCGGAGGATCGCCAGGCGATGAGCGCCGCCGAGCCGTTCAGCAACGCCGCGACCCATGTCGTGGCACCCAGTCCCAGCGCCGGCGGGAGCAGGAACCCGCCCACCACCGAGCCCACGACCGCACCGGCGGTGTTGATGGCATAGAGCCGCGCGAGCCCCGATCCCAGTGCCCCGCGCTCGCAGCGCGCCACGAGCACCGGGAGCGTCGCGCCCATCAACGCTGCCGGCGGCACGAGCAGGAGTGCGAGCAGCACCACGCGCGCGCTGGCGAATGCCGGGCCCTCGCCGCCGAACGCGCGATAGAGCTGGCCCACGGGAGTGTCCAGCGAGCGCAGCAACGGCAGCAGCGCCACCCCCAGCACCGCCACCCCCACCTCGAGCGCCGCGTAGCTGCGCGCAAGCCGCGGCCCGCGGGCGAGCCGCGTGCCCAGGAGCCTCGCGCCCAGCGCCAGGCCGCCGAGGAACGCCGCGACCACGGTGGCGACCGAGTGGAGCGAGCTGCCGAGAAGGTAGGCGAGCTGCTTGCTCCACACCACTTCATAGATGAGGCCGGCGGCACCCGAGAGCAGGAAGCACACGGCCGCCCATGCCGGGAGGGCACGGGCGGCGGTGGTCGCGTCATGGCCGGCGCGCGCGTTGGGCTTCAAACCGAGGTCGATCCTCCGCCGGGCTCGCCGGGGGTGGGACCGGCGCCGTAGCGCCCGAACATACCCTGCTTGAAGCGCTCGCGCTCCTCCGCACTCATGCGCTCCCAGCGGTCGCGCATGCGATCGCGCATGCGCCCGCGGAAACCAGGACCCGCGCGGCCCGGAAGCCCGAGCCCGCCGAACAGGATGCGCACGAGCCCGAGGAGCCCCAGCGCCTGCCAGAATGTCACCGTGTGCCAGCCGAACAGCGTCGGCGTGAGCCAGTTCCACAGCCGCATCACGACGTAGGTCCCGAGCGTGAGGAACAGTGCCATCGCCACCAGCGCCGCCGGCGCGATCCATAGCAACTTCCAGAACCTGGGATTCATGCGTGCCCTCCTCATCCGTTCTCGAGATCGTCGCGCAGCTCCTGCAACCGCTCGCGCAGGTGCAGCACCGCGTAGTGCTTGCGTGAGAGCAGCGTGTTGATGCTCACGCCCGTCTCCGCCGCCATCTCCTTGAAGCTCCTGCCCTCCAGCTCGTGCGCCACGAACACCGCGCGCTGCTCCTCCGGAAGCTCGTCCAGCGCCATCGCCAGCTCCTCGAGCAGCACGCGCCTCGCGTAGAGCGCTTCCGGGCCCGCCTCGGGCGACGGCAACAGATCCTCGAGGCTCGCGCCGGTTACGCCGTCCGCGCCCGCGAGCGGGACGGAGAGCCGCTCCGGCCGCCGCCTGCGGAAGAGGTCGATGATCCGATTGCGCGCCACGCGGAACAGCCAGCCGGTGACGTGGTCGATCGGCACCAGCAGCCGGTTCGCCTCCGCCAGCTCGTGGAA
>Ga0070688_100000482_pt1 | contig 20225 bp, 20 predicted proteins | sample KBSS13HmetaG_FD_64679 | JGI IMG/M metagenome (GOLD analysis project Ga0070688, IMG submission 64679) | Switchgrass rhizosphere microbial communities from Kellogg Biological Station, Michigan, USA - KBS S1-3H metaG | ecosystem: Host-associated > Plants > Roots > Rhizosphere ...
CGGCGAGGCGCTGACCTTAAGAGTTTCCCCGAGGGGATTTCTTAAAGCGTCAACGGGGGGGCGACCTTCGGGCCGCCCCTACCCTTATACGATCACGCGGATGCGTGCCGCGTTTTGCCAGACATTGCAGACGGGACAGCCCGAGGCGCTCGCCATAGTGGTCGATTTCCACGAGACGGCCACCGCATTGTAGACATTCGTGATTTGACGACATAAGTCGCCGACTCCCAATTTTCCCAGCCTCTGCTAACTAATGTGCTACTCATCGCGGTCTTGGCGACTGCGCTTCGGGTACGTATTCAATGCCAGCGGAACGAGGTAAATGAGCAGGAGCAGTAGGAAGAGACCCTGGATGTACTTATTAGGAACCCCAATGGCGTAAGCCGCCAATGGTATCCCACTATTAGAGCGCAAATTAAAAGGATCCGTTGCAGCTTCATGCAGATCCACTCCCCGACTAATCCCCCATACTAGCGCCATCACCAAGGACAAAACGCGCAAGCTTGGCTGGATAGTTTGAGGCCGCCCTTTCGAGAAGAAAAGAGCGGCCTCTATGTGGGTGAATCGGAGCCTCTTCAGGGGAGAGGCATAGTGAAGCTGCTCCTGCAATTAGGCAGGGTTAAGCCAGAACAGGGCGCTATCATCGAATATGCGGAGAATAAGGCTGGCGGCTTGGGCCGGCGAATCTCGCTAATAATTGCAGCGAAACCTCTCTGTCAAAAGGAGAGACGCTATGAGAAAGTCGCTGGTTCCATTGACGGTCGGGCTGATTTTTGGCTCGGCGGTTTGGGTTGTCAAAGCCACTCCGCTTAGCGGACTTCCGCCCGCAACTTCTCAAAACCATTCACTGCTGGAAACGATTGGCTGCACAAGGTCTGGCGATAATTGTCCGTATGGCTTTGCCATAAAGCGCCATGGTGGCGGTAGCTGGTCCTGTGTGCCGTGTGACAACCAAAAATACGGATCGAGATACCGCGATGACCATGATGAGTACTACGAGCCGAGGCGTTACCGGGACTATGCCGTTGGGTATTACGGTCCCAGACGCTATCGAGACTACGACGACGGCAATTACGAGCCGAGGCGGTACCGCAATTATTGATTGTCCGGTTGCGCGGTAAACCTCCAGCAAGAGATTTAGCTGAAGCTGCGGCTCGGCCGTCTCCCTATCCCAGGGACGGCCTTTTCCTCAAGGAGCATGGCGAAAAAGGCCATGTCTGAGATGACCCAGTGCCAATAGCTTTTGGCACCACATTTTCACGAGCGGCCTCAGGACTAGCCTCCTGGGGCCCCGTTTCGTTTTGCCGTGTGCTTTAAAAATGTTGGGCCAGCCCACCCTGGCACAACGCTGACAACCCTTTCCACGGGCGCTCGCTTCAGCGGGCGCCCGTTTTATTCGGTCGTCGCGTCAGGACTAGCCGCCAAGAAGGGGGAGCTTGGCGACGTTCTTCGCAATGCGCCGTGCCTCGTCCATCGTGAATACATGAGCCGTGTCGGCATTGGCCCAGGTCTCTCGGCCATAAACGTAAGCGAGAGCCTAGCCGTTAGCGTCCTTCACCATGTAGCCCCCCGGGAATTTGCTCAACTGTCCGAAATGGCGTCGTTCGCTCGAGCAACACGCCTTCAATAAGTAAAATGCCTGGGCCAAGGAAAGAAAGCGGGGGCCCGATGGCAAACTTGCTAGGTCGCGCCATTGTCTATGTACTCAACAAGAGTGGCGCGCTCGAAATAATCCAAGCTCGGGCGTTCGCTGACCTGCGGAAGCGCATGCGCCTTCTAGAGAAGCGTAACGAAGATGAATTCCCGGACGTGCAACGCCGCATACGCCGACTGGAACAACTACTTGGGGATGAGCCAACTCAAGTAGCCTCAATCAACTTCGATCACGATCGGATCGAGCAGCACATCCAAAGGAAGATTGGCGAATGCCAGCTTGAGTTGTTTTCCGTTGCCTCACATCGTCGTGGACGACATCCTACCGGGTGAATTTTACGAAGCGCTGGTTGGGAACATTATGCAGAGCCCGTCAAAGTTCTGGTTCTCGATTTGCCGGAAAATGCGACCGAGCGAACTTGCGGTGCAGGTCACGCACCTCGATCAGAACGGCCTCGAGAAGGTCGTCGCCGGCGCCGCTCACTAGTCCGCCCTTGGCCGAGAAATTTCGTTCGTTAAGAAATTGGCAAGGTACGTAGTCCCAGGCTTAAAGCCAGAGCGTGGGGCGTACGCATGAAACTGCTCATCCAAGCAATTCTGTTGTTCGCAATGTGGGTGAGCGCAGCCACGATTTCGTTGTTCTTGTTTTATGGATTTAAGGCACCAAGCCAGCGGTCTCAGGGTGAGCTTCGCTGCGAAGGCGCTGGCGCTGTGATAATCAACATCGCCGGTGAAGATTACGCGGTCAACGGGATGGCAGGAGGGCAATATCCTCCGGTTCAGCGCGTCTGGAACAAAGAAACCTATCCAGAAACCGATGTTGACCGGCTGATCGTTCGCGGCTTGACCCTGTGCGATTGGGAAACTGCCGCTACAAAATAGCGCGCCCTTCATGCCTGCGCCTCATCGGTATCCGTCACTCGTTGACGAGCGCGTGCAATGGCAGCTTCAAGACGCTCGCGGTCGTGGGGATCTTTGGTGCGCGCAAGGTCCGCTTCGTACTTGGCGAGACGTTCCGACCACCAGCGGTGACTATCGCACTCGGAACAATGTCAGCTCGCAAATTTTGTCTACTGCTCAGATTGTTGCGGAAAATACGCAACTGCTTCTCATTCAGGCCCGAGGAACACGCAACGCTAGCAAGCGCATCTTTTATCGAGGCGAACTCTCCTCGATGCTTTAATACGGTCACGGCCGCGGCAGCCACCGTCATAACCGCCGCCTCAGCGTGCTCACCTTTGCGGCCAGCTTGCTCAAAAATTAGCTGTTGGAGAGGGTCTAGAAGTTCTCGGTCAAGCCCAGCCGCTTGCAAAAATCTCTTCAACGCAATCAAAAGAGCAAACCGCCAAGACTCATCTTTTTTGTCAAAGGCAGCTCTAACTTCGGCGAGGTGGATCGCCAACTCGAGGGGACGATCTTCGGTCACCGCTTGCCCCGCATCGGCAGCACCTTGCCGGGCTTCTGCCCCTCGACCAGCGCCATGACATGAGCGCCCCATACCTCTAGCGCGTAGCGTTTAGCGGCTTCGTGCTTCGCCCGATTGTAGACGCCGGCGACCCCCCGGCACCATTCCCCAAGGACTTGCCTGGGAAAAAGTCCGGCGCACAGGTGGGGCTTTTTCGTCTGGAAAGACTAGCGCGTTGCGCAGCCTCGTGTACGATACCGATCGACTACTTGAATTGGCCTCCAACGTCAGATGGATCGCAGAGATGTATCCACTCACCCTGCAAGCCCAGATCATGCGTCATATGCTGAACCTCGCCAAAGATATGGCGAGCGGTGACTTGTTGGAGTCGCGCAAGAACCTCGAAGAGTACCCATTGCGCGGGGACCCGAGTGTATTCGACCAAATCATGCGGGCTCGAGCCGTTCAGGACAGGATGTGGGGCCGCGAGGTAGATGACACCAAGAACGACCCGTGGCGTTGGAGCACCTACATCTCTCATTGCGCTATCCGATGGATGCGTGACCCACATAATTGGACGCGAGAAGACACCGACGACTTCTACGACGCCATGATAGAGACGGCCGCGATATGCGCCGCTGCAGCTGAGAGCGTACTAAGACAGAGAAATGCGAATGGACGTACTTTCTACGAGCCGGCGCCGGGGAATGGCAAATAGATGACCAACGCACTTAGGCCTAGCGGCACTCCCCCTACTGGGGGCCGATTGTCACGACTTGGCAGCGCCGATAGCCGATTCACCCATCCCGCGCTGAGAGGCCCGACGGAAAGCTTCGGAGAGTAGCGCCAGACCGTCTTCCGGCGAGGCCAAGCTGTTCGCCGGTGCCGGCTGCACGTACGCCGGTTTCACCGTGTAATGCACATGGGAGCCGCCAGCACCGGCATTTAGCCGGTCGCACTCCGCCTGCGCGCGCTCCTCGGTTGCGAAGCAAAGAAGCTCGCCGTTCCGGACGACGGGATGAGAGGCTGCGCCAAAGATGCTTTGAGCGCTACGGTGCGTCCACACCGTATAGAAGTGCTGATTGCTGTCCATTTTTGCGGAAATCCCCCGAATGCGAACCGCCGAATGAACGACCGCATATCCGGCTTGGTTCCGGCCCCCGTTCCAGTGCCGGCGAAGTCCCGGTCGCCGGTCACAGGGAGATGCCGAGTTTCCCGAGCGTCCACGCCATCGCGGCATAGAGCAAAAGCGTCACAAGGCAGGACAAGCCGAGTGCAGGCCAGAAGCCAGCCCCATTGCGCAACAGCGCAGGCAGGACAAGGAACATCGGCAGCGTCGGCAGCACGAACCAGAAGGTCGATTGCGACAGTGCCGCAACCGCTTCCGTATCGGAGGTGTCCCGCCACAGCCAAATGAAGGCGAGGATAGAGATGAGCGGCAGCGACAAGATCACGGCGCCAATGGCGGGGCTGCGCTTGGCGGCCTCCGACGCCGCGGCGATCACGACGCCGGATAGCAAAGCCTTGATGACGGCGTAGAGCATGATCAGACTCCCGCGGTTGTGAGAACTGGTTGTTGAACCCTCATTTCTTGTAGAGGGCGTACGCCGCGTAGCACAGCGTAACGGCTAGGATCGGCCGTAGCACGCGTTCAGGCACAACGCCCGCAAGTCGCGCGCCGATGAGGATGCCGGGGATCGACCCGCACAACAGCGCAAGCAGCAGGCTTCCGTCGACATTGCCAAGATCGAGATGGCCGAGGCCGCCGAGAAGCGTGAGCGGCATGGCATGAGTAATATCGGAGCCAACGAGGCGCTTGGCCGGAAGCGCTGGATAAAGCGCGGCGAGCACAGTGACACCGATCGCGCCCGCGCCAACAGAGGTCAGAGTGACGAGCAGCCCCAGCGCCACGCCAAATAGCACGGTCTCAATCGTGCGTGGCGGGACGTCGCCAAGGTCTTCCTGGGGCGCCGTGCGCGTGACGAAGGGGTAGACAACGATGGCAATCGCGCTCAGGGGAAGTGCAACGACGAGGCCCATCCTGATCCAGCGCCCGAGTACCGCAGTATCGATGTTGAAATAGGCGATGGCCGCAAGCAGCAGCGCAGCGGCCGGAAGACTTCCCGTCGCGAGCCGGAACACGATCGGCCAGTCGACGTGATCGGAAAGATGGTGGCGCCAGCTCCCAGCCGTCTTGGTGATCGAAGCATAGAGCAGGTCGGTACCGACCGCGACTTGCGGGCTGATCCCAAAACTCGAGATCAGTAGAGGTGTCATCAGCGAGCCGCCGCCGACGCCGGTCAGGCCGACGAGAAAGCCGACGCTTGCGCCAGCCGCAACGAGCGGCAGCAAGGCGACTGCCGAGCTCAAGTCACCCATGCCTGGAAAGCCTCCCCTTGCGGCGAGCCTCGCGCCCCTTTGAAGAGCCTTGGTTAGGTCGCTTCGATTATAGACGGCCTAGAGCTCGATCAGAACCGGCACTCCTGCCGAGCGGAGCAGAACGGCAACCTCCTGCGCGCGCCGATTGAATTCGGCTTCATCGGCCGGACTGTCACCGAGATCGGCGCAAACGCCGCGGGCGAGAAGCGCGCGGTTCAGCACGAGCACGTTGTCGCCGACCGCAGGCGCGCCTGCTTGCGCCCATGTTATGACGCCGCCGGCCACGGTGGCACCGTCGATGGCGCTGACCAGAACGAAATTGCCGGTACCCGGAAGGTCGCGGAATAGGTCGATAGCAGTTGCGCGGCCGAGCAGAACGCGGCAATCGGCGATGTCATTGACGCCACAAGCATGCGCTGGAGTGGAGGCAAGCGTCTCGAAATCGACCAGCGCCGAGACGCTCATGCTGGTGACGGGCGTGAGGTCGGTCGCGGTCCGAAGCAGATAGCCTGCCTCGGGATCGAACGGCGTCTCGGAGAGCCACACCAGCCGCGCCTCGATGACGTCGGCATTGACAGGGCGCCGTGCGGTTTCGGACAGAACCGCACCGCGGGAAATATCGAGGTCGGTGTCGAGTACGAGCGTGACGGCATCGCCCTTCGAGGCAACCGGCATGTCGCCGTCCATGCTGGCGATACGGCGCAAGGTAGCGCCAAGACCGCTGCGGGCATCGACGATACGGTCGCCGACCTTGATGCGGCCGGAGGTGACCGTGCCGGCATAGCCGCGGAAGTCGCCGGCGGCGCGCAGCACGAGCTGAACCGGAAGGCGGAACGGCGCGTCGACAAGCTCAGCCACGGGATCGACGGCTTCGAGATAATCGAGCAGCGTCGGCCCCGCATACCAAGGCATTGCAGTAGAGCGATAGACGACATTATCTCCCGTGAGCGCAGCAACGGGGATGGTCATGACTTGCGCAAAATTGAAGCTTCCGGCCATGGCGAGGAAATCGCGCTCGATATCGCGATAGCGCGCCTCGGACCAGCCGACCGCATCCATCTTGTTGACCGCGAGCACGACCTTCTTGATGCCGACCAGATCGCAGATCGCGGCGTGACGCCGGGTCTGACGCTTGGCGCCATGGCGCGCATCGACCAGGAGAATGGCGATGTCGGCGTGCGAGGCGCCGGTCGCCATGTTGCGTGTGTATTGCTCGTGCCCTGGGGAATCGATGATGATAAAGCGCCGGCCAGGCGTCTCGAAATAGCGCCAAGCGATGTCGATGGTGATGCCCTGCTCGCGCTCGGCCTGGAGGCCGTCGAGCAGCAGACTGAAATCGATCTTCTCGCCGTTGACGGCACGGTTCTGCGAGGCAAGCGCGACTGCCGCGCGCTGATCGTCGGTGACGCCGGCGGCATCCCACAAGAGGCGGCCAATCAGAGTCGACTTGCCATCATCGACCGAGCCGCAGGTGAGCAGCTTGACCAGCGCCCCGGCTTGCGTAGCCCTGACCGTCCTCGGTCCGACCGAAACCTCATCCCTGAGCGCTGCCACATGCATCAGAAATAGCCCTCGCGCTTTTTCATCTCCATGGCGCCCGCCGTGTCATGATCGATCAGACGCCCTGCCCGCTCAGAAACCCGCGCAGCGAGCGTTTCCTCCACGACGGATTCGATGTCGTCGGCGTCGGATTCAATTGCTGCGGTCAGCGGCCAGCAGCCCAGCGTGCGGAACCGCACCTTGCGGAGCACCGGCCGCTTGCCGGGCTCGAAGCGCATGCGCTCGTCGGCCACGACGAGCAGCTGACCGTTGCGCGACACCACCGGCCGCTCGGCGGCGAAATAGAGGGGAACCACGTCGAGCTTCTCCAGCTGGATGTAGCGCCACACGTCGCCTTCGGTCCAATTCGACAGGGGAAAGACGCGCACCGTCTCGCCCTTGCCGAGGCGGCCATTCAGGAGTTGCCACATCTCCGGACGCTGGCGGCGCGGCTCCCAGCGGTGACCTGCGGAGCGGAACGAGAACACCCGTTCCTTGGCGCGCGAACCTTCCTCGTCGCGGCGTGCCCCGCCGAAGGCCGCATCGAAGCCGCCGGTGTCAAGGGCCTGACGCAGCGCAACAGTCTTCATCACGTCGGTATAAACTGAAGGCGGATGGTCGAACGGGTTGATGTTGCGCGCCAAGCCGTCGTGGTTGGTGTGCACGATCAGATCGAGGCCAAAATCGCGCGCCGTCCTGTCGCGGAAAGCGATCATCTCCGGAAACTTCCAAGTCGTATCGACGTGCAGAAGCGGGAAAGGTGGCTTGGCCGGCCAGAAGGTTTTCCGCGCAAGATGCAGCAGGACCGTCGAGTCCTTCCCGACGGAGTAAAGCAGCACCGGCGCGCGGAACTGCGCTGCGGCCTCACGGAAGATGTGGATGCTCTCCGCTTCCAGCAGCTTGAGATGGGAGGTAAGCGCGGTCATGCGGCCTTGCCTTCCCGGTTCGGGTTCATGTGCAAGCCACACTCCTTCTTTTCCTCGTGTTCCCACCACCAGCGCCCGGCGCGCGGGTTCTCGCCCGGCTGCACGGCGCGCGTGCACGGCGCGCATCCGATTGAGATGAAGCCGCGAGCATGCAGTGGATTGACGGGGATGTTGTTGGCGGCGATGTAGGCGGTGAGATCCTGCGTGGACCAGTCGACGACGGGATTGACCTTCATGAGCGCGCGTTCCTCGTCCCAGGCGGCGAGAGGCGCGGCTGCCCTCTCGTCGGAATGCTCGCGCCGGATGCCGGTGATCCAGCCTTGCGCGCCCTTAAGCTCGCGGGTCAGAGGCCGCACTTTGCGCACCTCACAGCAGGCCTTGCGGTTCTCGACTGAATTCTTGAAGCCGAACACACCATCGCGTGAGACGAGAGCCTCGACTTCGCTCGCCTCAGGCGCGACCAGGCGGATGCGGATGCCGTAGCGGATTTCGGAAATCTCGACGGTCTCGAGCACCTCGGGAAAGAGACGCCCAGTATCGAGCGTGAACACGTCGATGTCGGCGCCGGATTCGGCGATGGCGTGCAGGATCGCCTGGTCCTCGAGGCCGAGATTGGTGGAGAAGGCGATGCGTCCCTCGATTCTCCGGCGCATCTCCCGGATGCGGTCGGGCAGGTTCTTCACTCTCACGAGACGGAGGTTGAGTTCATCGGCTTCATTCTTGGAGGCATTCCAGCGGAGCGGCTGAGGGTTACGCAAGCCGGGCTGATAGGCATGACGCAGCCGCGTGAGCGCCGCCTTCCAGGTCTCGATCGTCCCTTCGTGGGCGACCTCGGCGGTATCGAAGCCGGAGCGCAACAGGAACGGGGCCAAATCCGGGATCATGTAACCGATGGCTCTGATCTCGCCCTTGAAGCCATGCCGCTCACGTAACAAGACGGCAAGAGAGTAGCCTCGCCCGTCTCCGAAGGCATGAAAGCGAAGCGCGACAACTCCGCCTGCCGCGGCGGCTGCCTCAAGCGCGGCGGCGTCGGCGGTCGGCTCGAGCACCGTTGTCGGCTCGCTGACATTGGCGATGACGGAGCCGGTATGAAGATCAAACAGCGCCATAGAGTGCCTCCTTGAAGGGCGCCGGCCCGATCCTTCGCCACGTGGCGAGGAAGTCCTCGCCGCCGGTGCGATTGGCGAGATAGGTCTCGATGATGGTGTCGATCGCCTGAGGCACGGCCTCGGCCCGGAAGCCGGGGCCTATGATGGTGCCGATCGCGGCGTCATCCTTGGGACTGCCGCCGAGCGAGATCTGGTAAAGCTCAGTACCTTTCTTGTCGACGCCGAGGATGCCGATATTGCCTGCATGGTGATGGCCGCAGGCATTGATGCAGCCCGACATGTTGAGCCTGAGCGGACCGATCAGCTCCTGTCGCTTCGGATCCTCGAACCGCTTGGCGATCTCCTTGGCAATCGGGATCGAGCGCGCATTGGCGAGATTGCAGTAGTCGAGCCCAGGGCAGCAGATCATGTCGCCTAAGAGATCGTTGTTACCAACGGCGAGCCCAACTCTCACGAGCGCGTCATACACCGCAACGAGATCGGCCCGCGCGACATGCGGCAGCACGAGATTCTGGGTGTAGTTGACCCGAAGCTCGTTGTGGCTGTAGCGCTCCGCCAAATCGGCGACCAGTTCCATCTCCTCGGACGTCGCATCGCCGGGCGTGCGGCCGGGCTGCTTCAGCGCGATCACGGCGATGCAGTAGCCGGGCACGCGGTGGGGACGGACATTGTTCTTGAGCCAATTGGCGAACGCGGGATCGGTGATCCGCCGCTGCTCCACCTTCTCGTCCACGATCGGCCCCGGAACGAGATCGGGCGGCGCAAAGTAAGACTGAATCCGGAGAAGCTCCGATTCCGGTAAATCGATCTCGTCCTTGCGTGGCGACGCGGCCCAATCCGCTTCGACTTCCTCGCGGAATTTATCGATGCCGAGCTGATTGACGAGGATCTTGATGCGCGCCTTGTTGAGATTGTCGCGGCGCCCATAGAGATTGTACACGCGCAGGATCGACTCGATGTAGGAGAGCAAGTGCCGCTTCTCCAGGAAGGGGCGAATCTCAAGACCGACATAGGGCGTGCGACCCATGCCGCCGCCGACAAACACGCGGAAGCCATTCTCGCCGTTCGGCCCCTTCACGATTTTCAGCCCGATGTCGTGGAACAAGACGGCGGCACGATCTTCGGCGGCACCGGTGATGGCGAATTTGAATTTGCGCGGCAGCCAGCTGAACTCCGGATGCACGGTCGACCACTGACGGATCACCTCGCACCAAGGACGCGGGTCCTCGAGCTCGTCGACGGCGGCACCAGCGAACGGATCGGCCGTGACGTTGCGGAATGAATTGCCGCTGGTCTGAATGCAATGCATCTCGACATCAGCGAGTGCGTCCAAGATATCCGGCACGTCGACCAGCTTGATCCAATGATACTGGAGATTGGTGCGCGTAGTGAAATGGCCGTAGCCGCGATCCCATTTGCGCCCGATCATGGCGAGCTGGCGAAGTTGCCTTGGGCTGAGCACGCCATAGGGAATGGCGATGCGGAGCATGTAAGCGTGTAGCTGCAGATAGAGCCCGTTGCGTAGGCGCAAGGGACGGAACTCGTCCTCGGTCAGTTGGCCCGCGAGCCTGCGATCGACCTGATCTCTGAACTGGACCACGCGTTCGCGCACGAAAGCGTGGTCGAACTCGTCATAGCGGTACATCGTACCAGTCCTCGGTGAGCGTGGTGCGGTGCGAGGCGCGGATGCGCTCACGCACGGACAGGGCATGGACGCCGCTGTCGTCGACGGCGACTTCCATGGGATAAACGGCGACGACCTTGCGCTCCTTCACGGCCCGCGCGGCGTCGGCCTCGAGCGCCTTGACCTCATCTTCAGTCTCGGCGCGGCGCGCATGCGCAATGTCCTCCGTCCAGCTGCCGTCGGTGGCGAGATAGACGACGATGCCGTCTGTGAGACGGTTGGCTGTGACGACGCTAGGCATAGAGACGCTTGACCTCCTCCAGCGCCAGGATGTCTTCGACCGGGCCGTGGGCCGGAAGACCCGCCACCTCGCCGAAGATGAGGACGGCGGGACTCTTGAGGCCGAGGCGGTCGGGGTTGGCGGCAAGGCCGGCGACGGTCGCGAATACCCGGCGCTCGTCATCGCGGCTTGCGTTCTCAACGGTGATCACGGGAAGCGAGGGGCTGAAGCCCGCCTCGAGCAACTTCTTGGCGATCGCGCCTGCGGTCGAGACGCCCATATAGACGAGCAGCGTGTTCTTGCCGCCAGAGAGCGCGGCAAGATCGAGATGCTTGAAGGAAGGCTCCTCGCCACCGGCCTCATGGCCCGACAGGAAGGTCACGGTGTGGGACACGTCGCGATGGGTGAGCGGGATTTGCAGGCTCGCCGCTGCGGCAATGCCTGCGGTCACACCGGGTACAATCTCGATGGCGATGCCGGCAGCGCGTAGGGCGTCGAGCTCCTCGCCGCCCCTGCCGAAGATGAAAGGATCGCCGCCCTTGAGCCGCACCACCGTGTGTCCGGCGCGCGCTCGCTCGATGAGGAGTTTATTGATCTCTTCCTGCGGCACACTGTGCGCGCTCTTGGCCTTGCCGACCGGAATCAGCTCGGCCTCGCGGCGTGCATGATCGAGCACGCCCTCGCCGACCAGGCGATCATAGAGAATGATGTCGGCGGCTTTGAGCGCACGCACCGCCTTCATGGTGAGAAGCTCGGGGTCGCCGGGGCCAGCGCCGACGAGAAGCACGCGGCCGCGCGCGCGTGGCTTGCCGGCTGCCTCGTCGATCGCATCTGCGATGAGCGCTCTCGCCTTGTCCTCATCGCCTTCGAACATCGCCTCTGCGGCGGCGCCTTCGAACACGGCCTCCCAGAATTTCCGGCGCGGCGGACCTGATGGCAGCCTGTCGGCCACGGGCCCGCGGAACTCCGCTGCGAGTTTGGCGAGCGCATCAAGACGCGGGTGAAGCTCCTGCTCGAGCCAGGCGCGCAGGCGCTGAGCGAGCACTGGTGCGGCACCTGAGGTGCCGATGGCAACCGTGACCTCGCCGCGATCGACGATCGCCGGAAGCGCGAAGGTGCAAAGCTCCGGCCGGTCTGGGACATTGACCGGAACGCCGAGCGCACGGGCGATGGCCGAGACACGCGTATCTTCCTCGTCGTCCCCGGTGGCAGCAATCACGAGAGGCCGGCCGCGCAGTTGATCGATGCCCGGCCGCGCCGGGAGAAGCGATACCAGCTTCTGCTCGGCGAGGGCAGCAAGCTCGGGCACCACTCCGCCTGCAGCGACGTCGACGCTTGCCGCGCGCTTCAACAGAAGCCGCGCCTTCACCGCGGCAAGCTCGCCACCGCCGACCACAAGAGGCGGCTTGCCGTCGAAGCTCATAAGGATGGGGAAGGTCCGCATAGCGTTATCCTCCGACCACCATCCGCTCGGGCGGCGCATCGGCAAGACTCTCAGGCGCAAGCTCGACCTCAAGCCCGTCGAGCTCAGGCGTCATGATGATCTGGCAGCAGAGCCGCGAGCGCTCGTCGACCTGAAATGCGCCATCGAGCATCTCGAGCTCTTCGGCAGAGGGCGGCACGAGCTTGCCGACCCACTCCTCACCGACCCACACATGGCACGTAGCGCAGGCGCAGGCGCCGCCGCACTCGGCCTTGATGGGAATGCCCCAGTCTCGGATCACCTCCATGATTCGCCAGCCCTCCAGGGCTTCGAGCCGGTGTGTCGCGCCGTCTGGCATACGCACGGTGACGAACATGATCAGGCGACCTTGAGCAGGCGTTGCAGCTCCGACGACGAGGTCGTGTACTGGAAACGCAGGACTTTGTCGGGGTGCACATAGCGATGCGCGGCTTGCGCCATCAGCGCCGCCTCGTGGAATCCGGAGAGGATCAGCTTGAGCTTGCCGGGATACGAATTGATGTCGCCGATGGCGAAAATCCCGGGCATGCTCGTCTCGAACTTCGCGGTGTCCACAGGAATCAGGTTCTCATGCAGGTTGATGCCGAAATCGGCGATCGGCCCAAGCTTCATGGTGAGACCGAAGAAGGGAACAAGCGCATCGGTTGCGATGTCGAAGGTTGTGCCGTCGGGGCACTTGACCACGACCGCGTCGAGCTTGCCGTCGCTTCCTTTGAGATCAGACGGCTGGCCGAGCTCGAATTTGACGAGCCCCTTTGCCTCGAGCGCGCGCATCTTGTTCACGGTGTCCGGCGCGGCGCGGAATTCAGGCCGGCGATGCACCAGCGTCAGTTTCTGCGCAATGGGCGCGAGGTTCACCGTCCAGTCGAGGGCCGAGTCACCGCCCCCGGCGATGACGACGCGCTTACCGCGAAACGCTTCGATTTTGCGCACGGCATAGAACACGCCGGTGCCTTCGTAAGCCTCAATGCCTGGAATGGGCGGGCGCTTTGGCACGAAGCTGCCGCCGCCCGCGGCGATGACGATGACCGGCGCAATCAGCACACGACCCGCGTCGGTGTCGACGCGCCACTTGCCGTCGCTGGTCCGCGTCAATGCCGTAACCATCTCGCCAAGGTGGAACACGGGCTCGAAGGGCTTGATTTGCTCGAGCAGCCGGTCCGTCAGCTCCTGCCCGGTGCAGACCGGAATGCCGGGGATGTCATAGATAGGCTTCTCGGGATAAAGCTCCGCGCATTGGCCGCCGGGCTTGTCGAGAATGTCGATGACGTGAGCCTTGAGCCTTGCCAGCCCAAGCTGAAACACGGCAAACAGACCCACGGGGCCTGCGCCAATAACCACTACGTCGGTGGAAGCCTCGTTGGCCTGCATCGCTCGCCTGCCGAAAAATGGTCCACTTAATATGGGGAGTGTAATGAAAATCCATTCTCCCAGAAAGGCAATGACCCGGAAAAGAAGAAAAATGGTTCCTGTGGAGCCGAAACAGTAGAATTTTTTTCTGTTTCGGGCACCATGCGGAATGCCGCGGTTAGGCAGCTCCTGGAAAACGGAAAATCGTTGCTCAGCCTATGGTGCGGGGTGCGCTGCTTTGCCCGCCCGGGGGCGGCTAGAGTCGTTCTTGACCAGCGCGTCCCTGATCTCCTGAAGCAATTCCACCTCGCGCGAAGGCGGCGGCTCGGTCGCTGGCTGTTCCTCCTGCTTGCGGCGGAGCTGGTTCATGGCCTTGACCACCATGAACAGGACGAAGGCGACGATGGTGAAGCTGATCACGCTATTGATGAACAGGCCGAAATTCATGGTCGGGGCCCCGGCTTGCCTCGCCTGGGCAAGCGAATCGTAATGCTCCCCGTTCAGGGCGACGAACATGTTGGAGAAATCCATGCCGCCGGTGATGACGCCAATCGGCGGCATGATGATGTCGTCGACGAGCGATTTTACGATGGTTGAGAAGGCCGCGCCGATGATGATGCCGACCGCCATATCGACGACGTTGCCCCTGAGCGCGAATTCTTTGAATTCCTTCAGCATCGGCGCCCTCCTGTGAGCTGCCTGCGAAGCCAGTCACTACCATGCCACCTTTGAACGCCTATGGTGCTACCGAGTTTGCAACAAAGCCGCGACCTGATAACTCCTTGGCAAGCCTCTAAGGCAGGGGGAAGCGAAGTGGCGTCAGAGGCTCCCTTGAGCGACCGTCCGGCGCGCGACCGGCATCAGCTCCGCACCCTCCTTCTCGCCATCGCGATCCTGTCGACGGTTCTCCTCGCCGCCTTTCTCGCCATCGGCGCCGCGACATGGCTCAACCAGTATGGATTTCTGCACTTCCCGCTTGGCTTCTATCTGCTCGCGCAAGGGCTGCTCATCTTCATCGTGGTGGCGACATTCTGGTTCATCCGCCTACAGGATCGGCTCGACCAGACGCGTAGCGAAAACGAGGAGCTCGGCTAGGCGATGAGCGTTCACTCGCGGCCGCGCACGTCGAACCCGCATCTCGGCGCCTATTACGGGATCATCACCAGCGCGTTCGTGTCGCTCATACTCATGCTCGCCATGTTCGAGCAGCTCGGGGTTCGCCAGACACTGCTCGCTGAAATTATGCTGCTCGCACCGCTTGCGCTCTATCTTCTCATCGCCGTCGGCTCGCGTACGCTAAACGTCGAGGACTTCTTCTGCTCCGGCCGTAGAGTGCCGCCGCTGTTCAACGGCTTCGTTCTCGCCGCGACTGCTGTCGGGGGCGTTGGCGTGCTCGCCTATACCGGCACCGTATTCTTCCTCGGCTTCGATGCCCTGGCGATCGGGCTCGGCTGGACCGCCGGCATGCTCATCGGCGGCGTTCTGTTCGTGCCCTATCTGCGCAAGGCAGGTTCCTACACGCTGCCGACTTTCTTCGGCCATCGCTTCCGTTCGCGCACGGTCCGCATGACGGTCGGCGTGATGCTGCTGCCGCCGGCTGCACTGCTGCTTGCCGCCGAGATGAAGGTCGCCGCTCTCATTGCCGTTCTCTTCCTCCCGGTCTCGTTCTCGCTCAGTGTCATCATGATCGCGGTGCTCATCGCCATAACGGCGATCCTCGGCGGCATGCGTTCCGTTACCTGGACAGGAAGCGCGGAGTTCATCGTCGGCGCCATCGGCCTTGTCGTGGTGGTGACAACTGTGTCGATCATGCTCACTAATATTCCGGCGCCGCAGCTCACCTACGCCGAGATGCTCTCGCCGTTGCACGATGCTGAGATCACCGCAGGCCTCACGCCAGTGCAGCCTGATGTGGCCGCATCTCCCTTACCCGCGCCCGCCCCCACGGCGAGCAGCAAGCCGTTCCAACAGTCCTTCGGTTCCCTACGGGAGTTGGATTTCGCAACGTTGTTCCTTTGCCTTGCTCTAGGTACCGCCTCTTTGCCGAGCCTTCTCACCCGAAGCGGCGTGACACGTTCGATTTCCGACCAGCGGCGATCGACGGCGTGGGGAGTGATGCTCGTGGCGCTGTTCGTAATGACCGCGCCGGCGATGGCCGCGTTCGCCAAGCTTATCCTCTTCAAGGGCATTACCCTCGCTCCTGCTTCGGACCTGCCTTCTTGGTTCACCGCACTTAGCCAGCAGCATCTCATCCAGGCTGGCGACGCCAACGGCGATGGCGCGATCGGCGCGCAAGAGCTGCTCGTCCCGCGCGACGGCATCGCTCTTGCGCTCCCGGCCGCGGCCGAGCTTCCCTACGTGCTGAGTGTGGTGATGGCCGCAGCCGCTATCGCGATTGCACTGTCTGCAGCAACCTCACACCTCTTCACCCTAGGCGCTAGCCTTGCCGAGGACGTTTACCGTGTGCTCGACCGGCGGCAGACGCTGCCGCGGCTCGGCGCGGCTTGGGCTGCCATTGCGGCCGCGGCCCTTGCCGCAGCCATGTTCCTAGTGATCGCCGACGTCGATCCACTCCGCGCGGCTCTGACCGCGTTTGCCTTTGCTGCCTCGACCTTCTTCCCCGCCCTGCTGCTCGCAATATGGTGGCCGCGCTGCACGGTTGCCGGAGCGCTCGCCGCAATGGGTATGGGATTCGGCGTCATGGTCGTTGAAGTCGTTTTGGGCGGCGGCTTCGCCGCCAGAGAGACCATGCCCACCACTCCCGTCGCGAGCCTGGCCGGCATTGCTCTCGGCCTCGTTGCGGGCGTGGCCATAAGTCTTTATTGGCGGACTTCGTCCAAGGCCGAACTGACCTATTGCGAAGACATGCGCAATCCGGATGGCGAGGCGATTTATGATCGCGCACAGCAGCGCGCCGCCGCCGCGGCAGCGGGGGGTCCGTCCGCCCCTGCGGTTCCTGCCGTCTCGGCCTCGTGAGCCTGCCGGAGAGCACGCCATGGACAACCAGCTTGCACCGAAGCACACGAGGCTCACGCTCTACCCTGAGATCGTCCCGTACCGGACGGGCAGGCTCAAGGTCTCCGACCTGCACGAGATCTATTTCGAGGAATGCGGCTCGCCGATCGGCAAGCCCGCCGTGTTGCTGCATGGCGGCCCGGGCGGCGGCATTAACCCGGTGATGCGGCGCTATCACGATCCGCGCACTTACCGCATCATCCTGTTCGACCAGCGGGGCTGCGGGCGCTCGACGCCGCACGCTTCGCTGGAAGAAAACACCACCTGGGACCTCGTCGATGACATCGAGCGGCTGCGCCAGCACCTCGCCATCGAGCGCTGGCAGGTGTTCGGCGGCTCGTGGGGCTCGACCTTGGCGCTCGCCTATGCCGAGACTTACCCCGAGAGAGTGACCGAGCTAGTGCTCAGAGGCATCTTCACCTTGCGGCGCTCGGAGCTCGAATGGTTCTACCAGGAGGGATCGAGCTGGATTTTTCCCGACGCATTCGAGGATTACGTCCGCGTAATCCCGGAGGACGAGCGTGGCGACATGATCGCAGCCTTTCACCGGCGCCTCACCCATGCCGATCCAGCAGTGCAGATCGAAGCGGCGCGCGCCTGGAGCGCATGGGAGGGTAAGACTTTGTCTCTGTTGCCCGATGCCGAGCGGGTGCGACGTTTCTCCGAAGACCACTATGCGCTCGCCTTCGCCCGGATCGAGTGCCACTACTTCCTCAATCGAGGTTTCTTCGCGAGCGACGACCAACTCATCGAGGACGCGCACCGCTTGAGCGGTATTCCAGGTGTCATCGTGCACGGTCGCTACGACGTGGTGACCCCTGTCAAGATCGCCTTCGATCTTGCCCGCGCATGGCCCGAGGCCAAGCTTCGAGTGGTGCGAGACGCGGGCCATGCCATGACAGAGCCCGGCATTGTGCACGAGCTCGTGGCGGCGACCAAGGAATTCGCCAAGTAAATCCCGTTAGGACTGTGCCGAATGGCCGATGAAATTGAGCGCGATGCTGCGCCGATGCGGCGCGGTGCGGTGCTCGATCAGATAAATGCCCTGCCAAGTCCCGAGCACCATGCGTCCATCCCTGACCGGGATGGACAGGCTGACGGCGGTCAACATTGCCTTGATGTGGCTTGGCATGTCGTCTGGTCCTTCCTCCTGGTGGGCATAGTGGCGGCTCTCCGGTGCGAAGCGCTCTAGGGCATCGAGCAGGTCGACGCGGACATTAGGATCAGCGTTCTCTTGAATGGTGAGTGAGGCCGAGGTGTGCCGCACGAACAGGGTCAAGAGGCCGCTCTCGGCTGGAATGGACTCCAGCCAGCGAGAAAGATCGCGGGTGATTTCGGTGAAGCCTTTGCCGTGCGTCGCAAGAGTTAGCTCGTCACTCGCCTGCGTCCACTCAGCCATGACCTAAAAACTCTGTTGCCATGGGGTCATACCGCATGGTGGTCCGTCCGCCTCAGGATGACAAGCGCAGCGCTTCCCGCCGAGCACGCAACACCGCGCTGTCCCACGATAGAGCGGTACTTAACGCAAAATTTACTCTGACTTGCCACGCTCGTTTCGACCGCGTCGTCGCGCGTCTTCACGGACCGGTCCCTCGTCTGGGCGCGAGGTGGCGGCGTCACTCGCCATGGGGAACGGGATGGTTTCGGAGGCTAGTTGGCAAAGGAGCGGCGCCGCTAGGCAGAGCGGCGCGCCCTCTGCGCAGCGCCCCCTAGATCAATACTCGATCGAGAGCCTGCTGCGCCGGCTCGTGTCCAGGATTGAGGAGAACGAGCGCCGCTACGGAAGAGCGCTCGATGAGCTGCACGCAAGGCTCGATCACCTGTCGCAGACCACTGAGACTGCGCGCGCACGCAGCGCCAGGGACGATAGCGATACGCTTGACCGCCTGCACGATCAGGTGAGCAAGCTTGCGCGGCGGCTCGAGCAGGAAGCATCGAGCCCCCTCGACGATTTTGAGCGCCTCGGCAAGGCTTTGTCGAGCGGGATGGACTACGGCACCGGCGCGAGCGGCTTGGGCTTGGGCGCGGCAGAAGAGCTTTCGCGGCCTCCGCTCGAGACTCCAGTTGAATCCGAGCCGCCGTTCAGCTTCTGGGTTCCCGACCCTCTCTATTCAACACCCCAAATGCAGTCCGCCGGCAAAATCAGCTCGGCGAGCGAAGACCGCGATTTGGACAAGCGCCTCATCGATGTCGCGCATCGGCTCGAACGCTCGATCGAGACCACCATGTCGACGGCCGTGCTCGAAGCCTTGAATGCGCGGCTCGACGAGATCGGCAATCAGATCAACCAGGCCCTGCTGCGCACGCCCAAATTCCCGAGCTTCGAGCCGCTAGAGCTGCAAATTTCAGACCTCGCCCAAAAGCTTGCCCGAACCGAGGAGCAGTTCGCGCGGATCGGCTCGATCGAGAGCGAGCTGCATGGCCTGATCGCCCGCGTCGACGCCTCGCCGAACGACGTCGAGGAGGTCATCGGCCGAGTGGCTGGCGAAGCCGCCCGGATCGCCGCGGCAGAAGTAAAACAGAGCACCGCAGAGCGCCTCGATGCCATGCATCGCGACCTGATGGCGATGAACGACCGTACCCTGGCGAGCGACGATCGCCTGACGAGCTCGATCGCGGCGGTGCAGGAGTCGCTGAAGCAGCTCGCGCAGCAGGTGGAGAAGAGCGCCGCTCAGCCTCAGCAGCTCTCGCGACCTCGCCCCGCCTTCGCAGAGCGGATGCGCGATGAAGCCGAGCGCGGCCAGACGGCGCAGCGGGAGCACCCCGCAAACCGTCCACTCGCCGAGCTTCGCACCGACAAAGCCCTGGCGCACGAAGGTGACGGCGGCGCGAGCATGGCCGAGACCCCTGCGAAACCCAAGATATTGCGCACCAAGCTCATGCCTGCCGGGCGCTCTAAGCCTTCGAGACCGTTGGACGAGGCTGTTGACCTCGACGCATCAATACCGCGCAGTCCAGTTCCCCACGCCGGGCACGAGGAAAAGTTCGAGACGCCTGCCGATCTCATTGCGGCGGCACGGCGCGCGGCGCGTAAGGAGGAAACGAAAATCGGCGCGGCACGCGCCGGTTCCGCCACAGCCGATCTTCTCAGCGAGATCTCAGCCAGGCCCGAGCAACCGCTGATGCAGAGACGGTCTTTGCTTATCGTTGCTGCGGCCATCCTGCTCGCGATCAGCGCGGCATTTCTTTACGAGCGCTTGCAGTCGAAACCGGAGCCCGTGCTTCTCCCGCCGGCAATTCAGCAGAGCGCTCCGTCACCGGAGACGCCGCCCGCCCAATCCGAGTCTTGGGCGCCTCTCCCGCAACAGCCGGAAAGACCCGACAAAAACGCGGAAAACGACGCCGATACCGGCAATTTCACCGAGATCACCAAATCGTCGTATCGGACGGCGCCGACGAGCGAAGACCCTGTGGGGCCCCAAAACGCCGCACTTGGGCTCGGAGTTTCTCTGCCGCCTGGCATCGTCTTCTCGGTGGAAGACC
>Ga0070688_100000486_pt1 | contig 20127 bp, 15 predicted proteins | sample KBSS13HmetaG_FD_64679 | JGI IMG/M metagenome (GOLD analysis project Ga0070688, IMG submission 64679) | Switchgrass rhizosphere microbial communities from Kellogg Biological Station, Michigan, USA - KBS S1-3H metaG | ecosystem: Host-associated > Plants > Roots > Rhizosphere ...
GTCGGCGCATCGGCGGGGGTGCTGGGGGTGATGTTCGCGTACTGGCAACAGTGGCCCGATGAAGAGATCTCGCTGTTCGGCGTCGTCTCGATGCGGCCGTGGACGATGCTGATGCTGTTGGGAGGCGCGATCCTGATCTCGGGTGCCTTGGGCGCCGGGGCGACCGTCGCCGGCGGTGAGCGCATCGCGTACGTCGCGCACGTCGGCGGGATCGCGTTCGCCTGGCTGTACATGCGCACGCCGCCCGCAGCGAGCATCGAGCGGTTCCGGCAGCGGATCTCGCCCGCGCCGGACTACCCCCAGGACGAGACGCCTCGCCCCATCCCGCGTACGCTTCCGCGCACGCGCACCAGCGCTCAGCGTGACGACGTGGACGAGATCGTGGCGAAGAGCAAGGCGGTCGCGGCCCAGCAGCCGCGTCCGATGGCGCGCGCGCTGGTGGCGCCGGTGCCACCGCGCGATGAGCGAGTGGGCGAGCTCGACCGCGTGCTCGACAAGATCTCGCGCGAAGGGCTGGAGAGCCTCACACCGGCAGAGCGCGCCGTGCTCGACGAGATGGCGAAGCGGCTGCGCGGGGAAGACGGGCGGCCATAAAGAAAGAGCCCCCCGGACTTGCCGGGGGGCAGTACCGCCAGGCCGTTCTCCCGGCGGCAACGGCCGGCCCAGAGGGGACCGGCACAAAAACAACATACGGTTGACGTACGGCCGCGCGCCAGAGTCACGAAGGGGCACCTTGACGGGTCCGTTGCTCCGTTCCCCTCGTGCGTGCGATCTTCCGGGATGCCCAGACCCGAGTTGCTGGAGACCTTCCCGAACCCCTATCCGGGGCGCGAGTACGAGATCGCGATGGAGTGCCCCGAGTTCACGTCGCTCTGCCCCCTGGGCGGGATCGAGTCGGATGCGGCCGAGCTCAGGCAGCTCGAGGGTGGAGCACCCGACTTCGCGACGATGTACATCACGTACGTCCCGGCCGAGGTCTGCGTCGAGTTGAAGAGCCTGAAGCTCTACCTCTGGAGCTTCCGAAACGACGGCATCTTCTACGAACGGGCGGTGAACCGGATCCTCGACGACCTCAGCGAGGCGACCAAGCCCATGTGGATGGAAGTGGTGGGGGACTTCAACATCCGGGGCGGGATCAAGAGCGTGATCACGGCCCGGGTGGGCACGCGGAAAAGCGGTGTGACGACCTGAGCCCGAGGCGGGGTCGTCGTGATGGGCACCCCACCTCCCTTTCGCCGGGTTGCACGGCGGACGCCCGCCCCTACACGTGACCGAGACAACGTCGCGCGCGTGACCGATCAGTGACGGGTCTTCCCTTGCTCGACCTCCTCGCGGCGGCCTAGCTTTGACGACCCTCCTCTTCCTCCTCGAGAGAGCCTTGCAGATGACTAAACGTCCGTTCATCGGCGTACTTGCAATTATTGCAGTTCTAAGCTTTTCCGGCCGGCCCGCCAGCGCACAGGGTGTGACGACCGGTGGCGTCACCGGCACGGTGACCGACGAGAATGCGCAGCCGGTCGAGGGCGCGCAGATCCAGCTCCGGAGCACCCAGACGGGCTCGAACGTGGGCACGGTGACGCGGGCCAGCGGTCAATACACGATCCAGGGCGTCCTGCCGACCTCCGCCTATGAAATCACCGTTCGGCGCATCGGCTTCTCCCCCCTGCGTCGGCAGAACATCACGATCGTGCTCGGCCAGGTCCGTCGCGAGGACTTCAAGCTGACGCGCGAGGCCGCGACCCTCACGGCGGTGGAGGTCCTGGCGACGGCGGATGCCGTGATCAACGCCTCGAAGATGGGGGCCAGCACGATGATCTCGGATTCGGCGCTGACCCGGCTCCCGACGCTGAATCGGAACTTCGCCGACTTCGTGCAGCTGGTGCCGCAGGTGGCCACGACGACCGGCTACCTGTCGGGCGGTGGCGTGAACCTGCGCCAGAACTCGATCCAGATCGACGGCGCGCAGTCGGGCGATCTGTTCGGCATCGGCACGACGGGACAGCCGGGTGCGAGCGCGAACGCGAAGTCGATCCCGCTCGATGCCGTGAAGGAATACCAGGTCCTGCTGTCGCCATTCGACGTCCGGCAGGGAAGCTTCGGCGGACTGCTGATCAACGCGATCACGAAGAGCGGCACGAACGACTTCCACGGCACGCTGTTCGGTTACACGCGCAACCAGTCGCTGACGCGGACGCAGCCGTACCTGCAGAACTACAAGCAGACGCAGTACGGCGGAGCGGTGGGCGGGCCGATCCTCAAGGACAAGCTGTTCTTCTTCGGGAGCGGCGAGTTCCAGCAGCGACGTCTCCCCGCGTCGGGACCGTTCGTTGGTTCGGCGGACGCGCCGGTGGCACAGGCCTCGATCGACCAGCTCAACCAGATCCTGGGGAGCAAGTACGGCTTCACCGAGGGCGGTACGGGCGAGCAGGTGCAGCGCGACAACCCGAACCGGAACATCTTCGGCCGCGTCGACGCCTACCTGCCGCTGAGCACGCGCCTGGTGCTTCGCCACAACTACGCGTACGCCGACAACATCACGTTCAGCCGCAGCGCGGCGACCTCGGCGTCGCCGAACTTCGCGCTGACGTCGAACAGCTACAAGTTCAGCAGCGAGACGAACAGCTCGGTGGCGGAGTTCATCACGAACCTGTCGAACGGGATCTACAACGAGCTCCTGTTCAACAACTCCATCACGAACGATTTCCGCACGGTGCCGGTGAAGTTCCCGCAGCTGACGGTCCGCGGCGTGCCGCGATCGGACGGCGTCGCGGGCACGGCGAACCTGGTGGTTGGGACGGACGGGCCTTCGCAGGGGAACTCGCTCGACCAGCACACCGTGGAGATCACGGACAACTTCACGATCCCGGTGGGCTCGCACTCGATCACGTTCGGGACGAAGAACGTGTTCTACAGTGCGGTGAACCTGTTCGCGTCGAACGCGTACGGCGTGTGGGAGTTCGCCAACCTCGATTCGTTGAACAAGGGCGTGGCCAACCGCTACGCGATCGCCACGCCGGCGCCGACCGATCCCGATCAGGGGATCGCCCGCGTCAAGGCGCGGAGCAACAGCTTCTACGTGCAGGACGCGTGGGCGGTGACGCCTCAGCTCACGGTGACGGGCGGCATCCGGTGGGACAAGCCGACGTTCAACAACGTCCCGCCGCTCAACCAGATCGTGCTGACCGAGTACGGCCGGGCGACGAATGTGCTGCCGCAGAATGCCCAGTTCGCGCCGCGTCTCGGGTTCAACTGGGACATCATGGCCGATCAGTCCAACCAGCTGCGCGGTGGCATCGGATCCTTCACCGGCCCGCCGCCGTTCGTGTACCTGTCGAACGCATTCGGCAACTCCGGGCTGAGCGGATTCACCACGCTGACGTGTGATGGCAATACGGCGGGCACGACGTCGCGCGCGGTGCCGGCGTTCACGCAGGCGAACATCACGAGCCCGCCGGCGGCGTGCGCTCCCGCCACGGTGGCCGGCGTGACGAAGCCCGGGCTCACCGGCGCGCTCGGCGCGCGCATCAACACGATCGACCCCGAGTTCAAGTTCCCGAAATATCTGAAGGCCTCGCTCGGATTCGATCACCGGTTCTCGACCGGGCTGCTCCAGGGAGTGACGGGCACGGTCGAAGGGCTGTACACGCGGTCGCAGCAGAACGTGTTCTACCAGAACCTCGCGCTCGTCGGCCCACAGAGCACGGATTCCCGTGGCCGTGTGATCTACGGCAACTTCAGCGCGACGGGCGCGACGCCGGTGACGAAGGGAAGCCGCACCGAGGTGCTGGACGCGACCAACTCGTCGGGCGACTACACCTGGAGCACGACGTTCCAGCTCCAGAAGGCGTTCACGACGAACTACGAGGGCTCGATCGCGTACACGTACCAGCAGGCGCGCGACGTGACCTCGACGACGAGCAGCACGGCGAACTCGAACTACCGCTACCAGCGGAGCACGAGCGGCCGACTGGACGACATGTCGGTGTCGCGCTCGAAGTACGACCAGCCGCACCGCATCGTGGCGACGGGAACGTACCGGTTCCCGACGCTGACGGACGTGTCGTTCATCTATTCCGGCGGCTCGGGCGCGCCGATCGACTTCGTGTACGGCACGACGGGCGGAACGACGGGCGACGCGAACGCCGACGGTCAGACGCAGAACGATCTGATGTACGTGCCGAACAACGCCACGGACGCGACCGAGATCCTGTTCACGGGCTACAACGGCTCGTCGACGCAGCAGGCGGCCGCCGCGGCGCAGGCGCAGGCGTTCGAGAACTTCATCGCGAGCACGCCCTGCCTGAACTCGCAGCGTGGGCGGATCATGGAGCGCAACTCCTGCCGCAACCCGTGGATCAATCAGATCGACGTGTCGTTCGCACAGTCGCTGCGGGCGCTGCGCTTCCAGAACATCCAGGTCCGCCTGGACATCATCAACTTCGGGAACCTGCTCAACAAGAACTGGGGCAAGCAGTCGTTCTCGGATCAGAACTCCACCTGCGGCCAGATCTGCAGCGCGACGGTCGTGCTGACGCAGACGGGGAACAAGCTTCCCGGCACGGCCACCTCGAGCCAGGAAGCGACCGGGGTGTACACGTTCGATCAGAAGTACAAGCTGTTCAGCTCGGACTTCGCCGGGTCGAACTACCAGATGCAGCTGTCGATGCGGTACAGCTTCTAAGCCGACCGGCAGTGTGAAACGAAGGGCCCGGACGAGTCCGGGCCCTTCGTCGTTCGGACGGCTCCCTTGCCGAGCGCCGCTGGCGGGCCACGAAGGGGTCCGGCGAGGTCCAGAGCCCTTGACGGATCCGCGGAAACGGCATACAATCAGAACACAATCGAAAGCTCGTGGTGATTTGCCGCCTCTTGCCGCCACGTTAAATAAGGAGCTAAAAAGCGAATCGCCTGGCGGCGCTGCACGCCCGGCTTTTTTGTTGTCCGTCATCGCCGTCTTCTCTCGCGCCCGCCCGTCCATGCCCGTCGCCTCGCACCATGTCACGCTTCGTCGTCGCGCCGCCCTCGGCGCGGGCGCAGGCGTGTCCGGCGCGAAGCGACTCGGGGGCAGAAGCATGGGATGGATGTGCATGTGCCCGATTCGGGGCTGTCGCCCTGGAACGGCACCGCGGCCGGGAGACGAGGGGCGAGGCTAGCCACTCCGATACCCAACGGGACCACCCGGCCGCTCAGTTCGAGGCGGCCGTTTTTTACAGCAGCCTCAACGAGCACCGATCACCGCTCGACGACATTTCACCGAGGCACGACCATGAGCACGACTACCGAACCCGTTTCCCTCACTGCCGCCGAGAAGGGCTACGTCAACCCCGACGTGCTGGTCACGACCGAGTGGGTGGCGCAGCACCTGAACGATCCGAAGGTGCGCATCCTCGAGAGCGACGAGGACGTGCTGCTGTATGACCTCGGACACATTCCCGGTGCACAGAAGATCGACTGGCACGCCGATCTGAACGATGCGGTCGTGCGCGACTATGTCTCGAAGGAGCAATTCCAGGCCTTGCTGCGCCGGCTCGGGATCGACGATTCGACGACGGTCGTGTTCTACGGCGACAAGAGCAACTGGTGGGCGACGTACGCGTTCTGGGTGTTCCAGCTGTTCGGCTTCACCAACACGAAGATCGTCGATGGCGGCCGCGCGAAGTGGGAGCAGGAAGGGCGGCCGTTCGCGACCGACGTGCCGAAGTACCCGGCGACGCAGTACGTGGCCAAGGAGCGCGACGACTCCCGGATCCGCGCGTTCAAGGAAGAGACGCTCGCCCACAGCAAGGCGAAAAAGCCGCTCGTGGACGTGCGCTCGCCCGACGAGTTCAGCGGCAAGAAGACGCACATGCCCGAGTATCCGCAGGAAGGCGTGCTACGCGGCGGACACATCCCTGGGGCGAAGAGCGTTCCGTGGGCACGCGCCGCGAACCCGGACGGCACGTTCAAGACGGCCGATGAGCTGCGCGCCATCTACGAAGGCGAGGCCGGGCTGAAGAAGACCGACGACGTGGTGGCGTACTGCCGCATCGGCGAGCGGTCGAGCCACACGTGGTTCGTGCTGACCTACCTGCTCGGCTACGAGAAGGTACGCAACTACGACGGCAGCTGGACGGAGTGGGGCAACTCGGTCCGCGTCCCGGTCGAGAAGTAAGCCCGTGACGCCATCGCGCCGCTCTCGCCGCACGCGTCTCGCCGCGCGCTGTCCGCGCGCCACCTCGTCGCAGGGGTGGCGCGCATGAGGCGGCGTGCGGTGGTGCGCGTGCCGGGGTCGACGGCGAATCTCGGCGCCGGCTTCGACTGCGTCGGTGCCGCGGTGGATCGGTGTCTGACGGCGTCGGTCGTGGTGCAGCCCGAGCCGGATGCCACGACACACATCCAACGGGGTGGTGCGCTCGCGGGGCTGGACGTGACGCCGGACGAGGATTGGATCGTCGTCGGGCTGCGTGCGGCGTGCAAGGCGGCGGGACGCGAGGCACCGCGTGCGCTGCGCGTGCGTGTGAGCTCCAACATCCCGGTCGCACGCGGGCTCGGATCGTCGGCCGCCGCAGTGGTCGCGGGCGCGGTGGCGGCGACGGGAATCTGCGGATTCTCGCTCACCGACGAGCAACTCCTCGAGGTGTGCGCCGACGTGGAAGGCCATCCGGACAACGTGGCGGCGGCGATCCACGGCGGGTTCGTGCTGGTGGTGCCGGGGAGCCCGGCGCGCGTCGTGCCGCTGACGGTAGCGCGCGGACTGTCGCTCGTGTTCGCGGTGCCCGACTTCGAGGTGACGACGCGCGACGCGCGCGCGGTGCTGCCGCGCGAGCTGCCCCACCGCACGGCAACGCGTGCCGCCGCACTGAGCGCCGCGCTCGTGCACGGGCTCGCGACGGGGGACGGCGACACGCTTCGCGTGGCGCTGGACGACGTGCTGCACGTGCCGTATCGGCGCTCGCTGATGCTCGGCTACGACGAGGTGTGCGCCGCCGCGGCCGCGGCGGGCGCGCTCGGTGCAACGCTGAGTGGCTCGGGGTCGACGCTGGTCGCGGTCGCACCCGAGCGGCAAGCGCCGGCAGTGGCAGAGGCGATGCGGGTGACGTGGCTCCGCCACGGCGTCGGCGCGGACACATTCGTGAACTCAGCGCAGGTGGAAGGCCGGAACCTCGTGGTGCACCACGACTGCGAGGATGCTCCGGCAACGGCGGGCGCGGCGTAGCGAGACGATGACGCGCGGTACGCTCGAGATGAACGCAATTCCTTCTCTCTCCTTCGGAGATTCAGCATGGCAGTAACGCTCTTTCTTCCCACGGTCCTGGCGAAGCTGGCCGATGGGCGCGCGATCGAGTCGACCGGCGAGACGGTCGGCGCCGTGGTGGCAGACGTGGCCACACGCTACCCGAACCTCGCGCCGCGACTGCGCGACGAGACGGGGCAGCCGTATCCGTTCGTGACGTTCTACCTGAACGACGAAGACATCCGGTTCAACGGTGGCTTCGACGCACCGGTGAGCGACGGCGACGAGCTCACCGTGGTACCCGCGATCGCGGGGGGCTGAGGACATGGCCACCGCGACCGCGCCACTCGCGACGCAGCTCGAGGAGCTGTCGTCGGACGAGATCCTCCGGTACAGCCGGCATCTCATCCTGCCTGAGGTGGCACTCGAGGGACAGCAGCGGCTCAAGGCGTCGCGCGTGCTGCTCATCGGTGCGGGCGGGCTGGGCTCGCCGCTGGCGCTGTATCTGACGGCCGCGGGGGTGGGCACGATCGGGCTCGTCGACTTCGACGTGGTGGACGTGACGAACCTGCAGCGCCAGATCGTGCACGGCTCGAAGGACGTGGGGCGTCCGAAGCTCGAGTCGGCGCGCGACCGGCTGAAGGACATGAACCCGCACGTGCACGTCGAGGGATACGAGACGCGGCTGACGAGCGAGAACGCGCTGGAGATCATCCGCGACTACGACATCGTGATCGACGGCACGGACAACTTCGCGACGCGCTATCTCACGAACGACGCGTGCGTGATCCTCGGCAAGCCGAACGTGTACGGCAGCATCTACCGGTTCGAAGGCCAGTCGTCGGTGTTCGCGACCGAGGACGGGCCGTGCTACCGCTGCCTGTATCCGGAGCCGCCACCGCCGGGACTGGTGCCGAGCTGCGCGGAGGGCGGCGTGCTCGGCGTGCTGCCCGGCCTCGTCGGCACGATCCAGGCGACCGAGGGAATCAAGCTGCTGCTCGGCATCGGTGAGCCGCTGATCGGCCGCCTGCTGCTGATCGACGCGCTGTCGATGCAGTTCCGGACGATGAAGCTGCGCAAGAACCCGAACTGCCCGGCGTGCGGCACGCACGAGATCCGCGAGCTGATCGACTACGACCAGTTCTGCGGCATCGGCGGCGATCCGGAGCAGGACCCGCACGGCATTCCGGAGATCACGCCGGCGGAGGTCGCGGCGAAGCAGCAGCGGCACGACGACTTCGACCTGATCGACGTGCGCGAGCCGCACGAGTGGGCGATCGCGAAGATCCCGGGCGCGCGGCTCGTGCCGCTCGGCTCGTTCACGGAATCGCTCGCGACGTTCGACAGCGCGCGCGACATCGTGGTGACGTGCAAGATGGGCGGCCGCAGCGCGAAGGCGGTGCGGCAACTGCAGGCCGCAGGGTTCAAGCGGGTCTGGAACCTCGCCGGCGGCATCCTCCGATGGAGCGACGACGTGGATCCGAAGGTTCCGAAATACTGAACGGCAGTGAGTTGGTTGGTTGGGTGGTGAGGTAGTGAGCTCGCCGGTTCTGGTTTCCTCGACGCTAGTCTGACGCAATGACATCGATCCTTCCCGACACAGGCCCACGGCACGACGCGGCGACCGCGGCGGCGCTGCGCCCATATGCCCAACGCTGCAAGCTGTGCGGCGCCGAGAACGACGCGGCGCCGGTGGCGATCTGCGAGAACTGCCTTGGCCCACTCGAGCCCCTGTATCCCGCGTCGCGCCAACTGCCGGATCGCGCGACGATCGCGGCGCGGCCGCAGTCGATGTGGCGGTATCGCGAGTGGCTGCCGTTCGAAGGGGAGCCGGTCGCTTCGCTCGACACCGGCTTCTCGCCGCTGATCGACGCGCCGCGGCTCGCCGACCGGTTGGGCGTGGCGCGCGTGTGGGTGAAGAACGACGCGGTGTCGCACCCGTCGCTGTCGTTCAAGGACCGCGTGGTCTCGACGGCGATCAACGCGGCGATCGCCTTCGGCCTCGACACGGTGGGCTGCGCGTCGACGGGGAATCTCGCCAACGCGGTGGCAGCGCACGCGGCGCGTGCCGGCCTCGCGTCGTGGATCTTCATCCCCGAGGATCTCGAGATCGGCAAGGTGATCGGCACCGCGGTGTACGGGCCGAACCTCGTGCGGATCAAGGGGCACTACGACGACGTGAACCGGCTGTGCGCGCAGCTCGCCGACCGGTTCGGCTGGGGGATCGTGAACGTGAACCTGCGCGGCTACTACGGCGAAGGCTCGAAGACGATGGCATTCGAGATCGCCGAGCAGCTCGGATGGCGACTGCCGAGCGCAGTCGTCGCGCCGATGGCAGGCGGCTCGCTGGTGACGAAGCTGAGCAAGGGGTTCAAGGAGTTCATCGAGGCCGGGCTCGTCGACGGCAAGACGCCGCGCGTGTACGGCACGCAGGCGTCGGGCTGCGCGCCGATCGTGCGGCTGTGGGAACGTGGCGACTCGACGCTGGTGCCCGAGATCCCGAACACGATCGCGCGGTCGATCGCGATCGGGAACCCGGCCGACGGCCCGTTCGCAGCGAAGGTGATGCGCGAGTCGGGCGGCGGCGGACAGCACGTGAGCGACGAAGCACTCGTGGCCGGCATCCGTCTGCTGGCGGAGACGACGGGCGTGTTCACCGAGACGGCGGGTGGCGTGACCGTTGCAGGTGCGGTGGCGCTCGCCGAAGCAGGGCACTTCCGTTCCGACGACGAGATTGTATTGTGCATCACGGGGAACGGATTGAAGACGACCGAAGCGGTGAGTGACGTTCTGCCGGCCGCGCCGGTCATTGCTCCGAAGGTTCGCGACGTCGCCGCGCTGGTGGCCGAGCGAACAGGCTCCTGAAGTTCACGTTCATTCGTCGCGATCGCCGAGATTCCGTGATGTCATCGTTCGTCCGCGTGGCCATGTGTTGTCGCAGCCTGTGCTGTGGTCGCTCCCTGGAGAGCGCTCACGGTGGCAGCGCTGTGCTCACGAACCCGTGTCCATGCTGTTGACGACGGCCGACTGACCACACGCACGCGCACCGCGGGCCCGCTCTCCACGACGAGAGCGGGCCCGCTCTGCATTCTCCGCTCTTCGTCTACGAATCCACTCGAGGATCTCACGAGATGTTCGCTTCACGACGCACGCTCACACTCGCCCTCGCGGCGATCACGACCATTCACGCATCGACCGCCGCCGCGCAGACGACGGCGCCCTCGCAGACGCCGCCCGCCGCGCCGAGCACTGGTGCGGCGCCGGCGGCGGTCGTCACGCAGCAAGCCACCAGCCCGGACGCCGAGACGCGCATCCGCGCACTCGAGGATCGGATCGCCACGCTCGAGAAGAGCGAGGCGAAGCTCACTGCCGCCGCGGCGACAGCGCCGGCGGTGACGGCATCGCGCGACGGGCTCGTCGTCCGCTCGGCGGACAACACGTTCTCGTTCCGACTGCGGGGCTACGTCCAGTCGGATGCACGGTTCTTCGGCGCGAACGGGGAGGTGGCGCCAGGCTCGAGCACGTTCCTGTTGCGGCGCGTGCGACCGATCCTCGAGGCGACCGCGTACAAGTACTTCGGCCTGCGGCTGATGCCCGACTTCGGGAATGGCCAGGTCGTGCTGTACGACGCCTACGCCGAGGCGAAGCCGAACGCGGCGCTCAACCTGCGTCTCGGAAAGTTCAAGCCGCCGATCGGACTCGAGCGACTGCAGTCGGCGACGGACGTGCGGTTCGTCGAGCGCGGGCTGCCGACCAACCTCGTGCCGAACCGCGACGTCGGCGTGCAGCTGTACGGCGACCTCGCTCAGGCGCGTGTGCAGTACCAGCTCGGTGCGTTCGACGGTGCACCCGACGCGGCGATCGCCGACGGCGACGTGTCGACGGGGAAGGACGTGTCGGGGCGCGTGTTCTTCCGTCCGTTCGCGACGATCGCATCGGCACCGGATGTCGGCATCGGCATCGCCGGGAGCTCCGGTACGGAGCAGGGAACGCTGACAGCGACCGGTCTCGGCGCCTATCGCACGACCGGACAGTTGGCGCTTTTCCGCTATCGCGCCGACGGCACGGCGGCGAACACCGTGCTGGCCGAGGGACGACGCACGCGCGTGTCGCCGCAGGGCTACCTGTACGTCGGCCCGGTCGGGGTGCTCGCCGAGTACGTGCGGGCCACGCACAACGTGCGTCGCGCGACGAACGTGGCCGCGCTCACGAACCAGGCGTGGCAGGTATCCGGGGGCTGGGTGCTGACGGGCGAGCGCGAGTCGTACACGGGCATCTCGCCCGATCATCCGCTCGACGGCTCGAAGGCGGGCGGCCTCGGCGCGCTGGAGGTCGTGGCGCGCTACGGCGTGCTGACGACGGACGCGAACGCGTTTCCGATCTATTCCGATCCCGCCACTCAGGCAAGGCGAGCTCGCGCCGGGGGGGTGGGGCTCAACTGGCGGCTGACGCGCGGGCTGCTGTTCGCCGCGGACTACGAGCGCACGCAGCTCGAGGGGCCAGGCGCGGCGGAGGTGCGGTCGACGGAGCACGCCGTGCTCACGCGGCTGCAGCTCGGGTTCTAGGACCGGAGATCCGGAGATCCGGAGATCCGGACATCCGGGACTGCGGATCACCCGACCAGCGACACTCGACAACGCCGCGCATCAGCGCGACTCACACACAGGACTCGACTCATGCAAACGCTGAAGACCATTGCTCGACTGACGCTCGCCCTCACGCTCATCGCACCGATCGGCGGAACGGCCGCCGCGCAGGAGAAGGTGACGCTGCTGAACGTGTCGTACGATCCGACGCGCGAGCTGTACAAGGACATCAACGTCGCGTTCGCGCGAGAGTGGAAGCGGCGCACGGGGCAGGAGGTGGAGATCAAGCAGTCGCACGGCGGCTCCGGGGCGCAGGCGCGTGCGGTGATCGACGGACTGGAAGCGGACGTCGTGACGCTCGCCCTCGCGTACGACATCGACGAGATCGCGTCGCGCGGGAAGACGCTTCCGGCCGATTGGCAGAAGAAGCTGCCGCACAACAGCACACCGTTCGCGTCGACGGTGGCATTCGTCGTCCGCAAGGGGAACCCGAAGGGGATCAAGGACTGGAACGACCTGATCCGCCCGGACGTGCAGGTGATCACGGCCAACCCGAAGACGTCGGGGGGCGCGCGGTGGAACTACCTCGGCGCGTGGGGCTACGCGCTGCAGAAGAACAAGGGGAGCGAGGCGGCGGCGCGCGAGTTCGTGGGGAAGCTCTACAAGAACGTGCCGGTGCTCGACGCCGGAGCGCGCGGGTCGACGACGACGTTCGTGGAGCGCGGCATCGGTGACGTACTGATCGCGTGGGAGAACGAAGCGCTGCTCTCGGTGAAGCAGCTCGGTCCGGACAAGTTCGACATCGTCATCCCGTCGGTGAGCATCCTGGCCGAGCCGCCCGTGGCGGTGAACGAGGCCGTGGCGCAGAAGCACGGCACGACGAAGGTGGCGCGCGCGTATCTGGAGTTCCTGTACACGGACGCGGCGCAGGGCATCGCGGCGAGGCACTACTTCCGTCCGACGGGCCCACGCTCGCTGGCGAAGTACGGCGGCGATTTCCTGAAGGTGCCGCAGTTCACGATCGACAGGGTGTTCGGCGGGTGGGCCAAGGCGCAGAAGACGCACTTCGCCGACGGCGGCGTGTTCGACCAGATCTATTCGACGGCCGGGAAATGACTCCGGCCCTGCCGCGCCGAGTGGCGCCGAGCACACCGCGCGTGCGGTCCGTGCTGCCCGGAGTGAGGCTCACCCTGGGATTCACGCTGGCGTATCTGCTGTTCCTCGTGATCATCCCGCTCTCGACGCTGTTCGTGCGGACGGCGCGACTGGGGTGGGGTGGCTTCCTCGAGGCGGCGACGACACCGCGGGCGATCGCCGCGTACCGACTGAGCGTCGGTGCGTCGGTGACCGCCGCGCTCGTGAACGGTGTGTTCGGCCTGCTCGTCGCGTGGGTGCTCACGCGGTACCGGTTCACCGGCAAGTCGATCGCCGATGCGCTGGTGGACCTGCCGTTCGCTTTGCCGACGGCCGTCGCCGGCGTGGCGTTGACGACACTGTACTCGCAGAACGGCCTGATCGGCGCGCTGTTCGCGCCGCACGGGATCAAGATCGCGTTCACGCCGCTCGGCATCACGGTGGCGCTGACGTTCATCGGGCTGCCGTTCGTCGTACGGAGCGTGCAGCCGGTGCTGGAGACGCTGCCGAAGGAGATCGAGGAGGTCGCCGCGACGCTGGGCGCCGACCGGTGGCAGACGTTCCGCCGAGTGATCCTGCCGGCGCTCGCCCCGGCGCTCGTGGCCGGGGTGTCGCTCTCGTTCGCGCGGGCGATCGGCGAGTACGGGTCGGTGGTGTTCATCTCGGGAAACATGCCCGGGCGCACCGAGATCGCGCCGCTGCTGATCATGAGCAAGCTGGAGCAGTACGACTACGGCGGCGCGACGGCGATCGCGGTGGTGATGCTGCTGTTGTCGGCGGTGATCCTGATCAGCGCGGGGCTGCTGCAGCGTCGCGCGGCCAAGCGCGCGGTCTGAGGAGAGCAAAGCCGATGTCGACGACGATCGCACCGCCGGCAGCGCGGCACGGCATCCCGCCGGGACCGCGCGCGAAACGACACACGGTCACCACGGCGACGGGAGAGAGTGCGACCGCGCGGTGGATCCTGATCGGGACCGCGCTCGCGTATCTGTTCCTGTTCCTCGGGCTGCCGCTGTTCGTGGTGTTCGAGGAAGCGTTGAAGAAGGGAGTGGGGGCGTACTTCACCGCGCTGCGCGACCCCGAGCTGCTGCACGCGCTGCGACTGACGCTGCTCGTGGCGGGGATCGCCGTGCCGCTGAACGTGATGTTCGGGCTCGCCGCGGCGTGGGCGATCACCAAGGGCAGGGTGCGCGGGCACGCACTGCTCGTGGCGCTGGCGGACCTGCCGCTCGCCGTGTCGCCGGTGATCGCGGGGCTGACATTCATGCTGCTGTTCGGAATGCAGGGATGGTTCGGACCGTGGCTCAAAGCGCACGACATCCAGATCGCGTTCACCGTCACGGCGGTGGTGCTGGCGACGATCTTCGTGACGCTGCCGTTCGTGGCGCGCGAGCTGATCCCGCTGATGGAGGAGCAGGGGGTGACGGAGGAGGAAGCCGCCGTCACGCTCGGCGCCTCGGGCTGGCAGATCTTCCGCCGCGTGACGCTGCCGAACATCCGCTGGGGGCTGCTGTACGGCGTGGTGCTGTGCAACGCGCGCGCGATGGGCGAGTTCGGCGCGGTGTCCGTGGTGTCGGGGCGCATCCGCGGCCAGACGACCACGCTGCCGCTACACATCGAGATTCTCTACAACGAGTACGACTTCACCGCGGCGTTCGCCGCGTCGTCACTGCTGGCGATGCTCGCCGTGGTGACGCTGGCCGCGAAGCATCTGCTCGAGCGCAGCCATCACGCGGCGCGGGCGCGGCTGATCCAGGAGCAACAGGAGAGACAGTCATGAGCGTCGCACTCGAGCGGGTGTCGAAGCGGTTCGGAGAGTTCGTCGCGCTGGACGACGTGAACTTCACGGTGGACGAGGGGGAGCTGGTGGCGCTGGTGGGGCCGTCGGGGTCGGGCAAATCCACGCTGCTTCGCGTGGTGGCGGGGCTGGAGCGACAGGACGCCGGAACGGTGAAGATCCACGGCGAGGACGCGGCCCCGCTCGGCCCGGGCGACCGGCGGATCGGCTTCGTGTTCCAGCACTACGCGCTGTTCCGGCACATGACGGTGTTCGAGAACGTCGCGTTCGGGCTTCGCGTGCGGCCGCGCGGCGGGCGGCCGAGCGCGGGCGAGATCAAGGCGGCGGTGAAGGACCTGCTCGCGTTGGTGGAGCTCGACACGCTGGGGGCGCGGTATCCGTCGGAGCTGTCGGGTGGGCAACAGCAGCGGGTGGCGTTGGCGCGGGCGCTCGCGGTGCAGCCGCGGGTGCTGCTGCTCGACGAGCCGTTCGGCGCGCTCGACGCACGCGTGCGCAAGCAGCTCCGCCAGTGGCTACGACAGCTACACGACGAGGTGAAGGTGACGACGATCCTCGTGACGCACGACAGCGAAGAGGCGTGCGAGGTGGCGGACCGCGTGGCGGTGATGCACGAGGCGCGGATCGCGCAGGTCGGGACGGCGGCGGAACTGCTGCGCGAGACGGCGAACCCGTTCCTGGAATCGTTCCTGGCCGAATCGACGCGGAAGTCGGAAGCGGTGAAGGCCAACTACCACTAGCCGACGAAGACGTTAGCTTCGGGCGTTCCTCGTTCCCGGAGCGCCGATGCGCATCGTCCTGGGGCTGCTGGCGGTCGTGGTGGGGCTGGGGCTGTTCGTCGTGATCGTGGGATATCTGCTGCCGGTGAAGCACGTCGCGGTGGTGTCGGCGCGGGTGCCGGCGACGCCGGAGCAGGTGTGGGGGGCGTTGACCGACGTCGCCACGTATCCGAAATGGCGTGGCGACGTCACATCGGTGGAGATGCTGCCCACCGAGTCGGGACACGTCGCGTGGCGCGAGCGCGGGAAGAACGACGCGATCTCGTTCGCCATCGAGCAGGCGGAGCCGCCGCGCCGGCTCGTCACGCGCATCACCGACAAGTCGCTGCCGTTCGGTGGCGGCTGGGAGTACGAGGTCGCCCCTGACGGCGCGGGAAGCCGCGTGCAGATCACCGAGCACGGCGAGGTCTACAATCCGGTGTTTCGCTTCGTGTCGCGGTTCATCATGGGGCACAGCGCGACGGCGAGCGCGTACCTCAAGGCGCTGGGCGCACGGTTCGGCGCGGCCGTGGAGCCCGAGATCGGATAGGCGGGCGCAACGGAGGGAGGGGGTGGAGCGATGGGCGACGACTGGCTATGATTCGAAGCTCAGCCAGTCGGTCTGGCCAGGTAGCTCAGTTGGTAGAGCAGCGGACTGAAAATCCGCGTGTCGGCAGTTCGATTCTGCCCCTGGCCACTTGTAACTACTTGTAAGTACTTGAAGCGCCGAGGATTAGCCAACGCTATCCTCGGCGCTTCTTGCGTTGCTGATGTGCTGTGCCATCCATTCTGCCGGTCAGCCCCGATTTTCCGCGAGCTCGTACCGCCCACATGTACAGCGGTGCGTTGTTGCCATACAGCGACGACGTGCGGCTACGGCTGCGAAATCGTGAGGTTGTCCTCGGCGGTGCGACTGGTCACGACACGAGTAGATCGCGTCGCGAGGTACTCACGGATGGACACGTTGGGCGCGTGCGCACAGGCACCGATGGCTGCGCCCAGAGTGAGCGGCGCGCCCTGGCGAAGGCAGCGAGCGACGAGGGCGGAGGCGCCAGACTGGCGATATGCATCGGAGCATCCCCGCTGCGCGGAGGGAGCGCGATGAGCATGTCGAACCTGCGACCGTACTGCTTGCTGCTCGCCAGCCTGCTGTCGGTCACGTGTCGTCGCGCCGAGGATCCGCCCAGGCTGTTCGAGCGTCTCGCACCGTCCGCGACCGGTGTCACGGTCGCGAACCGCCTCCCGGAGGATTCGTCGCTGAACATTCTGAACTTTCTCTCCTACTTGGACAGCTCCTCCGCGGCTTGGGTGACGGAGTCTTCGTCCCCGTGGACATGGCGCGAAGTGGCGTAGCCCTGACGGGGCAGGTGCGCCGCATGCAACTCGTTCGCACCGCAGATGGGCCGGTGATCGCCGTCGCTCGCAACGACGATCGACTGCTCATTCTCCGACCACATCATCGTACGTCTCCGTCACAATCTGCTGCGTCGCCACAGGGCACACCAACTCCGGAGCGGCCGACACTCTCACTTTCTGGAAGCTGGATCGGCTCCCGATTGGATGCAATCGTACGCCACGGCCGAAGTGACCTCTCCCCTGCCTGCGCGTTCGCGTGGCGGCTTGCCGGAACAATGGCACGCATGCATGATGGGCGCACACCGGGCATCTGTTGGAAACTCTGAGCGCGCGACGTCTTCGGCTTCCACGCCGACGTGGGCGACGATAACGGCCCGCGCGCGTGCATCGCGGCGCAGAGGAGCAACACGCGCGGCCGTTCGGCGCACGACGCCGGAGCACCAGGCATGATGGACACCAGGCCTCACGCGGCGCACACACCGCGGCGAGGGATCGCAAGCACACACACAATGATGGGGGATGGCGCATGAGATGCCCTCGACTCCTGCTCGGCGCGCTCGCGCACGCATTGTTTTCTGCGGCCGCCGCCCACGCGCAAACACCAACCGGCTCGATTACCGGCCGCGTCGTCGATTCCACATCTCAACAACCGATCGGGAATGTGAACGTGGTCATCGACGGCACGGGGCGCGGCGCGGTCACGCGCAGCGACGGCGGTTTCCTGCTCCGCGCGATTCCGGCCGGCTCGTACAGGGTTCGGGCCGCGCGCATCGGATTTGTCGCGCAGACGCATGAAGTCACGGTAGCAGCTGGTGCGGTCGCGACAGTGCAGTTCGGGCTCGTCACGGCGGCGACGACGCTCACCGAGCTGGTGGTGACGGGCTACGGCACGCAGCGGCGAGAGGCGATCACCGGCTCGGTGTCTACAGTGAGCGCGGACGAGGCCAACGTCGGCCAAGTGACGGCACCCACGCAGATGTTACAGGGGCGAGTGGCAGGCGTGAGCATCACCCAGAACAACGGTGGTCCCGGCGCCGGCGTGCAGGTTCGCATCCGTGGCGGCACGTCCATCAGCGCGAGCAACGAGCCGCTGTATGTCATCGACGGCGTGCCGATCAACAACACAGCCGTGGAGCCGACGAGTCTCGGGCAGAACAACTCGCTGCCGCGCAATCCGCTGACCCTGATCAACCCGACCGACATCGAGGCGATCACGGTGCTCAAGGACGCCTCGGCAACGGCCATCTACGGGAGCCGCGGTGCGAACGGCGTCGTGCAGATCACCACTCGGCGCGGGCGCGAGGGGCGGCCCGAGCTGACGTACGATACCTACACCGGCTGGTCGTCACCCTCGCGCAGGCTCGACGTGCTCGACGGCGACGAGTATCGAGCGTTCGTACAGGGAGAGGTGGCGGCCGGCCGGCTCGCGCAGACGCGGCTGGCGGCGCTCGGGAGCGACAACACGGACTGGGAGCAGGCGTTGCTTCGCACGGCCGGTACGCAGAGCCACAACGTGGCCTTCGCCGGCGGCGCGGCCAACACGCAGTACCGAGGGTCGTTGAGCATGTTCGATCAGCACGGGATCGTGCTGAGCAGCGGGCTCCAGCGGCTGTCGGGCCGCATCAACGCGAGCCAGCGCGCGATGGACAACCGGCTCCGGCTTGGCTTCAACCTGAATACGTCGCAGGTGAAGAACGACTACGTCGTCTCCGAGAACACCGGAGGCTTCACCGGCACCGTGTTCACGAACATGCTCATCATGAACCCGACGCAGCCGGTGCGCGTTACCGACGCGGTCACGGGTGTGGAGCGGTTCTACGAGATCGGCACCGGGGCGGTGCCGGTACGCAACCCGGTGGCCATCGCCGAGCAGGTCAACGACGACGGAATCTCCCGCCGGACCCTCGGCAACGCGACGGTGGATTTCGACATTCTGTCCAACTTAACCGCGCAGATCAATGCGGCGACCGACCGATCGAACGGCGTGCGCAGCGCATACTACCCGAAAATCAGTCCGCTCGGTGCGTCCACGAACGGCGACGCGCTCATCGGAGAATTGTCGAACACGACCAACACGCTGCAGACCTACCTCACCTTCCACGGGTCGCTCGCAGCACACAGCGTCGAGGTCCTCGGCGGGTACGAGTTCAACCAGTATTCGACGGTGAGCTCCAACCTGGAAGCGCAGAGCTTCATCACCGACGCCTTCAGCTACAACAACGTGGGCGCGGGTGCGGTCCTGCAGAGCGGGTTCGTGGGATCAGGGCGCAGCGACAGTCGGCTCGTGTCGTTCTTCGGGCGCGCGAACTACGGCTTCAAGGATCGCTACTTCCTCACCGCAGCGGTGCGGCGCGACGGCTCATCGCGCTTCGGCTCGGGGAACAAGTGGGCAGTATTTCCCGCGCTCTCCGCCTCGTGGCTCCTCAGCGGCGAGAACTTCATGCGTGGCGGACCGTTCTCCGAGCTGCGCATCAAGGGCGGATACGGGTTGAACGGGAGTCAGGAGATCAGCCCATACTCGTCGCTGATCACGCTGGGCACCGGACCGCGCGCGTCCTTCGGCGAGACCGGAGTCGTCGGCGTATCGCCGAACCGGAATCCCAACCCGGACCTCAAGTGGGAGCAGACGGCCCAGTGGAACGTCGGTGTCGACTACGGGCTGGGCGGCGGGCGGTATACGGGATCGCTGGAGTACTACGTCAAGAACACGAACGACCTGCTCCTCACCGTGAACGTGCCGCAGCCGGCGGTGGTGGCGGACCGACTGGAGAACATCGGCAGCGTACGCAACGCGGGGCTCGAGTACTTGTTCGATGCGCGTCTGCTGTCTCGCGCCGATCTCGATCTTTCGCTCGGCCTGCTCGGCTCCGTGGAGCGCAACAGTGTGGTGAGCCTCGGCAAGACGGCGTTCATCACGAGCGGCGGGGTGAGCGGGCAAGGGCAGACGGGGCAGATGTCGCAGCGAATCATGCCCGGCTACGCGCTGGGAACCTTCTACGGACCGGAATACGTGGGCGTGGACGCGCAGGGCCGCCAGCTCTTCGCCAAGTATGACGTGCAGAAGGATGCCACGGGCGCCACCACCGGCCGGACCCGCAACGGGGAGACGCTCACTCCCACGGCGAACGACTACGGGGTGATCGGCAACGCCAACCCGAACTTCTCTCTGGGCGGGCGGGGCCAGCTGCGCGCGGGGCGTTTCGACGCGAGCTTCCTCGTACGCGGCGTGTTCGGGCAGGACGTGTTGAACAACACGGCGCTCGTCTACTCCACGAAGGGCAACGCGCT
>Ga0070688_100000487_pt1 | contig 20108 bp, 16 predicted proteins | sample KBSS13HmetaG_FD_64679 | JGI IMG/M metagenome (GOLD analysis project Ga0070688, IMG submission 64679) | Switchgrass rhizosphere microbial communities from Kellogg Biological Station, Michigan, USA - KBS S1-3H metaG | ecosystem: Host-associated > Plants > Roots > Rhizosphere ...
CCAGCGCCAGGAAGTGGTTGACCCGGTGTGGTATCGGCAGCGGTCATTGGGGCAGAACGGGGGCGTCGCGGGGGCGACGCGGTCGCTCATGCCCGCGGATCACTGCACCTCTCACGCCATATGCAACCTCCCGAGCACAACCCCGGCTTTGTCCGGCGAACCACTGCTTGTGGTCGGGCCACCGTTGCCGGACTCTTGTGGCTGCCGTGTTGCTCGACCTCTTGCGGAGGCTGGCCCTCCTCGCCGCGCTCCTCGCGCCCGCCCTGCTGCCGGCCGGCGTGCGCGCGTCCAGCGTCATCGTCCCGGACGGCTATGCGAGCATCCAGGCTGCGCTGAACTCGCGGGCCGACACCGTGTTCGTGCGCGCGGGTCCGTACGGGGAGACGCCGACCCTGTTCGCGCAGGTGGTGCTGAAAGGCATTCCCGGAAGCCCCTTGTTCGAACGGCCCATGGTGGCCGCGCTCAGGATCGTCCCGGCCGTCGGCGTCCTGCCCACGATCAGGATCGATGAAGTGGATGTCGCCGGCCCCATCACGATCCAGAGCGACGCAGTGCCCCCGACGATCGTCTGGTTCCTCTCCCGGCTGCACGGCGGGATCACGGATGTGTCCGCGTCCCCAAAGACGGCCGGGATCACGCTGCGCAACTGCCAGGTCGAGCACGACGCCGTCCTCAAGACCAATGGGCCTTGCGTGATCGACCGGTGCGAGCTCGACAACCAGCTCGTCCCGATCGGGGCGAACTGCAGCCTGTCCCTGACGAAGACCGAGTTCAAGGGGAACGGCGCCGGGTTCGCCGTCAACACGCAGGGCTCCGACATCAGGGCCGCGACGGTCAGGGACAACATCGTGAACGGCTGCCTCTCCGGCATCACGCTGTCGACGACGCTCGGCGTCGAGATGAGCGGGAACCTGGTGACCGGGTGCGTGGGCGAGGGCCTCCACGCGCGCGGGAGCGACGTCCGGATCGAGCGGAACACGATCGAGCGGTGCGGCAGCGGCCTGGTCGCCGACGCGCAGGTGCGCGGGACCATCGTCGGCAACACCGTCGCGCGCTGCAGCGGCCCCGGCATGACGGTCGCCGTGACGCAGGACGGGACGATCACCGGGAACGTCGTCTGGGGGAACGCCGGCGACGGGATCTCGTTGTTCGCGAACCCCGTCGGGGATTCGCTCACGGTGAGGAACAACACCAGCGCGTTCAATGGCGGGGCCGGGTTCGTGTCGTGGTGCCACGCGGGTGCCGGTGCGCGCTTCGAGCTCTCGGGGAACATCGGCATGGGGAACCACGGGTACGGGATGCAGTGGGGCTTTCCCGACGTGTCGCTCACCGGGTGCAACGACTGGTTCGGGAACACGCCGGGCGATGTCCAGGGGCGGCCGCCCTCCACGGCCGATATCGCGCTGTTCGCGAACTTCTGCAGCGTGGCGGCCAGCGACTTCCATCTCTCGGCGAATTCGCCGCTCGTGAACTGGCCCGGGTGCGGCTTGATCGGAGCACTCGGCGTCGGCTGCAGCGCCACGACGGACGTCGAGACACCGCCAGGCGCTGCGTTCCGACTCGATCGCGTCGGACCGAGCCCCACGAGCGGTCCGGTGCGGATCGAGTTCGAGCTCGCGCAGGAAGCTGAGATCCAGCTCGAGATCTTCGACGTCCAGGGCCGCCTCGCGGCCTCGCTCGCACGCGGCGTGTGGCCTGCCGGGCGGCATGTCGTGGAGTGGTCGAGGGCCGGCCCAGGGATCTACGCCGTCCGCTACCGCCATCCAGGCGGGCAGGACAGCAGGCTCATCGTGCGCCGCTGAGGCCTCGTCGGCGTCCGACGCCCGTCGCGCTCAAGGGCCCGGATCGAGCCGGATCCCGAACGGATCCCCGAGGCCGGGCACCGACGCGAGCTGCTGCCCGGTCGGCGACAGCCGGAACGCGCGCCGCGAGCCGCGCGCCACGACCCAGGCCTCGCCGCTCGCCAGGTCCACGGTCACGTCCCAGGGGTTGCCGAGCCCGCCGACGCGGAAGCGCTCCACGCGCGTGTCCATGTCGATCGCCACCAGCACGTCGCCGTCCACGTCGCAGATCCACGCCACGCGGCGCCGCCAGTCGAGCGCCACACCCACCGGCGCGAGGAGCCGCAGCGAGTCGAGCACCGTGACCCCCGGTGTGAGCCGCCACACCCAGCCGCTCGCGATCGACGTCACCCACGCCTGGCCGTTCGTGGAGTCCACCGCGACGCGCGCGGGGGCGAGCAGCGGGCGCGCGCCGGCCGGCAGTCCGTCGCGCTGGTAGCGCCGCACGCGGTTGCCGCCGAACTCGGTCACCCACACCGCGCCGTCGCCCGGATCGGTGGCGATCCCGGCCGGGTCGTCGAGCAGCAGCAGCGACGCCGGGAGCGCCGGGCCACCGCTCGGCAGGAAATGGCGCACGTCGCCGCTGCGATCGCAGACCCAGCCCGAGCCGTCGATCGGATCGAGCGCGATCCCCGCCGGCGCACCGAGGCCGCGCAGCGTGGGGCCGAGCAGGTCGCCGGGATCGATGATGTCGACCGTGCCGGCGAGCTCGTCGGCCACCCACACGGGCCCGCGCCCGGGAGTCACCGCGACGCTCCCCGGAGAGCCGAAGCCCGGGCGCGACATCAGCACATCGCGTCCGTCGGGGGAGAGGCGCAGCAGCCGGCCGCGGTCCGCGTCCACGACCCACGCCGAGAGCGGCCCCGGCCTCGCCACGTCCTCGGCGAACCTCGCCCCGAGCGCACCGCCGATGACGTAGTAGATCCGGTAGTGGTACTCGAGCCCGGGCCGCGCGCTCGAGTCGAAGAACTGCGACTCGCCGTTCCCGAGCACGCCGGAGAGCGCACGGTAGATCGAATCGCCGGGGGCGAGGCGGAAGACCTGGAAGCCGTCGATCGCCAGGTCGGGGCGCGCCACCCAGCGCAGCTGGACGAGCGCGACGTCGGCGATCGCGTTGAAGCCCTGCGGCGCGCCGCCCGTGTCCGGGTTCGCGGCATCGAGCGGGTTCGCGCGCTCGCGGTGACTGCACGAGGCGGCGACGAGTGCGAGCGCGAGCGCTAGAAACGCAAGGACAGCGCGCATCGATCCGGCCGCATCGCCAGCGTGACCCGGTGCTGGACACTCGGGTGGTGCACGAAGCGCATCCACACCGCGGTGGCGATCAGCGCCTCGCCCACGAGCAGCGACGCCGACGCGGCCCGGTCCATGCGCTCGGTGGCGGCGAAGCGCTCGTCTAGCTTCGTCACGTCCGTCTCGCCCAGGTACGCGGCGTAACGCTCGTCGGCCGCGCGCTCGAGCGGGAACGAGGCGACCACGAGCCCCACGCCGACGAGCGCGGTGACGTAGGCGAGGCGATGCGACGACTGCCCGGACGCCTTGCGCGGCACCACCTCGAACGGCGTCTCAGCCTGCGCGCGCGCGCACGCGGTGAGGGGAGGTGCCGCGGCCAGCACCGCCGCGAGGAGCGGGGCTGCGAGATGCGGGCGCACGGCGGGTCCTGCCGTCAGGCCGGCAGCTTCTGAACGAACTTGGCCAGCCTCGACTTGTGGCGGTTCGCGGTCTCGCGCTTGATGATGCCCTTCGACGCCGTGCGGTCGAGGATGGCGCCCGTCTGCTTGAGCGCGGCTTCGCCCGCAGCACGTGTGGTGGCGACGCGCACGGTCTTGATCGCGGTGCGCATGCGGGTGGTGGCGGCGACGTTCCGCTGGCGGCGCAACTCGTTCGTGCCGACGCGCTTCTCAGCGGACTTGTGATGCGGCATGGAGCCTCCTCAAGACGTACATGGGATGGGCGCGAAAAGCGCGGACGAGCATACGTTTCGTCCTTTCGACGCGTCAAGCCGCGGCGGGGATTCCCCCATTGTTCCGCGCATAGCGGAGCGGTAGTCTGCTTGCCTCGGATAAACCCGGGGGTATGTGCGGAGGGGTCCCTGAGCACATTGACCGAAAAGATCGCCGATCTGCCCGCCCTGCCCGGGGTGTACCTGTTCAAGGACGCCCGCGGGGAGGTGCTCTACGTGGGCAAGGCGTCGAGCCTTGCCAGCCGCGTCCGGAGCTACCTCGGCCACGACCCCGAACGCCCCCACCTGGACGAGATGCGCGAGCGGGCGACCGACCTGGACACCATCCTCACCGGGTCCGAGGTCGAGGCGGTGCTCTTGGAATCCACGCTCATCCGCCAGCACCGGCCGCACTACAACGTGCTGCTCAAGGACGACAAGAGCTTCCCGTTCGTGAAGTTGAGCGTCCAGGAGGAGTGGCCGCGGTTGTCGGTGACGCGCCGGGTGGTGGACGACGGCGCCCGCTACCTGGGGCCGTTCACCGACGTGAAGGCGCTGCGCCGGACGCTGCGCGACCTGAGGCGGATCTTCCCGATCCGCACCTGCCGCAACTTCGAGGACTATCGCCGGCAGGATCGGCCCTGCCTCTACTACCACATCCGCCGCTGCGTGGGGCCCTGCTACTCGCGGGCGCGCGTGGAGGCGGGGCCGTACCGCGGGCTCGTCGACGGCCTGCTGCTGCTGCTCTCGGGCCGGAACGACGAGCTGATGGTGCGGCTCCGGCGCGAGATGGCCGAGGCGGCGGAGGCGCGCCGCTACGAGGTGGCCGCTCAACGGCGGGACCAGCTCGCGCTGCTCGAGCGCGCGCGCGTGCCGCAGGCCATGGTGAGCGCCGATCCGCGCGACACCGACGTGCTGGGCTTCGCGCACCACGGCCGGCTCGCGGCGATCGCGACGCTGTTCGTGCGTGAAGGCCGCGTGATCGGCAAGGAGACGCGACTCGTCCAGCGCGCCGACGGCATGGACGACGCCGCGCTGCTCGAGACCTGGGTGACGCAGGTGGCGCTCGCGCGCACCGACCTGCCGCGCCGCGTGCTGGTGCCGGCGCTGCCGGACGCCCACGGTGTGCTCGCGGGCGCGCTCGCGAGCCGCGCCGGCCGCGTGGTGGAGCTCGCGGCGCCCGCGCGTGGCCGCGCGCGACGGCTCGTCGAGCTGGCGCAGCGCAATGCCGCGGCGGCGCTCGAGCAGGCGCAGGCGCGCGCTGCCGGCCGGCGTGCGCACTACTCGGAGGCGGTCGAGGGATTGCAGCGCGAGCTCGGGCTCGCCGTGCCGCCGCATCGCATGGTGTGCTTCGACATCTCCAACTTCGGCGGTGACCAGGCCGTGGCCGCGGTGGTGGCGTCCGAGGACGGCCGCGCGCGGAAGTCTCTCTACCGCCGCATGCGCATGCGCCGTCCCGGGCCCGACGACTTCGCGATGATCGGCGAGGCGGTCGAGCGCTACTGGGCCCACGTGGAATCCGGCGAGCTGCCGCGGCCGGACCTGGTGGTGATCGACGGCGGCGCCGGCCAGGTGGGGGCGGCACGCGCCTCGCTCGACAAGGTGGCGACGCGGCCGGTGGCGCTGGTCGGGCTCGCCAAGCGCGAGGAGCTGGTGGTGCGCGAGCGGCTGCCCGACCTGAAGCTGCCGCGGCGCTCGGAAGCCCTGCGCGCGCTCCAGCGGCTGCGCGACGAAGCCCACCGCTTCGGGCTCGAGTACCACCGCAAGCTCCGCTCGCGGGCGCGCATCGGCAGCGTCCTCGACCGCGTGCAGGGCGTGGGCCCGGCGCGGCGCGCCGCGCTCCTCAAGGCGTTCGGCTCGGTGGACGCGCTGCGCGAGGCGAGCCCCGAGGCGATCGCCGAGCACGCGCACGTGCCGCTCGCGCTCGCGCGCCGGGTGTCCGAGGCGCTGGGCCACCGCGAGGGGGCGGCTTGAGCAGGCCCATGGCCTCCTCCACGAACCCGCCGAGCGCAAAGCGCGAGGCGTTGGAAAAAAGCATGTCGCCGCGGCTCACCGCGGCGATCGACGGCTGGCTGGACGAGCTTCGCCGCGGCCGCCGGCTGTCGCCGCGCACGGTCGATGCGTACGCGCGCGATCTCTCGGACTATGCCGGCTTCGCCGGGCACCACCGGCTCGGCGGCTGGGAAGAGGCGACGACGACGTTCGTCGACGGCTACTTCGCGACGCTCGAGCGACGCGGACTCTCGACCGCGACGCTCTCGCGGCGACGCTCCACACTGCGCGGCTTCCACGCCTTTCTCGGCCGCGTCGGCCACGCCACGCACGATCCGGCCGCGCTGCTGCCGCCGCCGCGACGTGAGCGCAAGCTCCCGCACGCGCTGGCGCTCGCCGACGTCGAAGCCCTGCTTGCGCACCCGGAGGGGGAGGAGCCGCTGGCGCTGCGCGATCGCGCCATGCTGGAGCTGGCCTACGCGGCGGGCCTGCGCGTTTCGGAGCTGGTGGGGCTCACGCGCGACGCGGTGGATCTCCGCGGCCACGTGCTCACGGTCATCGGCAAGGGCGACAAGCAGCGGCTGGTGCCGTTCGGCCGCGCCGCCGCGCGCGCGCTCCGCACCTGGCTCGAGCGCGGCCGGCCGCAGCTCGTCCGCACGCTCCGCCACCCGCACGTGTTCGTGAACGCCCGCGGCGGACCGCTGTCGCGCATGGGCTGGTGGAAGATTCTTCGCAACCACGCCCGCGGTGCGGGCGTGGCCTCGCGCGTCCACCCGCACGCGCTCCGGCACTCGTTCGCCACGCACCTGCTCGAGGGCGGCGCCGACCTGCGCGTCGTCCAGGAGCTGCTCGGGCACGCCCGCATCAGCACCACCGCCATCTACACCCACCTCGACCGGGGCTACCTGCGTGAGGTGCATCGCCAATTCCATCCCCGCGCCTGAGCGGCGCGGGCTCACACGACTGGGGCCGTGGAGGACACATGCCGTTTCGCAGCCAACGACTGGCTCGCGCAGCACTCCTGACGTTCGTCTCGCTCATCGCGTTCGCCGCGCCTGCCGGCGCGGCCAGCAGCATCATTCTGCCGCGCGCGGGGCAGGTGGGCATCGGCATCTCGGGTGCGTACGGCACGCTGCTGCCGACGGGCGAGCTGGGCGAGGAATTCGGGGCCGGTCCGGGGATCTCGGTGCGCGTCCGCTACCGCATGCGCTTCGAGCGCGCGATCGGGCTCACGTTCGATGCCGAGCAGATGGACTCGCGCAACATGGACAACGCACCCGGCGCGTTCGACACGCTCACGGACTTCCCGGAAGTGAAGCGGGACCGCATGAAGATCGTCACCGCCGGCTTCGAGTTCTACCAGCTGTTCGACACCCGCGAGCGCACGGTCAAGTACCTGTCCGCGGGCGCGGGCCTGGCGCAGATCTCGTCGCACCTCACGGACGGCGAGACGCAGTACCCGATCGCGGGCGACGCACTGTTCGTGAGCGTGGGCGCCGGCTTCGAGCGCTTCTTCTTCCGCAGCTGGGCGTGGGACGCGAACTTCAAGTACAAGCCCGTGCTCCACGACGGCAAGGTGAACCACGACCTCCAGGTGCAGCTCGGCCTGATCTTCTACGCCGCTTATTGACGCCATGACCGCACCCCTCCGCCTCGCATTCCTCGGTGCCGCACGCACCGTGACCGGCTCGCGCCACCGCATCGCGTTCGGCGACTCGAGCTGGCTCTACGACTGCGGGCTCTACCAGGGTCATCGCGACGAGGCGGATGCGGTGAACCGCACGTTCCAGTTCGATCCGGCCACGCTCGACGGCGTCGTGATCTCGCACGCGCACCTGGACCACACCGGCAACCTGCCGACGCTGGTCGCGCAGGGCTTCGGCGGGCCGATCCACATCACCGACGCCTCGGCCGACCTGTCGCGCGTCATGCTGCCGGACAGTGCCTACCTCATGGAGCGCGACGTCGATCACGTGAACCGCCACCGCGACGGCAGGCCGGTGCGCCGGCCGCTCTACTCGCAGGACGACGTCACCGCGACGCTCGGACGTTTCCGCACGTACGGCTACGACCAGGCGTTCTCGCCGTTCCCCGGCGTCACCGCCACGTATCACGATGCCGGCCACATCCTCGGCTCGGCGATGACCACGTTCACGTTCGAGCGCAATGGCCGGAGCTTCCGGCTGCTGATGGGCGGCGACCTCGGCCGCGCGGACCGCGCCATCCTGCGCGATCCCGACGTACCGCCGGGGCCGGACGCGCTCGTGATCGAGAGCACGTACGGCGACCGCGTGCACGCGGACGACGCCACGACCGAGCGGCTGCTGGTCGACACCGTGCGGCGCACGGTGGACCGCGGCGGCCGCGTCGTGGTGCCGGCGTTCGCGGTGGGGCGCACGCAGGAGCTGGTCGCGGTGCTCCACCGGCTGATCGGCAGCGGCAAGCTGCCCGACCTGCCGCTCTACGTCGACAGCCCGATGGCCCGCGAGGCCACCGGCGTGTTCCGCCGCCACCCCGAGTGCTTCGACGACGAGACCCGCCGCATGTTCGGCAACGGCGGTGCGCCGTTCGGCTTCGACCGGCTGCGCTACGTCACCACGCCCGACGAGTCGCGCTCGCTCAACGACCTGCACGAGCCGTGCATCATCATCTCGGCCTCGGGCATGTGCGAGGGCGGCCGCATCCTCCACCACCTGCAGCACGCGCTCGGCAACGCGCGGAACACCGTGCTGTTCGTGGGCTTCCAAGGTGAAGGCACGCTCGGCCGCAGGCTGCGCGACGGCGCCGAACACGTGAACGTGTTCGGCGAGCCGGTGACCGTGCGCGCCGAGATCGTGGCGCTCGACGGCTTCAGCGCGCACGCCGACCAGCGCGAGCTGCTGGCCTGGGTGGCGCGCCTGACGCCGGCGCCGCGCACGGTGTTCATCGTCCACGGCGAGCCGGAGCCGGCGGAGGTACTCGCCGGCCTGCTGCGCGAGCGCACCACGGCCAAGGTGCACGTGCCCGAGAAGGGCCAGGAGTTCGAACTGTGGACGTGACCGAGTCCCGCTACCAGGTGGGCCAGCGGCTCCACCACCCGCAGTTCGGCGAAGGCCTCGTCGTCGAGGTCCACACCGACCGCGGGCGCGAGGTTTTGGAGGTGGTGTTCGACGGCCAGCTGCGGCGGCTCTCCGCCCAGCGCGAGTGGGAGATCGTGGATGGCTCGGCGCCGCCGGGCGCGGGCCGCCCCGCCGCCGCCCCGGACGCCGGGGACGAGATCGACGAGAACGGCGACGGCGCTCCGGTGGCACCCGCCAGTCGCCCCGGTGCCGGGCGCGACGGCGGCATGCGCCGCCATTGGCATCCGCAGGGCGAAGCGCTGCTCAAGCGCTGGCTCGACAACGCCTCGCATCCGCAGTCGCACTTCGACCTCCGCGCCGACGCCGAGGCCTGGGCCGGCTGGGCGAGCGCCGACCGGCTGGTCTCGCTCGAGAGCCTGCGCGGGGTCGAGCGCTTCCGGCACCAGGAGACGGCCTGCTTCAAGGTGCTCCGCGATTTCGGCGGGCGCGGCATCCTCGCCGACGAGGTGGGGCTCGGCAAGACCGTCGAGGCCGGCATCGTGCTCAAGGAATACGTGCTGCGCGGCGCTGTGCGCACCGCGCTCGTGCTCGTCCCGGCGTCGCTGTGCGAGCAGTGGCGCGCCGAGCTGTGGGAGAAGTTCGAGCTCGACTTCGTGGTCTCGCGCGGGCCGTCGGGGCAGTGGGGCCGCCATCCGTTCGTGATCTCGTCGCTCGAGACCGCGCGCCACGAACGCCACCGCAAGCGCGTGCGCGGCGCCGACTACGACATGGTGGTGTGCGACGAGGCGCACCGGCTGCGGAACCACCTCACGCTCGGTTGGAAGTTCCTGAACGACCTGAACCCACGCTACATGCTGCTCCTGACCGCGACGCCGGTCCAGAACGACCTGCGCGAGCTCTACAACCTGGTGACGCTGGTTCGGCCCGGGACCGTCGGCACGTTCTCGCAATTCCGGAGGGACTTCCTCTCCGGCCACGACAAGCGCACGCCGCGCAACACGCCGCGCCTGCGCCGCCTGCTGAAGAGCGTGATGATCCGCACCCGGCGCGCCGACACGCAGCTCACGTTCGCGCCGCGCAAGGTCGAGACGCTGTGGGTGCCGCAGAGCGCCGCCGAGCGCCAGCTCTATCGCCAGGTGAGCGAGTTCGTGGCCAGCGCCGTGCACGCCGAGCACGCGCAGCCCGGGCGGCCGCACTACTTCACGCTCATGGTGCTGCAGAAGGAGATGGGCTCGTCGTGGGCCTCGGCCAGCGGCACGCTGGAGAAGCTCGCCTCCCACCCGGAGGGCCTCGACGCCAAGCACGTGAAGGGCTTCGCCGAGCGCGCGCGCATGCTCAGCGAGGACGCGAGCAAGCTGCGCACGCTGCTGCGCTGCATCGCCGGCCTGAGGGGCGAGAAGGCGATCGTGTTCACGCAGTTCCGCGCCACGCAGGACGCGATCGTGGCCGCGCTCGAGGCCGAGCACGTCACCACCTCGGTGTTCCACGGCGAGATGGGCTGGCGCGAGAAGGAGGAATCGCTCGAGCGCTTCCGCAACCACGACCAGGTGCTGGTGAGCACCGAGGCCGGCGGCGAGGGGCGGAACCTCCAGTTCGCACGCATCGTCATCAACTACGACCTGCCTTGGAACCCGATGCGGCTCGAGCAGCGCATCGGCCGCGTGCACCGGCTCGGGCAGGAGCACCCGGTGCGTGTCGTGAACCTGGTCTCGCGCGGCACGCTCGAGGCCTACGTGCTCGAGATCCTCGATCGCAAGATCCGGATGTTCGAGCTGGTGGTGGGGGAGATGGAGGAGATCCTCGGCGCCTGGCAGATGCAGGGCTCGTTCGAGGACGAGGTGTTCCGCCGCTGGACCGAGTCGAGCGCGCCGCGCGCGCGCAAGCGCCGGTTCACCGAGCTGGCCCAGCACCTGGTCACGGCGCGCAAGCTCTACCAGCAGCAGCGCGACAGCCAGAGCATGCTGTTCCACGGCGCGAACGAAGCCGAGGAGGAGCGCTCGTGACCACCGTGACGCGACGGCGAACGCGCGCGAAGGACGGCGCGACCCCCGCGGGGAACGGCGCCCGCGAGGCGCGCGCGAACGGCAAGGCGCTCAACGGCGGCGGGGCACACGCTGGAGGCGGGTCCGGCAAGGCGGCCGGCCTGCCCGCCGTGCCGCGCGGCGAGACCGCGGCCGAATCGCCCGGCTGGCGCCGCTTCGTCGGGCGCTGGCTCGAGGCGCACCACTGCAAGGTGGAGGCGGCGCCCCGCGGTGACTGGGAGGTGGAGCTCTCGCCCGAGTTGCAGAAGCGCTGGCGGCGGCAGCGCGTGCGCCTGGTGTTCGACCCCGCGCGCCCTACCGTGCCGCGGGGCGCCTGGTTCACGGCGCCCGGCAGCGCCGGCGGCCGGCGCATCCTCGAGGCGGCGCTCGCCGAGCCGCTGTTCACGCGGCGCACCGCGCTCGCGTGCGTGCCGGGCGCGCCCGACGACGGCTGGACCGGCGCCTGCCGCGTGCGCGGGCTCAACTGGGGCCCGGCGCGCCTCGGACCCGTGCGCTACGAGCGGCGCGTCGCGTTCCACGCCGTGATCACGCGCTGGGGCGGGCTGCCGTGGCAGGAGCAGTGGGTGGTGCTCGTGGGCGCGGGCGGCGAGGTGTTGGAGCGCGTGCAGGCCGCGCAGGTTCCCGAGGTGCGCCCGCGCGAAGGCCTCTACCAGCTGCCCGAGGAGCTGGAGCCCGAGGTGCGCGAGCGCTGGCTCCTCTCGGCGCGGGCGACGCTCGAGGCGCTCGCGGAGGAGCGCGAGCGCGAGTGGGCGGTCTCGGTGGGCCGGCTGCGCGACGACGAGCTGGACCGGCTGGGCTCGTTCTTCTCCGCGCGCATCGAGGAGGAGGAGGAGCGCATGCGCCGGCGCGCGGGCCACGACGAGCACGAGCTCGAACACGGCGACGCCACGTCGCTGAAGCTCGAGTGGGAGCGGCGCGCGGCCGAGGTGCGCCAGCGCTGGGAGATGCGCACCGAGGTGCGGCTGTGGGGCATCGAGGAGTGGTCGTGGCCGGTGGCCGATCTCGAGCAGGAGCTGCGCGCGGGCGCGATGCGCGTGAAGGTGAAGGGCCCGGTCGACGTGGCCCGCGGCCGGCCGGCGCTGCCGCCGTGCCCGAGCTGCGGCCGGCCCGCGGAGATGCTGGTGCGCGCGCGCGGCACGGCGTGCTGCGCGGCGTGCGCTCCCGCTTGACGCTCGGGCGCGGCCGCCCGTAGAGTCCCCCGGCTCTCGAAGCTGCGGGGTGCGTACGGCCCCCGCCCGCCAAGTGCCGACTGGAGGCCCGCTTGTCGCTGGAATCACGCAAGAACGCGATCGACGACCCGGGCGCGGAGCTGCTCGACCGCGCGACCGCGCTCTGGGATCGCTACGGCCGCATCGTGCTGGGCGTCGTGGTCGGGCTCGCCGTGATCGGCGTCTCCGCCTACTACGTGATGGCGGGCGCCAAGCGCAAGGAGAACGCCGCCTCCGAGCGGCTGGCCGAGGCGAGCGACCTGTTCTGGCGCGCGGACTACGACCGCTCGCGGACGATCGCGCAGGAGATCGTGAAGCAGTACGGCGACACGCCGAGCGGGATCGACGCGCTGCGCATCGCCGGCGACGACGCCTACTGGCGCGGCAACTGGAAGGACGCCGCCGCCGACTACGAGGCGTACCTGAAGAAGCGCAGCTCGGGCCTGCTCGCGAACGGCGTGCGCCGAAGCCTTGGCTACGCGCAGGAGAGCCTCGGCCAGTACGCGGCCGCCGCCGCGAACTTCGACCAACTCGTCGGCCAGATGGACCGCGAGACGAGCGGCGAGATGCTGTTCGCCGCCGGGCGCTGCCTCGTCGCGGAGAAGAAGCCCGAGGAGGCGAAGAAGCGCTACCAGCGGATCATCGACGAGTTCCCCGACTCGAGCTTCCAGGTCCAGGCGCGGATCGAGCTCGGCAAGCTCTCGCCGGTGTTCGCGAACTAGTCGATCGTCGCGCCGTGTCGCGCCCGGCCGTGGTCATCCGCGGCCGGGCGCGAACGTTCACGGCCTACGCCTGAACGCCGCGTCAACGGAGCGCCAGCCCGCCGTGGTGTAGGGGAACACGGCGTCGGCGCCGAGTGACCTGCGCAGCGAGTCGCGTGGATCGCTGCTCGTGACCCGCGTCGAGTCGGCCATCGAGTCGGCGATGGCCTGCACGTAGCTGCGCTGGAACTCCGGGTCGATCGCAAGCCGCTCCTCGATCTCGAAGAACGGCTTGAGCGGCGCGGCGGACCCCTCGCGCCCGGTCAACGTGAGCGCGATGACCTGCGGTCGCTGCGCCCACACGTAGCTCAGGTCGAAGCGCTTGTCCCGGTACGTGCCGGGGCTCTTGCCGATGTGCCGGTCGGTGCGGCCGGACAGGTCCACGATGCGCTGCTCGAAGCAGCGATAGCCGACCTGGCCGGTGACCATGAGTGCGACCGCGTCGCCGGAGGCGGCGTGGGCGTGGATCCAGTCGGCGAGCGCCGCACTGCTCGAGCGCGCGACGGTTCCCATCGCTGCGCTGGCCGCGAGCCGTGAGCGTTCGGGCCACTCGAACGCGAGGCCGAGCGGCGCGCTCAGGAGCATCAGCAGGCTCAGGAGTCCCGTGCCCCCGCGGCGCGCGCGCACCAGCAGTCGTGCCCAGCCGAGGCTCACGATGACCGCGAGCAGCGGGAGGTAGGGGACGAGGAGCCTGCCCGCGGCCATGCCGTCCCCACCGGTGAAGAACGGCAGCGCGGCGCCGGTGACGCCGATGCTCGCCGCCACGAGCGACGTGCGCGATGGGCGACCGCCGAGGAGCCAGCCCACGAACCCCAGGGCCAGTCCCACGACGCCGAGGAAGGCCCCGCTCAGCGCTTGGGAAGTGTAGGTCCAGCGATCGAGCGGCCCGCCCGCCCGGAGATAGAACGTGTTCGGCAGCCACTCGCCGTCGTAGAACCAGCGACGGAACGCGAGCTGGCCGAGCACGGCCGCGGCCACGAGCAGTCCGGCGACGCCGAGCGATCGCCACGACGGCGCGAGCGAAGGTGATGCCGCGCCCGGCGCTGCCGCGGCGATGCGATCCTCCCATGCGCGCGACAGCAGCGGCTGGCTGCACGCGATCGCGCACACGAGCGGCGCCTCGGGACGCGTGAGCGCCGCCGCCGCCAGCACCAGCCCGCCGAGCATCACGCCGCCGTCGGCGGCGCTCGCGATCCCGAGCGCCCCCCAGGTGAGCAGGCACGCGTAGAGCGAGGTCTCGAGTCCGTTCATGGCGTGGTACGCCAGCCCCGTGGCGCAGGCGACGAGTGCGGCCGCGGTGATCCCGGCCACGTCGGCCCAGCGCTCGCCCGCCGCCGCGCGGCGCGCGAGCAGCCCCGCGCCGACGATCGCGAGCAGGCTCGCGGCGAGGCCCACGCCCTTCGCCACCGGCAACGCCGCGTCGGCGCCCGCGTAGCGCACGACCGGCGCGAGCAACGCCATGTGGAGGAAGCTGCTGTAGCCCTCGACGTGCTCGCCGGGGTTGAACACCGGTCCCTGGCCCTCGGCCCACATCCGGCTGTAGCGGAACGTGATCCAGGCGTCGTCGACCGTGCGCGGCGCGAACGCGCGCACGAGCCCCGCGAACGCCAGCAGCACGAACGTGAGCCCCAACGCGAAATCCCGCCCCGAGGCCGGGCGCGGGGGAGGTTCGGCGGCCAGGCGCATCCGGCTCAGGCCACCCAGACCGTCTTCACGTTCACGAACTCGCGGATGCCGAAGCTGCCGAGCTCGCGGCCGTGGCCCGAGCGCTTGATGCCGCCGAACGGCAGCCGCGGGTCGGAACGCACGGTGGCGTTCACGAATACGGCGCCCGCCTCGAGCTTCGCCGCAAGCTCGAGCGCCGCCTCCACGTCGGCGGTCCAGACGCTTGCGCCGAGCCCGAATCGCGAGCGGTTGGCGAGCGCGACGGCGTCCGCGGCGTCGCGGGCGCGGGTCACCGCTGCGAGCGGGCCGAACGTCTCCTCGTCGAACGCCGGCATGCCGGGGGAGACGCGGGTGAGGAGCGTGGGAGGGAAGAGGTTGCCCGGGCCCGGCAGCCGTCGCCCGCCGAGCACCAGGCGCGCTCCCTTGGCGAGGCTGCGTTCGACCTGCCGCTCGAGCTCGTCCACCAGGTCCGGCCGCGCCAGCGGACCCACGTCGGTGGCGCGGTCCAGCGGGTCGCCCACGCGCAGTGCGCGCAGTGACTCGGCCAGTGCTTCCTCGAACGCGTCCGCGACCGACTCGACGACGATGAACCGCTTGGCGGCGATGCACGATTCGCCGTTGTTGATGACGCGCGCCGCCGCGGCCTGCCTGGCGGCGTACGTCACGTCGGCGTCGGCGAGCACGATGAACGGGTCCGAGCCTCCCAGCTCGAGCACCACCTTCTTCAACGCACGGCCCGCGATCGCGGCCACCGACGCGCCCGCGGGCTCGCTGCCGGTGAGCGTCACCGCGGCGACCGCCGTGTGCGCGGCGAGCGCGCTCGCCTCGGCCCCCTGCACGAGCAGCACGGTGAACGCGTCCTCGGGGAGTCCGGCGTCGCGCCACAGCCGCTCCATGGCGAGCGCGCAGCCGGTGACGTTGGAGGCGTGCTTGAGCGCCACCGTGTTGCCGGCCGCGAGCGCCGGCACCGCGGCCCGGAACGCCTGCCAGTAGGGGAAGTTCCACGGCATGATCGCCAGCACCACGCCGAGCGGGTCGAACCTGACGTGCGAGTCGCTGGCGTCGGTCGTGATCGGCTCCGGGGCCAGCATCGCGGCCGCGTTGGCCGCGTAGTGGTCGCAGACCCAGGCGCACTTCTCGACCTCGGCCTCGGCGGCGACGATGGTCTTGCCCATCTCGAGCGTCGCGAGCCGCGCCAGCTCGTCCCGGCGCTTGCGCACCAGCGCCCCGACGCGGGCGAGCACGGGCGCGCGCTCGTCGACCGGCCGGCGCGACCAGGCGCGGAACGCCTCCCGGCAGCGGACGAGCCGGTCGCCGGCTTCGGTGCTCGAGTGGGCGGCGACCTCGGCCAGGCGCTCACCGGTCGCGGGATTCACCGAGACCATGAGGTTCGCGGTCTGCATGAAGGCCACCATGCCGCAGCGGGAGGTGCTCTGCCAACCGGGCCACGTTCCCGCGGGTCAGGAAGGCCGCGGGCCGTCTCTCAGGCCGCGCTGTCGCCGGCGAAGCCGGGATCGAACGCGAACCCCAGCTGCACCGCGATCCGCGGCGGCTCGGGCTCGATCGGCTGCGGTGCGGACTGCCGTCGCGGGTGCGCCTGCGCCAGCGCCGCGACGCGTGCGGCGTTGTGTTGCGACTCCTCGCGCGTCGGGTAGGCGCGCTTCGCGTACATCGCGGCGATGTGCGCGGCCTCGGCGGGCCATACCTCCGCGAGTGTCGAGAGGAAGTGCTCGCGCGTGCCGGGCTTCAGGTACACGATCTCGGTCCAGAGCTTCGAAGCACCCGCGTCGCGCGCGGCCTTGACCGCGTCGGCCAGCAACTCCGGCCGGTCCGAGAGCCCGGGCAGGATCGGCGCCAGCGACACACCCACGCGGATGCCGGCGTCGGCGAGCATGCGCACCGCGCGCAGCCGCGCCCGCGGCGGCGCCGTGCCCGGCTCGGTCACGCGCCAGATGCCGTCGTCGATCGTCGGGATCGACAGGCTCACCGAGACGCGCGCACGATGCGAGGCCGCCTGTAGGACGTCGATGTCGCGGACGACGAGCGGGCCCCTGGTGATGATCGAGAACGGGCTCGATCGGTCGTGGAAGGCCTCCAGGCAGCCCCTGGTGAGCCGGAAGCGGCCCTCGGCGGGCTGGTAGGGGTCCGTGGCGGCGCCCACGGCCACGGTCTCGCGGGCCCACGAGGGCTTCGCCAGCTCGGCCCTGAGGACCTCCACGACGTTCGTCTTGACCCGGATGCTGCGCCCGTAACGGTCGTCGGACGGCCGGTCTGCGCGCCGCTCGAAGGCCCGCACGTAGCAGAACGTGCAGCGGTGCGCGCAGCCCATGTACGGGTTCAGCGACCAGTGGAACGGCATCCCAGTGACGGGATTGAGCGCGGACCGGCAGGGCTCGAGGCGGTATTCGGCTGCGGGCATGGATAGAGGCTAGCGCCGAACGGGCGAGTGCACAAGTGTGCAGTATGGCGACCAAGGTGGGTCAGGTCCGGGGTCTGCTGGGGTCAGCGCACAAGGCGCCGATAACCTCTCGAACGCTGAGGAGGTTTTCCATGGCATCGACCGAGACCGGCCCCGCGGGACGCCCGAGCTTCGGAGCACTGGCCGCGAGCGCGCTGGGCTACTGGGAGCCCCGGAGGCTCGTCTATAACGGGGCATTGGCACTGGTGGTCGTGGCCGACGTCGCGGCCGGCTGGCCGGCGTCCAGGTCGTGGCTCACCGCCAATGCGCTACTCGGAGTGTTCGCCCTGGCGGTGGTGGCGAACGTCGCATACTGCGCAGCGTATGCCGTGGACCTGTTCGTGCAGTTCTCGGAGCTGCGCGCGACGTGGCAGAAGCGGCGTTGGATCCTGCTGCTGATCGGCACCGCATTCGCGGCGGTCATCACGCACTTCATGCTGGGGAGCGGCCCGTTCCAGTCGTGAGCAGGGCCACGGCCATCAAAGCGACCCGCGATCATCATGTCGCATAATATCTATTATGTAAATCTGTCGACGTGGGAACCCGCGCCGATCAAGGGCAGTACGCGGCCGCGCTCTGGGCCGAGCCGCCTGCCCCCCACAGCGTCAGCCACAGGCTGAGGTCGCCCGCGGTGAGCAGTCCGTCGCCGTCGTAGTCGCTCCTGCCGATGTCCTCACCCGAGCCGAAATCGGTGAGCCAGAGGCCGAGATCGGTGCTTCCGACACCGTTGCTTCCGTCCATGTCCAGGTAGGCCAGCGTGGCGGTCCCGAGCGGAACGTTGCTGGCGAAGACCTGGACGCAGGGCCCGGCGCCTGCGGGCGATCCGGCCACGCCGCCGCCCACGACCGTCAGCCGCACCTCGCCGTTTAGATCCGTGGTGCCGAGGACGCCGGCCGTCCCGCAGCGGATCGTGCTGCCGGGGACGTACGACTGGGTGCTCAAGCGCGCCCCGGGACAGTTGAGGATCCGGATCTCCACCGTGCTGTTCGCCACCGGGACGTTCGCTTGGTCGCGAACGGCCACGGTGAACGCCCCGCTGCTCGTGTCGGCGAGGTCGAGCGTGCGGCCCACGAGCAGGATGTGCGACGGGATCCGAGAGAGGGCGGCTGAAGGCACGGCGCGTGCCGCGCCCGCCTCCAGCGCCATCAGCGATGCGAGCAACCAGGCAGCGCGGCTCATCCGACCTCCACGGAAGACGTGATCGTCGACCCTCCGTGGTGTACCCGTGGGCGGGAGCGTGGTTCCAGAACGCGCTCCCCCGCCTGACTCCCCCGCGGCGCCGCCGACGCGGCGCTCAGCTCACGACGAGGTTCAGGAGCTTGTCCTTCACGTGGATGACCTTGCGGATCGAGCCGCCGTTCACGTAGCGGCTCACGCGCTCGTCGGCCAGGGCCGCGGCTTGCACCGCGGCCTGGTCGGCGCCCTTCGGCAGGTCGAGCGTCGCGCGCAGCTTGCCGTTCACCTGGACGGCCACCGTGACCGTGTCCTCCTCGCACAGCGCCGGGTCGAACTTGGGCCATGGCGCGTACGCGAGGCTCTCGCGGCGGCCCATGCGCGACCACAGCTCCTCGCCGAGATGCGGCGCGAACGGTGACAGCACGAGCACGAACGGCTCGAGCAGCCCGCGCGGCCGCGCCGGCTGCTTCATCACCTCGTTCACGAACACCATCATCTGCGCGATCGCGGTGTTGAACTTGAGCGCATCCAGGTCCTCGGTGACCTTGCGGATCGTCTGGTGCAGCACGCGCGTCAGCTCCGGGCCGGCCGTCGAATCGTCCAGCAGCAGGCTGCCATCCTCGCGCGTGTAGAGCCGCCAGACGCGGTCCAGGAAGCGCGAGATCCCCTCCACGCTGCTCGTGCTCCACGGCTTCATCGCCTCCAGCGGCCCCATGAACATCTCGTAGATGCGCATGGCGTCGGCGCCGTACTCGTCCACCATGTCGTCGGGGCTCACCACGTTGCCCCAGCTCTTGCTCATCTTGCGGTTGTCCTCGCCCAGGATCGTGCCCTGGTGGACCAGCTTCATGAACGGCTCCGGCGTGCTCACGATGCCGATGTCGTAGAGCACCTTGTGCCAGAAGCGCGCGTAGAGCAGGTGCAGCACCGCGTGCTCGGCGCCGCCCACGTACAGGTCCACCGGCATCCAGTACTTCTCCTTCGCCGGGTCCACGAGTCGATCGGGATTCTTCGGGTCGAGGAAGCGCAGGTAGTACCAGCACGAGCCCGCCCACTGCGGCATGGTGTTGGTCTCGCGCCGGGCGGGCTTGCCGGTCTCGGGGTCCGTGGTCTGCACCCAATCACGAAGATTCGCGAGCGGGCCCTCGGTGCTCCCGGTGGGCTTGAAGTCCGCCGACTCGGGCAGCCGCACGGGGAGCATCTGCTCGGGCAGGACTTTGGATTCCCCATCCACCCAGATGACCGGGAACGGCTCGCCCCAGTAGCGCTGGCGCGAGAACAGCCAGTCGCGGAGCTTGTAGTTGACGGCCTTGCGGCCCAGGCCCTTCTGCTCCAGCCACGCGGTGATCTTCGGGATCGCGTCCGCCGGCGACAGGCCGTCGATCGAGAAGCTGCGATCGGGCGTCGTCGAGTTCACGACGCGCCCGGCCTGGTTCTCGGTGAACGCCGCCTGCGTGACGTCTCCCCCGCTCACCACCTCGCGAATCGGCAGTCGGAACGTGGTCGCGAACTCCCAGTCGCGCTCGTCGTGGCCGGGCACGGCCATGATCGCGCCGGTGCCGTAGCTCATGAGCACGTAGTCGGCGATCCAGATCGGCAGCTTCTCGCCGTTCACGGGATTGATGGCGTGGCCGCCGGTGGGCACGCCAGTCTTCACCTTCTCCTCCTGGCGCGCGAGGTCGCTCTTGCGCGCGGCGGTGTCGCGATAGCCGCGCACGGCGGCAGCCTGCGCGGGCGTGGTCACGGCGTCGACGAGCGGGTGCTCGGGAGCCAGCACCATGTACGTCGCGCCGAACAGCGTGTCCGGCCGCGTCGTGAAGATGCGCAGCGCGCCCTTCACGCCGGCGAGCGGGAACTCCACCTCGGCGCCGATCGAGCGCCCGATCCAGTTCCGCTGCATCTCCAGCGTGCTGTGCGGCCAGTCCACGAGCTTCAGGTCGTCCAGCAGCCGGTCGGCGTACGCCGTG
>Ga0070688_100000494_pt1 | contig 19956 bp, 11 predicted proteins | sample KBSS13HmetaG_FD_64679 | JGI IMG/M metagenome (GOLD analysis project Ga0070688, IMG submission 64679) | Switchgrass rhizosphere microbial communities from Kellogg Biological Station, Michigan, USA - KBS S1-3H metaG | ecosystem: Host-associated > Plants > Roots > Rhizosphere ...
GTCGACGCAGGCTCCGCGTAGGGCGGCGCGTGCGCGAGCTCGTCCTCGGAATCGAGACGTCCTGCGACGAGACTGCCGCCGCCGTCGTCGACGACGGCGGCATCGTGGTGTCCTCCGTCGTCGCGTCGCAGGCGGACCTCCACGCGCGGTACGGCGGGGTTGTCCCGGAGATCGCATCGCGGCGGCACCTCGAGCTCGTGGCGCCGGTGATCCGCGCGGCACTCGAGGACGCGTCGGCGGAGCTCTGCGACATCGGGCGCGTCGGCGTCACGCAAGGCCCGGGTCTCGTCGGAGCGCTGCTCGTCGGGCTCTCGGCCGCGAAGGCCCTCGCGTGGGCGGGCGGAATCCCGCTTGTCCCGGTCGATCATCTCCGGGGTCACGTCGCGACGCTCTATCTGGCACCCGACCCGCTCGAGCCGCCCTTCACGTGCCTGCTCGCGAGCGGCGGCCACACGCTTGTCCTGGCGGTGCGTGACCGGACGGGATACGACGTGCTCGGCTCGACCCTCGACGACGCCGCCGGCGAGGCCTTCGACAAGGGCGCCCGGCTGCTCGGGCTCGGCTACCCGGGCGGGGCGGAGATCGACCGTCTCGCCCGTGAGGGCGACCCGGAGGTGTTCTCATTCCCTGTCGCGCGGGTTCCGGGGCACGATCTGTCCTTCTCGGGGCTCAAGACGGCGTTGCTCTACGCCGTGCGCGAACTCTCCGAGGCCGAGCTCGCGGTGCGACGGGCGGATCTCGCGGCGTCGTACCAGCGCGCGATCGTCCGCGCGCTGGTCGGCCGTCTCCGCGCTGCCGCCCGGGAGACCGGGGACGGGACGATCGCGGTCGTCGGCGGCGTCTCCGCCAACTCGGAGCTCCGCGCCGCGCTCCCGGACGCGCGCTTCGTTCCCCTCTCGCTCTGTACGGACAACGCCGCGATGATCGCGTCGGCGGCCCGTTTCGCCCGCTCCATCGAGTCCCCCGGCTACCTTGGGCTCGATGTCTACGCGTCGGTGTAGGAGCGCGCTCGGCGCGCTCGCGGCTCTCTGCGCCCTCGCGCTCGGCGGTGCGGCGGGAGGTGCCGACGGGCCGTCGGTCGGTGCGGCCGGATGGCAGGGCCTGCTCGGCAGCCGGCCCGACCCCCAGCTCGGAGGCAGGTGGATCGTCGTCCTGCGTGCGCCGTCGCTCGGCGACCGCGTCCGTCGGGCGGGTGGTGCGGCGACCGAGCGGCAGATGCGCGCCTGGACAGCCGCCGCACAGGCTGCGCAGCGACACGCGATCGCCGGCCTGTGGTCGCGCGGCGCGCCGGTCGACCCCGAGCAGTCCTTCGTCAGGGTGGTCAACGGCTTCGCCGGAGCGATCGACCCGGCGTACCTGCCGACGATCGAGCGAGACCCCGCGGTCGCGGGCGTCTACCCCGTGCGCGCGGCCTACCCCGCCGCGCTCCCCCGCACGTCGCTGGACAGCGAGGCGTTCGGTGTGGCCAGCGGCCGGCGGGTCGGCCTCGAGCTCGCCGGCTTCGACGGCACCGGCGTGACCGTCGCGCAGCTCGACACGGGCGTCGACCTGCGCCACCCGTACCTCCAGGGCCGGCTGCTCCACGGGATCGACATCCTCGACGCGGACGGCGACCCGTCGGCGGAACAGAACCCGACCGAGCCGGGACGGCCGGAGCGCCACGGGACCGGGCTCGCGGGGCTCGTGGTCGGCGTCCGCGGGCCGGCGGGCCTCCACGGCGTTGCGCCCGGCGCGTCACTGCTCCCGATCCGCGTCGCCGGCTGGCAGCCGGACGCGGACGGAGGCGTCTCCGTCTACGGCCGCACCGACCAGGTGCTCGCGGGCCTCGAGGCGGCGGTCGACCCGAACGCCGACGGAGATGCACACGACGCGGCACGGATCGCGCTGATCGGCGTCGTCGAGCCGTTCGCGTCGTTCGCGGACAGCCCGCTCGCGCGGGCCGGCCGCGGGGCGCTCGCCCTCGGGACGCTCGTCGTCGTGCCCGGCGGCAACGACGGGCCTGCCGGCCCCGGGTACGGAAGCCTCGCCGGGCCGGCCGGAGCGAGAGGCGCGCTCGGTGTCGCTGCCTCGGACTCGCGGAGCGAGCGGCCGACCGTCCACATCCTCCTCCGCGCCGGCCTCCGCGTGCTCGCGTCGGGCGAGACGGCGCTCGGGGGCGCTGCAGGGCCGGAGGACGTCGTCTCGGCCCCGGTCGTGGCGCTGCCCCGCCGGCAGGCGGTGGCCGTCACGAAGGGGAACGCGCTCGACCGGCTGTTCGACGGCGACGGCTACAGCCGCGTGGCGGGCGGCGCCGTGCTCCTCCCGTCCGGGCCGACGACGCCCGAGGCGGTGGGCGAGCTCGCGTCCGCAGGCGCGCGCGCCGTCCTCGTCGACGGGCCGATCCCCGCAGGCTCGCTCGGGGTCGACGAGCCGGTCCAGGTCCCTGTCGTCGGCGTGTCCGCGGCGATTGCGGCAGAGGTCCGGCGCGACCTCGCGGCAGGCGTCCCCGTCGAGCTCGGTGTCGGCGCAGCCGCGTTCGGCCAGAACCCCGACCTCGGCACGGTGGCGCCGTTCTCCAGCACGGGCCTCGCTCTCGACGGCAGCCAGGGGACGGAGGTCGCCGCACCGGGGGTGGGGCTCGTCACGTCGGTCCCCGGCCGCAACGAGGGCGGGACGGCGCGGTACGGCACGCTGAGCGGATCGAGCGCCGCGGCCGCGGTGGTCGCGGGGGCGGCGGCGCTCCTGGCCGAAGCGCGCCCCGATCTGGACGCCGCGGGCCTACGCGGTGCGCTCGTCACGTCCGCGCGGCGGGACGGCGCGGGCGACGAGCCCGGGCTCGTGAGCCCGGCGGCGGCGTCGGCCGTCGAGCTGGTCGCGGTGCCGTCGGCACTCGCTCTGCCGGCGCTCGTCGGAAAGACACGAGCGGCCTCCGCGAGCGTCACTTTGCGGAACGTCTCGCGACGCGTGCTCGTCGTCCGGCTGCAGCCGGACGCGGCCGCCGCGGGCGTGACCGTGCGCACCCGCCCGGAGCGGGTCGTCATCCGTCCGGGAAACCGCGCGCGCGTCACCGTGTCGATGCGGGCGACCGTGCGTCCCGCGCCGCCCGGCGCCCTCGAAGGAGTGCTTCGGGGCGTGGTCGGGCCGGGAACGCGCCTTCGGATCCCGTGGACGTCCGCCGTGCCCGTCGCCCTCCCGGTGATCACGCGCGCGGCACTCACGAGCGCGGAGTTCAAGGCGAGCGACCGCACGCCGGCGGTGCTGTCGCTCGTCGCGGGGCGCGTCGACGGATCGGTCGAGCGTCCTCAGCTGCTGCCGCTCGCGCGTCTCGAGATCGTCCTGTTCCGCGGCAAGCGGCGTGTCGGGACCCTCGTCCGCCTCAGGGACATCCTGCCGGGCCGATACGCCTTCGGCGTGACCGGACGCGGCCCGCGGGGAGCGCGGCTGCCGGCCGGCGGGTACCGGTTGCGTGTCATCGGCGTGCCCGTCGGCGGTGGGAGAGCGACCGTCGTCGCGATTCCCTTCCGCTTGCGCTAGATGCCCGCTAGCATCACGCGCGTCGTGCGAGGGGCGCGCAGCAGCCGATGAGCACCACCGAGGCGGCCAGCCACCTTCGTGAGAACCCCTACGCGCTGGCGCAGGCACAGCTCCGTCGGGTCGGAGAGACCTTCGGTGTCGACCAGAACCTGATCAGCGTCCTCTCCGAGTGCAAGAAGTCGGTCGAGGTCTCGGTTCCCGTCGCGATGGACGACGGCACGACCAGGGTCTTCGAGGGCTTCCGCGTCGTGCACAACGTGACCCGCGGGCCGGCCAAGGGCGGCATCCGCTACCACCCGGGCGTGACGCGCGACGAGGTGAAGGCCCTCGCCATGTGGATGACGTGGAAGTGCGCGCTCATGGGGCTTCCCTTCGGAGGCGCGAAGGGCGCGGTGGTCTGCGACCCGAAGCTTCTCACGCCCGACGAGCTCGAGCGGCTCACGCGGCGCTACACGACGGAGATCATCAACGAGATCGGTCCCGAGAAGGACATCCCGGCGCCGGACGTCGGCACCAACTCCCAGGTGATGGCGTGGATCTTCGACACGTACTCGATGAACGTCGGCCACTCGGTGCTCGGTGTCGTCACGGGGAAGCCCCTGGCGATCGGCGGCTCGGTCGGGCGCGACGGGGCGACCGCACGCGGCGTCCTCTACTGCATTCGCACCGCGCTGCAGAAGGAGGGCCGTCGGTTCCCCGACACGCGGATGGCGATCCAGGGCTTCGGGAACGTCGGCCGGAACCTGGCCCGGCTGCTGTCTGAGGAAGGTGCACGCGTGATCGCCCTCTCGGACTCGAGGGGCGCCGTCGTCAACCAGTACGGCATCGACGTGCAGGCGGCGATCGCCCACAAGGCCGAGCACGGGGCGCTCGAAGGGCTCCCCGGCACGGAGGAGGCGACGAACGAGGAGCTGATCGAGCTCGAGTGCGACGTCCTCGTCCCCGCTGCGCTCGAGCAGGCGATCACCGCCGACAACGCGCCGAGGATCAAGGCGCACATGATCTGCGAGGCGGCGAACGGCGCGACCACCCCCGGCGGCGACGAGATCCTGGAGGACCGCGGCGTCCTCGTGCTCCCGGACGTCGTCGCGAACGCGGGCGGCGTCGTCGTCTCGTACTTCGAATGGGTCCAGGGCCTCCAGGAGTACTTCTGGAAGGAGTACGAGGTGAACGCGAAGCTGAACGACATCGTCGTGCGCGCGTTCGAGGAGACCTGGTCGGCGCGCGAGCGCTTCGCAACGAGCATGCGCATGGCCGCCTACGGGCTCGCCGTCCAGCGCGTCGCCGAGGCGACGACGACGCGCGGGCTGTATCCGTAGGCGGTCCCGCTCGCCGTGGCTCGCGTCGTCGTATACACCGCTCCGGGATGTCACCTCTGCGGCCCTGCGCTCGATGTCGTCGAGTCAGTCTGCGGCCGGGGGTTCGAGGTGGTCGACATCACGACGAGCGGCGACCTCGAGCGTCGCTATCGCTCCCGGATTCCCGTCGTCGAGGTGGACGGAATCGAGCGCTGCCGCTACGTCGTCGACGAGGACGAGCTCAGGACGTTCGTCGAAACGCGTCCGGGTTGACAGCCGGCCCGAGCGGGCCCTTCCCAAGCGGCTCCTGGGCAAGGGCAGAGCGGCCCGCCGGCTGCTCTTGCGGCATCGTGTGGCGCTCGGTCGGGCGCGTTCCCGTGACCGCGAAGAGGCTCGGGCCGACCTTCGTGAGGCCGCCGTCCTTTGCGAGCCGGTTCAAGGCGATTCGGATCTGCTCGACGTTGACGGTCTCGCCGCGCTCCGCGAACGCCTCGACCACGCGGACAGGGGTGATCGGATAGGGCACGGTGCTCGCGACGGCGAGGACCGTCCCCCGCGGGATGCCGTGAAACCGCCCATCGGTCTCACGGTCGCGCTCGCTCTCGAGAGCGCGGCGGGACTCGTCGGAGTGGTGCAGCGCGCGCGGCCCGCGCGCGTCGAGCGCCTGCCGGACGAGCGAGAGCTCGCTCTCCGACTGGGCGACGACGGCTCGCGCATCGGCGATGCGCTTCTTGAGCTGGCGCTCGAGGTCCTCCAGCACGTCGTCGGGCTGTTCGGACAGGATCGCGGAAAGGATTCCGCCGTTTCCCACGAGACCACAGTAACGCGCGGATCGGGAGCATTACAACACCGTCAAACAGGAGAAACGTGCAGGGCAAACCGGTTGCACGAGCGGTTCCCCGGGACGCGTGGCCCGCCCGTGGGCACAATGTGCGCCAGTGTCACAAGCTTTCGGGGAGGTGGTCGTGGCGGAGCGTTTGGGAGTCGGGGTCGCGGCGCGCCTGAGCCGGTATCTCCAGGTGCTCACGCAGGCGCGCAAGATGGGGAAGGACCGGATCTCGTCGCAGGAGATCGCCGAGTACACGAACATCAACGCGACGCAGATCCGCCGCGACCTGTCGGGCTTCGGCAAGTTCGGCAAGCGGGGTGTCGGATACTCGGTCGACTCTCTCCTCTCCGAGATCCGCAAGATCCTCCGCACCCAGGGGCAGCACAACATCGCACTGGTCGGAGCCGGGCGTCTCGGCGCCGCCATCGCCTCGTCGTCGATTTTCGCCGAGCACGGCATCACGATCGCTGCCGTGTTCGACGCCGACGCGGAGAAGCTCGGGACCACACTCGGCGGTGTGCCGGTGAGCCCGATGGACGATCTCGACGCGATCGTCCGTGATCGCCGCATCGTGGTGGGCGTGCTGGCCGTCCCGGCGGACGCCGCGCAGGAGGCAGCCGATCACCTCGTCGGCGCGGGCGTCAAGATCGTCTTCAACTACACGGAAGCGTTGATCGACTCGCCCTCGGACGTCCAGGTCCACACGTCGAACCCGGCTGCAGACCTCCTCCACGCGCTCTACTTCCATCTCACCTGAGGAATTCGGGCCGCGATGCCCGTTTTTTGGCCTGTCCGAGAGGCCCTGTTGATTCTTGGACATTCTCAGCGCGAAATACATTTCGACCAACGCGGTCAATTGGGTCGAATATCACGAAATTGGGGGTAGTAATGGCCCGGGGACGGGCCTACCCTGGATCGCCTAAAGGTCTCGACACAGCGGCGACGTCGAGACGACGGGGGTGGTGCAGGGAGTGGTTTCGCCGGGGGACACGCGCATGGGGAGAGGGCTCCGTACCGGGTTGCTCGGCCTGGCTGCGGTGCTCGTTGCGCTCGTCGTCGCGCCGCGCCTGTACGCCGCCGACGATACACCCGCTCCCAATGGAGGCGCCGCGCAGGCCCAGCCGGCCGACGCTCCCGGCACACAGGCGACCGCCCCCGCGGCGAGCTCTTCCCAGGCGGCCGATCAGCCCGCCGCGGGTGAGTCGACCACGCCGAACGCTTCCGACGGCCCTAGCACGCCGAACGCTTCCGACGGCCCGAGCCAGGCGAACGGGCCCAAGAGCACGGCTGCAGCGCCCGACACCGGCGCCTCGAGCACCCCGGCCGCGAGCCAGGGCGTAGGGATGGGGAGCGGCAGTGAGCAGGACGGCTCGGTCGGGCAGGGGGCGAACGCAGCCGCGACGGCGCACCAGCAGGGCGTCGGCAACAGCCAGTCCAGCGTCAAGGTCGACAAGCCGGGGAACGGCCCGCCGGTCTCGCAGGAGAACCAGGCGGCGGCCGGCGCCGAGGCGGCAGCGGCCGCCGAGACGTCCGCCCCCGTCACGAGCGACCAGTCGGCGGCCGCAGTTGCGGCCGCGGCACAGACCGACACGCAGAACACGGCCGTGGCCGTTCGCGTCGGCAGCCCCGGCGACAACGGGGCGGTAGAGCAAGCGAACGCCGCCGGCGCGACCGCCACCACCTCGGTCACGGCCCCCGAGACCGCTGAGAGCACGGTCGACCAGAGCGCCGTCGCCGTCGCGACGCAGGACGGCGTTACGAACACGAACGTCTCGATCCGCGTGTTCTCACCCGGGAACGACGGGGCGGTCGCCCAGACCAACACGGCCGTCGCCGCCGCGGACACCTCCGGCGACGATGGAGCAACCGCCGAAGCGACACAGAACGGCGTCCAGAACACGAACGTCTCGATCCGGGTCGGAAGCCCCGGAACCTCGGAGGCAGTCGCCCAGCAGAGCACGGCGTCGGCCGGCACCGGGGTCGCGGTTTCGACCACCACCAACGGACTCGACACGAACCTCTCTGTCGTTGTCGACGGCAACGGCATCCAGCAGCCCGGCGCCAACGGCCTCCAGGTCTGGGAATGGACGTGGAACTGGGATCGCGACGAATCCGTGACCGCCGACGCGCTGCTCGACACGCAACCCGCGTCGTGGGACTGGCTCTGGGGCAGCGTGAACGGGCAGAACGGAGGCGCGTTCGGCCAGGTGACGTCCCAAACGGTCGGTAGCGACGCGCTGGATGCCGGCTCGTGGACATGGAACTGGAGTTGGGCACGCGCGGGCGCGCCGAACTGGACGTGGCAGTGGAACTGGGCGGCCCAGGTCTCCTGCGCATCCTGTATCTGGATCTGGAATTGGACATGGAACTGGACGGGCCAACCGGTTCCAACCGGTTTGACACCGGCGCCGGCGCAAACCACGAACAGTTCCGGAACACCCGACCAGGCCAATGTGGCCGTTGCCGAGGCACAGGCAAGCGTCACCGCGGTCGTCACGCAGGCGATCGAGCAGGACGGTGAAGGCCCCGGTGGGCAATACGCAGGTCAGCTCGTGACGGTCGAACAGGCTGCCGACGCGACCGCCGCGGCGTCGCAGTTCGACGTCGAGACCGTCGCCACGGCCAATCGCCTCGGAGCACAGGTCAACCGCGTCGTGAGCAATGCCTCCGCCACCGTCCGTGGAGAGGTGGAGCAGCATGCGGAGCAGACGATGCTCGTCGACGAGAAGGGCGAGGGTGCCGCGACGCTGTGGAGCGGCCAGGAGGTCGACCTCGTCCAGCAGGCGCGGGCGGACGTCCACGCCGTGCAGCGCGACGTCTCGCTCCGCACGCGAGACACCGTTCTCGCCGCGGCACACGCATCGGCGGCGGCGGCGGCCGACGTCGACCAGCGCGTCGTCCAGGACGCCCTGGTGGACAGCGGGACGACCGACCAGTGGGCCGGCCAGCTGACGCTGGTCGAGCAGATCGCGGACGCTGCAGCGGTCGTCGAGCAGACCGGGACAGCCGCGTCGCGTTCCGTCGGGAGCACGGCTCGCGCGGTGAGCGCGGCCGGCGCCCTTGTGCAGGTCGACCAGGGTCTCGTTCAGCGTGCCGCACGCGGCGGAGGCCTCGCATCCCAGACGGCGATGCAGGTCGTGTACGTCGGCCAGGACGGCTCGACGGTGGCGATGACGACGCAACAGGTGGGCGGCGCGGCAAGCCCGCTCGCATCGAGCGACGCGAGCGCGACGAACCGTGCGCTGGTCCTCCAGCAGGGTGTCCAGGAGAGCAGTGGCGCGCTGAGCCTCGACATCCAGGATCTCACGCAGCAGTCGATCGTCGTACAGACCGCGATCGCCGTATCGATCTCTGCGGGCGGCATCGCCGGCCGAGCGGCCGTCGCCAACTGCGCGATCGTGCAACAGACCGCGGGTCAGTCAGTCGCGGGCGGGTCCGGGTCGCCGGCCGGCCAGGATCTGTCGGCGTTCTGCACACCTCCGGCGCTCGCATCGTCTGCCGAGCCGGAGCCCGCTTCCTCCGCGGTTGGGGCCCGGCGTGTCGTCGTGTCCGGAGTCGCGGTCGCGCCGCCGGACGACGGCGGCGACGTTCAGCTGTTCCACTCGTTGTTCCACCAACGCTTCTCGGCTGCAGCACGCCGGTCGCGCGCGACCACGCCGCGCCTCGCGCCCGTGCGCTCCGGGATCCACGCCGAGCGACCTGTCACAGGGGCTCCGGCGTCAACCCAGATTTCCGTCCCGCGTCCCACGCAAGCGCGCCTCGACACGCGCCCGGGGGCTCACGCGGGAGCCGGAGACGCCGGCACGGAGCCGCCGCTCCCGCCGGCGGGGGGCCCACCCAGGTGGGTCTCTGCGCTCGCAGCGGCGACGGGGTCCGGCGCGGGGCCGTCGGGGATCGCAGCGATCCCTGACAGCTTCGTGCTCGTCCCGCCGCTTCTGCTGCGTGCGCGAGAAGGATCGGTCGTCAGGCGACCGATCGAGGCCCTCTCACAGGTGGACGTCCCGGTCTGACCTTCCCGTCACGCCAATGACTCGTCGGACCCTGGTCCGGCGGGCAATCGTTCATTCGGCAGTGACGAAAGAAGGTGAGATACGTGTCACGCAGACTGCTCGCTCTTGGAGTGATCGCAGCTGGGCTCGTGCTTCCGTCGACCGCATTGGCGGACATCGGGTTCAACAAGGATGCTCTCAAGGCGAACGTCCAGGCGTCGATCCAGAGCGCTACGGTCGTCCAGACCGGCGTTGCGACGTCCGGGCCTGCAACCGCAAACGGCGGCGTCGCGATCGGCGGCAAAGGCGAGGGCGGAGACGGTGGGTACGTCAACACCGGCAACGACGGGACCTCTCAGAGCCAGAGCGCCACGTCATCGACGGGCGCGGCGAGCTCGGGGAGCATCTCGGGCGCCAACACGAGCTCCATCGGCAACGACGGTGGCTCGATCAGCAATGACAACGAGACCAAGTCGATCGTCGACAACGGCAACAAGGCCGAGAGCGACGTCGACCAGAACGCCAGCGGCGGTTACTCCGCTGCGGGCAACTCGAACCGTGAGGGCGACAACAAGTCGACCGGCGGCGACGCGAGCAACAGCTGCGGCGTCATGGCCGGTGGCTGCCAGTCGGCCGACGGCGGTGACAGCGGTCACGGCGGAAACGCCGACACGGGCCGCGGTGGCGACACCTCGTCCGACTCGGGCAACGGCGGCAACGGCGGGGCGGCAGCCTCGACCGGAGCCGGCGGAGCCGGCGGAGCCGGCGGAGCGAGCTCGGCGACCGGCACGGCCGGCGCCGGCGGCTCGGGCTCCGGTGGCTCGGGCACGGGCGGCGACGGTGGCAGCCTGTGCGTCACCTGCAACGGTGGCTCGGGCTCCGGCGCAACCGGAACCGGCGGAGCGGGCGGCGCGGGAGCGCCGACTGCGTCCGACGCATCCGGCGGTGCCGGCGGCAGCGGGTCTGCCGGGGCAACCGGTGGTGCAGGTGGGTCGACCAGCTCGCCCAACTCGGGCGACGGTGGTGACCCCTACGCGATCGGTGGCGACACCGGCCGCGGCGGTGACGGTGGCAGCAACGGACTCGGCCAGACCGCCACGGGCGGCGCGGCTGGCCCGGTGAGCGACTCCACGTCGCAGTCGGCAACGTCCTCGGCGAACGGCGGTAGCAACACGAACGGGAGCTTCACGGCGACCCAGACCGCCAACCCGACGACGACCACGACGTCATCGACGAGCCAGGGTGGCTCGACCGGTCGCGGCGGCGACACGTACGGCTCGATCAACACGACCGGGGACGCCGTCTCCGGCCTGAACGAGACAGCTGCGGTGGGTGGCGACGTGATCGCCAGCCAGACCGGAGCCGGTAGCGCCAACGGCGGAACCGGCACCGGCGGTGCGGCGAACGCGAACGGTGGAACTGCGACCAGCGGTCCCGCTGCGGTCTCCAACACGGCGACCGTGTCGCAATCGTCCTCGCAGACGATGAACGCCTGGGACAACGACAACTGGCTGTCGATCTGGGTGTTCAAGCAGAAGCGCCACAGCTGGTAGGCGCACGACGATGAGGGATGGATCGCCCGCGATGACCACGATGTTCGAGGAAGCCACCACCGGAGGTCGCCTGACGGCCTCGGCATGGTGGCCGCTCGCCGTCGGGGAGGTCGCGGGCGGTATCCCCTTCAGTACGGGGGGCCGCCGGTGTCGGACACACGGCCGCATGCCCGCACCGCCGACGTTCATCCGTCCCGGGACGGACGGTGCGGCGGTGCGGAGCGGGCGTGGTGGGCACCGGCGGCACGGCCCCTTCGCCGGCCGACGCGGCGCCGGCGCGGGTGTAGCCATCGGGCTACGCCCGTGCCGGCGGTCGGGGGAGGCGGCACAAGGCCCGACGTGGGGGAGCCGAACGGCTCCTCCACGCCGGGTTTGTCGCACCGCTCGCCCAGGCAGATCCGAGCGGGGCAGGATGTGCGGATGCGCATCCTGCTCTGGCACGGCTATCTCCTGGGCGGCACCGGCTCCAACGTCTACACCCGCGCGCTCGCGCGCGAATGGAGCCGCGCCGGACACGACGTCACCGTCCTGAGCCAAGAGCCCCGCCCGGATGCATACGACCTCGGCGGAGCAGCGACGGTCCGACCCGACGTGGGCGGCTTCCTCCCGGTGTTCGTGCTCGACCGGTACGAGGGCTACGACGACGTCCGACGCCTGCCCGACTGCAGTCGAGAGGAGCTCGACGGCTGGGTAGAGGCCAACGCCGCCGCCGTCCGGGAGCTGCTCCCCGCCGACCTCGCCTTCACGAACCACATCCTGCTCGGCGGTCCCGTGGCAGTCGCGTCCGGTGCGCCGTATGCCGTGAAGGCGCACGGCTCGGAGCTCGAGTACGCGATGCGCGGCCGCCGTGACCTCGGCGCCTGGGGGGCGCAGTCGCTCGCGGGCGCGCGCGCGACGTTCGTGGGCTCGGCCCACATCCGCGACGTGGTGAGCGAGGTCTGCGGCCCGGTACCGCGCGTGCACGAGGTGCCGCCCGGGGTGGACATCGAGCTCTGGCGCCCCGAGGAGCGCGAGGTCGCGCTCGCGGCGCTGCTGGAGGAGGCGAGTAAGGACGCGCCGAACCCCGGGAACGCCGAGCAGCGGCTTCCCGACGACGGGAACGCGGCACGGCTCGCACCGTTCCTCGCCGACGAGATTCCCACCGTTGTCTATTTCGGCAAGCTGATCGAGCAGAAGGGCGTGCATGTCCTGCTCCACGCGCTGCATGGCCTCGACGCCCGCGTCGTGGTTGTCGGGTTCGGGCCGGAACGCGCACAGCTCGAGAGGCTCGCAGCGTCCGAAGGCGTGCGCGCGCTCTTCACCGGTCCGCTCGAGCACCGGCACCTGCGGCACTTGCTCGCCCTCGCCGACGCGTGTGTCGTGCCCTCCGTCTTCCCCGAGGCGTTCGGGATGGTCGCGGCCGAGGCGGCGGCAGCCGGCTGTCCTCCCGTCGTGTCGCGGCACTCGGGGCTGGCGGAGGTTGCGGCGGAGCTCGAGGCCGCGCTGCCGCCCGCGCTCGGACCGCTCGTCTCGTTCCCGGCGGGTGACGCCGGCGCACTGCACGAGCGGCTCGGCTTGCTGCTCGCCCTGCCCGCGACGGACCGTGCCGCGCTGCGGTCGACGGTGCGGCGCGTGGTCGAGGAGCGCTGGAGCTGGGCCGGAATCGCGCGGAGGTTGCTCGAGCTGGCCACGTAGGCAGCGGCCCGCTATCGGAAGGGAAGCGTCTAGCCTTCCCGCTCCATGGGTGAGTCGACCGGCGGCAAGCCGTACGAGAGGGTCCTCGCGGAGGCCTACGAGCGCTTCGAGCAGGCGGAGGACTTCACGGTCTCCGTCGAGGAGGAGTTCGCGCTCCTCGACCCGGAGACGCTCGACCTCGTCAACCGCTTCGAGGACGTGCAGGCGGCGGTGCGGGGCACCGCGCTCGAGCCGAATCTCGCCGGCGAGCTGATCGCGTCGGAGGCGGAGGTGAAGACGGGCAAGCAGGCCTCCTTCGCGGACGTCCCTGCGGCGCTCGCGGAACGGCGCGCCCAGCTCGCTGCCCTCGTCGAGCCGCTCGGGCTCACGCTCGGCGCGACCGGAACCCATCCCTGGGCCAGCTGGCGCGACCAGCGCATCATCGATACGCCGCACTACCGACGGAACGACGAGATCCTCCGCTACGTCGTCTGGCGCAACAACACGTTCGGCATCCACACGCACGTTGCGATCCGGGGCGCCGATCGCGCGGTGCGCGTCGCGTCGGCGCTCCGCAACTGGCTGCCCGAGCTGCTCGCGGTCTCGGCGAGCTCGCCGTTCCACGAGGGGGTCGACACCGGCCTCCACTCGGCCCGGACGCAGGTCTTCACGCGGTTCTTCCCGCGCTGCGGCGTCCCCGACGTGTTCGACTCCTGGGATGCCTACGCCGACTACGTGCGGTTTCTCTACCGCACCGGCTCGATCGACGAGCCGACCCAGATCTGGTGGAGCGTCCGCCCGCACCTCGCGTTCCCCACGGTCGAGCTCCGCTACTGCGACGCGCAGCCGGACCTCGGCGAGGCCCAGTCGCTCACGGCGCTGATGGTCTCGCTCACCGCCCGCTGTGCGAGAGCGCTCGACGAAGGCGAGCCGCTGCCGGAGCACCCCCACCGCCTGATCGAGGAGAACACCTGGCGCGCGATCCGCAACGGGCTCTCCGGCGAGCTGATCGACCTCGATCGCGGTGACGTGCTGCCCGCGCGCGAGAGGGTCGAGCGGCTGGTCGAGTGGGTGCTGCCGGTCGCCGAGGAGATCGGCGCCGCCCCCTGGCTCCGCCTGCCCGAGCGAAACGCTGCCGAGCGCCAGATCGCCCGCCGTGCGGAAGGCGCCGAACTTGCCGAGATCTACGCCGAGCAGGTGCGCGACACCGTGCCGGCGATCGGCTGACACGGGCACTCGCGAAGCGCGAGTGCCGATCCCCGGGGCAAGCCCCCGGTTTGTGCTGCATAATCCGGCGCGCTGACGCCATTTCGGTGTCTCTTTGTGCGCCCCGACTCGGAGGATGGATGGACTTCTTCGTTGACCACGCCGTACTGTTCGCGCTCGTCTGTGCGGGCGTCGCGATCGCGTACGGCCTGTACCTGACCTGGTGGCTGCTGAAGCAGCCCGCGGGCAACGCGCGGATGCAGGAGATCTCCCGCGCGGTCCAGGAGGGCGCCGCGGCGTACCTCAGGAAGCAGTACACGACGATCGCGATGGTCGCGGTCGTGCCGTTCCTGGCGCTCGGCTTCTACAACAAGCTCGGGTGGGGCACCGCCTTCGGATTCCTCGTCGGCGCCATTCTCTCGGCCGCGGCCGGCTTCATCGGCATGAACGTCGCGGTGCGTTCGAACGTCCGCACGGCCGAAGCGGGGCGGGAGGGCATCAGCCCCGCCTTCCGTGTCGCGTTCAGGGCCGGCTCGGTGACGGGCCTCCTCGTCGTCGGCCTCGGCCTGCTCGGAGTCGCCGGGTACTACTGGGTGCTCACGGGCTGGCTCGGCAACTCGCCCGAGTCCGCGGTCGACGACCTGATCGGTCTCGCATTCGGCGGCTCGCTGATCTCGGTCTTCGCCCGTCTCGGCGGCGGCATCTTCACGAAGGCCGCCGATGTCGGTGCCGACCTCGTCGGCAAGATCGAGGCCGGCATCCCCGAGGACGACCCCCGGAACCCGGCGGTGATCGCCGACAACGTGGGCGACAACGTCGGCGACTGCGCCGGCATGGCCGCCGACCTCTTCGAGACGTACGCGGTCACGGCAGTCGCGGTGATGCTGCTGGGCACGGCGTTCCCGTCCGGCGAGCTCTGGCTCTTCCCGCTCGCCCTCGGAGGCGTGTCGATTCTCGCGTCGGTGATCGGGACGTTCTTCGCCTGGGTGGGGCGCGGCGAGAACGCGATCATCAACGCGCTCTACCGGGCCGTGCTCATCGCCACCGTGCTCTCGGCGCTCGGCTTCATCCCGGTGACGCTCGCGTTCGACGGCGACCGGTTCTCCTTCTGGCAGCTCTACGTGCCGGCTCTGATCGGCCTCGTGATCACCTTCCTGCTCGTCGCGATCACCGAGTACTACACGGGCTCGCGGTGGTATCCGGTGAAGAAGATCGCCGAGGCCTCGAAGACCGGCCACGCGACCAACATCATCGCCGGTCTTGCCTTCGGCATGCAGGCGACGGCCCTGCCGGTGCTCGTGATCGCGTCGGGGATCGTCGGCTCGTACTACGCCGTCGGGATCGGCGACGGCGACCCGCACATCTACGGCATCGGCATCGCCGTCATGGCACAGCTCTCGATGACCGGCCTGATCGTCGCCCTCGACGCGTACGGCCCCGTCACCGACAACGCGGGCGGGATCGCCGAGATGGCGGACATGCCCGAGTCGGTGCGCGCCGTGACCGACCCACTGGATGCGGTCGGCAACACGACGAAGGCCGTCACCAAGGGCTATGCGATTGGGTCGGCCGGCCTCGCGGCGCTGATCCTGTTCGACGAGTACGTCCGTGGTCTCGTGGACGAGGGGCTGAACGTGACGTTCGACCTCGCCGACCCGTGGGTCATCGCCGGCCTCTTCGTCGGCGGGATGATGCCCTTCCTCTTCGCCTCGCTGGCGATGACGGCGGTCGGCCGCGTCGGCGGCGAGGTCGTCGAGGAGGTGCGCCGCCAGTTCCGCGAGGACCCGGGCATCATGGAGGGCACGTCGCGCCCGGACTACGCGACGTCGATCACCATCGTCACCGCCTCGGCGATCCGGAGCATGCTCGTCCCGGCGCTGATCCCGGTCGTGATCCCGATCGTGGTGGGGATCGTCAAGCCGGAGATGCTCGGCGGGCTCCTGATCGGCACGATCGTGACGGGCCTCTTCCTCGCCATCTCCATGACCTCGGGCGGCGGCGCCTGGGACAACGCGAAGAAGCTGATCGAGGACGGCGCGTTCGGCGGCAAGGGCTCCGAGGCCCATGCTGCCGGCGTCACGGGCGACACGGTGGGCGATCCCTACAAGGACACCGCCGGCCCGGCGATCAACCCGATGATCAAGATCGCCAACATCGTCGCGATCCTCATCATCCCCATCATCGCCTCGATCCACGGCTGAGAGAGGCTGACCCCGCGTGCGCTCCCCGGCGAAGCTGCCGGGGAGCGCCGTCCGGGTCTCAGCCCGACCCGGCGGTCGCCACCTGGACGAGCCGTCGGCTCGAGACGCCCGCCAGCAGGTCGTCGGACGGCTTGCGCACCCGCACGAAGAACTGGACGCTTCGGCCGCCGCCGAGCGGGAAGTCGGCGTGGAGCGTCATCCGGAGCCGCACCCATCCGTCCCTCGCGGTCCGCTGCTCGCCGGGCGCCGAGGTGAGGAGCGGCGTCGAGCGCGCGAAGACGAGGGCGTCGCGGACGACGTAGCCGCGCGTGTCGAGGACGCGGATCCGCAGCTCGAGCGGGCGCTTCCGCGAGCGCACGGGGTTCGGGGTGAAGACGAGCTGCTGCGCCACCAGACGCTGGGGCTCGGAGACGCTCGTCACCGGAATCGAGTACTTCCCATCGGGGAGGCGGATCGCTCCCGGCGGCAGTGTCGTGGGCGGCGGCGGCGGCGGTGGGGTCGTCGCGGTGGCGGTGACGAGCGCCGTCGCGTCGGAGGTCGCCGTCGCCGAGCCGAGCGTGTTGCGCGCCGTCACCTGCAAGCGGATCCGGCGGCCGACGTCGTCCGCCGTGAGCTCGTACTGCGTTCCGGTCGCGCCGGTGATCGCAGTGCAGTCGGAGCCCGATACCTGCCCACCGCTCGCCGGGCAGCGCAGCCACCGGTACGAGAAGACGAGCGGCGTCGTCCCCGTCCAGAGGCCGACGCTGGACGTGAGCTGCTCGCCGCGCACCGGCTGACCGAAGATCACGGGCGCGCGCGTGTTGGCGGGTGCCTGCGAGGGAGTGGTCGTCGACGACGACTGGACCGCCGCCGTCGCGTTGGATGCGACCGTCTGCGCGCCCAGGTTGTTCGACGCGGCGATCCGGATGCGGAGGCGCGCGCCGACGTCGGCGGCGGCGAGCGTGTACGTCGACGCGTCGGCACCGGAGATCGCGGTGCAGTTCGAGGCGTCCGAGAGGCCGCCGTCGGCGCCGCAGCGCATCCACTGGTAGGCGTACGAGATCGGGGTCTCGCCTGCCCAGGTGCCGATGCTCGCGAACAGGATGCTGCCGAGAACGAGGGTCCCGCTGATCGACGGCTCGACGACGCTTCGCGGCGGCCCGGTCGTCGTCGACTGCTCGACGAGCGCCGACGGGTTGGAGGCGGCCGTCGCGGAGCCCGCCGGGTTCGAGGCGGTGACCTGGACGCGGAGCCGGTGACCGATGTCGGCCGCGACGAGAGTGTAGGAGGAACCCGTCGCGCCGGGGATGGAGGGGCAATTCGAGCCGTCCGGCAGGCCGCCGTCCGCCCCGCAGCGCACCCACTGGTAGGCGTACGCGAGCGACGTACCGCTCCACGTGCCCGTCGTCGTCGAGAGCGTCGATCCCTCGAAGGACGCACCCGAGACGACGGGGTCGCCCGTGCTCACCGGCGCCGAGATGCCGGTGACGACGGCCGTCGCTGCCGACTCCGCGGTCGCCGACCCCTCGGCGTTCGTCGCCGTCTCGAGCACCCGCAGGGTCGAGCCGATGTCGTCGGCCGTGACGACGTGAGTCTGTCCCGTCTGGCCGGGGATCGACGCGCAGCCGCCGCCGCCGGAGTTACAGCGCTGCCAGGCGAGCACGAAGGTGATCGGCGGCGTCCCGGTCCACGAGCCGGGGACGGCCGTGAGCGTCTCGTTCAGGACGGCCGTTCCCGTGACGGCCGGCGGTGTCGTGTTCGAGGGCGTCGCGGTGGAGCGCGCGTCCGCTCCCGCGCTCAGCAAGGCGGCGACGGTCACCGCAGCGGCGAGCACGGCGCTCGACGGGAACGTCCAGCGACGTGCGCGCGCGACGCGCACCGGCCGGTTCAGCTCGGACATGGTCGACTCCTCCTGGTTTGCGGCTCTCTCCCCTGACGTCGCCGCACGCGGTTCACGTGCGAATCCGTACGAGACAACGTTAGGCGCCCTCGCGGCGTTGTTCAATTGCGCGTTCCCGCCGTGTCGCCGGATCGCGGCGGGCCGCCCGTGCCCCGGCGTAGACTCGCGCGCGTGCCAGGGAGCCGACGGCGGCGCGAGGTGCGGATGGAGCGGGTGCTCGGCACGCCGGCGCTCTTCGCGACGGCGTACGGCAACGTCGGCTCTTCGATCTACTACGCCCTCGGCCTCACCGCCGTCTTCGCCCTCGGGCTGACACCGCTCGTCTTCGTCGTCGCGGGGATCGTCTTCGCGGCGACCGCCGCGACGTACGCCGAGGGAACGGTCCGCTTTCCCGAGGCCGGCGGCTCGTCGAGCTTCGCGCGACACGGCTTCAACGAGCTCGTCTCCTTCGGTGCGGCCTGGTCGCAGATGCTCGTCTACATCGTCACGATCGCGACGTCGGCGTTCTTCGTCCCGCACTACCTCTCGATCTTCTGGGAGCCGCTGCGATCGAACCCTTGGGACATCGTCGGGGGAGCGGTGGTGATCGTCGTGCTCGTCTCGCTCAACGTGGTCGGAGTCACCGAGGCGGCGAAGCTCTCGATCGGCCTTGCCGTGATCGACTTCGGCACGCAGGTGCTGCTCGTCGCGCTCGGCTTCGCGCTCGTCTTCAGCCCCCAGGTGCTCGTCGACAACGTCCACTGGGGCACCGCGCCGACCTGGGCGAACCTCGCGGTCGCGATCCCCGTCGCGATGCTCGCATACACCGGTGTCGAGACTGTTTCGAATCTTGCCGAGGAGGCGCGCGAGCCCGAGGAGAGCGTCCCGAACGCCTACAAGCTCGTCGCGGTAGCGGTCTTCGCGATCTACTTCACGCTGCCGCTCATCGCCCTCTCGGCGCTGCCGGTGAAGATGATCGACGGGGAGCTGACGACGCTCCTCGCGCTGCCGCCCGAGCAGGGAGGCTTCGCCAACGACCCGATCCTCGGCGTCGTCGACAACCTCGGCCTCGAGGGCGGAACGCTCCGGGCGCTGCAGCTGTACGTCGGCGTGCTGGCGGCGACGATCCTCTTCATCGCCACGAACGCCGGGATCATCGGCGCCTCGCGCATCACCTATTCGATGGCGACCTACCGTCAGATGCCGGAGGTCTTCCGGCGCCTGCACCCGCGGCTCAAGACGCCGTACATCGCGCTCGTGCTCTTTGCGGGGATCGCGCCGATCGTGATCCTGCTGCCGGGGGACGTCGAGTTCGTCGGGACGCTCTACTCGCTCGGCGCGACGCTCTCGTTCACGGTTGCGCACGCGGCGATGGTCCGCCTCCGTATGCGGCCCGACCCCGCGGTCGCGTACCGCGCGCGGCCCAATCTCCGGCTGCGCGGCGTCGATTGGCCGCTCTTCGCGATCGTCGGCGGGATTGCGACCGGGGCCTCCTTCCTCGTGATCCTCTTCCAGAACCCGCTCACCCGCTGGGTCGGGCTCGGCTGGATCGTGCTCGGCTTCGCCGGGTACCTCGCCTACCGCCACTGGTGGGTGCGCGCGCCGGTGACGAAGACGGTGAAGGCGCCGCCGGCGTTCGGCGCAGCCCTTGCGCTCGAGTACCGCCGCATCGTCGTCCCGATCGTCCCCGGGCGGCCGTCCGACGACGCGCTCGACGTCGCGTGCCGCCTGGCGGCCGAGCGCGGCTCCCGTGTGGTCGCGCTCACCGTGATCGAGGTACCTCTCGAGCTGCCCCTCGACGCCGAGCTGCCCGACGAGGAGCGGCGGGCCAACGACGAGCTGGACGAGGCGGTCGC
>Ga0070688_100000495_pt1 | contig 19939 bp, 10 predicted proteins | sample KBSS13HmetaG_FD_64679 | JGI IMG/M metagenome (GOLD analysis project Ga0070688, IMG submission 64679) | Switchgrass rhizosphere microbial communities from Kellogg Biological Station, Michigan, USA - KBS S1-3H metaG | ecosystem: Host-associated > Plants > Roots > Rhizosphere ...
GAACTACTTCGAGATCTTCAAGGCCACGGGTGACAACCCGGCCGACACGCTCTCCGCCACGCCGTCGTCGGGTCCGATCCTGATCCCGGCGGCGACGATCAGCACGATCCTGGGCGGTGTCTCGGGTAACGTGCGCCTGGTGTTCCGCTGCAAGACGAACCGCGGCTTCGCGGACTCGGATTCGCGGAACTCGATCTACAACTCCGCCGGTCGTGGCGCCGTGCTGCTCGACGACGTGACGATCAGCATCAACGGTGGCGGCTCGCCGGCTGGCTACGGCACGTTCGAGCTGGCCGAGCAGGGCGGTGCGAACGCGATCGACAATCGGTTCCCGCTGCCGGGACTCACCGCCACGGATGTCTGGCGCTCGACCGGCAAGCCGGTCTGCCCGAACATCCACGCCGAGGCGCTCTCCAACCTCACGTACAACGACCTCTGCGGTCCGGTGAACTCGCCCGTCCGCCTCTGCAACATCGGCGGCGTGGTGCTGACGCTCGGCAACCACGACGACGGCGAGAACTCCGGCGACTCCAGGTTCACGCCGTTCCGCGAGATCCAGCAGTCGATGATCTCGCCGACGCTGAACCTGATGACCGGCGCCGGCGGCGCGGTGAACTCGATGGGTCTGCGGCAGAGCATCGCCAGCGCCACCGACGACATCGTGCTCTGGTACGACATGTACGCCGGTATGTTCAACCTGAGCTTCTCGGGGAATCTCTGGATCTTCGGACACCAGAGCTATCCCGCCATGCAGGCGAACGGTGCGAAGATCTGGGGCCAGCCGGTATTCCCCGGCGGCGTCATCTTCAATCCCGAGCCGCAGTGCTTCACGGACTTCGAGCCGTTCGCGGGCTTCCTCCTCCCGCTCATCACGTCGAATCCGTCGGGCATCCCGGATTCGCTCCGCGTGTTCCTGAACCACCAGCAGCAGTGCTTCCGATTCGGCATCACGCTCGGCTGCAACTCGAACGAGGGTGGCTACTTCGACAACGTGTCGGTGGCGTTCATCGACCTGCCCGGCGTGCCCGGCCAGGCGAGCGCGAGTAGCACGGTGTCCCTGGGCTCGGTGGCTTCCGACATCTGGCAGTTCGCGAACGACACGTTCCCGGCGAACGAGACCGCCGGCCTGCCCGGCACCGCGGCGTTCGACACCGCCACGGCGTTGATCCGCACCGGCTTCAACATCGCCCAGGCCACGGGCACCGCGCTGCGCTTCGACTGCCCCGGCGACTCGAGCACGATCTCGGCGGCAAACGCGACCGTGGGTTCGGCCGACGATCCGATACTGGCGCAGGTGCGCTGTGACCTCGTGTTCCGCATCCTGCCGGGCCCCGGCAACTACCAGATCGCCGCGGGCCGCAGCATGGCCCCCGGCGGCAACGCCGTCACCGGCGTGCTGCTGCAGGTCCCCACCAACCAGGCCGCACCCGCGGTCTCGGGCGACGCGTCGTTCTGGGGTCAGTACATGGCCGACCCCGGTCTCCTGTCGCGGGGCACGCACACCGGTCCCGGTGGCTGGGATCCGCTGACGTGGAACAGCTGCCGCATGGACACGCTGGAGCTGAACATCTTCCCGGTCTTCGGCTCGTTCGGCTCGTTCCCCACGAGCACGGGGCTCGTCGTCGGCCGCTACCAGACCACGATCCACGAGAGCGATCCCAAGTTCGCAACACTGGGCGTGAACAAGTTCTGGTGCTTCGTCATCGACACGACGAAGGCCGCGACCAGCTCGCCGACGCTGAACAACGTCAACTGCACGGGCGTCGTCCCGGCGTGGCTGACGACGGTTCCGCAGTCGCGCACCGGCTGGAACGGCTCGGCGACGACGAAGGAGTTCTCGAAGATCATCCCGGACGGCATCCTGACGCCGGGCTCGCACGTGCAGTACTTCTACCGCAAGTCGCACGCGGCGGACCCGAACCTCAACTACGTGATGTGCCCGGACACGAACGCCATCACGCCGCAGTCGCGTGAGAGCTCGACCGACCAGCACCGCTGGCAGCAGTTCGGCGTGCTCCCCGATCGCTGGAAGAACGTGGCGTTCGGTGGCGCCGGCATGGCGTGCATGCTGTATGTCGACTTGAACGACCGCCGCGGCAACGAGGGCCGGTTCGTGGCGACGATGGACTCGGTCGGCGCCACGGCTGCGGCGAAGTGGGGCGCGCACAACGGCTGGCACGCGGCGGGCACCACGGACATCACGACGACGCCCGGCGGCTGGAACGCACGGACCTCGCCCGGCGTGGTGGCGAACAAGAACTCGCAGCCCGGGACGACGTGGGACATGTACGGCGTCAAGGCGTCCGAGTCGCTCACCACGAGCGCCGGGCAACTGGGGAGCCGGCTCGCGAACCGCGCCAACATGGGCTTCGCCGCCGGCCGGGAATCGCGGCAGGGCCCGACGCCGGAGATGCTGCGGGCGTACTACCGCGTGGTGGCGATCCTTTCGGGTGACCTGAACTCGGGCATCCTCGGGCCGTTCGTGAACCGCAGCCAGAACGACATCGCGCTGCTGAGCGACTACCTCACGGCGGCGGCCGGTCTGCCGCAGCCGCGTGGCTTGTTCATCCAGGGCGACGGCTTCGGCCAGTCGGAGAAGGCCACGGGCGGCATCGATCCGCAGCACGTGGCGTTCATGACCGACAAGCTGGGGGTGGTGTTCCGCAACCCCTCGTACCAGGGGCTGTCGGCGAACACCAACCTGTGCGCGGACCTGCTCATGACCACCAACATCACGCAAACGGCCGACATCTACGGCGTCCAGAACTCCTGCACGTTCTCGAACGACGTGCTGGGCCGCAACGCGGCCCTCGCGGAAGCGCAGGAAGGCGCCTTCTACGAGAACGTGGGCGCGAACGGTCCGTACGTCTCCGACGTGGTCAAGACGGCGGTGCCGCTGCGCAACTGGGTGGCGGTCACGAGCGGCTACGAGATCGAGCACCTGTACGGCCGCTACTGCGATACCGACAACGGCCGGCTCGCGTACTACTACTACATGCTGAACAGGGTGTTCGGCGGCATGTGCCAGATCACCGGTCAGCCGATCAACACGCTCGACACGCCGCGGGTGGGCCATGGCCGCGACGTCCTCGACTTCCTCAAGATCGGCAACGCGGTGATGCGGCAGGGTCCGACGGCCGTGCGTCTCGGGGTGGCGAAGACGGGTCGCGTGCAGGTGTCGATCTTCGACGTCACCGGTCGCAGGGTACGCAACCTCGCCGACCGCATCTTCCCGGCAGGCGAACACACGCTGCAGTGGGACGGCACGGACGACGCCGGCACCAAGGTGCCGCGCGGCGTCTACTTCGTCCGCACGAGCAACGACAAGACCACGGGCCGGGTCATCGTCCTCAACCGCTGAGGTGCCCATGCGGCTGCCCATCCAGCTCTCGCTCGCGCTGCTGGTCACGGCCGCGACGACGGCGTTCGCGCAGTCGTCCGCTGCTCCCGCAGGCGAAGTGCTCCGAAACGTGCAGATCGTGAAGCAACTCGTCGACTCGCGTGCCCACCGGCTCGGGACCTCCGCCGGTCCCGACCCGGACACCGTGTACGTCGGCAAATCGTTCACGAACCACGTCGCGCCCGACAACTACTGGAACGTCTACACGGGCACGTACCGGCCCGGGATCAACGACCCGAACAACGCGATGTGGGACTGGGACAACACCGCCGGCGCGCAGGCGCCGGACTCGCTCATGGGCTGGTGGCCGATCCGCGACCAGTACAACGCGACCGCTGGCCTCACGCTGACCGATGACCAGCGTCCGTGGTGGGCGCTCGATCACGGCAACATCGGCAACTACGTCATCAGCCAGCAGGCCGCGGCAAAGCGCACGTTCGGCGTCGTCGGCTACTGGCACGCGGACCCCGGGAGCAGCGCGGGCTCGGCGGTGATGTGGTCGCCGATCACGGGCACGAGGTCGGCGTGGTGCGGCCTGCGCGGGCACGGCGACCTGAGCGTCGTGGATGCCGTGACCGGTCAGGCGTTCAACCAGGACTGTGTGCAGTACCTCGGTCGCGGCGGACCGGCAGGCGGCGGTTCGAGCCAGCGCTTCCCCGGCTACGTCGACCAGGCGGACCAGATGTTGTATCGCGACATCGCGATGACGCCGGCGCAGTCGCTCACCGTGACGTTCAACTACCGCACGCGCATGTCCACGGCGATCGGCACCACGGCGGCGACGCGCACCGGCTGGTTCCACGGCGACCCGCTCGCGCTGACGTCGGGCAACTTCATCTCGAGCAACGCGGCGGGGGCGAACGCGCCGCAGGACTCGTTCATGGTGTACGTGGGCGCGCCGGTCAACGACGCGGCCGTCGTGTACTCGGACGGCGTCACGCGGCCGGTGTACGACAAGCAGCGCCGCTGGTTCTCGGAGGTCATCAAGGTCTTCGGGGGCGGCGCGAAGTACTACGAGATCTTCAAGGCCACCGGTGACAACCCGGCCGACACGCTCGCCGCCACGCCGTCGTCGGGTCCGATCGTGGTCCCGGCGGCCACCATCAGCACCATCCTCGGCGGCGTGAACGGCAACGTGCGCCTGGTGTTCCGCTGCAAGACGAACCGCGGCTTCGCGGACTCCGATTCGCGGGCCTCGGGCTACAACTCGGCCGGACGTGGCGCCGTGCTCGTGGACGACATCACCATCGACAAGGGCGCCGGCGCGCAAGTGATCGGCGACTTCGAGACGCCCGAGCAGGGTGGCGTGAACGCGATCGACAACCGCTTCCCGCTGCCCGGCGGGCTGGCGGTCACGGACGTGTGGCGATCGTCGGGTAAGCCGCCGGGGCAGCATTTCCACCTCGAGGCGCTGTCCAGCCTGGTCTACAACGACCTCTGCGGTCCGTCGAACTCGCCGAAGCGGAACTGCAACATCGGCGGCGTGGTGCTCACGGCCGGCAACCACGACGACGGCGAGAATGCCGGCGACACGCGGTTCACGGCGTTCCGCGAGATCTCGCAGCTCGCGATCTCGCCGACCATCAACCTGCTTACCGGGCCCGGCGGCGCGGTCAACTCGATGGGCATGCGCGCGAGCATCGCCAACGCCACGGACGACGTGATGCTCTGGTACGACATCTACGCCGGGATGTTCAACTTCAGCTTCTCGGGTGAGTCCTGGGTCTATGGCTACCAGGCCTACCCGGCGCTCATGCCCAACGGCGGGAAGTGCTGGGGCCAGCCGGTGTATCCCGGCTTCCTCATCTTCAACCCCGAGCCCCAATGCTTCACCGACGTCGAGCCGTTCGCGGGGAACCTGGTTCCGTTGCCCTCCGAATTCCTGCCCGACTCGTTGCGCATCTTCCTCTCGCACCAGCAGCAGTGCTTCCGCTTCGCCATCTCGCTCGGCTGCAACTCGAACGAGGGCGGCTACTTCGACAACGTTTCGGTGGCGTTCGTCGATCTGCCGGGCGTGCCGGGGCAGGCGAGCGCCAGCAGCACGGTCAACCTCGGCTCGGTCACCTCGGACATCTGGCAGTTCGTGAACGACACGTTCCCGGCGAACGAGACCGCCGGTCTGCCCGGAACCGCGGTGTTCGACACCACGACGGCGCTGATCCGCACCGGCCTGAACACGGCCCAGTTGACGAACAACGCGCTGCGCTTCGACATCCCCGGTGACTCGAGCGTGGTCGCCGCGGCGAACGCCAGCGTGGGCTTCGCAGACGACCCCGCGCTCAAGAACGTGCGCGTGGACCTCGTCTTCCGCATCCTGCCGGGTCCGGGCAACTACCGGATCGCCGGTGGCCGCAGCATGACCCCCGGCGGCAAGGCCGTTACCGGCGTGCTGCTGCAGCTGCCGACCAACCAGGCGGCCGCCGCTGTCAGTGGCGACGCCTCGTTCTGGGGCCAGTACATGGCCGACCCCGGTCTCTTGTCGCGTGGCGCGCACACGGGCCCCGGCGGCTGGGATCCGCTGACGTGGAACAGCTGTCGCATGGATACGGTGGAAGTGAACATCTTCCCGGTCGGCGGCACGGTGCCCACGGGCACGCAGCTGACCCCGGGTAACTACCAGACCACGATCCACGAGAGCGATCCCAAGTTCGCCACGCTCGGCGTCAACAGGTTCAAGTGCTTCGTCATCGACACGACGAAGGCTGCGACCAGCTCGCCGACGTTGAACAACGTGAACTGCACGGGCGTCATCCCGGCATGGCTCACGACGGTGCCGCAGTCGCGCACCGGTTGGGACGGCAACGCGCAGACCAGGGAGTTCTCGAAGATCATCCCGGACGGCCTGCTCACGCCGGGCTCGCACGTCCAGTACTTCTACCGCAAGTCGCACGCGGTGGACCCGAACCTCAGATACACGATGTGCCCGGACACGAACGTCATCACGCCGCAGCCGCGCGAGGGCTCGACGGATCAGCACCGCTGGCAGCAGTTCGGCGTGCTGCCCGATCGCTGGAAGAACAACGCGTTCGGCGGCGCCGGCATGGCCTGCATGCTGTACGTGGACTGGAACGACCGCCGTGGCAACGAGGGCCGGTTCGTGGCGACGATGGACTCGATCGGCGGCACGGCCGCGGCCAAGTACGGCGCACACAACGGGTGGCACGCGCCGGGGAACGTGAACATCGTAGTGCCGAACATGGGCATCTTCGTGAGCAACAAGAACTCACAGCCCGGCACGACGTGGGACATGTACGGCGTCAAGGCGGCCGAGTCGTTGGCGACGGGCGCGGGGCAGCTGGGGAGCCGGCTCGCGAACCGTTCGAGCATGGGCTTCGCCGCGGGCCGCGAATCGCGCCAGGGCCCGACGCCGGAGATGCTGCGCGCCTACTACCGTGTCGTGGCGATCCTCACCGGCGACCTGAACGCCGGCATTTTCGGGCCGTACGTGAACCGCAGCCAGAACGACATCGCGCTGCTCAGCGACTACCTCACGGCGGCGGCCGGCGTGCCGCAGCCGCGCGGGATCTTCATCCAGGGTGACGGCTTCGGCCAATCGGAGAAGTCCTCCTACGGCATCGACCCGAGTCACTCCACGTTCCTCACCGACAAGCTGGGGGTCGTGTTCCGCTCGCCTTCCTACCAGTCGCTCGCCGGCAACCTGAACGACTGCGCGGACCTGATCACGACGACGAGCCTGACCCCCACCGCGGATGTCTATGGAGTGATGAACCAGTGCACGTTCTCGAACGACGTGTACAACCGTAACCCGGCGCTCGCGGAGGCAACGGAAGGCGCCTTCTACGAGAACGTCGGCCTCAACGGTCCGTACACCTCCGACGTCGTCAAGACCGCGGTGCCGCTGCGGAACTGGGTGGCGCTCACGAGCGGCTACAACGTCGCGCACATCAGCGTCCGCTATTGCGACGTCGTGAACTTCCCGCACTGCAGCAACATCAGCCGGCAGGCGGAGTGGTACTACTACGCGCTCAACAAGGTCTTCGGCAGCATCTGCCAGCTGAACGGCGAGCCTGTCGTCTGCCTCGACGTGCCGGGCTCGGGCGGAGGCGGCGACGTGGCCGACTTCATGAAGGTCGGCAATGCGGTCATGCGCCACGGCCTGTCCACCGTTCGACTCGGCATCGCCCAGGCGGGCCGTGTCCGCGTCAGCATCTACGACGTCGCCGGCCGCAACGTCCGCACGCTCGCCGACCGGGTGTTCCCGGCCGGCGAGGTGCAGCTGTCGTGGGACGGCACCGACGACGCGGGGAACAAGGTCGGCCGCGGCGTCTACTTCGTCAGGAGCAGCACGCAGAAGGACGCGGGGAGGATCATCGTCCTGAACCGGTAGTCGTGGCGTCGGTGCCCGCCGTCTGCTTCTTGTAGGCCGGCCGCGTCGGCCGGTTCACGGGGTTCTTCTTCAGCTGGTCGAGCGTCCACTCGATCGCCTTGTCGAGCTGCAGGTCCTTGCCATCCACGCCCGACTCGGGCGTGTTCTCCACCTCGATGTCGGGATCCACGCCGTGGTTCTCGACGATCCACTTGCCGTCGGTGCTGTAGATGCCGAAGTCCGGCATCGTCACCGAGCCGCCGTCCACGAGCGGCAGGTCGTGCGAGATGCCCACGAGCCCGCCCCACGTGCGCTTGCCGATGATCGGCCCGACGCCCTGCTGGCGGAAATAGAACGGGAAGCAGTCGCCGCCGGAGCCCGCGTACTCGTTCGCGAGGATGCACTTGGGCCCGTCGATGCTCTGCGACGGCGTGCGGAACGACTCGCGGTCGCGGTTCGACCAGTAGGTCCAGGTCTTGCGCATCAGCCGCTCGACGAAGAAGTCGGGGATGAAGCCGCCGCCGTTGAAGCGCTCGTCGACGATGATGCCCTGCCGGTCGACCTGCGCGTAGTAGCCCTTGCTGAACTCCTGGATGCCCGCGGTCGCGGTGTTCGGCACGTGGATGTACGCCACGCGCCCGCCGGTCGCCTTCCACACCTTCTCGCGGTTCGCCGCCACCCAGGCGGTGTAGCGCAGCGACGACTCGTTCGCGATCGGCTTGACCGTGATCGTGCGTGCCTTCGAGTCGTTCGCGGACGAACCGATCTTCAACACGGTCTGCTTGCCGACCGTGCCGACGAATGCCTCGTACACGTTCTCGGGCGCGCGCACCGGCCGGCCGTTCACCGCGAGCAGGAAGTCGCCCTCCTTCACGGCAAGGCCCGGCTCGCCCAGGGGCGCCGGCACGTCCGAGTTCCAGTCGCGCGCGCGGTAGATCTTCGCCAGCCGGTAGAGGCCGCTCGCGCCGTCCACCGCCCAGTCCACGCCGAGGAGCCCGGTGCCCACGCGCGCGATCTTCGGGTACTCGCCGCCCCCCACGTACGCGTGCGAGGTGGCCAGCTCGCCGATCAGCTCGCCGAGGATGTAGTTCAGGTCCGAGCGGTGCGCCGCGAACGGCACGAGCTGGCGGTAGCGCTCACCGACCGCCTTCCAGTCGAGGCCGCCCATCCCCGGGTCGTAGTAGAAGTCGCGCTCGAGCCGCCACGCCTCGTTGAACATCTGCATCCACTCGGCGTGCGGATCCACCCATGCCATGAGCCCGTCGGTGGCGAGCTTGCCGTCGCCCACCTTCTTGCCCTCGGCCACGTCGACGATGCCCACCGTGGAGTCCTTCCGGTACATCACCTTGCCGCCGTCCTTGGACAGCGCGAATCGCCCGGAGACGCCCGAGATCACGGTCTTGTCCTCGCGCTTGTCGAGGTCGTAGACGTGGATGCTGCGCGACGCGTCGCCGTTCTCGTCGGGCGCATCGTCCCCTGCGAGGAACACCACCTTGCCCTTGACGCCGACCGCGGCGACGTAGCGGCCGGCCTTGACCGGCAGCTCGGCGACGCGCTCGCCCATGCCGTCGAGGTCGATGACCGTGGCTTCGGACTTGCCGCCCTCTGCGGACGACTTCCCGGACTTCCCGCCCTTGTCGCCCTTGTCGGCCTTGTCGTCACCCTTGTCCGCGCTCTCGCCCTGCTCCTCGTCGCTCTCCGGCGAGACCGGTGACGCGGTGGTGTCGCGCAGCGTCATCGCGTAGAGCTTGTCGGTGGTGGAGAACGTCATGTCCAGCTCGAACGTGCCGAACTCGGGGCGGAACGTGCGCCGGGAGATGAAGTAGAGGTAGCGGTTCTCGGGATCGAACGACGGCGAGAAGTCGTCGGACATGCCGTCGGTGACCGCGGTGGACTTGGACGTCGCGAGCGAGTGGAGCCAGATCACGCCGAAGCTGGCGCCGGTGGTCTTCACGTACGCGAGCCACTTCGAGTCCGGCGACCACGTGTACTGGAAGATCTCGTTGAACTCGCCCTTGTCCACCTGCGTCACCTTGCCCGACGACGCATCGCACCAGAACAACCGCCCGGTCTTGTCGGAGTACGCGAGCTTCTTCGAGTCCGGCGACCACGTGAGCGCGTAGCGGAACGTGCCGGGCTCCTTCGTGACCTGGCGCGCGGGGGTCTTGCCGTCGGCGCCGATCACGTACGCCTGGTACTCGCCCGAGGCGTCCGACCAGTACGCGATCCACTTGCCGTCGGGCGACCACGCCGGGTCGCGCTCGCGCGCGGCCGGCGTGTTCGTGAGGTTGCGCACGTCGCCCTTCTCGGCCGGCACGGTGAACAGCTCGCCGCGCGCCTCGATCACGGCGCGCTTCGCCGAGGGCGACAGGTCGAAGCCGGCCATCCAGTCGGCGACCGAACGGTACTCGGGCCGCGTCGCGGGCTTGTCGTCCGGCACCTGCACGGAGAGCTTGTGCTGCGTCTCCGACGGCAGGTCGAGCACGTAGAGCCAGCCGCCGTTCTCGAACACGATCGCGTCCGAGCCGACGCTCGGCCACTTGACGTCGTAGTCGGTGAACTTCGTGACCTGGCGGTGCGTCTTCTTGTCGAGGTCGTACGCCCAGATGTTCGCGGTGCGCCCGTTGCGGTCGGAGCAGTAGTAGACGGTACGGCCGTGGAACATCGGCCACTCGTCCGGGCCGGCCCAGTCGGCGGTGATGTTCTCGGACTTGTTCGCCTTGAAGTCGTAGACCCAGATGTTCGGCGAGTTGCCGCCGCGGTAGCGCTTCCAGGTGCGGTTGTCGTACGTGGGCGAGACGAACGCGATCAGGTTCGCGTCGGCAGAGAAGCTGGAGTAGCCCGCGGTCGGGAGCTTGAGCATCTCCTCGAAACCGCCCGCCGCCGGGATCTTGAAGAAGCGCGTGTAGCGCTGGATGTTCGAGGCGCGCGCCGAGCGGAGCAGCAGCGACTTGCCGTCGGGATACCACTCCGCGACCGCGTCGAGGCCGGGGTGGAACGTGAGGCGCGTGGGCTCGCCGCCCGTGTACGGGATCGTGTACGCGTCCGCGTTGCCGTCGTACTCCGCGGTGAACGCCACCGTCTTGCCGTCGGGCGAGAGCTTCGGGAACACCTCCTGGCCCTCGTGCGTGGTGAGTCGCTGCGCCACGCCTCCGGTGCGCGGCAGCGTCCACAGGTCGCTCGCGTACACGAACACGATGTGGTCGCCCTGGATGTCGGGCTGGCGCATGAGCCGGCACTCCTCGAGCGCCGCCGCATTCCGGGGAACGAACGCGGCGCACGCGAGCGCGAGCGCCGGGATCAGGAGGCAGCGCATGCGGCGGGCGCGCGACGGTTCAGCGTTCATGGAATCCATGGGGGGAGGCATCCTCCGAGGGGGATCGGGGTCCAGGCCAGCGGTGGGAACGGCCAGTGTCCGAAGCGCTCCGCCGGCCGGTCAAGCCCGCCGCCACCAGCGTGCCGCCCGGGGCCGCCAGCGAGGCGAGGACGCCGTCTCAAGCGCGGGCCGCGGAACGTCGATAACGGGAGAGCCGTGTTGACCCAGGCCTGCACACGGAGGTGGATGGCGTCATGCGTGTGATGCCCGGCGGGAAGCCGGGAGAGCCCAACCCGAACGATCGAGGCCGCAAGCCAGCCGAGGACGGGTTCGACGACCTGTTCTCGGACCTCGCTTCCGCGCGCCCTCCGGCTTCGGCGCGCGAGCCCGCGGGTGGCCTCGGCTGGGACGTGCTCCCGGCCGCGAGCGAGCCCGCCGCGCACGAGCCGCCCGAGGAGCCCGTCGACGCCGAACGCGACGCGCTCGAGGAAGGCCGCGCGCCACTCGAGCCCGCGGTCAAGGCGGCGAGCGTGTGGCTGCACGTGTTCGCGCGCACGCTCAAGACCTGCCGGCTCTACGACGCGGGGAACCCGACCGCCGTTCGCTTCCGCGAGGAGCTGGCGCGCGCGCTCCGGCAGCTGCTCACCGAGCACGGTGCGGTGACGTACCGCTTCACCGCGGACGACGTCACCTGCGACGGGCAGTCGCTCTACCCGGCGCGCTCGCGCGAGGACAACCTCGCGTTCGCGTTCTATCGCGACGGCGTGCGCGGCCTCACGATCACGCCCGGCGCCGAGCCGCGCGAGTGCGACGCGCTCGTGGACGCCGTGCTCGGCGTGACCGGCCAGAACCTGGACGGCGACGACCTCGTGACCCTGCTCTGGGAGGCGAACCTCCGCCACGTCGACGTGGACTACATCCCGGCCGAGGGCGAGACGGGCACCGCCGAGGCGGCGCAGGCGGAGGAGGGCGCGCTGCTGCCCTGGCCGACGGCCGGCGGCGGCGAGCAGGAGAAGTCGGCGAACGAGCCGTCCGCGGGCCCCGAGCGCTCCGAGGACTGGTCCATGGGCCAGCTCACCGAGGAGGTGGAGGCCACGTTCGCGGAGCTGGACTTCATGTCGCAGCAGGAGGTGCCGCGCTTCATGCAGGAGTTCGCGGCCGAACGCCAGGTGCCGCCGGCCACCGCGGCGCTGGCGGTGGCGCACGCCTGCCTGAACGCCGACCCCGACGAGGACGATCGCCGGGAGACGGCGCGCTTCCTGCCGCGCGTGCTGCGCGCCGCGATCGCGGCCGGCGCCTGGGCCGACGCGCGCGAGGCGGTGCGGCTGGTGCGGGCCTGCGGCTCGAGCGAGTGGTCGGACGAGCGCTTTTCGCAGGAGGTGCTGCAGCCGGTCTCGATCACGCGCGCGGCCGAGATGCTCGACACGCAGGGGCCCGCGGCGCTGAGCGAGTTCATCGGACTCGCGAGCGAGCTGGGCCCGACCGCGCTCGACTGGCTCACGCTCACGCTCAGCGAGTGCCAGTCGCGCATGGCCCGCCAGCTCGTGGCCGAGGCCATCGCCGTGCGCGCGCAGGAGGATCCGTCGCGGCTCGCGCCGTGGATCGCCGACCCGCGCTGGTACGTGGTCCGGAACGTCGTGCACATCCTCGGCTGGGTCGGCGGCCCGGGCGTGGTGCCGCTGCTCCAGAACGCGGTCAAGTACTCCGACCCGCGCGTCACGGCGGAAGTGGTGAACGCGCTGCAGGCCGTGGAGCCGCGGCTCGCGCGCCCGGTGCTGATCCGCGCGCTCGAGGGCGCGGATTCGAAGCTCTTCTGCCAGGTCCTCCAGCAGCTCTCCGCGGCGCGCGACCCGGCGGTGGCGCGCTACGTCACCGCGTTCATCGTCCAGGACCGCTTCCTCCAGCGCCCGGTCGAGGAGCGGCGCGCGATCTACGCTGCGATCGCCTCCACCGGCGGCGACGAGATCGTGGCCGAGCTGGAAGCGGCGATGAACGGCGGCAACTGGTTCGATCGCGAACAGGAAGTCCACCGGCACGCGATCGCGCGCTGCCTTGCGCGCATCGGCACACCGAAGGCGGTCGCGGCACTCGAGGCCGGCGCCCGCTCGCGGCGCGCGCCGGTGCGACAGGCGTGCGAGGCGGCGCTGCAGCAGCAGCAGAAGAAGGCGGCATGAGCGAGCCCACGACGCCCGGCGCCCCCGGGCCCGATGAAGCCGCCGGCCACGGCGGCTCCGCCGACGCGCAGGCCCTCGCCGAGCAGGGCGCCCTGATCATCCAGCGCGTGGTGGCGCTCATGCGCACCGCGCGCACCTACGACGTGTCGAACATGGCGTTCCAGCGCCAGCTCCAGGAGTTCATGGGCGTGCTGCGGCGGCTGCTCGACGAGGAGGAGGAGGTCACGCTGGTCGCGGTGGCCGACTACTTCTACCTGAACGGCGTGCGCGTGAAGGCCTCGACCGCGCTCATGGGCCCGTACCACTCGCTGCTCACCGACTTCGAGCGGCGCCAGACGGGAGGGCTCCGATTCACACAGGGCGTGAACGAGGCCGAGGTCGAGCGCTTCTTCCAGATCTTCCTCGCCGCCGAGGACCCGGCGCTCGCGCCCAAGCTGCCCGAGACCGTGGACGAGGCGCAGATCCAGAACATCGTGCCGTTCCCGGCCGCGCACCTGGACGCCGAGGACCTGGTGCGCGAGCTGGACGATCTGCCCAAGGCGCAGCAGGAACGTGCCCGCGCCAAGCAGGTCTTCTGGCGGGCCGTCGTGGGCACGAAAAAAGTCGTGCTGCGCGCGCGGCAGACCGGCCGGCCCGACCTGCGCCACGCGAAGCGCGTCGTCCAGCCGATCGTCGACACGGTGATGAAGAGCGATTACACGCTGGTCGGACTCACCGCGCTGAAGGACCACGACGAGTACACGTACGCCCACTGCGTGAACGTGGCCGTGCTCTCGGTGGGCATGGGACAGTCGCTCGGGCTGCCGCGCCAGGCGCTCGCCGATCTCGGCGTGGCGGGGCTGCTCCACGACCTGGGCAAGATGCGCGTGAGCGGCGACGTGCTGCGGAAGCCCGGCGCGCTCTCCGCCGAGGAATGGACGCAGATGCGACGCCACCCGGTCGAGGGCGCGAAGATGGTGGCGCGCATGCCGGGCCTGTCGCAGGTGATGATCGATTCGATGCGCGGATGCTTCGAGCACCATATGAACTACAACCGCACCGGGTACCCGGACGTGGCCGTGGACTGGGGGCAGGCGACGCTGTCGCGCATCATCGCCATGGCCGACTGCTTCGACGCCATCACCGCGCACCGCGCCTACTACAAGCGGCCGCACACCGCGTTCGAGGGACTTCAAGTCCTGATGGGCCCGAACCGCGTGAACTTCGATCCCGCGGTGCTGTGGGCGCTGGTCAAGACCGTGGGGCTCTACCCGGCGGGTACGGTGATGCAGACCGAGTCCGGTCACCTCGTGCTGTCGATGTCGCCGAACGCGAACGACGTCACGCGGCCCAACTGCCGCGTGCTGCACCGGCCGGCGGACGCGGTGACCACGGGGGGCGCGGACGACGAGATCTGGGATCCCATGCCGGCCACGGAGAGCGTGCGCCGCGTGCTGCCGCCCGAGGAGCACCAGACCGACACGGAGCAGCTATTGGCAGCGTGAGCCGGGGCCAAAAGCGAGAGGGCGGCGCCTTGCGGCGCCGCCCTTCGCTTTTCAGTGGGTCAGCCGTGCGAGCCTGGACGCTCCCCGTTTGTTCCAGCCCCACCGCCGCAGACCCACTCCCTTGAGGGCGTTCGACCGGGTCGACGCCCTGATCTCTCGTCAGTCGTCGAATCGATGCCACGCGCCGTGGTGGTAACGGAGCGAGCGGATGTGGCGGCCGTTGTTCACGTCCACCACGTACACGAGACGCGGGTGGTGATAGGTGAACTGACACTCGTCGAGCGAGTCGTACCAGATGCCCGCGTACGGATCCCAGTAGCGGTACACGACGGCCGGATGGCTGTAGTACACGGGCTCGTGCACGACGACCGGGTGCGCGCTCGAGGCCACCGCCGAGCCGAGGATGAAGCCGCCGATCAGCGCGGCGACCGCGGGTGCGGCGCTCGAGCGTTCGCGCACGATCACGCGCTGCACGGGGTAGGCGTTGCTCACGCCCTTGTACCGGCGGTGACCCGCGTATGCCACCGAAGCCGTGGAGAGCAACATCGTGGCGAGCAGGGCGCTATGGATGGTGCGCGAAACGTTCGAGTTCATGACGTCCTCCGGGTGCGGTCCGACTGCCTGCCCGGAGTAAGAGCAGCCCTCGTGCCATGGCAGCGCGTGACGTCCAGATTGCTTGCCGCCAATGACTTGGGCATTCGACGCTGCCCAGGCTGTCGGGGCCGGGCTGTGGCAGCTCCGCCACAGCGCGCGACCACGCCGCGGCACAGGACGCGACGAGGCCGCGGCGATCGGCATCGCCGCGGCCTCGGGTGCGCGATTCGATGTCGGGGTGCTGCTAACGCGTCACCGTGTGGATCGACATGTTGCTCACGTTGACCCAGCGCACGTAACCGTCAGGCTTGATCGAGACCACCTTGGGAACGAAGTTGAGATTGCCCGGGTTGGGCCCGGGCGCACCCACCGAGACGGTCTGCGAGTCGTTCGGCGATGCCGCGTCCACGGTGACCGTGCCCGTCATGCCATTGCCGCTGTGCGGGACGCAGCGGTAGTCCCAGCTCCCGATTTCGGCGCCGGTGAACACGCGCTTGTTCGACGTGCCCGGACTGGTCAGCGAGGTCCCGGTCCCCGGGAACGCGAAGCTGAACGTCGGGCCGGTCACCACCGGGGGCGCCGTCGAGTTGTCGCTGTTCGAGGAGCAGCCCGCGATGAGCGCGGACGCGAGGGCGAGGATCACGGCGAGGGCGGGGAGGGCCCGGACGAGACGGGGGTGCATGCTGCCTCCTGGTTCGAGGTCGGGGTGCTGGTCGACACGCGCGATGGTCGCCCATTCCGGAACCTCGGTCCATGCCGTGTTCGGGCGCGGCCGCCCGGAGCGTAGGGGCTTTGTGAATTCATTGCCCAGCGTGTTCCGGTGCGCGTGGATTGCCGCATCTTTCCCTAGGGATGCTCGTGTGAGCATCCCGGTGTCGCTGCACGACTCAAGCGTAGCGAAGCGTCACGCGCACGAGCCCTGGTCCCTGAAGATCGGGGCTCGTGCCGCTGGCGCGGGCTGCGGAGTGGTGCCCCCCACGCGGGTGTTCTCGACCGGTGGCTAGTGCCGCTTGTGTTGCCGCGGTCCCCGGGCGATGAGCAGCGCGAGGCCCACGACCAGCCCGCCGAGCAGCAACTGGAACACCACGAACGCGATCACCTTGAGCCACGCGAACCCCGGGTTCGCGAACCGCGTGAGCCAGCCCGCCGCCTCCATGAGCAGCGCCGAGACGAACGAGAGGATGATGAGCGCGGCCTTCTTCGCGTTGTGCGTGGGCGCGAACACGAGCAGGTGGGTGAGCAGCAGCAGCACGAGCGCGAACATCGGCAAGTGCATGTGCGTCACCTCGAGCAGGCTCTCGGCCGAGCGCGGCGCCATGAAGCGCGTCTCGTCGCCGCGGTAGTAGGTCACGACGCTCGCGGGATCGAGGTTCATGTGCGCGAAGTAGAGCGCCAGGTTGCTCACCCAGAAGCCCGCGAGCAGCACGAGCGCCAGCCCCAGCGTGAGCCGCATGAGCGGGTTGTTCTGGAAGCCGCCCTGCTGGAGGTATTTCATCGCTGGTCCTCGGGAGCCTTCCGCGACGTTGGAGCCTTCGTCGCCGACGTTGCAGCCTGCCGCGCCTCCGGCGCGGCCCCGTGGGCGCCGCGCTTCGCCAGCTCGGGGACGAGCAGCAGCGCGTGCCATGCGAGCGCCAGCCGCGCGCTCTCGCTCACGGCGCGCGACGTGAGCGAGGCGCCGGCGATCGGCGGCACGTCACCCGTGCCCTTGAACCGCGCGAGCCAGCGCTCGCTCGGCCGATAATCCGGCGGCTCGAAGAACGCCAGCACGTCGATGCGCGCCACGGTCGTGTCCGGCGCGATCGTGGTCATGAGCAGCGCCTCGCGCGTGCGCACGACGCGGCGGTCGGTGTAGGCGGCGCCGGCGAGCGTGTCGCCGTGCCACGCCACGTACGCCGTGACCAGTCGCGCCTCGCAGCGGGCGCGCGCACGCTGTTCCACGGCCTTGACGTCGGCCGCGGAGAGCGCCAGCGCGAGCGGCTCGATCCGCGCGCCCGGGAACACACGCGCCAACGCGGACGTGAGATCGCCGTTCGCTGCGGGCGCGGCGCATGCAAATGTCGCGCTCGTGACCAGCGCGAGCACGACGCCCGTGCTCGCGAGGCCGATGCCGGGCCGTGCGCTCAGAACAGCCACCCCAGCGCCACGTTCCAGCGGCTGGTCTCGCCATCGCCCTCGCTCCGGCGCTGCTCGCGATCGGCCTTCACCACCACGTTCGGGTGCGGCTTCACGGCGAGGCCGAACAGCAGCACGCCGCGCTCGAGCGCCGGGTCGTCGCTGCCGCCGGGTACGCTCTCCTGCGAGTCCAGCGTCTCGGCGCGCAGGTACGGCGCGATCGCCCAGCGCGTGCCGGGCCAGGCGATCGGCGCCACGTCGTAGGCGGCCTCGATGTAGCCGCCCGAGAAGCGCTCGCCCAACCGCTCCGTGCCCGTCAGGCCAAGCTCATCAGAAAGCGCGCCCGCGTCGCCAAGCCTGCCCGTGGTCCACAGCCCGCGCGCCTCGAGCCCGCGCCACGCCAACGTCGCGTGCACGTCGGTGAGCGTGACGCGGGCGGAGAGCGGGACACCCAGAGGCCGCGCCTCCTGCCACGAATCGCCGGTGAACGCCGACACGCCCACGAGCAGTCCCGGCGTGCCCTTCCAGTCGAGCCGTCCCGTGAGCCCCGGGTGCGTGAACACCGCCTGCGAGCCGCCCTGGCGTCCCTCGCGGATCGGGAGCGCTGCGGTGAACCCGCGCGCGTCCAGCCCCTCCATGAGGTAGGCGCGCCACTCGAGCCCGGCGGCGGTCTGTCCATAGAAGCCAGCTCCCGCGCCCGACCACGTGCTCGGGATCAGAATGGTCTCCACGTCGGGCCGGCGCGCGCCGTAGAACACCGGCGGCTCGTGCTGCTCGTTCACGAGGCCCACCGGCACGAGCATCTTGCCCGCCCGCACGCCGAGCCACGGCTTCGCCTGCCAATCGAGGTAGGCGAACTCCATCACGACCTCGCCCGAGAGTTCGGCCTCGCCCGCGCCCGTGCCGGGATCCACCGCGGCTTCGGCCACGTCCGTCACACCCGCGTGCTCGAACTCGATCTCCGAGTTGAACAGCAACTCGGGCGTGAACTTGTACCCGACGTAGAACACCGCGCGCAGCAGGTCGGCGCTCGGGCGCTGGCCCGACGGCGCGCCGCCCTCGGTCTCGCCATCGGGCGAGCTGAAGAGCGCCTCGCCGTAGCCGCCGATCGACGCCCCGACCGACCGGTCGTAGATGCGCGAGGCGGCCGGCGCGAAGCCGCGCCGTGACGCGAGCGTGACCGCGGTGTCGGGTGCGGCGGCACCCAGCTTCATGCGCTCGATCTCGGCGAGCGCCGCGTCCAGCTTCTTCTCGGCCGCATCGAGCCGATCGCTCGTGGCGTCGGCGCGGGCGGCCGGGGCGGGGGAGAGCGCAGCGAGCGCGGGCAAAAGGAGCAACACCGTGAGCAGCGCGAGCGGTCGGGGGAGTCTCATGGCAGCGTGCGGTTCCTTGCGAGGGTGGTCGAGGTCGAAGGGATCAGGGTGACGAACGGGGCGATCGCGCCCACGTCGAGATTCCAGGCTTCCGCGACCACGCGCGCACCCTGCGGCTCGAGCCAGAGCACGCCCAACTCGCGGTGCGCAGCGGCGAAGCTCCGGGCGCGCTCGCGGCCCATGACGAGCAGCGCGGTGGAGAGCGCGTCGGCGCGCGTGCCCGAGCATGCGAACACGCTCACCGAGGCGCGCGTCGTGAGCGGCTGCCCGGTGTGCGGGTCGAGCACGTGGCCGATGCGGTGTGAGCCGCGTCGGAGCGTGTGCCCGGACTGGGCACTCGTGCTGAGCGAGCCGCCGGCGAGCACCAGCAGCACGCTCGCGCGCTCGCGCTGCTCCGGGTGCGCCACCCAGACGCTGCGTGGAGCAGCGCCGAGCAGCAGCCGCTGGCCGCCCGCATCGAGCGAGCCGGCGCGGACGCCGCGCGCGCGCAGCACGCTGAGCGCCCGGTCGAGGGCGAAGCCCTTGGCGATGCCGCCGAGATCGAGCCGCGTGCCGCCGAGCGCCACGCGGTGACCTGCGAGCTGCAACCGGCGCCAGTCGACGCGCGCGCGTGCCGCGGAGAGCTCCTGGGCGCTCGGCACGCGCCCCTTGCGGCGCAGGTCCCAGGCGAGCGTGAGCGACTCGACGGTGGGATCGAACGCGCCGACGGTCGCCTCGGCGAGCGCCCGTGCCGAGTCCAGCACCGCCGATAGCGGCTCCGAGACCTCGCCCGCGCCCGCGGCATTGAGCCGCGACAACTCGCTCGCGTCACTCCAGTTGCTCAGCCGCCGTTCGAGCGAGGCGACCGTGTCGAGCGCGGCTTCGATCGCGGCCCCGGCTTCATCGCCCTCGGCCGTGAACGTCCACAGCGTGCCCATGAGCCAGCGCGCGCGCGTGACCGGTTCGGCCGCGGACGCGCGCGCGGTCCAGGCGCACGCCACCAGCGCACCGGCCATGAGCCAGCGCTCGGCCCCGCGTGCGTTCATCGGGGCGGGGCCGTGAGGCAGGCGAGCCCGCAGTCGGCGCACGCGCGCGACGGACCGCACGAGCGATGGAACGCGTCGAAGCGGGCGCGGAACAGGCTCCCGACCTCGCGGTCCTCCTGCAGCAGCTTGAGAAA
>Ga0070688_100000501_pt1 | contig 19808 bp, 9 predicted proteins | sample KBSS13HmetaG_FD_64679 | JGI IMG/M metagenome (GOLD analysis project Ga0070688, IMG submission 64679) | Switchgrass rhizosphere microbial communities from Kellogg Biological Station, Michigan, USA - KBS S1-3H metaG | ecosystem: Host-associated > Plants > Roots > Rhizosphere ...
CCACGGCCGTCACCACCTTGACGATGCCGCGCACCTGCTCGGTGAGGTTCGCCGCCATCACGTTCACGGTATCGGTGAGGTCCTTCCACGTTCCCGCCACGCCCTGCACCTGCGCCTGGCCGCCGAGCTTGCCCTCGGTACCGACTTCGCGCGCCACGCGCGTCACCTCGGCGGCGAACGCGTTCAACTGGTCGACCATGGTGTTGATGGTGTTCTTCAACTCGAGGATCTCGCCCTTCACGTCCACGGTGATCTTGCGCGACAGGTCGCCGCGGGCCACGGCCGTCGTCACCTCGGCGATGTTGCGCACCTGCGTCGTCAAGTTCGCGGCGAGCAGGTTCACGTTCTCGGTGAGGTCCTTCCACGTGCCGCCCACGCCCGAGACCACGGCCTGACCGCCGAGGCGGCCGTCGGTGCCCACCTCGCGCGCCACGCGCGTCACCTCGGCGGCGAACGAGCGCAGCTGCTCCACCATGGTGTTGAGCGTCTCCTTCAGCAGCAGGATCTCGCCGCGCACGTCCACGGTGATCTTCTTCGACAGGTCGCCGTTCGCGATCGCGGTCGCCACCTCGGCGATGTTGCGCACCTGCGAGGTGAGGTTGTTCGCCATCGAGTTGACGCTGTCGGTGAGGTCCTTCCACGTGCCGGCGACGCCGGGCACCGTCGCCTGGCCGCCGAGCTTGCCCTCGGTGCCCACCTCGCGGGCGACGCGCGTCACCTCCGAGGCGAACGCGTTCAGCTGGTCCACCATGGTGTTCGTGGTGTTCTTGAGCTCGAGGATCTCGCCCTTCACGTCCACGGTGATCTTGCGCGACAGGTCGCCGCGGGCCACAGCCGTGGTCACCTCGGCGATGTTGCGCACCTGCGCGGTCAGGTTGCTGGCCATGGAGTTGACGTTGTCGGTGAGGCCCTTCCACGTGCCCGCCACGCCCTGCACCTGCGCCTGGCCGCCGAGCTTGCCCTCGGTGCCCACCTCGCGCGCCACGCGCGTCACCTCGCCCGCGAACGCGTTCAGCTGGTCGACCATGGTGTTGATGGTCTCCTTGAGCTGAAGGATCTCGCCGCTCACGTTCACGGTGATCTTCTTCGACAGGTCGCCGTTGGCGATGGCGGTGGACACCTCGGCGATGTTTCGCACCTGGGAGGTGAGGTTGCTGGCCATGAAGTTGACGTTGTCGGTCAGGTCCTTCCACGTGCCGGCGACACCGGGCACGAGCGCCTGGCCGCCGAGCTTGCCCTCGGTGCCCACCTCGCGCGCCACGCGCGTCACCTCGCCGGCGAACGAGTTCAGCTGATCGACCATGGTGTTGATGGTGTTCTTGAGCTCGAGGATCTCGCCCTTCACGTCCACGGTGATCTTGCGCGACAGGTCGCCGCGCGCCACGGCCGTGGTCACCTCGGCGATGTTGCGCACCTGCGCGGTCAAGTTGCTCGCCATGGAGTTGACGCTGTCGGTCAAGTCCTTCCACGTGCCGGCGACACCGGGCACGAGCGCCTGGCCGCCGAGCTTGCCGTCGGTGCCCACCTCGCGCGCCACGCGCGTCACCTCGGAGGCGAACGAGCGCAGCTGGTCGACCATTGTGTTGATGGCCTCCTTGAGCTGCAGGATCTCGCCGCGCACGTCGACGGTGATCTTCTTCGACAGGTCGCCGCTCGCCACGGCGATCGTCACCTCGGCGATGTTGCGCACCTGTGCGGTGAGATTGTTCGCCATCGAGTTGACGCTGTCGGTCAAGTCCTTCCAGGTGCCGGCGACCCCGGGCACCACGGCCTGGCCGCCGAGCTTGCCGTCGGAACCCACCTCGCGCACCACGCGCGTCACCTCGGCGGTGAACACGGCGAGCTGCTGGATCATCTTGTTGACGATCGTCGCCGAGCGCAGGAACTCGCCCTTGAGCGGCCGGCCGTCGACGTCGAGGCGCACGCTCTGCAGCAGGTCGCCGCGCGCCACGGCGGAGATGGCGCTCTGCACCTCGCGCGTGGGCCAGATCAGGTCCTCGATCAGGCCGTTGATGCTCTGCTCCATCTCGCTCCAGGCGCCGCCGGAGCGGTTGAGCGTGAAGCGGTGGCGGGTGCGCCCCTCGTGGCCGACGACGCGGCCGACCCGCTCCAACTCGCGTGCCATGGTGAGGTTGGAGGTGACGATGTCGTTGAAGGTGTCCGCGATCTTGCCCGCGAGCCCGGTGCGGTCCCCAGGCAACCTTACGTAAAAGTCCCCATTGCGCACGGCCTCGAGCGCGGTCAGCAACTCGTTGGCGTCGAGCACGGATTCGCGCGGCTGGGGCTTCGCGTGCACGTCGGGCACCGCCGTCTCGGGAGCGTTCATCGTCTTCCTCGGACAATGGCGCTCGGCACGGGCGGCAGGCAGGCGGCCGTGATCAGCAGGTGATCGGAGCGAGCACCGGTTTGGGGTACTACGATGCGCAGCGGCCAAAGTGCATCCTACGACTCGGGCCTGCCGGCGGCCAAGCGCTTTATGGGGGACTGGATGGTTCTACGGAGCAAAGCGTGTTGGACCTGCGCTTGAGTGTGTAGACAACATTCCCGCTCCGGGGCTGATGACCCGCTGCCGCCGCGTCCCAGTGGCTCTCGGAGGTGCCATCCGGCAGTCGTTCGGTGACGCCGACGACGTCGTAACACTGCTTCAGGTAGCGGTCCGCCCAGTCGAGGACGCGTCGACCGGAGCCGGGGCGCGGTGCCCACGAGGTGCGGGAGGCGACGAACACGATCATCGCCGGATGCGCGGCCTCGACCTCGCGGATCAGCTCGTCCTGCATGCGCGTGGCGAACGGTTGCGGCTCCATCAGCGGATACATATAGATATAGCCGGTGGCCGAGCGCCGGTTCGCGTAGAAATAGATCTCGGGCTCCGAGCCGATGACGGCAACCTGGTCGCCCGCCGCGGTGCGCGCCTGGATGAAGCGCCCGATCGCGGGCGCCTCGACGAACAGGTTGCGGCCGTAGCGCTCGCGGCTCACGTCGTCGGGGCTCGTCGTGAACAGGTAGCCGCGCTCGGTGGCGACGTAGGAGAGGATGGCGGCGAGGAAGAGCGCGACCGCGGCGGCGGCGGCGGCAGCGGGGCCCAGGGCTTTCGCGGCCCGCCGCTCGAGCGACACGATGGCGACGCCCACGAGCAGTGCGACCGCGGGCAACATGGCGATGAAATAATGCGCCCGGAAATAGAACCCGGGGCAGACGGTGACGAACGCCGCGAGCAGGAAGCCGAGCACGTAGACGCGAGTCTCACGCCGCCACGGCGCGAGCCACATTCCGGCGAGCCCGATCCCCGCGACGAGCCACAGCGCCCAGGTCGCGATCGTGACCGAGTGGATTCCGGCCACGAGCGCCGGCAGCGCGCCACGCCACGGCACCTCGGACACGTACGCGCTCGCGTAGCGCACGGTCCAGAGCCAGAAGCGGCCGAACAACCCCTGGGCCACGAGCAGAGCGCACAGGATCGCCAACGGCGCGGCGGCGCCAAGGGCGAGCGCTCCGGAACGCCGGAGCGCGGCGTCGAGCGGCGTGCGGTCGATCTTGAGATCGCGCCAGAGGAGGACCGCGAGCGCGAACGCCACGAACGCCGCCGCGTGCTGCTTCATGAGCACCGCGAGCCCGAGCAGTACCCCTGCGGCGACCAGGAACCCGAGCCGCCTGGAGGCCGAAGCGCGCTCGAGGAGGAGCAGGCCCGCGACCACGGGCAGGATCACGAACTGGGTCGCGTGTGCGAACACACCCATGATCCAGCGATCGAGCGAGAGCACGGCGAACGCCGCCGCCGCGACCAGTGCCGCGCGCTCGCCGGCGAGGCGGCGCGTGAGCCGGTAGAGGAGCCACGTGGTCGCCGCGTTCACGAGCAGGAGCCCGATGTGGATGCCCCAGGCCGTCTGCCCGAACACCGCCATGATGGCCGCGTAGGCGCCGTAGGTCCCCGGGAACTTCATGTTGTAGGCGAGCTGGTAGGGCGGAACCCCTTGCAACATAAGCTGTCCGGCGTATGCGTACTCGCCCTCGTCGCGCTCCAGCGGCAGGTTCGCCAGCCGCAGCCGGATGAGTGCCGCGGCGACGAGGATCGCGGCGAGCACGGCGACGCTCACCAGCCGCGGGACCTGGTCCAACTCGGGGTCGGCCGGCGATCGCCGGGAGCGCTCACGCGGGTTGGCCTGCGCCTGCGAGCGGCCTCGCGCGGTCACGACTCTAGTGTCCCGTCCCAGAGGTACCTTATCAGTCGGCCGCCGCTGCGACCGCCCTGCTGCGTTGCTCCTCCTCGACGTATCTTCTCGATACGACTTCGTCGTCGCGCCTTGCATGGCGGCCGCAGCGGCGCCCTTTGTGACAAGGTACCTCTGGGACGGGACACTAGCTCAACGTGCCCAATCGCTCCTCGACCAGCGCGCTGGCGCTGTCGAGGCGCGCCTGCTTGAACTTCTGCGAGCTGTGGAGCGCGACGCGGAGCAGGCTCGCGACCTCTTGCAGCGTCGTGCGCGCGAGCAAGCGCCGGGCGTCCTCCGCGGCCAGCCCCATCGCAGCCACGTAGTCGTCGAAGAAGCGCGCGCACAGCTCGTCTTCCAGCTTCGGCGACACCGACTCGGCGCGCGGGTTCATCCGCGCCTGCGTGCGCAGGTAGGCGAAGAACTGCCCGAGGTCGAGCGCGGGCTCCGCCTGGCAGACGGTGTCGAGGTCGACCAAGCCGACTTGATCGCCGTCGAAGAACACCTGCGCGTACTTGAAATCCCCGTGGCATAAGCAGAACGGCACCGCCTCGATGCGCTGCGCGTGCTCGGTGACGCTCGCGAGCCAGCCGGCGGCGTGATCCGCGAACTCGGGCGAGAAGAGGCGCGTGATCTCGACCTCGTTTTGAAGATCCGCGAGCCGCTGTTCGAGCGTGCGCGCCTGCCCGAGCTCGAGCCCGGAGCCGTGGAGCGCCTCCGCGACCCGGACGCAGCGCGAGAGCATCTCCTCGAGCGTCGGCCCATCGCCAGGCGGCTTCGCCTTCAACCGCGCGCGCAGCGCCGTGCCCACTTTCGCCTCCCCGGGCACTTCCGCCATGAGCGCCAGCCCCAGCTCGGGCCGCCACCCGTACGAGCGCGGGATCTGGATGCGCTGCGCGTCGGGCCGGGCCTCGAAGTAGGCGCGGAGCTGGGCGAGCGTGTCGCCGTAGTGCTGCTCGTCGCCGCGTGGCGTGAGCTTGCCGTAGAGCACGAGCCGCGGCGGCTCGCCGCCCACCGGCGCACGGCCGGTGAGCGTGTAGCGCAGCACGCACCGGCTCCGCCGCCGGTAGCTCACCCGCTCCACCCGGCACGCCCCGGGCGCGAGCCAGCTGCCCAGCGCCTTCGCGAGCACGCCGGTCATGAGGCGCGGGTCGGTGGCATCCACGAGCGACGGCAACTCGCCGTCCAGCGGCCACAGGTACAGCACCATGTTGAGCGGCTCGATCACCGCCGCAGGGTTCGCGAACAGGGCCAGGTCCGCGCGGTGGCGCACTTTCTCGGCGAGCGGCGCGAGCTTGCGCCTCATGTAGGTGGCGGCAGCGCCGCGGGCGCGGAACACGCGGCCGACCACGATCGGGTCGTAGAGCTCGCCGTCGGCGGCGTCCTTCACCCGGCACTGGTACTGCACCGTGCAGCCCTCGCCGGGGAGGAACATCGGGCTGTCGGGCTCCGCGCGGTCCAGCGTCCAGCGGCCGGCCGTGCCGCCGAAGAGCGCCGCCTGCAGGTGGGCGCGCATGACGTCCTCGTCGAACGCAGCCTCGAGGCCGGGGAGGTCCTGGAGCAGGTGGGGAGGCAAGGTCATGGAGCGGGCAGTGTAGCCGCTCCGGTGTCCCGCGGGCGGGTCTCGGTCGCCGGCTAGGCCCAGCGCAGCCCGGCGCGCGCGAGCGGCAGCGTGCGCACGCGCTGGCCGGAGGCGGCGAAGATGGCGTTGCAGAGCGCCGGGATCACCGGCGGCAGCGCCGGCTCGCCGAGGCCCGTGGGCGGGTGGTCGGTCTTCAGGAACTCCACCTCCACTGGCGGCGCCTGGGGGTGGCGGAGCAGCGCGTACTCCGTGAAATTGCCCTGCTGCGCGCGGCCGCGCTCGATCGTGATCTCCTGGCCCATGGCGTGGCTCAGGCCCTCGAGCACCGCGCCCTGCGCCTCGTTCTCGGCGTGCAGCGGGTTGATGACGACGCTCCCGATGTCCGCCGCCACCCAGACCCGGTTCACCTTCACCGCGCCCGCGTCCACCTGCGCTTCCACGACCTCGGCGAAGTAGCCGAGGTGGCTGTAGTGGAACGCGACGCCGAGCCCGGTATCCGAGGGCAGCGTGCGCTTCCCCCAGCCGGACTTCTCGGCCACGCGCTCGAGCACGCCCCGCATGCGGCCGGCGTCGTACGCCGCCTTGCCGTCCGGCTCGGCCACGACGCGCGGATCGCCGAGGAGGTCGAGGCGGAAGCGCACCGGGTCCCTGCCGGCGGCGTCCGCCAGCTCGTCGATGAACGAGTGGAACACGAACGCCAGCGCGTTGCTCCCGGGAGCGCGCAGTGCGCCGGTGGGGACGAGCGGCGGCAGCACCGAGGCGCCGAGCTCGAAGTTGGGGACGAAGCGCGCCGGGAACTCGGTGGGCTGGATGCCGGCCGAGGGCGCGAACTTCTCGCCCTCACCGAAGGTGACGAAGTGGTCGCGCCAGGCGATGAGCTTTCCGCCGGTGTCGACGCCGGCTTCGAGGTGGTGCCAGCCGGCGGGGCGATACATGTCGTGGTGCATGTCATCTTCGCGCGTCCACAGGAGCTTCACCGGCGTGCCCGGCACCTGCTTCGCGATCGCCGCAGCCTCGACCATGTAGTCGTTCGAGAGCCGCCGGCCGAAGCCGCCGCCCGCGCGCACCATATGGATGGTGATGTCGCCGCCCTCCATGCCCAGCGTGCGCGCCACCAGCTCGCGGCCGTTCTGCGGCGTCTGCGTCGTGGACCACAGCTCGAGCTTCCCGTCCGTGAAGCGCGCGGTGCAGTTCTGTGGCTCGAGCGTGGCGTGGGAGATGAACGGGTAGGCGTAGGAGGCCTTGACCGTCTTCGCCGCCCCGGCGAGCGCCCTGGCCACGTCACCGTCCTTGCGCAGCGATCGCGCCGGGGGCGTGCCCGCCAGGTCCGAAGCGCGTTTCGCCATCTCCGTGCTGGAGACGTTCGCCGCCGCGCCCTCGTCCCACTGCACTTGAAGCTTTTCGCGCGCGGTCTTCGCCGCCCACCACGTGTCGGCGACGATGGCGACGCCGTCCAGGAGGCCGTTCAGCTCGGCGCCGCCCTTGACCACGAACGCCTGCTTCACGCCGGGCTGGGCCTTCACCACGTCGAGGTTCGCGCTCGTCACCTTGCCGCCGAACACGGGGCATTTCTCGAACACCGCGTAGAGCATGCCGGGCATGGTGACGTCGATCCCGTAGAGCGGCTTGCCGGTGACGATGGCGGGCGTATCGACGCCGCGCCGCGGCGTGCCGATGATCGTGTACGCCTTGGGATCCTTGAGCGTCACCGACTGGAGGTCGGGCGCGGGCAGCCTGGCGGCGCGCTCGACCAGCTCGCCGTAGCCAAGCTTTTGTCCGCTCGGGCGGTGCGTCACCTTGCTCGCGGCCGCGTCGCACTCGCTCGCCGGCACGTTCCACGCCGCGGCGGCCGCCGTGATCAGCAGTTGCCGGCCGGCGGCGCCGACGCGGCGCATCGGTTCCCAGTTGTTGGGCGTGGCGCGGCTTCCGCCCGCGAACTGGTCGCCGAAGCGCGCCGGGTCGCTCGGTGCCTGCTCCACGGTGACGTCCGCCCAGTCGGCATCCAGCTCGTCGGCGATCAGCATCGGCAGCATGGTCTTCACGCCCTGGCCGATCTCGGGGTTCTTGGCGACGATGGTGATGGCGCCGTCGGGGGCGATGCGGATGAACTCGCCGATCCGGGCTTCGGCTGCGCTGGCCGGCTTCGAAGCCTTGGTCGCCGCGAGCGCGCGGTCGAGCGGCTCGAGCACGGGGGCGAGCAGCAGCCCGCCGCCAGCGAGCGCGGTGACGCGCAGGAACATCCGCCGGTCGAGCGCGAGCATGACCGCAGAGTCGCGCTTATCGGTTGCCACCGGAGCCCTCGCTCACGCTCGCCGGCTTCGATGTGCCGGCTGCCGCGATCTCGCCCGCGCGACGGATGCCGGCGCGGATGCGCAGGTAGGTGGCGCAGCGGCAGAGATTGCCGCTCATCGCCTCATCGATCTGGCCGTCCGTTGGCCGCGGCGTCTTCTTGAGCAGTGCCGCCGCCGTCATGATCTGCCCCGCCTGGCAGTAGCCGCACTGCGGCACGTCCAGCTCGCGCCACGCGCGCTGAAGCGGATGCGCACCGTCTCCGGAGAGGCCCTCGATGGTGGTGATGCGCGCGTGGCCGACGCTCGAGACCGGCACCTGGCAGGAGCGCGTGGGCTCGCCCTCCAGGTGCACCGTGCAGGCACCGCACTGGGCGACACCGCAGCCGTACTTGGTGCCGGTCAACCCGAGCGCCTCGCGCAGCACCCAGAGGAGCGGCATGTCGGCGGGTACGTCGACCGTTCGCGACTTCCCGTTCACGCTCAGCGTGACCTTCATGGGGGGATTCTCCGCGCCGCGGCCCACGTTCGAGTTTCCACCTTCGGGGCGCGCACAGGCAACCAAAGTTTTGCGCCGGCTCACCCAGTCGCGCGCGGGAACACCCGAGTTTGGGGTGGGGAAACGGGAACTGACCCGCGAAATGCCACGCCAAACAATGCGTTGTGCTGGCAAAGCCTTTGCACAGGTCTTCATCGCCACGCCATGTCTCCATGGCTGCTCACCGATCCCCACACCCCACCGGTGACTGAACACCGACTGCCGCCGTTCCCGTCTTCCCGGGAGAAAGCGCGTATGCGCTCCATGTCACGCATCCTCGCCGCCGTCGCGGCGACGGTCCTGCTCGCCACGCTCACGGGCACCGCGCACGCGGTCTCCACGGGCGCGACGCTCCAGCAGATCCGCAACGGTGTCGGCACCGCCACGACCACGCCCACGCCGAGCTGGGTCACCGGCAACGCCGGCGGGTCGAACTCGCACTACCTCGAGAGCCATTCGATCGGCTACCGCACGATCATGGTCGGCCTGCCCACGAACGGGAAGATCGTCGAGCTGACGCTCGACTACGCGGCGAAGAAGAGTGGCTCGTACGCGATCGACTACCTGACGCAGTACCAGCGCCTGCTCCCGCACCTGACGTTCGGGCACGTGGCGCCCGAGGTGATCAACCCCTTGGATGGCGTGAGCGGCGTCTCCGCGACGGTGACCACGGCGCCCATCCCGGCGCCGACGGTGAACGCGATGATCGACCCCGACGGCACGGACTCCGCGCCGGCGGTGCTGCAGCCCTCGACCAGCATGTCGGCTCTTCCCGCGGCCGAGCGCGTGATGACGCTGTTCGGCGGAACGCTCATCGACGTCACCTACGTCACGCAGGGCGACGTGAGCCTCGCGGCGGGGACGTCGGACACCAAGATCAAGGTGCGCTTCACCGCCGACAGCCCCACCGCGGTGCTCGCCTGGGGCGGTCACATCGCGAGCCGCTGGGACTGGGGCTTCAACGCCGACGGCACGCCGCGCTCGGCCGGCGGCATCTCGGGCTCCTCGTACCACATGAGCCTCGTCGGCTGGAACCTCGGCAGCCTCGGCAGCCAGGATCGCTCGCTGTCCACGGACGCGGTGATCGCGATGCCGACGTGCGGCATCTCCAACCAGGGTCCGTTCTGCGCCAACACCAACAACACGCACGTCGGCCCGGGCCTGATGTCGGGCTACCAGTGGTCGCTGTTCGACAACACCAGCGGCGCCACGATCGTCAGCGGTGACACCAGCAGGTCGGTCATCGTGAACTCGGGCTCCGGTGGTCACTACGGTATCCTGCTCGTCACCACCGAGAACACGTACACCAAGCAGTGCCAGGCCGTGGTCCAGGTCAACGCGCGGCCGATCGCCGACGCGGGCCTCGACCAGCGCGTGTGCGCCACCAGCCCGCAGGTCACGCTCGCGGGCGTGGCGACGGGCGGCACCGGCGTGTGGAGCGGCGGCGCGGGCACCTACAACCCGAACGCGTCGACCATGAACGCCATCTACACGCCCACCGCGACCGAGATCGCGGCGGGCTCGGTCACGCTCACGCTCACCACGTCGGTCGCGGGCGGCAGCTGCGCGCCGGCGAGCGACCAGATGAAGATCACCATCGACAAGGCGGCCACGGCGAACGCCGGGGCCGACATCACGGTGTGTGCCGGCAACGCGCGGGCGCAGCTCGCGGGCGTCGTGGGGGGCGGTGCTTCGAGCGGCACGTGGAGCGGCGGCGCGGGCACGTTCAATCCGAACGCCTCGGTGCTGAACGCCACCTACGACCCGACGCCTGCCGAGATCGCCGCGGGCGGCGTGACGCTGACGCTGACCACGAATGCGACCGGCGGTCCGTGCGCGGTGGCGAGCGACGACGTGCGCATCAACATCAACCCAATCGCCACGGCGAACGCCGGCAATGACGTCACCGTGTGCACCTCGGCCCCGGCCGTGCAGCTGGCCGGAGCGGTCGGCGGCGGCGCCGCGACCGGCACCTGGAGCGGCGGCGCGGGCACGTACAGCCCCAACGCCTCGACGCTCACGGCCACGTACACGCCCACGGCGGCGGAACTCGCCGCGGGTGGCGTGACGCTGACGCTGACCACGAACGATCCCGCGGGGCCGTGTGGCTCGGCGAGCGATCCCATGCGCATCACCTATTCGCCCGCGGCGACCGCGAACGCGGGTGTCGACCAGATCGTCTGCTCCACGAGCCCGCAGGTGACGCTCGCGGGCGTGGTCGGCGGCGGCGCCTCGGCCGGCACGTGGAGCGGCGGCGCGGGCTCGTTCAATCCCGACGCCTCGACCTTGAACGCCGTGTACACGCCGAGCGCCGCGGAGATCGCGGCCGGCACGGTGACGCTCACGCTCACCACGAACGCGGTGAGCGGCCCCTGCGGCCAGGTGAGCGACCAGATGACGATCAGCATCCGGCCCGCGGCCACGGCGGACGCCGGCCAGGACCGGAACGTGTGCACGTCGTCGCCCGCGGTGCAGCTCGCCGGCGGGGTCGGCGGCGGTGCCGCGACCGGCACGTGGAGCGGCGGCGCGGGCACGTACAGCCCCAACGCCTCGACGCTGAACGCCACCTACATGCCGACCGCCGCTGAGATGGCGGCGGGCGGCGTGACGCTGACGCTGACCACGAACGATCCCACCGGCCCCTGCGGCGCGGTGAGCGATGCCATGCGCATCACCTACTCGCCCGCGGCCACGGCGAACGCCGGTCTCGACGCCACCGTGTGCTCGAGCAGCCCGCAGGTGCAGCTCGCGGGTGCGATCGGCGGCGGCGCCTCGAGCGGCACGTGGAGCGGCGGTGCGGGTTCGTTCAACCCCAACGCCTCGACGTTGAACGCCATCTATACGCCGACCGCCGCGGAGATCGCGGCTGGCTCGGTCACGCTCACGCTCACGAGCGGCGCGGTGAGCGGCCCCTGCGGCCAGGTGAGCGACCAAATGAAGATCTCGATCCTGCCCGCGGCCACGGTCGTGGCCGGCGCCGATCGCAACGTGTGCACGTCGTCGCCCGCGGTGCAGCTGGCCGGCGCCGTCGGTGGCGGTGCTTCGAGCGGCATGTGGAGCGGCGGCGCGGGCACGTTCAGCCCCAACACCTCGACCCTCAATGCCACCTACACGCCGACCGCCGCTGAGATGTCGGCGGGCGGCGTGACGCTGACGCTGACCACGAACGATCCCGCCGGGCCCTGCGGCGCGTTGAGCGACGTCATGCACATCACCTACTCGCCGGCGGTCACCGTGAATGCCGGCCTCGACGCCAGCGTGTGCTCGAGCAGCCCGCAGGTGCAGTTGGCGGGCGTGGTCAGCGGTGGCGCCTCGACCGGCACGTGGAGCGGCGGCGCGGGCTCGTTCAACCCCAGCGCCTCGAACCTGAACGCCACCTACACGCCGAGTGCCGCGGAGATCGCGGCCGGTACGGTGACGCTGACGTTGACGAGCGCGTCCACCGGCGGGCCGTGCCCGCAGGTGAGCGACCAGATGAAGATCAGCATCCTGCCCGCGGCCACGGTGAGCGCCGGAGCGGACCGCGTCGTGTGCTCGACCTCGCCCAGCGTGCAGCTCGCGGGTGCGGTGGGCGGCGGTGCCGCGAGCGGCACGTGGAGCGGCGGCGCGGGCACGTACAGCCCCAACGCCTCGACTTTGAACGCCACCTACACGCCGTCGGCCGCCGAGATCGCCGCCGGCAGCGTGACGCTGACGCTGACCACGAACGACCCCGCGGGGCCTTGCGGTGCGTTGAGCGACCAGATGAAGATCACCATCAACGCCATCGCGGTGGTGAACGCCGGCCCCGACCAGAGCTTGTGCGCGAGCAGCCCGCGCGTGCAGCTCGCGGGCTCGGTGAGCGGCGGCGCCACGGGTGGAATGTGGAGTGGCGGTGCGGGCACCTACAGCCCGAGCGCCACCACCTTGAACGCCCAGTACACGCCGAGCGCCGGCGAGATCGCGGCCGGCTCGGTGACGCTGACGCTCACCAGCATCAACGGCGGGCCGTGCCCGCCGGTGGCCGACCAGGTGACGATCCTGATCTTCCCCGCGGCGATGGTGAACGCGGGGCCTGACCAGATCGTGTGCGCGGGCACGCCCTCGATCCAGCTCGCCGGCAGCATCGGCGGGAGCGCGACGAGCGCCACCTGGAGCGGCGGCACGGGCACGTTCACGCCCGGTCCCACGACGCTGAACCCGACCTACGCGCCCACGGCGGCGGACATCGCCGCGGGCAAGGTGACGCTGACGCTGACCACGAACGACCCCAACGGACCCTGCGGCGCATTGAGCGACCCGATGGTCATCACGCTCGATCAGCCGGCGGTCGCGGTGGCGGACCGCGCCGTGTGCTGGGGCGTCTCGCCGGTGACGCTGACCGCCAGCGTGTCCAACGGCATCGCGCCCTACACGTACCGCTGGAGCAACGGCGCGACCACCGCGAGCATCACCGTGGCCGACACCGGGAACTACGCGGTGACGATCACGGACGCGAAGGGCTGCGTCGCGAGCGATGCCGGCCACTATTACTGGCGCGAGTGCACGGGCCTGGTCGCGCACACAAGCACCACGTGCGACCAGTTCATGAGCGGCACCGCCGCCGAGCTCCTGCAGTCCGACATCAAGTGGAGCATCTCGAACAACGTCATCGCCAACGTCGCCCCCGGCGTGTTCTTCTACTTCAGCGACGTGCGGGCGCCGCGCTCCGACTTCACGATCGTGCTGCAGCAGATCAAGTCCGACTCACGCTTCCCGTACATCGACATCAACCAGAGCCAGGTGACGCCGTACGACCAGAACTGCACTACGCTGGGGAGCGGCGTGGTGACCTCGCCGGGCCAGTCCGCGGTCGATGTCCACGGCGCGACGCCTGGGAAGGTGTACGTGGTCGCGGTCAAGTACTCGCTCAAGTCGCTCGTCGGCACCTACATGGACCCGACGATGGGCTGCCACTACGACTTCCACACCGTCGTCGACGGGCTGGTGGTGGACGCGGATCCCGATGGCTTCTGGATCGGCGTGCCGCAGCTCCTGCCGGGCGGCGGCGTCGGTGGCGGCGGCGGCGACCCAGGCGGCGGCACGGGCGGTGACGGCGGCGGCGACGGCATCATCCTCCGCGGCGGCCTCAGCGGCGGCGGCACCGGCGGCACGGGCGGCGACCCGGCTCCGACCGGCGCACCGACGCCGGGCGGCGGCACCACGGGCGGCACTCCGGACGGTGGCACGGGCAGCACCACGGGCGGCAGGGCGGGTACGCTCGGTGCCGGCACGATGGATGCGAACGGCGGCTCGATGCAGGACATGACGCCGCTCGAGCGGCCGATCCCCAACCCGTTCACGAACGGCATGCACATGGCGTTCGCGGTGGGCGATGGCGGGGATCCCGTGGACATCAGCGTCTACGACGTCACCGGGCGCAAGGTGAAGCAGCTCGCGGGCGGCGTGTACGGCCCGGGCCGGCACGACGTGGCCTGGGACGGTCGCGATGCCTCGGGACTGCATGTGCGGCGCGGCATGTACTTCATCCACATCCGCATCGGAAGCCAGGCGCGACAGGTGCGCGTCACCTTCGTGAACTGAGCGCGGGCGCGCAGGCCGGCGGCGACGACGAGGGCTCCTTCCCGGGGCCCTCGTCGCATTTCCGGTCCCGCGTGGTCGCAGCGCGCACTCATGGGTTAGTGTGCGCGCCGTGATCAAGCGCCGCGACTTCCTCCGAACGCTGGGTCTCTCCGGCGCCGCCGTGCTCGCCGGCCGCGCGCTCGAGCCGCTGCCGGCCTGGGCCAAGGACCCGAAGTCTTCCGCGCCGGCGCTGATCGTGCGCAACACCTGGCCGGAGCACTGGGAGACCACGCTCGAGGCGCTGGGACAGGCCTACTACACGAGCAACGAGCGCTTCTTCGTGCGCAGCCACTTCCCGGTGCCCGAGATCGACGTCTCGGCCTGGCGGCTCGAGGTGACCGGGCTCGTCGAGCGCCCGCTGTCGCTGCCGCTCTCCGAGTTGAAGAAGGCGCCGCAGACGGACGCGGTGCACGTGCTCGAGTGCGCCGGCAACGGTCGCGGGCTCTACAAGCTCGCGAACACCGCGGGCACGCAGTGGGAGCGCGGGGCCGTGGGCAACGCCCGCTGGGCGGGGCCGCTGCTCTCGACCCTCCTCTACGAGGCGGAGTTGAAGCCGGAGGGGAAGCACGTCTGGTTCGAGGCCGCCGATCGCGCGCCGCTTCCGGGCGTGCCCCCATTCCTGCGCAGCATCCCGATCGAGAAGGCGCTCCAGGACACGATGCTGGCGTTGCGCATGAACGGCTCGCCGCTGCCCCGCCTCCACGGCGGCCCGGCGCGCATCCTCGTGCCGGGATGGTTCGGCATGGCGTCCACCAAGTGGGTGACGCGCATCCGCGTCGAGGCGACGCCGTCCGACAACCACTGGATCGCCAAGGGCTACCGCTACGTCTACCCGGGCGAGGATCCCGCGGCGGCACCCCCGGTCCAGGAGCTCAAGGTGAAGTCGATCATCACCTGGCCGCAGGAGGGGAGCCGGCTCGGGGGCGGCTCGGTGCGCTTTTCGGGCTTCGCCTGGGGCGGGCCATCGGCCGTGCGCCTGGTGGAGTTGTCGCTCGACGACGGCAAGAGCTGGCGGCCCGCGTTCCTCGACCCGGCGATGTCGCCAACCTCGTGGCGGTCGTGGTCGCTCGACCTGCCGGTCGAGCAGCACGGGGTGGTGTCGGTGATGGCGCGCGCGATCGACGGTAACGGGCAGCAGCAGCCGCTCGAGGCGCGCGCCAACGCCTCGGGCTATGGCAACAACTCCATCCACCGGGTGACGTTCCGTGTTCTCTAGGCGCGCGGTGGTGGCGGTGCTGCTGGCGGCGATCGTCGCCGGCTCGGCGTGGTCGGCGGGGGACAAGGGCCCGCCGCGGCGCGAGGTGTACCCGGCCGCCTTCCCCGAAGGCCCGGGCCAGGCGCTCGCCGAGCGCTACTGCCAGAACTGCCACGCGCCCATGCTCGCGACCCAGCAGGCGAAGGACTCGACCGGCTGGGAGAAGACGCTGGCGCAGATGGAGAAATGGGGCATCCAGCCGACGCCCGCGGAGCACGACTCGCTGCGGGGTTACCTGGTGTCACATTTCGGGCCCCGCGCCCGTTAGAATCGCGCTTGCCCGGCGCGCGACGCGAGCCTAGTTTCGCCGCTCCGCAGCGCCGTACCCGTCCACCCCGAACCCCACGAGGAGTCGTCATGCTGCTCATCCGCGACATCATGTACTGCAAGCCCGGCAAGGTGCGTCCGCTGGTCGAGAAGTTCCTCGCCATGTCCAAGCTGAACGAGAAGATGGGCATGGGGAAGATGAAGATCATGACCGACATGAGCGCCGAGCGATACTGGACGGTGGTCTCCGAGATGGAGGTGCCGAGCATCGAATCGTTCGAGAAGATGATGTCGGGCGAGGGCCAGAAGGAGTCCGACATGAAGCAGTTCGAGACCATCATGCAGGGCTACCACGACCTCGTGGACCAGGGCCGGCGCGAGATCTACAAGCTCGAGGGCTGAGGCACTCTTGGACGCGAAGGTCCTCGCTGACGCGCGCGCGGCGTTCCCGGCCGGCGGCTCCGCGATCACGCTCGGTGCCGTGGTGCACGGCGGCGAGTGTGCGCCGGAGCCGCTGGTGCGGCTGCCGCTGGCGATGGCGAACCGGCACGGGCTGATCGCGGGCGCCACGGGCACGGGCAAGACGAAATCGCTGCAGCTGATGGCGGAGCAGTTCTCGGCGGCGGGCGTGCCCGTGTTCCTCGCCGACTTGAAGGGCGATCTCTCCGGGATGGGTACTGCGGGTCAGGCGAACGACCGCATCACGCAGCGCGCCACGGAGACCGGCTGGGCGTGGCAGGGCGCGGCGCGGCCGGTCGAGTACCTGAGCCTGACGGGGAGCAGGGGTGCCCAGCTCCGGGCCACGATCTCGAGTTTCGGGCCGTTGCTGCTTGCGCGCGTGCTGGGATTGAACGAGACCCAGGCGAGCGTGCTGGCGCTGGTGTTCAAGTTCAGCGACGACCAGAAGCTGCCGCTGATCGACTTCGCCGACCTGCGCGCGGTGCTCCAGTACCTCACCTCCGACGCGGGCGCGTCGTCGCTCGCGCAGTACGGGGCGATGTCCAAGGCCACCGTGGGCGTGCTGCTGCGCGACATGGTGGAGCTGGAGCAGATGGGCGCCGGCGCGTTCCTGGGCGAGCCCGAGTTCGAGCTCGAGGACCTGTTTCACGTCGAGCGGGCACCCGCCGAAGGCGGGTCCGGCTCGGGGTTGATCTCCGTGCTGGAGCTGCAGGACGTCCAGGACAAGCCGGCGCTGTTCTCGACGTTCATGATGTGGATGCTGGCGCGCCTCTATCACGACCTGCCCGAGGTGGGGGACGTGGACAAGCCGAAGCTGGTGTTCTTCTTCGACGAGGCCCACCTGTTGTTCGACGGTGCGAGCAAGGCGTTCCTCGACCAGGTGCAGCAGGTGGTGCGGCTCGTGCGCTCGAAGGGAGTGGGGGTGTATTTCGTCACCCAGAGCCCGAAGGACATCCCGGCGGACGTGCTCGGCCAGCTGGGCCACCGCGTGCAGCACGCGCTGCGCGCGTTCACGCCCGACGACGAGCAGGCGTTGAGGGCGGCGGCACGCACGTTCCCGAACACGCCGCATTACAACGTGGAGAAAACGCTCACGTCGCTGGGGATCGGGGAGGCATTCGTCACCGTCCTCACGCCCGCGGGCACGCCGACGATGCCGTTCGCGACCCGCATGATCCCGCCGGCCACGCGCATGGGACCGCTCACCGACGCCGAGCTGAACGAGCGCCTGGCGCGCTCGGAGCAGGTGAAGCACTACGCCACCGCGGTCGACCCCGACAGCGCGCGCGAGCGTTTGCTGGCGCGCATGGCGCCGGGGCCGCCCGCACCCGCACCGATGGTCGGCACCACGAACACGCCGTCGCCGGAGCTCTTGGCGGGCGGCGCGCTCGCCGCGATCGGCGCCGCCATCAACTCGCCGCTCGGCCGCATGATCGCGGGCCGGGTCACGACCCAGGTGGCGCGCGGGATCATGGGCGCGCTCATGGGCGCGCCGGCCCGGCGTCGTCGCTGGTAGGCGCGACCTCGTCCTTGCGCCCGGGCGCTCGGGACCGCAGCCTATCGCGATGAACATGCCTGGCGCCGGGCGGCGCGACCTCTCGTTCGTCTACGCGGTCGCGGCGCTGGCGATCGCGGCCGTGGTCACGCACGCGCGCTCGTTGGGCGCGCCGTTCTTCGCCGACGACTGGCTGTTCCTGGACCAGGTGCGCTTCCGTTCGCTGGCGCGCGTGCTGGCGTCGCCGGACCCGATCGGCAACTACTTCCGGCCGCTGGGGCGACAGGTGTGGTTCTGGACCATCGCGCGCCTGGGCGGCGAGTCGCCGTTCGTCTTCCACCTCGCGAACCTGTTCTGCCTCGTGGGCGCGGTGATCCTGCTCGCGGTGCTGGCGCGGCGCGTGGCGGGGCCGCTCGCGGGCATCGTGGCCGCGAGCTTCTTGGCACTCCACTACGCCGCCGACGTGCCGGTGCTCTGGGTCTCGGGCTCGCAGGAGCTGCTCTCGCTCGTGCTCGCCCTGGCGGCACTGGTGCTCCACCAGCGCGAGCGGCGTGTCGCGGCGGCAGGGGCGTACTTCGCGGCGCTGCTGGCGAAGGAAGTGGTGGTGCTGCTGCCCCTGGTCGCCATCGCGCTGGACGGCGCGGGCGGTGCGTGGCCGGGAACCCGCCCCTGGCGGGTGCGGCTGCGACGGGCGTGGCCGCTCGCGGTGGCGCTGGTGGCATGGCTTGCGCTCGCGGCGGTCATGGCGCGCCGCGGAGGCGGCGGCGCGGGGCTCTCGCTCACGGCGGCGGGGCCGGTCGCGGCGATCGTGCTGCTCGTGCGCGTGGCGCTCGGGCTCGAGTGGCTGGCCGGCGCGCTGCCGTTCACGCACTGGACCAACCCCGGGCCAGCGGCGCTGATGGCGGTGGTGGCGGCGGGACTCGCGGTGCTGTCGGTGGTGCCGCCGCGCCCGAAGCCCGAGGTGAAGGCGGGGAAGCGCCCGGCGAAGCGCGAGCGCGCCGCGCGCGCCACGACAGCGCCCGCGCCGCCTCCGAGCCCGCTGGCGCCCGCCACCACGCCGCTCGAGCCGGCGCGGGGCCTGCGCGCGGGACTGCTCTGGGCGTTCGCCGGCGCGCTCCCCGTGGCGGTGGTCGCGCGCCTGTGGAGCGCCTACTACTTCCTGTTCGCGATCGCCGGCGTCGGGCTCGCGCTCGGCGCGCTGCTGGCGATGCGGCGAACGCGCGCGTGGGTCGCGAGCGTCATCGTCGTCGTCGCCGGCCTCGCCTCGAGCCAGGCGCGCGGTCTCGTCGAGTTCGCCACCGCGCCGTCGCCGTGGAGCGGGCAATCGCACGTCAACCGCTTCTACCTCGAGCGCGGCATGCGCGTGATCACGCGCGGGCTCGAGGATCTCCACGCGCAGATCCCGCATCCCAGCCCGCGGACGACGTTCTTCTTCGCCGGCCTGCCGCCGTTCGCGTCGTTCCAGGTCGCCGACGGCCCGCTCGTGCGCGGCGCCTACCGCGACTCGAGCCTGCGCGGCCACTACCTCTCCGAGTTGACGCGCGAGCGGCTGGAGCGCGGGCCGTGGGCGGTGTTCTTCTACGACATGGCGAGCGGCCGGCTCGTCGACCGCTCGAAGGAGCCGAGCGTGTTCGTGAGCTCGGCGCTGGGCCAGATGCTGAACGGCAAGCTGGACATCGCTCAGGCGGCTCTCGATGCGGCGAGCCTGCAGAGCGAGGACGACTACACGCGAAAATACCTGTCCGCGCTCGTGTGCTGGGGGCTCGGCGACACGGTGCGGGCCAAGGAGTGGTTCGCCAAGGTGCCGCAAGGCCTCGGTCGGCACGGCGGCGACGCGATCGTAGCGGCGCGCCGGCAGCTGGTCGCGCTCGACACCGTGAGCGCCCTGCATACGCTCCGCGCCGCGCTCGCCAGCAACGTGCTCGACGCTGACCTCCACGGAGCGCTGGCGCAGGTCCTGCTCACGCGTCCCGAGGGCGAGTCGGAGGGGGAGGTGGAGGCGTTCGCCGCGCGGGTGCTGGATCCCACCTCGCCGGAAGCATGGCGTCGCTTCGCCATCGTGCTCGCCAAGGAGAATCGCCAGCGCGAGTCGATCGCCGCCATCGACCGCTACCT
>Ga0070688_100000506_pt1 | contig 19723 bp, 22 predicted proteins | sample KBSS13HmetaG_FD_64679 | JGI IMG/M metagenome (GOLD analysis project Ga0070688, IMG submission 64679) | Switchgrass rhizosphere microbial communities from Kellogg Biological Station, Michigan, USA - KBS S1-3H metaG | ecosystem: Host-associated > Plants > Roots > Rhizosphere ...
CCCAGTTGTCGCCGCCGAGGTGGTTGTCGCCGGCGGTCGCTTTCACCTCGAAGACGCCGTCGCCGATTTCCAGCACCGAGACGTCGAAGGTGCCGCCGCCGAGGTCGAAGACGAGGATCGCGTGGTCGGTCTCCTCTTTGTCGAGCCCGTAGGCGAGGGAGGCCGCGGTCGGCTCGTTGATGATCCGCTTGACGTCGAGGCCGGCGATCTTGCCGGCGTCCTTGGTCGCCTGCCGCTGGTCGTCGTTGAAGTAGGCGGGGACGGTGATGACGGCGCTGTCGACGGTGTCGCCGAGCTTCGCTTCGGCGTCCGCTTTCAGCTTCTGCAGGATCATCGCGCTGATCTCCGGCGGGCTGTACTGCGTGCCGCGCGCGTCGACCCGGACGTCGCCGTTGGGGCCGGCCTCGACCTTGTACGGGACGATCGTCTCCTCCTCTTTGACTTCGGCCTCCTTGCGGCCCATGAAGCGCTTGATCGAGAAGATCGTGTTCTCCGGGTTCATCACTGCCTGGCGTTTGGCGACGGTGCCGACGAGGCGCTCGCCGCTCTCGGTGAACGCGACTACGGACGGGGTAGTCCGCCCGCCCTCGGCGTTCTCCAGAACGGTGGGCTCGCCGCCCTCCATCACCGCCACGCACGAGTTGGTCGTGCCGAGGTCGATACCGATCGTCTTTGCCACTGTTCCGCCTACCTCCAGCTGGGTTGGGTTGTTGAAGCTTTAAAAATCTAAGTGGCAGTATGGCAGATCCTCAGAATCTTTCAAGGGAATGTTTTCGGCCGAACGCTTCGTTTCCGCGCCAGACGGGTTAGGAATAGAGCAGGCAGGTGGGAGGCCGGAACCCCGACGAGGAGGAAGATCTTGAACCGCATCTTTGGAAACGCCCGCCGGCTCGCGCTGCTGGCGGTAGCGGCGTTGCTGCTGACGGGCCTGCTTGCGAGCAGCGCCCAAGCCAAGTTCGGCAAAGGCCATCAGGTCAACGTGATGACCCGCAACCTCTACCTGGGGGCTGACCTGACGCCGGCGATCGCCGCCAAAAACACCAACGAATTCGTCCAGGCGAACGGGAAAATCCTTCGTGACGTCACCGCCAACAACTTCCCGGTCCGGGCCAAGGGCCTGGCCAAGGAGATCCTGAAGAAGAAGCCCGACCTCGTGGGCCTGCAGGAGGTGGCGCTGTGGCGAACCGGGCCACCGAGCCTGGAACCGCTGCTCAGCCCCGCCGGCCCGACCGCGACCACGGTCCGCTACGACTACCTGGCCGAACTGCTCGCCCAGCTGAACAAGGGCAAGAAGCGCTACCGCGCCGCCGTCGTCCAGCCGGAGTTCGACTTCGAGGCCCCGGCTGACGAGAACCAGGTGCCGAACGACGGGCCGAACGGGTTCATCAAGGACGCCGAGATCAACGGCCGGCTGACGATGCGCGACGTGATCCTGGTCCGGCTCGATGCCGGCGTCGTCACCAGCCACCCGCAGAAAGGCAACTTCGCGGCGATGCTGACCGTGCAGCTCTCGGGGGTCGAAGTGAAAGTGCTGCGCGGCTGGACGGCGCTCGACGCCAAGGTCCGCGGCAGCGGCAAGTTCCGCTTCGTCAACACCCACCTGGAGGCGTTCGACGACTCCGATCAGGTGCCGAGCATCCGCGCCCAACAGGCGGCCGAGCTGGTCGCCAAAGGCGGTCCGGCGACGACCAGCCTGCCGGTGATCCTGCTCGGCGACCTCAACTCCGACGACGACACCGTCGAAGGCGGGGACCGTCAGGCCTACCAGACCCTGGTCAAAGCGGGGATGCGCGAGCGCAGCACCGACAACCCGCTCGGCTGCTGCCTGAAATCGAGCCTGCTGGCGGTCGGCGCCGGCGGCAGCGTCGCCGACTTCGACCACCAGGTCGACCACGTGATGACCCGCGATCCGAAAAAGGTGAAACTGCTCTCCTCCGCGGTCACCGGGCGCCAGCCTGTTAACGGCTACTGGGACTCAGACCACGCGGGTCTGTTCAGCTCCCTCTGGTTGCTGCGGTAGGGGCCAGTCCAGCGCGAGGGGCGGGCGCGGCCCGTCCCTCGCAGTTCAGCCGCCGGCGGTGCGGGCGACGAATTCGGAAACCTGCTGCGCCTGCTCTTCGTTGAGGATGCCGGCCGGCATCCGCCCCGGCGTGGTCGAGCTGTCGACGCCGTTTTCGATCGCGTTGAGGACGCGGCCTTCGGTCGACTTCCAGGTTTCTTCGATTTTTTCCTGCGAGCCTTCCGGCGGGCCGGAGGCGGCGAGCAGTTCGTCGAGGTTGGGCGCGTAGTTGCCGTCGGTGCCGGCGCTGGCGAGCGCGTGGCAGGTGCCGCAGTTGACGACGAAGAGGGACTGCGCCTCCTTCAGGTTGGCGGGAACCTCGGTCTCGCCGCTCTCGCCGTCGCCCTTGGCGCGGAAGGCCGCGAAGGGGATGACGACTGCGAGGACGAGGACCAGGACCCCGAACCAGATGAAGGTGCGCTTGCTCATACGGCGGCGCGCATACTACTGGCGCCCGCCGCTGCGCGGCTGCGCCGGCAGGGTGGCGCGGTTGTCGCGGTACCAGGGGCACATCCGCCTCAGGCCGCACTCGCCGCAACGCGGTTTCGGCCGGCAGACGGCGCGCCCGTGCCGGATCAGGTTGACGTGGAGCTCGTGCGCGTCCTCCGGCGGCACGATCGCCAGCATCTCGTCGTGTGCCTTCTCGAAGGAGGCCTTGGCGGGGAAGAGGCCGAGGCGGCCGCCGACCCGGTGGACGTGGACGTCGACCGGGATCTCGGGGATTCCCCAGGTGAAGATGAGGACGCAGGCGGCGGTTTTGCGGCCGACGCCGGGAAGCGAGAGGAGGAACTCAAGCGACTCCTCGCGCGGCGCGCTCTCGGTCCAGTCGAGGTCGGGCGGGTCGCCGAGCTGCTCGAGGATTGCCTGGATCCGCGGCGCCTTCTGCTTCGCCAGCCCACCGGGCCGGATCGCCTCCTCCAGCTCCTCGACCGGGGCGTCGCGGACTTCGTTCCAGTCCGGGTAGCGCTCCCGCAGGCGGCCGAAGGCGACGTCGCGGTTGCGGTCGTTGGTGTGCTGGGAGAGGACGGTCTTGACCAGCTCCCCGACCGGGTCCCCGTGCGGCTCCTCGGCCGGGATCCCGTACATTTCCCGCAGCCGGTCGCGGACCGCCCGCACCCGTCGCTTGTCCGGCCGCTTCCACGCCACGGCGCGCACCCTATTCGCCTGTTCCTTTTCGTTGTCGGAGGCCGAAAAGGAACAGGCGAAGCCTTGCTGCGCTGCTGGAGGGACCGTTAACGCGCGGGCTACAATTATTCGTTCGTGTCCCGTGCCTTTGCCGCCATATCCGCCCGCCTGCCCAAGGGCTGGGGCGACCTCGGACGCCAGGTGGCGATCCTCGTCTCCGTCGACCTCGCCTACACCTTCGTGCGAGGCATCGCCGACGGCGAGAAAGAGATCGCGATGCACCACGGGCAGCAGGTGATCGACCTCGAGCGCTCCACCCACACCTTCTTCGAGCCGAGCCTGCAGGCGTTCTTCCTGCCCGCGCAGGGGATCATCGATGTCGCCAACCAGATCTACCTCAACGCCCAGTTCTCGATCGCGCTCGGGTTCCTCGTCTGGCTCTACCTCTTCCGCAACGAGTCCTATTACTTCGTCCGCAACATGTTCGTCGTTTCGATGGGGCTGGCGCTGGTCGGCTACTCGCTGTTCCCGACGGCGCCGCCGCGGATGTTCCCCCAGTACGGCTTCGTCGACACGCTCAACGCCTTCGCCGGGGTGAACCATGATTCGGCGCTGGCAAAGAGCTTCATCAACCCCTACGCCGCGGTGCCGAGCATGCACTGCGCCTTCGCGATGATGATCGGCGTCAGCGGCGTCAGGGTCTGCCGCCACTGGTGGGCGAAATCGTGGTGGGCGTTCTGGCCCCTGCTCGTCTCCTGGGTCACGATCGTCACCGCCAACCACTACTGGGTGGACGCGGCGCTGGGCTGGATGGTTGCTGCCTGCGCCGCCCTCGTCGCCCAGCGGCTCGCCCAGGCCCGCCCGGAAGCCTGGGCCTTCCGGGCTGCCCGGCCCGCTTCGGCCCCGCAAGAGGCCGAGGCGTAATAGCCTCACGCCGTAATGGGACCCTCGGCGCCGCCCCGGCGCAGCAGTCGCAGCAGTGCCCGCAACGGGCAGGAGCTGCGCGCGTACGCGCGTGACCGCCTGATCGAGTCGCGGCTGACGCCGAACGCGATCTCGCTGATGGGCCTGGTCGGCAACCTCGTCGCCGCCGTCCTCGTCACCCAGGAGCTCTTCTTCCTCGCCGGCGTCGCCTTCGTCGTCGGCTCGGTGATGGACACGCTCGACGGCCGCTACTCGCGGATGTCGGGCAAGGGGACCCTCTTCGGCGCCTTCCTCGACTCGACCCTCGACCGGATCGAGGAGGGGATCGTGCTCACCGCGGTCGCCGGCTACTTCGCCGCCCGGGGCGACGACTTCGCGGCGGCGATGTGCGTGGCCGCCGTCCTCTTCTCGCTGATGGTCTCCTACACGCGCGCCCGGGCCGAGGCGCTCGGGGTCGAATGCAAGGTCGGTTTGGCGACTCGACCGGTCCGCGTGGTGATACTTTCGATCGGTCTGATCTTCGCCAAGGGCGCCGGAATCGGCGATTTCGAATTGCTGGCGCCGGCGGTCTACGCGATCGCCGCCTTGACGATATTGACGACGTTCCAGCGGGTATGGCATGTGAGAAACGAGCTTTCCGGCGAGGTCTCCGGCGTCAAGAGCGACGACGACGGCGACGACGGCGGGGACGTGTAACCAGCGAAGCCGCCCGGTGTCTTCAGCCACCCAGCGCAATCCAGGAGGACTTCCGAATTCATGAGTGAGAGCAACGGAGCCAACGGCCACACGAACGGCGTCGGCCGCGAGGACGAGAAAGTCCGGGTCGCGATCGTCGGCGTCGGCAACTGCGCCAACAGCTTCATCCAGGGCGTCCAGTACTACAAGGACGCCGACTCGGCCGACGAAGTGCCGGGCCTGATGCACGTCGAGCTTGGTGGCTACCACGTCCGCGACGTCGAGTTCGTCGCCGCCTTCGACATCGACTCCGAGAAGGTCGGCAAAGACCTCAGCGAGGCGATCTGGTCGGGGCAGAACGACACGATCAAGTTCGCCGACGTCCCCAACCTCGGGGTCGAGGTCCATCGCGGCATGACCCACGACGGGCTCGGCAAGTACCTGAAAGAGAAGATCACCAAGGCGCCGGGCGAAACCGCCGACGTCGTCGGCATCCTCAAAGAGACCAAGGCCGACGTCCTCGTCTGTTACCTGCCGGTCGGCTCCGAGGAGGCGACCAAGTGGTACGTCGAGCAGGCGCTCGCGGCCGGGGTCGGCTTCGTCAACTGCCTGCCGGTCTTCATCGCCCGCGAGGACTACTGGGACAAGCGCTTCCAGGAGGCCGGGCTGCCGATCATCGGCGACGACATCAAGAGCCAGGTCGGGGCGACGATCGTCCACCGCTCGCTTGCCCGTCTGTTCCACGACCGCGGCGTGCGGCTGGAGCGGACCTCGCAGCTCAACGTCGGCGGCAACATGGACTTCTACAACATGCTCGAGCGCGAGCGGCTGGACTCGAAGAAGATCTCGAAGACCAACGCCGTCACCTCGATCATGGGGCACGACCTGCCCGCTGACCAGGTCCACGTCGGTCCCTCCGACTACGTGCCGTGGCTGACCGACCGCAAGTGGGCGCACATCCGGCTCGAGGGCAAAGCCTTCGGCGACGTGCCGCTGACCGCCGAGCTGAAGCTAGAGGTCTGGGACTCGCCGAACTCCGCCGGCGTCGTTATCGACGCGGTGCGGCTGATCAAGCTGGCGCTCAACAACGGCATCGCCGGCCAGCTCGACGGGCCCTCCAGCTACCTGATGAAGAGCCCGCACACCCAGCGGCCCGATGACGAGGCCCGCGAACAGACCGAGGAGTTCATCGCCGCCAACGGGCGCGGGAAGAGCCTTCCCGGGACGCCTGCGGGCGAGACCTCGTCCGCGGCCTCGGCCTAGCGCCAACACCAACCGCAGTTTTCGCTGAGACCGCAAACGAAGCCGGATATCGGCCTCGTTTGCGGTCTCGCATTTTCTGGACTCTTATCCTGACCCCGTGACCGCCGAGCCACTCTCGATCGCGCAGGTCTTCCCGGTCCGTCGCAACGGGGCGAACCCGGCCGCCAACTTCGCGCGGGCCATCTCCGAGGAGCTCGAGCGCCGCGGCCATGAGGTGCTGCGGATCTCGACCGGGGACCCGGTCAAACGGCTGCTGAAAGGGCGCGACCTGGACATCGTCCACGTCCACGACCCGTTTGCGCCGAGCGCGCCGTCGGCGGCGCTGCGGCATTCCTACTCGCTCAACGTCGCCACCTTCCACGACCCGCGCGAGCGGGTGCTCGCGACCCAGGTGGCGCGGCCGCTGGTCGAGATCTTCTTCGGCCGGATCGACGCGCGGACGGTTACCCGGCCGGAGACGGCCGAGCTGGTGGAGCGCTTCTTCCCGGCCGGCTACGAGCAACTGGACGGGGTGGCAGCGGATGGCGCCACCGACTGGGGGCGGGTGGCCGAGCAGCTGGAAGCGATCTACCGGCAGCTGCTGGTGCGGCGGCACGAGCCGGGCGGCAACCCCGAGGTGCGGGCGCGGATCTCCGGGCGGCCGCTGATCGAGGTCGACCTGCACATGCACACCGACCACTCCGGGGACTGCGCGACGCCGGTCGACGTCCTCATCAACACGGCCCGGGATAGAGGCCTGGGGGCGATCGCGATCACCGACCACAACGAGGTCTCCGGGGCGATCGAGGCGCGCAAGCTGGCCGAACAGCTGGGCGACATCAAGGTGATTGTCGCCGAGGAGGTGAAGACCGCCGAGCAGGGCGAGGTGATCGGCCTCTTCCTCGAGGAGAAAATCCCCAAGGGACTGACGATGGCGGAGACGATTCGCGAGATCCGGGCGCAGGGGGGGCTGGTCTACGTCCCGCACCCGTTCGACCGCTTCCACTCGGTGCCCGACTACGAGCACCTGCTGGACATGGTCGAGGAGATCGACCTGCTGGAGGTCTTCAACCCGCGGGTGGCGGTGACCGCGTTCAACGAGGAGGCGGTGCGCTTCGCCGCCAAGTACCGGATCGTGCCGGCGGCGGGCTCCGACAGCCACGTCGCCCAGGGGCTCGGCAGCGTGCGGCAGCGGATCCACGACTTCGACGGGCCGGCCGAGTTCCTCGAGGCGATGCGGGACGCCGACATCACCCGCAAGCACAAGAACCTGGTTTACGTGCAGACGCTGAAGTTCCTGCAGACGACGGGGCGGCCGAAGGCGCCGAAACGGCGGGTGCCGAACGCCAAACCGGTGCGGGGCGGGCGGCCGCGGCGGCGCAAAGAGGCCCGCCGGGCGAGCAACTCCTGATGCAGACGGACCGCCGCAAAGGAGCCGCGCCGGTCCCGTCAAAGAGTGCCCCGATGCGCAGCATCGACGACGAGATCCGCGAGAAGTACCTGGAGCGGGCGATCCGCGAGCTCAACCAGATGAGCCGCGAGATCCAGGACTGCCCGCACTGCCCGCGCGGCAAGCTGATGCCGGTGCTCGGCTCGGGCCACCCGCAGGCGGACATCTTCATGCTCAAGCAGGCGCCGCTGGCCTCGGAGATCGAGGAGGGGGTGGCCTTCTACGGCCGCTCAGGCAACGCGCTGATGAAAAGCTTCAAACGCCTCGGCATCGACCCGCTTGTCGTCTACGGCACCCTCTGCGTCAAGTGCCCGATCCCCGAGCCCGACCTCGCCGCCGGCGAGTGCGTCGCCCGCCTGGTCGAGGAGCTGGCGATCGTGCAGCCGAAGATCGTCGTCGTCATGGGCGAACCGGCGCTCCAGATCCTCAACGGCCTCAGCGTCCCCCTCTCCCGCTCGATCGAGCAGCGCGAGGGCGAGATCCAGGCCTTCACCCCGACGATCGACGCCCTCTACGTCCCCGACATCGACGAAAGCCTCGACGAAGAGAACGCCAAGCAGCGCTTCTGGCGAGCCTTCAAGCAGCTCGGCGACTGGTACGACGACCTACCGCCGTATTAGTCGCGAAGACCTTGCGGGGGAGGATGGTGAAGCCCTCGTAGATCAGCTTCTGTTTCCGTAGCTGGCGCCCGTCCGATCGCGGGCCGAAGACCCCCGTCACGAAGCGGTACCGCCCGGGAGGGGCGTCGCGGGGCACCTCGGCTGCCCAGCAGGAAGTGGACTCTCCCGGGCCCAGACCGAGCAGGGGCATGAGAAAGGCGCCAGGCGTGAAGTCCACCGGTGAGCTGGTCCAGGAGTCGCCTCGCTTGTACTGCACAGACCAGGGGTAGCCGTAGCCGTACCAGGCGACTCCGTAGTTCGAGAGCGTGGCGCGAAGGAGCTGTCCCCGCTTGAACGTCTTCCGGTTGAGGGAGAGACGGAGATCGACGCTGGGCGGCAGCACCCGGAAGTATTCGCCGAAGGTGGCCAGCTGTTCGCCGCTGCCGTTCTCGATCTCGAGCTCCAATCGATAGATCGCCGGCTCCTCCGGGATGGCGAAACCGACTCGGATGACGTTGGCACCGCCTGCTCCGGTTGGCCAGAGCTTGTCCACGTGTTGTTCCGTCGTCTGGGGTGGTGCCGCCGCTTGCCCCAGTTGGTCAATCGGGGTCAGGATTGCGGTCAACCGCCAGTCGAGCGCCGGGGTGGGCTCGGTGGAAGCGAGTTCGAATGGGGAGTAGGACAGGCTGTAGCTTCGGATGCCGGCGCCCGCCTGGAGCTGGCCGCCAGCAGGGCCGTGAAAGAAGACGCGTTCGGGCGCGAACGGTAACCGTTCGTCGACGGGGGGACTCGGCAGCGCCGGCAGGCTGCTCAAGAAGCCGGTGTAGTCGCGGACCACCGTGGTCCTGCAGGAACCGCTTGCCTCGGCCGAGGCCGCGCTAGCCCAAAGCGTCGAAAGCGCCAGCGCGATCAGGCACCGCCGCAGCCACTCCTTCCCCATCCCGCTCAGCAACATCTACGGCAATCGTAGCCTCACTCATGGGGTGGGCCGCCTTTGCGGGGGGTGTCGCTTGGGTGGCCGGCGTCCTTGGCGGGGTGCATTTCGCCCTCCGGCTTCGCTTTGTGCCCGTGCTTCGGCTCACTGCCTTTCGCGCCTGGGTCTTTGAGCGCCGCGGCGGCGGCTTTCGCCTTGTCGGTGAGGCTGCCCTTGCCTTTGGCGATCCTTTTCAGCTCCTCGGCGTCGGCCTTGAGCGAATCGGTGCCGCCGCGTTTGTCGATCGTCTCTTTCGCTTTGTCGGTGAGCTTCTTGAAGTCCATGTCTCCTCCTCGGGGTGGCGGCGATTGGTGACTTGTACCCCCTATAGGCGGGCTAACTCACCAATGGTCAGGAGGAGGGGGCGGCGGCTTCGGCCAGGGTGGTCATCGCCTCCACCTTGGCCGAGGCGAGGCCGCGGACGACGATCGTGTCGAGGGCGCTGTAGGCGCTGAGGGCTTCCTGCGCGGCTTCGCTGTCGGCGGCGGCGACTCCTACCGTGCCCTCGGGCTCGTCGAGGCGGTCGAAGTGGTTGCGGTAGCCGGCGTGGAGGTCGCGGTAGAAGGACTCCTCCTTGGCGAGGCGCTCGGCGGCGTCGGGGCCGACGGCGGTGCGGACGTAGCCGAAGACGGGCGGCGTCTCGCGGCCGGCCTCGGCCGCTCCCTCTTCGACCTTGGCGCGGGCGCCGGCGGCGAAGCCCGGGGTCATCCAGTTGAAGAAGACGCCGTCAAAGGAGCTGCCCGCCAGCGCGCACATCTTCGGGCCCATCGCCGCGAGGACGAGCTTCACCCCGGGCAGCACTTCGCGCAGCCGCGGCTCGGCCTCGCGCATCGCCGTCAGCGGCTTCTTGTTGAAGCCGGCGCCGACTCCGAGCCAGAGCTTCGAGCGGTCGATCCCGAACTCCTCGACGTCGGCGGCGATCTGCTCGGGTGGGGTGCGGTCGAGGGCGATCACGGCGACCCCGAGCTGCGTCTGCGGCGCTGCGGCGGCGAACTCGGCCAGCGTCGCCAGCCCTTTCGCGCCCGGGTGGTCGTTCGACCACATCGAGTCGTAGCCGAGCTCGGCGCAGCGGGCGGCCAGCGGCCGCGCCACCTCCGGGTCCAGCCCCGCCGCGACTCCGAATCCTCGCGCCATGATCAGTCGCCGCCTCCTCCGCTGTCGCGTTCGGGGGCGGCTGCCGCGTCGGGCTGGCGCTCGAAAAGCGCGACGCACTCGATGTGCGGGGTCTGGGGGAACATGTCGACCGGCCTCACGCGGGCGAGCTTATAACCGGCCTCTCCCAGCTGGGCCGCGTTGGGAGCGAGCGTGGTCGGGTTGCAGGAGACGTAGACGATCCTCTTCGCCTCGCACTCGATCACCCGGCGGACGATTTTCTGCGAGAGGCCGGCCCGCGGCGGGTCGACGACGACGACGTCGGGCTTGCCCGCCTTCTCGACCAGCGGCCGCACCCCGGTGCGCGCGTTGGCCGCCATGAAGTGGGCGTTCTCGATCTTGTTGCGGCGGGCGTTGCGCTCGGCGTCGGCGATGGCCTCCTCGACGATCTCCAAGCCCCAGACCTCGCCCGCCTGCGCGGCCATCGTCAGCCCGATCGTGCCGATTCCGCAGAAGAGGTCGAAGGCGCGCTCGTTGCCGGTCAGCCCGGCGAACTCGGCCGCGACGGCGTAGAGCCGCTCGGCCATCTCGGTGTTGGTCTGGAAGAAGGCGCCGTGGGACATTTGCAGCCGCAGGCCGCAGAGCTCCTCGCTCAGTCGCTCCTCACCGAGCACCCCGGTCGGCCCGTCGGTGCCGCCGGCGTCCCCCTCGACGATCGTGTGGAGGTCGACCGGCGGCCTCGGGAAGCGGGCTTTGGTGGTGATCAGCCGGGTCTGGACCTGGCCGGTCCGCCGCCCCTCGCGCACCGCCAGGTTGCGGAGGACGCCGCGGCGGCCGCGGGCGTCGTAGGCAGGGATCGACTCGGCCCGCGCCCAGTCCCGGACCGCGTTCCGCGCCTCGTTCCCGGCCGCGCTCGCCAGGTGGCAGTCCTCCACCGGGACGATCAGGTCCCAGCGGCCGCGGGCGTGAAATCCGAGCGTCGGCTCCCCCTCGTCGTCCTCGCCGAAGCTGTATTCGAGCTTGTTGCGGTAGCGCCACTGCTCTTCCGCGGGGACGATCTGCTCGAGCTCGTAGCCCTCGAGGTTGCCGATCCGGTTGAGCGCGTCGGCGACCTGTTCTTGCTTATAGGCGAGCTGGCGCTCGTAGGGGAGCCCCTGCCAGGGGGCACCGGGGCAGGGCTCGCCGCCGTGGACGCAGACGTCCGGCAGGCGGTCGGCCGAGGCGCGGACAAGCTCGACGGTCCGCGCCTCGGCAAAGCGCTTCTTGGGCTTCGTCACCTCGGCGCGGACCAGGTCCCCTGGCAGCGCCCCGGCGACGAAGACGACGAACCCCTCGGCGCGCGCGACCCCTCGCCCACCGAAGGCGAGCGAGTCGATTTCGAGCTCGAGTTGTTCGCCCTTCTTTATGGCAGTGCTTTGCGCGCCTGTTTGACGAGGCGTTCGAGCTCTTTGATCAGCGAGTCACGCTGTTTTTTGCCTTTTTTCACCAGTTCGGTGAGAAGTTTCTCGGCGTCGCCGCGGGTCATGCGGCCGCGTTTGACGGCGTCGTCGACGACGTCCTGGATGCGGTCACGGCTCAGGGTCACGCTCTGCTCGAGGCTCTCGCGGAACTGCGCGACGCTCTTGTCGAGTCCACTCGTCGCCCTGCTGGAGGCTTTTTTGGCGCTGGTTTTGGCGCGGGTTTTGGCTTTGCTTTTAGCGCCGCCTTTTTTCGCCCTTTTTTTAGCGCCGCCTTTTTTCGAAGTCGCTTTCGATTTCGAGGCCGCTCTTTTCGCGGTGCTTTTTTTGGCGGCTTTCGGCGTGGCTTTTTTGGCTTTTGCTTTGGCTTTCGATTTCGTCGATTTTTTGGCTTTCGACGCTTTCGATTTTTTGCCGCTGGCTTTTTTGTCAGCCATCTAGGTGTTGCCTCCGTAGGTCGGTTGTCCCGCTGGTGGCCCCGACTATCTCAGTTCCGCAGGGCGTCAAGCGCGGTCGCACGAAAACGTGCCTGAACCGGTGCATGGTCGGAGAGCCGCAACGCTCTTCCGTCGAGCTGCAGCTCGCGTTGCTCGGGTGGCCACTGCGTCGGCGGTTCGACCACCTCGAGGTCGCGGCAGAGGATGTGGTCGATCGCGGTCGGCGCGGTCGGCGGCGCCAGCCCGAACTCCTCTTCCAGCCGTTTGAAGATCCGCGGTTGCTTGGCCGGGCGGAGGTTGAGGTCGCCGCCGAAGACGAGCGGTGAGCCGGCGGCCCACCCGAGCGCCGCCCGCGCCGCCTTGACGACGTCCTCGGCGGCCAGCTTCGGCCAGTCGTTGGTCGCGTGCAGGTTGGCGATGCAGATCCCCGAGGCGGTGCGGACGAAGCCCATCGCCCGGCGCTCGGGCTCGCCTTCGTGGATCGCCATCTCCCGCCGCTCGGCGATCCCGCCGAGCCGGCCGGGGACGCGGACGAGGATGACGTTGGAGCCGCCCTCGCCGGAGGCCATCAGGTCCGGGTTCTGCCGCGCCAGCAATCCCCGCACCGCCCCCAGCGAGTTGCGCGAGGTCAGCGTCCGGTGCCACTCGGCGCCGCAGGCGCTCGCCAGCGGCTCGGCGAAGCGCGGCGGGCACTCCTGCAGCATCGCCACGTCCCACTCGGCCTCCGCGAGCACGGTCGCGAACTCCTCCGTGAGGTCGCGGTTGACCTGGACGTGGGTCTCGTTGCGCTCCTGCAGTCGCAGTAGCCGCGAGCGCCAGGTGCGCAGCGCCGGGTCGGGCGGGAAGTCGCGCCCGTGGAAGAGGTTCCAACTGAGAGCGGCCAGCTCCATTGCTCGTAGTATCAGCAGCTTGTTGATCGCGAAGCGAAGCGGAGCGCACCCTCGATGAACTTCCTCACCGGCGAAGAGCTCGGCGCCTTCGAGCTCGGCAGGCTGCTCGATCGCGCGGCCGAGCTGAAAGCGGGTCGGCGCGAGGGCGTCGGCCGCGACGCGCTCGCCGGTCGCAGCGTCGCCCTGGTCTTCGAAAAGCCCTCGACGCGGACGCGGATCAGCTTCGACGTCGGCGTCGCCGAGCTCGGCGGCCACGGGGTGATGCTGCGCGGCGACGAACTGCAGCTCGCCCGCGGCGAGTCGAGCGGCGACACCGCCCGCGTCCTCTCCCGCTACGTCGACGCGATCGTCATCCGCTCCGGCTCCCACGAGACCGTCGCGGCGCTGGCCGAGGCGGCCGAGGTGCCGGTGGTCAACGGGCTGACGCCGCTGCACCACCCCTGCCAGGCGCTCGCCGACCTGCTGACGATGCGCGAGCGCTTCGGCGACCTGCAGGGCCTGCGCCTCGCCTACGTCGGCGACGGCAACAACGTCGCCCGCTCGCTGGCGATCCTCGGCGAGCGGGCCGGGGTCGAGGTCGTCGTCGCGGCGCCCTCGGGCTACCAGCTGGAGGAGAGCCACAGGGCGAAGCTGACCGACGACCCGCGCGCCGCCGCCACCGAAGCCGACGCCCTCTACACCGACGTCTGGATCAGCATGGGCGACGAGTCCGACGCGCAGCGCCGCCGCTCCGACCTCGCTCCCTACCAGCTCGACGCCGACCTCCTCGCGGTCGCCAATGAGCGGGCGATCGTCCTCCACTGCCTGCCCGCCCACCCCGGCGAAGAGATCTCCGCCGAGGTTCTCTACGGCGCACGCTCCGCCGTCTGGGACCAGGCCGAGAACCGCCTGCACGCGCAGAAGGCGCTGCTGGAGATGCTGCTCGCGGACTAGCCGTTGACGCTCCTCCTCTACGACAACCCCTTCTCCGGCAACTGCTACAAGGTGCGGGCGCTGCTCGCCCTGCTCGGGGTCTCCTACGAGCGGCGGCAGATGTCGGTGACCGACTACTCGGAGCGGATCGAGGTGCTCGGCGGCCTCAACCCGTCGCTGACCCTGCCGACGGTGGTGCTCGACGACGGCCGGCCGCTGGGGGAGTCGAACGCGATCCTCGCCTACTTCGCCGAGGGCACCGAGTACCTGCCGGAGGACTCCTACGAGCGCGCCCAGGTTCTGCAGTGGATGTTCTTCGAGCAGTACAAACACGAGCCGGCGATCGCCGTCACCCGCTTCTGGGTCGCGAAGTCCCCGAGCCCGCCGCCGGCCGAGGAGATCGAGAAGCGCCGGCGCGAGGGCGTCGTCGCCTTGAAGATCCTCGAGCGGCACCTGCGCGAGCGCGACTATCTGGTCGGCGAGCGAATGACGATCGCCGATATCGCCCTCTACGCCTACACCCACGTGGCGCCCGAGGGCGGCTTCGACCTCGAGCCGCTGCCGGCGGTCCGCGAGTGGCTCGGGCGGGTCGCCTCGCAGCCCGGCTGGATCGCGATCGAGGACTGAGCGTGTACCCCGAGATCCACCTCGGCCCGGTGACCCTGCAGACCTTCGGGCTGATGTTCGCCTTCGCCTTCCTCGCCGCCGGGGCGCTGATCTGGAAGCGGCTGGAGGAGATCGGCAAGCCGCCCGACTGGGCGTACGAGATGGGGTTCGCGGCGCTGATCGGCGGCGTCGTCGGCTCCCGCCTCTACTTCATCGTCGACCGCTGGAGCGAGGTCCAGGACGACCTCCTCGGCAACCTCTTCTCCGGCTCGGGGCTGGTCTGGTACGGCGGCGCGATCGGCGGCGCCCTCGCCGTCTTCCTCTGGGCCGCCTACCGCGACTTCCTCGGCCTGGCGCTGCTCGACCTGGCGGCGCCGGCGCTGGCGCTCGGCTACGCGATCGGCCGCTGCGGCTGCCAGCTCTCCGGCGACGGCGACTACGGCAAGGCCTGGGACGGCCCCTGGGCGATGGCCTATCCCGACGGCACCGTCCCCACCGACCAGACCGTGCACCCGACGCCGATCTACGAGACGCTGGCGATGGGGCTCGGCGCCTGGGCGCTCTGGCAGCTGCGCGACCGGGTCCGGGCCGGGGTCCTCTTCGCGCTCTACCTCCTCTACGCGGGGGCCGAGCGGCTGCTGGTCGAGTTCCTGCGCCGCAACGAGGACGTGGCGCTGGGGTTGACGCAGGCGCAGCTGGAGAGCCTGGTGATGATGGCCGGCGGGGCGCTCTGGATCGCTATCGTGATCCGCCGATACGGAGGCATCGGCCGGCCGGTGGCGAACGAAGCAGTTGGCGCCCCGGCCTGAGCGCCGAGTTTTTGCGAAAACCGATCCGCCGCTCAGCGAAACGCTGCTATCTTGCGCAAAATCTTTGGAGCGGTCTATTTAGGGAGGATGTGGGGGTAATGGCGGCAATCGACGTTCAAAACGAGGGGCCTTCGGCGCGCACCGTCGGCGCGATCCTCGACGACGCGGCCGAGCGGATCGCCGCCGCGGGAGTCGAAGACGCCCGTAACGACGCCGAAGTGCTGGTCGCCGACGCGCTCGGCGTCAAGCCCGACGAGCTGACGGTGGAGAGCGCCGGCGAGGTCAGCGACGAGGTCGCGGTCCAGATCGAGCGCAACGTCCAGCGCCGGGTCGAGCGCGAGCCGATCGCCTACATCCTCGGTCGCGCCCCCTTCCGCAACCTCGAGATCTACGTCGACGAGCGCGTGCTCTGGCCGCGCAGGGAGACCGAGCTCCTGGTCGAGGTCGGCACGCAGCTGCCCGAGGGGGCGCGTGTGCACGAGATCGGCACCGGCTCCGGCGCGATCGCGCTGGCGCTGATGTCGGAGCGGCCGGACCTCAAGGTCACCGCCTCGGACCTCTCGCCGGAAGCGGTCGAAGCGGCGCGCGAGAACGCCCAGCGGCTCGGCCTCGACCTCGAGGTCACGGTCGGCAAGGGCCTGCCGGAGTCGGTCGAAGCCGAAGACGTCGACCTCGTGATCGCCAACATGCCCTACGTCACCGACGAGACGATCTTCGAGCGCTCGCCGGAGATCCAGAAGGAGCCGCGGGTCGCGGTCACCGGCGATTGCGGCGAGGACGGGCTCGGCGTGATCCGCAGCGTGATCGCCGAAACGCCCTCCGGCTGGAAGCTGGCGATGGAGCACGACACCCATCACGGGCCGGCGATGCGCGAGCTGCTGCGCGACGCGACTACCCTCCAGGACTATGAAGGGGATGACCGAGTCACCGTCGGCCTCGCGCCCTGAGGGCTCCGGCGACCGTTCGGTCGCCGTCTCGACCGAGGAGCAGCGGAGGGCGAAGCTCGAGCGCCTGCGCGCGAGCGGGATCGACCCCTACCCGCATTCCTTCGAGGACCGGACCCACGTCGAGGAGATCGAGGCCGCCCACGACCCGGCCGAGCTGGGGGAGGGTGAGCACGAGCAGTTCACCTACCGGGTGATGGGCCGGATCACCGGCAAGCGCGGCCACGGCAAGACCGCCTTTCTCGACGTTCGCGACATCACCGGCACGATCCAGGCCTACGCGCGGCGCGACGTGCTCGGGGAGGAGGCCTTCGAGCGGGTCGAGGAGCTCGACATCGGCGACCTGGTCGGCGTCGAGGGGCCGCTGCACGTGACCAAGCGCGGGCAGCTGGCGATCGGCGTCCGCGAGTGCACGCTGCTGGCGAAGGCGCTGAAAGACCCGCCCGACCTCTTCCACGGCATCTCCGACCCGGACACGCGCTACCGCCAGCGCGAACTCGACCTGATGGCGAACGAGGATTCGCGGGAGATCTTCAAGAAGCGCAACGACCTGCTGTTCGCGATCCGCACCCACATGCACGAGCACGGCTGGGTCGAGCTGGAAACGCCGGTCCTGCAGCGGCTGACCGGCGGCGCCGCGGCGCGGCCGTTCGTCACCCACCACAACGCGCTCGACCGCGAGCTCTTCCTCCGCACGGCGACCGAGCTCTACCTGAAGCGGGCGATCGTCGGCGGCTTCGAGGACGTCTACGAGTTCGGCAAGTTCTTCCGCAACGAGGGGATGTCGCCCCAGCACAACCCCGAGTTCACGATGCTGGAGATGTTCGTCGGCGGGGCCGACTACGAAGGCGTGATGCGGTTCATCGAGATCCTGGTCGCGACCGTCGTCGAGAAGGTGATGGGGACGACGAAGGTGGAGCGCGACGGCGTCGAGATCGACTTCGCCGCGCCCTGGCCGCGGGTGCGGCTGCGCGACGAGCTGCTGCGCGAGACCGGGCTCGACATCTACGAGGCGAGCCGCGACGAGCTGGCCGAGGCGGCGGGCGACGCCGTCGGCCCCGACGACGACTGGGCCGGCGTCGTCGACACCCTGCAGGGCAAGTTCGTCGAGCCGAAGCTGATTCAGCCGACCTACATCATCGACCTGCCGATCGACATCTGGCCGCTGGTCAAGGTGCACGAGGAGAGCCCGCGGATCTGCGAGGCCTTCGACGGCATCGTCGCCGGGATGGAGATCGTCGGCGGCGGCACCGACCTCAACGACCCGATCGAGCAGCGCGAGCGCTTCATCAAGCAGCGCGAACGGCAGGAGAAGGGGGCCGAGCCCGACCCGCACCCGCACGACGAAGAGTTCGTGCGCGCGCTCGAATACGGGATGCCGCCGGCGAGCGGCTGCGGCCTGGGGATCGACCGGCTGCTGATGATCATGACCGGGGCAAAAACCCTCAGAGACGTGATCATCTATCCGGCGATGCGTGAGCAGAAGGACTAGAGCCCCGCTTCTCGTTTTGCTGCTGTTCGTCTGCGTGCCTGCGGCTGCAGCGAAGCCGTGGCACCCCGACGTCTCCGCGGCGCGGCACTACGCGCAGGGGCGGGCGGGGGAGATCGGCTTCGCGGTGATCGACCAGCGCGGCCGCTTCCGCGGTTACCGGGTGCGGGAGACGGCGCCGATGGCGAGCACCTTCAAGGTGATGCTGCTGGTGGCGCTGCTGCGCAAGCGGAATCATCACCCGCTGCGCCGCCGCGACCGCCGGCTGCTGGCGCCGATGATCCGCCGCTCGGACAACTACGCGGCGACGACGGTGCGCTACATGGTCGGCGCCCGGCGGCTCCGCCGGCTGGCGCGGGCGGCGGGGATGCGGGACTTCAGCCTCAGCCCTATCTGGGGCCTCAGCCGCAGCAGCCCCCGCGACCAGGTCCGGTTCATGTACCACCTCTGGCGCTACGTCCCCGGCCGGCACCGCGCCTACGCGCGCTGGCTGCTCTCCCACGTCGTCCGCTCGCAGCGTTGGGGCGTCGGGCGCGTCGTCCCGCATCGCTGGAAGCTCTTCCTCAAGGGAGGCTGGGGAAGCGGCAGCGGCGCCGTCGACCACCAGGTGGCGCTGCTGAAGCGCCGCCATCGGCGCGTCGCCCTGGCGATCTTCACCGAGTCCAGCCCCAGCCACGGCTACGGCAAGCGGACCCTGCGCGGGGTGGCGCGGCGGCTGCTGCGCGGGTTAGGGTGAGCGCATGGCCGTGAAGCTCCACCGCTGCCCGATGATGTTCGTGAAGAACGAGGGGCACCCGTGCTGGCGGGTGCAGAAAGCGCTCGAGGACGAGGGGGTCGAGTACGAGGTCGTCAAGGGCCCGCTGCTCCCCTTCCGCCGCGGCGAGCTGAAGGAGCTCTCAGGGCAGGGCAAGTACCCGACGATCGAGTTCGAGGACGGCCGCATCTACCGCGACGAGTCGAAGGCGATGGCCGAGAAGATCCGCGCCGGCCAGCTGTTCTCCTAGACGGACCCGACCACCAGCGTCAGCTGCAGCCACTTGAAGTGGCAGTCGACCTCGGCGAAGCCGGCGGTGCGGGATCTCCCGCGAGAGGTACTCGGCGACGCGCTCGGGGTCCTTCCACCTCTTGCGGCTAGATCGAGCGCATGAGGCCGCCGTCGATCGGGATCACCGTGCCGGTGATGTAGGCGGCGCGCTCGGAGCAGAGGAAGGCGACGAGGTTGCCGTACTCCTCAATGGTGCCGAGCCGGCCGGCGGGCACTTCCTCCCGCGCGGCGGCTTCGACCTGCTCGATCGAGCCGCCGAGCTGCGCCATGCGGTCGGTGGCGAAGCGGCCGGTGGCGACGGTGTTGACGGTGATCCCGTCGCCGGCGACCTCGCGCGCGAGCGTCTTCAGGAAGCCGACGGTGGCGAGCCGGTGGGCGTTGGAGAGGCCGAGGGCGGGGTTGATCTCGATCGTCGTCGTCGAGCCGACGTTGACGATGCGGCCCCAGCCTTCGCCCTTCATCCCGGGGATGACGGCACCGGCGAGGACCCGCGGGGCGAGCACCAGGGAGCGATAGGCGTCCTCCCATTCCTCGAAGCCGTGGTCGAGGGCGCCGCCGGGGGGAGGGCCGCCGGTGTTGGTGACGAGGATGTCGACGCGCCCGAGCGCCTCGGCGATCTCCAGCGGCAGGCGGGCCAGGCGGTCGAGGTCGGCGGTGTCGGCGACAAACGCAGTGGCGCCCCCGATCTCCGCGGCGGCCTCCTCCAGCCGCTCCTGCGAGCGGCTGGAGATCGCGACCCGAGCCCCTTCTCGCGCCAGAGCAGCGGCAACGCCGCGGCCGATCCCCTTACTGGCGCCCATCACCAGCGCGACTTTCCCCTCGATCCCAAGCTCCATCTCCGCCACCCTAGCCTGACCGAGAATGCTCAAACCCCATTGCGCGGGTATCGTTCCAGAAGAGCGCCCGTAGCTCAGTGGTCAACGGGTCCTTTCGGGGGCCCAAAGAGCGTCGGTCTTTCAAGCCGAAGGTCGCGGGTTCGACTCCCGTCGGGCGCA
>Ga0070688_100000513_pt1 | contig 19557 bp, 11 predicted proteins | sample KBSS13HmetaG_FD_64679 | JGI IMG/M metagenome (GOLD analysis project Ga0070688, IMG submission 64679) | Switchgrass rhizosphere microbial communities from Kellogg Biological Station, Michigan, USA - KBS S1-3H metaG | ecosystem: Host-associated > Plants > Roots > Rhizosphere ...
GTGCCGCGGCGAGCACGTTGTTCCGCCAGAACGTCGAGCGGAGTGCCGCCACGGCGCTCTCCGGCAGCGATACGCCCGCGCGCGCGACATCGATGCCGCCGGTGGCGTCGGGCCGCCACGAGGCTCCCTCCGGGCGCATGACGAAGTTGGGCCCGGCGGCGCGCAGCGTGCGCGCGAGGTCGTCGCCGACCTGGAGCGCGAGCGTGCCGAGCGCGGTCGCGACCCCGGTGCCGAGCGTGACCGCGAGCAGCGCCAGCAGCACGCGCGAGCGTCGCGCGCGCAGCGACCGCCACAGGAGCCTCAGCTGCACGCTCAGTGCCCCTTCGCCAGCGGCGCCGCGGCGGCGAGGTCGGCGATGTCCACGATCACGCGCGCGCCCTCGACCCGCGAGCGCACGGGGATGGGATTACAGCCGCCGCGCCGCCCCAGCGACGAGAGCGCGATCGGCGAGGTGCAGTTGCGGCACACCGCAGCGCCGCCTTCCAGGAAGTAGCCGATCGGCCCGCAGATCTCGCACGCGTCCAGGTTCGTGCGCACGTCGCCGGCGACGCGGATGGCGAAGAAGCGCACGCTCCCCTGGCCGAGCGGGGTGTCGAAGAAGTGCATGCGGCCGTCCGCGAGGAGCCCGGCGTCGAACGACACCGCAGCGCCCTCGGGCGCGAGCGCGGTCGCCGGCTCCGCCGCCGGGATGCGCGCGCGCGACACGAACGACGCCGCGAGCAGCGCCACCACCACGAGCCCGAGCCCCCCGAGCCCGCGCCGCCAGGCGCGCTCGCGCGCGACGTGAGCGCGCGCGAGGCGCGACTGCGGTGAAGATCCGGGTTCCGGCGTCGCGGGCGCATTCACGCGCCCCGCGCCCATCAGCATCCAGCCCACCGCCAGCGCCAGCGTGAGCGTGAACAACAGCAGCTCGTTCTTGACGATGGGCCCCACCAGCGCCATCTCGGTGCGCGAGGCGGGCAGCACCCGGCCCTCGGACAGCTCGTGCAGCCCGCCGACCACGAGCTGGAACGCCACCAGCAGCAGCACGGCGGTGGTGAGGGAGAAGAAGGGTTTCAGCGAGATCTTGAGTGCGCCGCGCGCGAACGCGACCCCGAACGCGACCGCGAGCGCCAAGCCCACGAGCGCGCCGGCCCAGAGCGCGAGGCCGCTGGAGTTGAACTGCGCCGCGGCGAGGAACACCGCGGACTCGAAGCCCTCGCGCACCACCATCACGAACCCGAACGCGGCCACGCCCAGCGCGCCGCGCTCCGCGCCGCGCGCGAGCCCGGAGGAGATCTCCTCCTTCATCCGCGGCGCCGCGCGCCACATCCACACCGTGAGCGTGAGCACGAACACCGCGCCCACGAGCATGGCCACGCCCTCGACGATCTCCTCGTTGTAGGTGAGGCGGGTGGCGAGCACGGCGAGCACCACCGAGACGACGAGCGCCACGCCGGCGCCGGCGAGCAGCGCGCCCACCTGGTCACCGCGGCCCTGGCGGCGCAGCAGCCCGCTCGCGATCGCGAGCACCAGCGCCGCCTCCACACCCTCTCGGAGCGTGATGATCAACGCCTCGAACATGGGTCAGCGCTCCCCGGGGCGGACGAGCGGGCTCGCGGGGGCGGGAGACCCCAGGCCGAGCGCGCTCTTCCATGCCTGGCACACGCGGGGCGAGCAGAAGCCGAATGCCGCCTCGTTGAGCGTGTAGCGCTGGCTCTTGCCGTCGCGTCGCACGTGCACGATGTCCAGGTCGCGCAGGATGCGGAGCTGGTGCGAGGTCGCCGAGAGCGAGGCGCCGAGCGCCACCGCGAGATCGCTCACGCACAGCTCGCCGAGCGAGAGCGCGTACACCATCTTGCTGCGCGTCGGGTCGCCGAGCGCCCTGAACATGCGCGATAGCCGCTCGACGTGCGCCTGGTCCTCGAGCGCGCGCCGCACGCGCTCGGCGGCGGGAGCCACGGCCCGACGCGCGCCGGCCGGGCGGCGTGCGCGCGCGGACCGGCGGCGGTGGGTCGGGCGGGGGCTGGGCATGGGCGTTTCTCCAGAGACGGGAGCCGTGACGTGAACGGTTGAAGATATCTTCACGTATGAGCGCACTATCCCCGCCCCGCTCGCCGCCCGTCAAGTTCGCGCGCCGCAGCGACCTCGCCGGCGTTAAGCCATTGACCCATGCCCTGCGACCCCTCGATACTGCCCGTCGAGGATGCGCGCGCGATCCCTGCTGCTGGCGTTGATGCTGCTGGTCCCGGCCCCCGCGTGGGGGGCATCGACACGGCCGCCGTCCGCGCCTGCCTCGGAGCGCGAGGCCGACCGGCTGCTCGCCAACGCCGAGCAGCGGCTCACGCGGCACACGTTCGACTCGCGCCGCATCGCGATCCACGAGCTGGAGCAGGCGTGCGATCTCGTGCCCGAGCGCGCCGACCTCCAGTTGAGGCTCGCGCGCACCTACGCCGACGCCGGCTTCACCAAGCAATCGCGGCTGCGCTACGAGCGCGCACTGCTGATCGCCCCCGACAACGCCGATGCGCGCATGGGGCTCGGCCAGGCGTGGCGCCGCGACTGGCTCAAGTACCTCGAGCGCCGCTCGCTGGACCGCGCCATCGAGCACTTCTCCGCCTGCGCGCGGCTGGACCCGAAGCGCACCGACGCGTGGCTCATGCTCTCGGCACTGCTGGTGGAAAAGGGCGACCTCACCGCGGCCCGCAGCGCCGCCGACCACGCGCTCGAGTTCGACCGCTCGCGCGCCGACTGCCAGCTCGCCGGCGCGTCGCTGCGCTGGCGGCAGGGCGACGTCCAGGGCGCCGACAGCCTGTTCCGGCTGGCGTTCACCCGGCTCCGCCGCAGCGTGCGCGACCGCTTCGAGGACTTCGCGCCGCTCGTCACCGAGCAGGACACGATGGCGTTCGGCCGGCTGCCCGAGAGCCAGCGCGCCGAGTTCGTGCGCCGCTTCTGGAGCGAGAACGACCCGGACCTGGTGACGACCGAGAACGAGGCGCAGCTCGAATACTGGGCGCGCGTGGCGCAGGCCTACTTCCTGTTCTACGACCCCGCGCGGCGGGAGTGGGACGAGCGTGGCGACATCTACGTGCGCTACGGGCCGCCGCAGGCAGCGACGTACAACCCGGTGGGGGTTGGGCTCTATGGCCTGGCCGGCGGGCTCAACCAGGTCGCGTTCCCGGTGAACGTGCTGGTGTGGGCCTATCCCCAGCTCGGCATGGTCGCGGTGATGCAGGATCGCCAGCTGAACGAGCACTACGAGCTGCCGCCGTCGCGCGACTACGACACCGACCCGATCCCCGACCCGCAGGTGGTCGCGAACCTCGACGTGATCACGACCCCCGGCTTGAAGGGTGTGTTCCCGACGTTGCCGCCCGGCGCCCGGCCGCTGGACGTGTCGAGCGAGCTCGCGCGCTTCGAGGGCGAGCGCGGCGTGCCCACGCTGTTCGCCGGCGTCGCCGCACCCGCGGGTCCGGCGGACTCGTTGATGGCCGACCTGGTCGTCCTGGACAGCACGATGCACGAGGTGGCACGCGATCGCCGTCCGCTCTCGACCTCCGCTTGCGATGCCGGCGGGCAGCGCGTGGCGGGATTCCAGCTCGCGCTCGCGCCGGGCGACTACGTCGTGGGCACCAGCGTGCGTGGCGGCGGCCGGCGCGGCGCGCGGCGTGCGTTCGTGCACGTGCCCGCGATCGACTCCGTGTTGAGCGTGAGCGACCTGCTCGTCACCTGTGGCGTGCCGCCCGTGCTCGAGAACGCCGTGCAGCTGGACGCGAACCCCTCCGGCCGCGTCCGTCCCGGCCAGCCGCTGGTCGCCTACTTCGAGGTCTACCACCTCGCGCGCGATCCCGAGGGCCAGGGCCGGTTCGAGTACGAGACCACCGTGCACGCCGCCACGCCCGACAACCGCATCTGGATCCAGCGCTGGCTGTCGCCGCGCCACGACGGCGAAGGGCTCGGGGTGACGCGGCAGGACGTCGTGCTCGGCACGGTGCGGCGACAGTTCCTGAGCGTGCCGATCCACTCGCTGGCCCCCGGCCACTACCGGCTCGACCTGGTGGTGCGCGACGTGCTGACGGGGGAGGAGCAGAAGCGGTCGGCGTTCTTCACCCGCGACCCGGACGTGCGCTGAGCCCGCGGTGGCGCGGGCTTCCAGCGCGTGAGAGCGCACCCTCAACCCGCTGCGCCCACGTCCTCATGGCACCCGGCCGCACGGCCGATAACCCCGTGTGGCCGACACCACGACCCGCATCGAGGATCCCATGCCCGACAGCAAGCCGCGCATCCTCATCGTGGACGACGAACCCGATCTCCTCACCGTGCTGCGCTTCGGTCTCGAAGCCGCGGGGTTCGAGGTGCTGCAGGCGAGCGACGGCGAGCAGGGCCTGGCGCTCGCGCGCCAGGTCGTGCCCGACCTGATGATCCTCGACCTGATGCTGCCGCGCCTCGACGGCTACAAGGTCTGCCGCGCGCTCAAGTTCGACGAACGCTTCCGGCACATCCCCATCTTCATCCTCAGCGCCCGCTCCGGCGAGAGCGACCGCCGGCTGGCGATCGAGATGGGCGCCGACGAGGTGCACACCAAGCCTTACGACATGAAGGCGCTGATCGGGTGCGTGCGCGCGCGCCTCGAGCCACGCGACGAGCGCGCGGCGGCGTAGGCGGGCTCATTCCCAGGTGTCGTGGTTCTCGAGCGTGATCTTGTCGGAGCCGAGCCAGCGATTGCTGTCGACGTGCCGGCCCTTGAGCAGCATCTCGCGCCCCACGATCGCGGCCTGCAGACAGAACAGGCTCGTGAGCTCGTGATCGGCCGCGCGCGAGCGCGGCGCCGTCGCCTCCAGCCCGCGCTCGAAGCGCAGCACGTGGCCACGTGCCGGGACGTGGATGCCGTGGATGGTCCAGGGCTGGTCGCCGGCGGCGAACCACACCTCGCCGTGCCCGAACGAAGCCTGTCCACGACCCGCGTCGTCCAGCCTCACCGCGGTGCGGCCGTGCGCCTCGACCGCGCGGTCGCATTCGAGCCGCAGCGTGGCGCCGGCAGCGAGCCGCTCCACGACGAGCACGTCGCCCGAGACGGAGACACCCTCGGTCGCTCGCGCGGGACGCGCGCCGGTCTCGATCTGCAGGCGATCCACCGGCCGGTCGTTGGTGTTGACGAGCCACAGCGTGCGCCCGTGCGAGCCGAGGAACACGCCGTGAAGGAGCCGCAGGCGGTCGAGCAACGCGGTCGCGGTGTCGCACCAGATCGCCGGGTGCGCCGCGAGCCGTCGGGCACCCTCCACCAGCGCCGGACTCGCGGAGCCGGTGGCGGGATCGCCCCAGCGATGCATGTACTGGTAGAGGACGCACAGGCCCCAGTCGCGCTCGAGGCCCGCGAGGGCCTGTTCCTGGGTGACGGCGGCGAAGCTCCGCTTGCAGGCGCTGAACCAGCCGCGCACATAGGGCTTCTCGCGCTCGTAGTACGGCATCGACGGATTGTCCGCGAGCACGTTCACGTTGCGGGTGCGGAAGAGCCGGATGTAGCGGATGCGCTCGTGGCAGATGTCGCCCCAGAAGTACGGGCTCGTGGGGTCCTCGCCATAGCAGTGGTGACCCTTCGCGTAGCGCGCCAGCGCCCAGCGCAGCGGCCCGCTCGCCACCACCTTCTCCTGCCAGTAGGGATTGTCCGCGTTCTTCGCGTGGCAGATGTACGTCGCCGCGCGCGGGAAGCTCCGGTCCAGTTCCGCGAACGCGCGCTCGATCGTCTCCCGGCGGTTGTTCCCGGCCGTGGCGCCGTGGAGCGTGATCTCGAACCCGTGCGCGGCGAGCCGTTCGCAGTAGGCCCGGTAGTCGCGGTCGGCGAGCGTGACGCCGCGCAGGATCGAGGGCGGCAGCGCGGGGATGCCGCACGGCTCCACGGGCGGGAACGCCCACACCGTCTTGGTGACACGCACGCCGTGCTCGTCGAGCACGTCGTACACCGCGCGCACGGCCTCGAACGTCGCCGCGTCGGTGTCGTCGGTGATCGTGAACCCGGCGCGGTGGGGGGCCGGGGGCCAGCGCAGCTCAGCGGTGGCCATGCTCGGGCACGCGCGCGCTCACGCCGGCGTCGAGCCGCGGCGCGGCCGCGACAGCGACGGACGCGCGGAGCTCTCGCAGCGCGACCTTCTGCGGGAACATCTCGATGGGGGGTACCTGTTCGGTTCGAGGGGGGATACGAGTCCAAGCATGCCAGCGAACGCCCCGCAGATGCGAGCCAGAATCGTACATCGGGCGGTCAGGATGGCGTTCGCGCACCCGCTTCCGGGTGGAGCGCGACCACGGTCAGGAGTTTTGCATGCAGCGTCGGGTTCGCGGTGACGATGCGCCGGCCGTCGAGACGGAACGACTCGCCCCGGTAGCCGGTCACGACGCCGCCCGCCTCGCGCACGATCAGGGAGCCCGCGGCGACGTCCCATGGGCTGAGATCGCCTTCCCACATTCCATCGAACCGGCCCATCGCCACGTAGCAGAGGTTCAGCGCCGCCGAGCCGTCCCGGCGCACGCCCTGCGCGCGCAGCAGGAACTCCTGGAACAGCGGCACGTGGCGCCCGGGGTGCTCGCGCACATCGTAGGGGAACCCGGTCACGAGCAGCGCCGCGTCGAGGTCGGCGATGGCCGAGACCCGGATGGGCGCGCCGTTCAGTGTCGCCCCGCGACCGGCGGCGGCGGCGAACATCTCGTCGCGGACCGGGTCGTAGACCGCGGCGGCGGCCATGGCGCCGTCCACCTCGACGCCCACCGAGACGCCGAAGAACGGGTAGTTGTGCGCGAAGTTCGTGGTGCCATCGAGCGGGTCGCAGACCCAGCGCACGCGCGCGTGGCTGGCGCCGCCCGCGCCCGACTCCTCGGCGAGGATGGCGTGGTCCGGGAAGCGCGCGCGGATGCGGGCGAGGAGCAGCGCCTCGGAGCGCCGGTCGAACTCGGTGACCAGGTCGATGCGACCCTTCTTCTCCGGCGCGTGCACGCGGCCGTACCCCTGGAGAAGGATCGCGCCCGCCTCGCGCGCGAACGCGCCCGCGGCCTCGCCGAGCTCGCGCGCCTCCGTCGCGCTCACAGGCGCCTCGCGGCGCTGTGCTGGCAGAACAGGCGATAGGGGCAGTAGCCGCAGTTGCGCTGGTCGGGCCGCGCCGGGAAGCGGCCGGCGCGGATGCCCGCGGCCGCCTCGACGACACGCTCGCGGGCACGCTCCAGGTGCTCGGGCTCGACCACGGCCGCGCCGGTGATGCCGGTGTCCACGAACTGCAGCTCGACGCGCGCGGGCATCACCTGCCGCGACTCCACGTAGGCGAGGGCGTAGAGGCCGAGCTGGCCTTCGCGCAGCGACTTCTTCGCGCGCTCGTCCGCCTTCTCCGTCTCCTCGATGTCGGAGGTCTTGTAGTCGACGAGGACGATGCCCTCGGGACGCTCGTCGATCCGGTCCCAGCGACCCTGGACCACGTCGCCGTCGACCTTGAACTTGAACTCGGTCTCCACCGCGAGCGGGCGCACGCGCGCCGCGGCTTCGCGATCCACGAACCGGCGCAGTGCGGCGCGGCCCTGCTCCAGCATGCGCTCCTCGTGCTCGCGGGTGAGGAAGCCCTCGCTCGACCACGCCGACTCGAACGCCGCCACCACGTCGTCGACGTGGATCGGCAGCCCCTTGATCTGGTGCTGGTGCCAGATCTTGATGGCGTGGTGGATCGCGGTGCCGTAGGTGAACACCGGGTCGCCGGCGAGCGGCACGTGCGCGATGTGCGCGAACAGGTACTTGAGCGGGCAGGTGATCCAGTCGTCGATCTGTGAGTGCGAGAGCGTGAGCGGGCCCTCGGGCACCGCCGCGACGGCAGCGGGCTCGGGCTCCGCCACCGGCGCGTGGCGGCGGATCGACTCCAGCGCCGAGGCAGCCTGCGCGCCCTTGGGCGGCGCCGGCAGGTCCAGCGCCTCGCGCACGAAGCGCGAGAGCTTGGTGGCGCGCTGGCCGCCGTAGTCCTCGGCATGCGTGAGCACCAGCCGGTCCATGGCGCGCGTCATCCCCACGTAGAAGAGCCGGCGCTCCTCGCGGTCGTGCGCTTCCGCGGCGTCCTCGATCGCGCCCGCGAACACCGCGGGCTTCAACTCCGGCGGGAACTCCAGGCCTTCGCCACGCCGGTACTGCGGGAAGCGCTGCTCGACCAGGTTCACCATGAACACGGTCGGGAACTCGAGCCCCTTGGCGCCGTGCGCCGTGAGCAGGCTCACCGCGTCCTCGTCGGACTCGATCTCGGCGGCCACGGGGTCGTCGCCCATCTCGATCAGCAGGTCCAGGTGCGCGATGAACGCCGGCACGCGGTCCTCCTTCAGGAGAGGACCGACACGCGTGGTGATGCCGAAGAGCTTGTTCAGGTTCTGCACGCGCTCGAGCGACGAGGCACTGCCCTCGTCGGCGGTGAGCGAGGCGAGGAGCCCGCTCTCGGTGACGAACTGGTAGAGGACTTCCGACGTCGGCCGGCGGACCGCGTTGTCGCAGAGCCCGGCGTGGAGCGCGGACCACCGGCGCACGGCGTCCGCCGTGGCGGCGCTCACCGACTCGATCGCGGGCTCGCGGCCCTCGGCGCTCGCGCGCGCGATGCGCAGGAAGCCGCGGTTCGTGCGCTTGGCGCGCGAGCCGATGCGCGCCAGGTCCACCGGATCGGCGCCGAACAGCGGATCGCCCAGCACCGGGTGCGAGGCGCCGCCGTCGGGATCGGCCACGGCGCGCAGCGCGTTGAGGCAGAGCAGCACCTCGGGGCGTGAATAGAGGCCGCGCATCCCGACGCGCCGGAAGCGCACGCCGCGCGCCTGGAGCGCCAGCGCGAAGGGGTCGAGGTGGATGTGCGCCCGCGCCAGCACGGCGAAATCCCCGGCACGCGCAGCCCCACGCTCCAGCGCGGTGGCGATCGCGTCGGCGACCCACTCGCACTCGTCGCGGCCGCTGGCGAACGCGCGGTGCTCGACCACACCCGTGAGCGGCTGCCCCGTCGCGCGATCCACGCGCTGCGCCACGAGGCGCTTGTCCCAGCCGCGCTGCGCCTCCATCCGTGCCGGATCGTTGAACACGATGAGGCGATGCGCATCATCGAGGATGCGCTGGCCCGAGCGGTGGTTGCGCTTGAGCAGCACCTGCTTCGCGTCCGCGTAGACGTCCAGGAACTGGAGGATGTTCTCGATCTTGGCGCCTCGGAATCGATAGATGCTCTGGTCGTCATCGCCGACCACGGTGAGGTTGCGCCGTTCGCCGGCCAGGAGCCGGACCAGCTCGAACTGCACGTGGTTCGTGTCCTGGAACTCGTCGACCAGGATCCAGCGCCAGCGGTCCTGCACCTCGCGGCGCACGTGCGCGCGCTCGCGCAGCAGCCGGAGCGCGAGCCGGATCTGCGAGCCGAAGTCGACGCGGCCGGAGCGGAAGAGCAGCGACTCGTAGCGCGCGTACGCTCGCGCCTTTTCCACCTCGGCCTCGGCGCGGTCGCGCTTCTCGGGATCGTCGCCCGCCTCCGCCTGGAGCTTCGCCGCGAACGCCGCGTACTGCTCCGGGGAGACGTCCTCGTTGCGGGCGCGGTCGAACAGCGCCGTGAGCGACTCGAGGTGGGTGTCGGGCCGTCCGAGCGGCAGGTAGCGCTCGAGGCCCAGCTCGAACAGCCGCTCGCGCAGGAACACGAGGATCTCCGCCTGCGACTCGACGCGCAGGCGCGAGGTCAGCCCCAGCTCCACGGCGTGTTCGCGGATGAGGCGGTCGCAGAACGCGTTGAACGTGGCGATCGTGGCGCCCACGAGGCCGTAGGGCACGAGCTGGTCGACCCGCGATTCCATCTCCGCCGCGGCCTTCTCCGTGAACGTCAGCGCCACGATCTGCTCGGGCCGCGCCAGCTTGCGGGAGATGAGCCAGGCGATGCGATGCGTCACCACCTGCGTCTTGCCCGTGCCCGCGCCGGCGACGATGAGCAGCGGGCCGGTGCCGTGCGAGACCGCGTCGCGTTGCTCCGGGTGGAGTCGCTCGAGTCCCAGCACCTCGGAGGGCGCAGAATCGATCGGGGTGACCATGTCCTCGCAAGCTAGCACGCGCGCGCGCGACTCGTCGGGCGCGCCGGAGACCTCTAATATGTGCGGCCATGTCCCGGTCGGCGCGGCGTCGCGTTCTTGCCCTGCTCGCGATCGTCTCGGCGCTGCTGCCCGCGGGATGCTCCGCGCCGCGCGCGCCCGCGCGCGTGACCACGGTGTGGCTCGCGGGACATCCGCTGCCGGCGTTCGATCCGGATGGGCCGCCGGACGCGCTCCGGCAGGCGCTGGAGCGGCAGCTCTCGCGCGGACTGGTCGAGGCGGACAGCACCGGCCGCGTCGGACCCGCGCTCGCGGACTCGCTCGGTTGCTCGCGCGACAGCCTGACGTGGACGTTCCGCCTGCGCGGCGACGCCCGCTTCACCGACGGCTCGCCCGTCACCAGCGCCGACATTCGAGACGCGCTGATGGGCGGCCTGGGTCGCGACGATCACGCCACGCGCGAGTGGCTGCTCGCCGCGGTGCGGGGTGTCGCGAGCGCACGGAGCAGCCGGCGGGCGCCAGCCATTGGCATCGAGACGGCGGGTCCGTCTCGGCTCGTGATCCGGCTCGCCGCCCGCGAGCCGCGGCTGCTGGAGAAACTCGCCGTGCCCGGCGTGAGCACACCGTGGAAGCGGCGGAAAGGGTCGTGGCGTGATGCGGTGGGGGTGGGTCCCTACCGCGTCGCCGCTGCCGACGGCGATCGCATGCTGACGCTGGCCGCGGCCGCGACACCCGCCGGGGTGCGCGCCGCAGCCGACACGCTGCACGTGCGCTTCCTCTCCGGCGCGATCCGCGTGCGCAACATCCTGAGGCGAAGCGGCGCCGACGTGGTGTGGCCTTTGCCCCCCGGGTTCCTCGACACACCGCTTGCGGAGGGGTGGGAGGTGGTGGGCCGCACCGCCGTTCCTGCGCGCCGGCTGCTGCTGGTCCTGAGGCCGGACGTGCCCCCGCTCGGGCAGCTCGACGTGCGCGAAGCGCTCGCGCGCGCGATCCGTCCGGGGGAGCTGGCGCTGCGCAGCGGCGGTGAGCCGCTCGAGCGCTGGCTTCCGGGCGCGGCCGCACGCTTCGCCTGGCCGGCTCCCCAGTCCGTGGCCGAGCGCACTGCGCGCGAGGAGGCGGAGCGGGCGCGCCAGGAGGTGGCGCGGCGCGAGCTGGCGCGACGCTCGTCCAACCGCCGCGTGCCCGTGGGCACGCGACCGGAGTCCTATCACGTCGTGCTCGCGTTCGACGCCGACGGGCCCGGAGCGGACGTCGCTCCCGCGCTCCAGGGTCAATGGGCGGCCGCGGGAGACTACGCAGAATTACGTGGGCTCCACGGCGACGCCGCGCGCTCCCAGCCGCTGCGCGCCGCCGGCGCGCAGGCCACGCTCGTCGTCTCCCAGGCGCCGCTCCCGGGGCTCGTTCCCGAGCTGGCGTTGCTGGTCCAGCCGCTCCGGGGCCCGGTGCGCGGCGCCTACCGCACGGGATGGCGCACGCGCGAGTTCGATCGCTGGCTGCTGCCGCCCGGGGTGCCGGCGTCGCTGGATCCCGACACCGTTCAGGAGCGCCTCGCGGCGACGCGGATCGTGTTCCCGATCGCCTCGCTCCCGTGGCGCATGGCATTCCGCACCGGGGCGTTCCGGCCTCATGTCGATCCGCGCCACGGACCTGACTGGACACTCTCGTCAAACACCGTCTCGGGCGCGAGAACTCGTTGACCCACAGCACCCTGCCAAACTATCGTTAGTGTCGCAGTCTGGGAGACTCCACATCCTCAGATCCTTCTTCATACCCGACGCGCCCGCCTGGCGTACCTGATTGAAAGCGAGTCCGGGACCAACGCTCGAAATTCCCGGCGCGCTCGCTCCCTTGCCCACACCCCTCTCATTGCCCTTGCTGCCCGCTCGATCCCCGGAGAGCTTCCACATGCGTGCTCGCCTCGTCGTCCCCCTCGTGGCGTTGTTGGTCGCGGCGGCGGTTCAGAATGCGTTCGCACTCACGCTCGAGCGCCAGGTGCGCATCGACCCCGCGCGCGTGAGCGTGTCGATCACGAACGGCGTCGCCTCGGTCGAGGCCCGCGGCGGCACGCGGGAGTACACGCCCGGCCGTCCCGACCTGCCGTGGATCTCCGAGCGCGTGGACCTGCCCGCAGGCATGAAGCTGACGCGGGTCGAGGTGCTCGGCGCCGACACGCAGCCCATGGCGGACGGCGTGCGCGTGCTGCCGGCGTTCTCGTCCAGGACCGGCGCGGTACCGGGTGAGCGTTCGCTCGCCGACCAGGCCGTGTTTGCGAGCCCCTCGTTCCAGCCCGAAGTGCTGGCGCTTCCCGGGATCCAGGGCAGCCTCCGCGGACGCAACGTCGCCTACCTGCGCATCGCGACGTCGCGGTGGAATCCTCAAACGGGCGCGCTCGAGCGGGTCACCGGCCTTAAGCTCCGCCTCACGGTGGAGGACGGCGCCGAGCCCGCGGTGAAGCGCGAGCGCATCGTGCGCGAGTGGGAGGACGAGCTGCCGAGCGGCGTGCCGTCGCGCGCGCTGGTGTCGCTCTCCAGCTCGAGCACCGCCGGCAAGCCCAAGGCGGAACCGTTCAAGCCGCAGCAGATCCCGAGCGTGCTCGGGAGCCCGGTCGAGTACCTGATCATCACCAGCGACGCGCTCGCGCCCACGTTCCAGCAGCTCGCGGACTGGAAGACGCAGAGCGGTGTGCCGGCGGTGGTGCGCACGACGTCGTTCATCCACCAGCAGTATCCCCTGGGCGCCGACGATGCCGAGCGCATCCGGCTCTTCATCCGCGATGCGTACGCGCGCTGGGGCACGAAGTGGGTGCTGCTCGGCGGCGACACCGAGATCATCCCCGAGCGGCTCGGGTTCAACACCTCCTTCTACCAGGTCGAGCACATCGCCGCCGACATCTACTACTCGTGCCTCGACGGCAACTGGGATGCGGACGGCAACTCCGAGTACGGCGAGGGGTTCCAGGACGAGTTCACGCCCGGCGACAACGCCGATCTGATGCCCGAGGTGTACGTGGGCCGTTCGCCGGTGTCGACGGTCGGCGAGGCGCAGACGTTCGTGAACAAGACGCTCGCCTACGAGAAGACGCCGACCTCCGGCTACACGGCGAACTGGCTGTTCTTCGCCGAGGTGCTGTTCCCTCAGCCCTACAACGGCACCGGCCCCATCGACCTGGACGGCGCGCAGCTCGCCGAGGACCTCCTGCATTTCACCGACCTGAACCCGACCCTGAACGTCACCCGCCTGTACGAGAACTACACCAGCGCCATCTACCGGCCGGGAGCGCTGCCCGAGACCAAGGCGGCGGTGATTCCCCAGTTGAGCGCCGGTCCCGGGCTGGCGCTGCACGTGGGGCACGGCTACCGCAACTCGATGTCGTGCGGCGACGAGACGATGGTCAACAACGACGCCTCCGCGCTCACGAACGGCAGCAAAGTGTTCAACCTCTACGCCATCGACTGCACCTCGAGCGCCATCGACTTCCCGTGCATCGGCGAGGCCTTCCTCAAGAACCCGAACGGCGGCTCGGTGACGGTGATCGGCTCGACGCGGTTCGACTTCCCGACCGCCGGCAGGGCCTACCAGCAGGAGTACTTCCGCCTGTTCTTCGAGGACAGCGTCTCCGCGGTCGGCGAGCTGCAGGCGCGCCAGAAGCTGCCGTTCGTCGCGTTCTCGTACTACGACGGCGTCAACCGCTGGACGCAGATGACGCTGCTCGAGCTGGGCGATCCCGAGCTGCGCATGTACAACGGCAACTGGCGCACGATCGCGGCGTCGTCGTCCTCGACGTTCCCGCTCGGCGACTCGACGTTCTCGGTGAACGTCACGAGCGGCGGCAACCCGGTCGCGAACGCGCGCGTGACCGCTTACAAGGCGGGCGACGACATGGGCACCGCGCTCACGAACGGCAGCGGCGTGGCGGCGGTGCCGTTCCGGCCCGATTCCACCGGCCCGTTCCTGCTCACCGTGACCGCTTACAACGCCAAGCCGTTCCAGATCACGCTCAACGTCACCGCGTCCGGCGCCGCCCAGGTGTCGGATGCCGCCGTGACCGTGGACGACGACAATGCCGGCGGTACGACCGGCAACGGTGACGGCTTTGCCGACGCCGGCGAAACCGTGGACCTGCGCGTGGCGCTGCGGAACCGTGGTGGCGCGGGCACGAACGGCGCCGTGTCGGCGACGCTCGCCACGACCGATCCGTTCGTGACGCTGCTGAACGACAACGGCACCTACGGCGCGATCGCCGCCGGCGCGACCGGGAATCCGGTGACGCCGTTCCGGATCTCGCTGCCGGCGAACATGCCCGACCAGCGCGAAGTGCCGTTCTCGCTCACGATCTGGGATGGCACCCGGAGCTGGAAGGAGGCGTTCCAGATCACGGCGCGCTCGCCCGAGCTCTATCACTACGAGCAGACCATCACCGAGTCGCCGGGCAACAACGACGGCCGCCCGACCACGGGCGAGACGGCGACCTACACGCTCAAGGTGCGCAACAACGGTAGTGGCGTGGCGCGCGGCGTGACCGCGAAGCTGCGCGCGTTGAACGGCTCGGCCACGGTGACGGACAGCGTGGTCACGATCGGCGACATCGCGCCCTACACCACCGGGCAGGGCGATGCGTTCGTGTTCAGCGTCACCGGCACGGGTGCGCTGTTCCAGCTCGAGATCAGCGACGCGCTCCAGGTGCGGCAGGTGCAGACGCTCGACCTCACGTTCCCCATCTTTCCGTTCAGCCTGGCGGCCGTCGGCGAGGCTGACGCGGTGAAGCTCACCTGGGACCCGAACTCCGAGACCGACCTCTTCGGCTACAACATCTACCGGAGCACGAGCCAGGCGGGGCCGTTCACCAAGGTGAACATCGTGCCCACCGACCGGATCTCGTACTTCCACGACGAGTCGCTGCCGCCGCTGACGAAGTTCTACTACCGCGTCACCGCGGTGGATTCCTCGGGCAACGTGTCCGCGTTCTTAAACACCATCAGCGTGAGCACGAACCCGCCGCACCACGCGATCTTCCCGGTGCCGACGAACGGCACCACGCCGTCGTCGGTGGCGGTGGAGTTCGCCTACTCGACGAACATGGCCACGATCGCCGCGGGCTCCGACCTGCTCTACGTCCTGAACGCCGATGGCTCGGCGCCCGTGGACGCGGACGGCCAGGGTGCGACGCTCGGGGACTTCTCCACGCGCGGCGCCTACTTCGCCGCCGGCCCGTCGATGAGCGTGCTCGCGCCGGGCGAGGGCATGTCGTTCATTGCGCCGTCGTGGGATTCCACCGGCCTCTACGTGTTCGACAAGAGCGGCCAGCTGCGTCCCGGGTTCCCGCTCAAGATCGCCGACGGGATCTGGTCGAGCGCGGCGATCGGCGACCTGAACGGCGACGGCCAGATGGAGATGGCGTTCGGTTCGAACGGCAACAACTTCTACATCATGCGCGCGAACGGTCAGGAGTGGATGGACGGCGACGCGAACCCGTCGACGAAGGGCGTGTTCAAGGTGCTGGGCCAGCCCATCAACTTCGGCACGCCGGCGCTGGCGGACCTCGACGGCGACGGGCTGCCCGAGATCATCTACGGCAGCTTCGACGGCAAGCTCTACGCGTGGAAGTCGAATGGCACGAACGTCCCCGGCTTCCCGTTCACGACGAACGGCAGCATCACCTCCTCGGCCGCGGTCGGCTACCTCGACGGGCCGGGCGACACCTCGCCGGAGATCGTGTTCTCGACCACAGCCGACTCGCTGTACGTCTTGAACGCCAACGGCCAGCGCCGCACCGGCTGGCCGGTGCGCGCGAGGGCCGGTGGCACCAGCCGCTCGCCGTCGCCGGCGCTCGCGGACATGAACAACGACGGCTTCCTCGACATCGTGCACCTCGGCACCGAGGGCCTCGTGTGGGCCTACAACCGCAACGGCACGGTGCTCGCGCCGTGGAACGGCGTCCGCTACACGACGTTGACCTCGGGCGCCTCGGAGTCGAGCCCGGTGGTGGCGGACATCAACGGCGACGGCTTCAACGACATCGTCTGCGGCGGCGAGGACAGCCAGCTCACCGCGCTCTCTGGCGCCGACGGCAGCGTGCTGCCGGGCTTCCCGATCCAGCTCGGCGGCGAGGTGCGCGGCACGCCGGCGCTGGCCGACGTCGACAAGGACGGCAAGACCGAGATCGTGCTCGCCGGCTGGGACAAGAACATCTACGTCTGGGACTACGACTTCCCGTTCTCGCCCGGCAAGACGCCGCCGTGGCCGCAGTTCCACCACGATGCCCGCCGCACCGGCTTCGCCAGCGCGCCGCTGTTCGTGGGCGTGGACGGTGGCCCGGCCACCGGCCCGGGCGCGGTGCGCACGCTCGAGTTCGCGCCGCCGTCGCCGAACCCGATGCGCACGGGCTCCAGCGCGGCGACGCTGGACCTCGCGGTGCCGAGCGCGATGGCGGGCGGCCAGTACGACCTGTCGATCTTCGATCTCTCGGGCCGCCGCGTGAAGCGCGTGGACAGTGGTCTCGCTCCCGTGGGCCGCTTCAGCCTCAAGTGGGACCTGCGCGACGAGAAGGGCCGCCCGGTGGATGGCGGCGTCTACTTCGTCCGCTTCACGCTCGGCGGCAAGAGCGTCTCGCACAAGCTCGTCGTACTCCAGTAGTCACGGCACCGGCAGTTCGCGGGCGGGCTCCGATGGGAGCCCGCCCGCCGTGTTTCACGGCAGGCTAGGGTCTCCACCGCTTGACCCCTCCGGCGCGCGGCGTGTATGGCTCGGGTTTCGCAGCGCCCCGAACGCAGGAGAACCCCGCATGTCCGTCCGCGTGCGCTTCGCGCCCAGTCCCACCGGCTTCCTGCACGTGGGCGGAGCGCGCACCGCGCTCTACAACTATCTGCACGCCCGGGTCACCCAGGGCGTGTTCGTGCTGCGGATCGAGGACACCGATACCGAGCGCTCGACCGACGAGTCCACGCGCGCGATCCTCGACGGGCTTCGCTGGCTGGGGCTCGAGTGGGACGAAGGGCCGGGCGTGGGCGGCGCGTACGGGCCCTACGTGCAGACCGAGCGCCGCGCGCTCTACGCGGACGCCGCGCGCCGGCTCGAGGATTCCGGGCACGCCTACCCGTGCTTCTGCACGCCGGCCGAGCTCGAGGCGCGGCGCGAGCAGCAGCTCGCGCGCGGCGAGGACCCGCGCTACGACGGCCGCTGCCGCGACCTGCCGCCCGCCGAGCGCGCGCGCCGGAGGGCCTCAGGGGAGCCCGCGGCGCTGCGCTTCCGGCGGCCGGCGCCCGAGGAAGTGGCGTGGGACGACGTGGTGCGCGGGCGGATCGCGTTCCAGAGCGAGGTGCTCGACGACTTCGTGCTCGTGCGCTCCGACGGCTGGCCGACGTACAACTTCGCCTGCGTCGTGGACGACATTCACATGCGCATCACCCACGTCGTTCGGGGGGACGACCACATCTCCAACACGCCGCGCCAGATCCTGCTCTACCGCGCCTTCGCTGCCGAGCCGCCGGTGTTCGCGCACGCGAGCATGATCCTCGGGCCCGACGGCAAGCGGCTCTCCAAGCGCCACGGCGCCACCAGCGTGGAGGCGTTCGGCGACCTGGGGATCGTGCCCGAGGGCATGGTCAACTTCCTCGCCCTGCTGGGCTGGGCGCTGGACGGGAAGACCGAGATCTTCTCGCTCGCCGAGCTCGAGCGCGTGTTCCGCCTCGAGCGCGTGGGCCCGAACCCGGCCGTATTCGACACGCAGAAGCTGGAATGGGTCAACGCCCAGCACCTGAAGCAGCTGGACGAGGCCGAGCGCACGCGCCGCGTGTGCGACTTCCTCGCGCGCCAGGGCCACGATCTTTCGCACCGCAGCGAGGAATGGCGGCGCGCGTTCGTGCGCGCGATGGGCGACCGGTTGAAGACGCTCGCCGACGCCGCCGACGTGGGCGCGTTCGCGCTCCAGGACCCACCGGCGATGGAGCCCGAGGCGTGGACGGAGCTGCTCTCCCGGCCCGGCTCGGACGCGCGGCTCGCGGCGCTGGCGGCGCGGATCGACGCTATCCCCGAGTGGACGCTGCCATCGCTCGAGTCCGCGACGCGCGCGCTCGCGAGCGAGAGCGGGGTCAAGGCGGGGGAGGTGATCACGCCGGCGCGCGTGGCGCTCACCGGGCGGAAGGCGGCGCCGGGGATCTTCGAGGTGATGTGGCTCCTCGGGCGCGAGCGCGTGGGCTCGAGGCTCCGGGCGGCGGCCGAGCGCTGGCGGGCGGAGTCGCCGCTCGCGGCGCACCACTGAACCGCGTTTCGAGACGGGCGGGTGCGGGGCGCAAGGCCCTTCGACGGGTCCGCGCCACACTTGCGGAGGCCATGGGCAGCGGCTAGATTGCGCGGCCTCGACTGCCCGGTAGTGTAACGGTAGCACGACAGGTTCTGGCCCTGTTAGTCGAGGTTCGAATCCTTGCCGGGCAGCCAGATCTTCCCTTGTGGCGCTATCGTCTAGGGGTCCAGGACGGGTGGTTCTCAGCCATCAAACCGGGGTTCGAATCCCCGTAGCGCTACCATCGTCGACTCCAACTCGGGTGGAGTCGCGATCCCGTTGAAGGCGAGGCAGGTCACGGCGGTTCCTGGCCTGCCTCCGCCTCCGGACGCCCGTGCAGGCCTCCGCGACGCACGCGCCGTCTTCCGAATCCGTCGGCCGTTCCATGTGTTGAGACGCCGGGGCCGCTGCGCTAACGTTGCTGCGCGATCGGGGGAATGGAGTAGCGACATGTGGTTCCTTCGAATGCGCATTCGCGCCGCGTTCGCCGTGGCGCTCCTCACGACGACTCAGCTGTCCTGCAGCGAGAAAGTCGTGGCGCCGAGCCAACCACCGACCGACCAGCTGCCCTTCGAGTGGAGCTTCGAGCAAGACGGCCAGCCGACACTCGAGGGCTGGAGGATCGGAAACCCTTCACTCACGACATTGGTTCGCGAGCCCGCCCCCGGCGGCGGGGAGTGGAGCCTCGGGCTCGCGGCCGACTGGGCTCCGACCACCGGCTTCATCTTCAGGCCGATGTTGGGTGTCCGGAATGGCGACATCCTGCAGCTCTCCGCGTTCGTGCGGGCCTTCGGCCAGTCTGGCGGTGGATTCATCGTGTTGTCGGTGGGGCCCGACTCACGGCAGGGCCGGGGCAAGTGGGCGGGCTCGGCGAGCACCTCATGGACCCAGCTCAGCGTTCAGGACACCGTCTCGCTCGCCCCGGGAGACACGGTGTGGGTGACGCTGTCGTCGCCCAATACCGAGGTCGCTGCGCGCCAGGGGCGCTTCGACCTCGTGGAGCTGAGACGGATCGGAAGCGTCACGCCCACGCAGCGCCAGCACCGGGTTCGTGTGGCCTTCCCGTAGCGCTACCAGTCTTTCTCGCGGCTCCCGCGCCACGCGCCGGGGCCGTCGCGATTCGCACCCTTGCCGCGCGCGAGTCCTAGACAGTATGGAGCGACCGGCCTGCGGTCGTAGGTTCGTGCTCTCGCGAACGAGAGGCACGACGGTGGCGGGAGTGCCGCCACGCTCGATCGCGGGTTAGC
>Ga0070688_100000514_pt1 | contig 19551 bp, 30 predicted proteins | sample KBSS13HmetaG_FD_64679 | JGI IMG/M metagenome (GOLD analysis project Ga0070688, IMG submission 64679) | Switchgrass rhizosphere microbial communities from Kellogg Biological Station, Michigan, USA - KBS S1-3H metaG | ecosystem: Host-associated > Plants > Roots > Rhizosphere ...
CATCCACGGGTACGTCGTCGAGGTGGGGGAGCCGCCGACGGACGTCTCCACCTTCCTCAGCCCGAGCGGCGCCTGGGCCTCCGGAGCGATCGTCTCGACGCCGCGGGACCTCAACGCCTTCATCCGCGCCGATCTCGGCCTCGGGTTCTTCTCCCGCGCCGAGCAGGAAGAGCAGATGCGCTTCGTCCCCGGCGGCAAATCGAGCCCGCCCGGACCCGGTCAGAACGCCGCCGGCCTGGCCCTCTTCCGCTACACGACCAAGTGCGGCACGGTCTACGGCCACACCGGCAACTTCCCCGGCTATGTCCAGTTCGCGGCCGCCACCGCCGACGGCACCCGTGCCGTCACCACCTCCCTCAACATTCCCGCCCGGACCGGCAGGCTCCTGGCCCAGCTGCGCCAGGTGCAGGAAACCGCCGTCTGCGCGCTACTCGCCGGCTGACCAGCGCCGCGCTACCCTCGGAAGGGCACCACCGTCCGTCGGGTTCTCATCCTCCTCATCCTTGCGCTCGGACATTCCCAGAGGAGGGGTTAGAGAACTGCCAGATGGATACGCAGGACACGCCTCTCGAGGCGGATGGGGCTTCGGCCGCCCATTCGATGCGGGCCGAGCTCTCCCGCGAGATGGTCCGCCTCTACAAGGACCTCTTCGGCCGCGGACCGACCAAGGCCAGGACCGACTTCGCCACCCCCGACATCATCCTCTGCACCCTCGAGCACAGCCTCACCCCCGCCGAGCAGGCCCTGGTCCAGATGGGCGAGCACCAGCGCCTCCGCGACACCCGCATGTACTTCCAACACGCCACCGAGGAGCGCTTCCGCGAGGTCGTAGAACGCGTGACCGGCCGAGAGGTCCGAGCCTTCATCAGCGGCGTCGACACCATCCAAGACGTTGCGGTAGAGGTTTTCTACCTGGAGCCTTAGAAGTCCGTACTGCCCTAACTGCCCTTTCTCTCAGATGCGAAGAAGCTCTTTGAGCTGAACGGTCTTTGCTTTGAAGTAGCTGGAATGCGTTTGTTCGATGGTTTCGAGCGAAGGGGCGCTGAGGAGAACGATGTCCAACCGCGATTCTGCTCCGTTTCCGCGCTCCGCCTCGGCATAGGCAAGCTGGGCAGTCTCATAGTCCGTGCCGAATGAGCGAACGTCGGTATGCCCGGCGGTCGGGTCATAGGTGATCAGGAAATGCTTGATCTCATCCGGGCTCATGCTTCATCGACAAAGGTATCGGCTTGTTTCGCCAACGCCAAGTAGCGGTCTTGCAGGGAGGAGCTGATTGGCAGGCCTCGTTCTCGTAAAGCGATCCGCTCGCTCATCACAGATAGGAACTCTCTCAAGTGGTTCGGCCCGCCGCCGTATTTGAGCTCTGGGGCTCCAGGTCGAGAGAGGACCTCAACCATGTTCGCCCAGTTGTCCTGAAGCGGGGTTCGCAGCTGGATCTCGGTCAGCATCCCGCGATGGCGGCTGATGAGCATCCCGGACTCCCTTGCGCAACGTCTGTTTCGGGTCAGCAGGCACCTTGGCAGCCTAGTCAGGGCTGCCTGAACCGCGCCGCTCTGGGGTCCGTCCCTCCGTTGACCGCCAAGCAACCTCCTTCACGATCTCGCCATCCGGTCCATAGATGACGCCTTTCACATGCTCCCCCTGTCTCCACCACCGGGCTTTGGCTCGCGCGACGATGATCCGCAGAGCCTCCGCAACGATGTTGTCGATTAGCGCATCGGTCGCCTTGACGCCGAGATAGATGGCAAATGCCTCGGGGATGAATCGAGCACCCAGGTCGGCACCCGATGGGATTCCTTTTATTTCGGCGAGCTCGGCTTTGATGTTTTGCCTAGCAAGAGCGTCGATGAATTCCTCGTAGTCATCGGCGCTTTCCTGCCACTCAGGAATTGCGGGCCTGACGATGATCCGTCCACTCGCCGGAATCCTTCTACCCTCCAAGATGTGGCCGACCTCCGGCTCAGGCACCGTCGGCCTTCCCGACTTAGAGATCGAAAGCTCCTGAGGCTGACCGGATCGGGGCATTCATCCACCCTAGTCGTACCTCGGCGAGGGATCTTCTTCTTGAGCCCACAGGCACCAGGCGGGGTCTACGAGGCAATCAGACGACTTCGTTGTCGACTAGCCAGTCGTCCAGAGCCTCGAAATCACGATTTCCATCCTTGAGGACGATCTGGACAAGCTGTTTCGAGGTCAGGTACTTGGCAGGGGGCGGAGCCTCCCGTTTGAGGTAGTAGACCAGCGCTTCGCGTAACTCCCGCGCTGCAATCTGGATCGGCCAAAGATTGAGTATCTGTGGCTCGGAGACCGGCCGCCGCCAGTTTCGCGCCCGACTCGCCATTCGGATGGTCGTGTTCAGGGCAAAGAAGCGACGCTCAATCTCGGGATCATCCAAAACCGCGTTTTGCGCCCAAGCCCCAATCTTCGCGGATCTCAGAAAGCTCGCTGTCCGAAACTCGGAGATTCGAGATCAAGATCGCAACGGAATCCGGGGGGTCGGAATCATGCTGGCGCGTGGCGCCGAGTTCAGCAGGTCTTTGATCTCTCGTGAAGTCACTGGCTCTCGATCATGGCGGCGCAACCGGACAAAAGACCAGGCCCTGAGAACTACGAACCAGCGCCCGAATTTCCCGTTCGCAGCCGCCTCGCTTCCTTGGGCCAAAAGAGGGCGCTCCCTGTATCTGACCCCACCCGCTCACGATGTGATCGACCGGGGTCAGATACGGGAGCGCGGGGGAGGACCCAAGGAAGCGAGGCGGCTGCGAGGTTGTGTCTCTTCTCTTGTCGAGGAATGGGCCCCAAGGGCACGGAAAGAACGGGGGAGAGCTTCCCCCGCCACCAGAGGAGCCTCCATTGCTGGAAATTGGAGAAGGAAGGCAGGTAGTGCCGGGAAATCTGCTCAGCTTTTGGGAGGCCGGGGGCAGTGGACTCGATCTTCTTCGGTCGGTCTTGTACCGGGGTACAATCACTGCATGGCAACTGCGGTAAAGAAGCTCGATCTGCACGTCGGCGAGTTGGTCGAAATTGAGGGTCGGCGCTACGAGGTGGTCCCGGACAAGACTGGCGGAATGACGATTGAGCCGCCGATTACCCCCAGGGCAGAGCTTCATGCGAAGCGGGGCAGCCGCCCCGCGACCCGCGAGGAGTTTGAGCAGTTCGCCGCCGATCTTCCTTACGACGACGAGGAGTAGCCGAGCAGGCGAGTTTCGTCCGCCGAGGACGAAACCCCGTTCGTGGTCGAACAAGCCCGGACGACTCACGGAAGGCTTGCGGGATCAATACCTCCACGGCATATCCTGCGGGCGTGACTCCGACGCAGGGAGATTTGCCAGCAATCTCGATCACCTTCGGCACCGAAGAGTGGCGACAAGAGGTTGAGCGCTATGAACCCAACTCGCCTGCTCGCATCAAAGCTGAAAGCGCCCGTAGGGATATAGAAGGCGGGCGAGTCAAACGCGGCTGGATGAAATGCCGATCAGAGGGATCGGCGGACGGAACCAACCTCACTAGCTGCGTCAAGATTTACGTCCCCCTGGGCAAAGACGGCGCATCAGAGGCGCCCTACGGCTTCGTCTTCGAGCTTGAAATGAGATCGAATGGGACGCTGGGGCTGGACTTCCTTGCATTTGGGGTGCGCCACCCTCGCAATGAGCGGTCCAGAAGCGTGTACGAGCGCGCGCACCGACGCCTGCACGGCCGCTATCCCTAGGGGCCGCTAGGACCCTTTGCCGCCGCTGCCTCCCAGGTAAGGCCATCCTCGTCCTCAAGCGGGAGAATTTCGATCGCATCCTCTGCTCTGGTCGGATCATCCTCGACCTTAACCGTTGGTTCGCCGTGCGTAGGGATTGTGCGCTCACGCCATGAGCCGAGAGCCGCCCGGTTAGCGGCTGAAAGAGCCAGCGAGCTAGGCGGGTTGTCGCCACGCGAATGGCGCAGGAGACGATGAAGCTTCCCCTCGGCGCGAGCCATTGCGCGGTACTCACGGACCTTGCTGCTGGCCTCGTCCCGATACTCGTGAAGTGCTTGGCGCATGAGGCGGCCGATGCGCCTATTGAAGGCCCCGGAATTCGATAGATCGCCTGGGACTCCCTCCAGTCCTGGCGGCGGGGGCATCTGCGCTACATCCTCGATGATGCCTTGTCGGGCGAGATTAAGGGCGTGGAAAATTTCGCCGTTCAGCGTTCTGCCTCGATCATTGACCCAGCGAGTCAGATCAGTACTGACCTCCTCAGCGCGCAGGTCATGGCGGCCGACTTCACCGGCGATTGAAGCGCCACGTAGGGCGAGCCCTACAAAAACGCCGGTGACAACGGGAGCAACCAGGTGGTTCCCCAGCCAGGCTCCTGCATCGGCAAATGCTTGGAGTAGATCGCAGAACAAAGCGCTCGCAGTATGAACTTCTGGGCGGCAGTTTTGATGACTAGGGGGCGGTGGCCTACGAACGCATTAGGGTCATCCGGCACTACGCGCTCTACTCAAAGGTGCGACGCCCGGGGATGCGCTGGGCCGCGAGTAAGCAGCGCCCTTATGGCCAAGACCAAACCCAATTATCAATCCGCCAGCGGGGCATACAGCACGTCTCCCCACGTTCAGGCAGATGGAGGCGTATTTTCAGCCAAGGGATCGATTGACTGTTGGCGAGGATCGCCCCAGGATCTCCAGCGCGCCGTATCCCAGGCCGTCGATGCTCTAGCTCGTGACGGCTTAAGGCCCGTCGCGCGACTGGTTGCCACCGATTGGGCTGGTGTCAATGAGGAATACGGCTCAGTCGACGACTGGATATCGAGTGAAGGCGACTCACTTGATGACCTTGGAACCCTCCGGATCGAGATAATTGCCGAGGATTTGACGGCCGCAATAGTGATTCGCCGGAAACTCCCCGGCATCACAACGGAGGTCCGAGGCGGAAGCCAGCTACGGGTTGACGGCTTTGCGCGGGTGCTTCATGGAGCGTTGATGCGAGGCTACGTCGACAGGTATGGAGGATGGTGGCGACCGATGGCTGCAATGGCCGTCACGCTGATTCCGGCCGGGCTCCTTTATGGCGGCATCGTCGCCACGGCAGACAAGGTCTCGGCGGTAGTTACTGCGCTTGCGAGCGTGGTTGCGGTGGTGGTTGGCTTTTTGATCATGGTCAATAGTTGGCAGTGGACTTTGATCCGTACGCCAATCGAGTTTGTGCCTGATGACGCGGGGGCCAAGCCATCGGTTTTCGCTCGCGTGAAGGACTGGCGACGCCATCCACGCATCGCCAAGGTGTTGGCGCTCGCAGGGGTGGTGCTGATCAGCATCCTCGCGAACAAGCTGTCCGACCTGATCCCTTGGCCCTAGCGGTAGGCGTTCCATAGCTAAAGCCTTGCCACTTTCCTTGCCACCCCCTACAAATCGGACCCTCTCGACCTTGGGAAAGCGGCGCATTTCCCATTGCGCTGCGATGCCGGAGGAGGGACTCGAACCCCCGACACGCGGATTATGATTGAGCCCCGGCGCTTGCGGCTGGTTGCGGTTGTTCCTTATTTTGGCTCTAGGCCGCCAAACGCGGGTGTTCGGGGTCAGAAGGGTTTTCGGGTTTCTCCGGGGCACGTGTTGCCCTCCTGTTGCCCACCTCGTCGTCCATGAAGGCGGCATCGCCGACACCCTCGTCCATCAAGTGGACGTAGGTGCTGAGAGTAAAGCCCGGGTCGGCGTGGCCCAGCCACTCCTGCACCTGCTTGATGTTGCGGCCCGCATCGAAGAGGAGGGAGGCGCAGGTATGGCGGAAGGTGTGGAAGCTCACCGTCGAGCGTTTGCGCATCTTCGATCCCGCCTCCCCATCCTTCGCCTCGATCTCGACTTCCACGTAGAGGCCGAGCGCAATCGCCGCCGGCGCCAGCACGCGCCGGTACACGTTCGACGGGGTCAGGGGCGTCCCGGTGGTCGAAGCGAAGACCGGCCCGGTCGGTCCGCCGTAATGGTCGCGACGCCGGGCCAAGAGCTTGGCGGTCATGCCAGGTGAGAGCGGTATCTCGCGCTTTCCGCTCTTGCTCTTGAGCTTCTTGCGGCGCCCCTTGTAGAGCTGTTCGCGGACCTTGACGTGCGGTTCGCCGGTCAGCACGAGGTGTTCCCAGCGCAGGCCGACCGCCTCGGAGATCCGCATGCCGGTGTGGATCAGGAACTCAAAGAAATTGACCCAGTCGGCGGGCTTCGTATCGTCGGGTAGCCCCTCGCGCCCCGCCTCCTTCTCACGCTGGTCGATCTCGGCCAGCAGGGTCGCAATCTCCGCACGGGTGAGCGCCTTCGGCTTCTCCTCCTCGTCTGACTCGTCGCCGTCGAGGGCGGGGGGGATTCGGACACCGGATACAGGGTTGGAGGGGATCAGCCTGTCGTCAACGGCGGTCGCAAAACAGGCAGACAGGGCCGCTTTCGTCTTTTTGACCTGGGAGGTGCTTTTGCCCTCGACCCGCATCTGCCCGAACAAGTCACGAACATCGCCGGGTTCGATCTCGCCGATCCACCACGTCTCCCAGGTCGGCATTGCGTGGTCTTCGATGGCTCGGCGGTACTCGGGCCGCGTGGACTCAGAAAAGCCGCGAGCCGTCCGGCCGGCGTAGGTGACGATCCAGTTGAGGAAGTAGGTACCGAACCGGACCTTCGTGGTCGGGCGCCGATCACCCGCGCTTCGTTTGCCCTTCGCCTCCCGCGCCTCCGCATAGGTGCGGAAGAACTCCTTTTTCGGCTTGCCACGATGGCGCCAGGTCACCACGTAGCGGTTCCCTCGCTTGTAGACCCCCGGCGTCTTCGTCTTCTCCATGACTGCCATCACTGCCTCCTTCGCTTCTCGTTTTGCAACTCGATTGCCTCCGTCGCTTTCGCGTCCAAGGGGACTCGCGCCCACTCGCCCGTGGGCTTTGGCCATTGCCAGATTGCGCCGGACAGAGATCCCGGAACCCGAGGCGCAGCCGAGGGCCGCAAGGAGGCCCGGCGCAGCCGGGCCTTGAAGGGATCTCTGCCGGCGCCAAAATCGAAATGGCAAAGCCGACCAGCAAGTAGGTCCGCCATCGTCGTCATGGCCGCAGGCCACCGCCTCTCTGTAGCCAGGTATCCAGCTCAGAGCGTTTCGCGATCAGCGCGGAGCCATCGCGGTAGATCGGAATACGTTTGGCCGAGGCGAGTGCGTAGACACGCGAGCGAGGGCAGTCGATGTAGGCGGCGATCTTGTCGGCACCCCGTAGCCAGGTGTCCTCGACCGGCTCGCTCGATTGCTCGCTCAGGAGTTCGGCGGCGCGCTGGGCGATCCGCTCGACCAACTCGTCGGCGACGTTGACGCTGAACGCGCTCATCCCGGCACGTCCGCAATCAGGAAGCTGCCTTGGGCCTGAACCTTTGTGGCCGCCCGCTCAACCGCGCGGCGCGTCTTCCCCGGCGCGCAGAGGTAGTGAACCTCTGAGACAACCTGTTCGACCTGGGCGCGCCGCCAGGCTCGCAGCAAACCCTCGAGGCGGGTCGGTGCCTTCGCCGTTAACTCGACCTCGATTGCAATCGTCCCCTCCTCGGCCAGGACGGCGAGGTCGGCGCGGTGCTTCCTCGGCAACCCGCGAGCGCGGCCGCTGCCGGCGACGTCGATGCTGGCGATCTCCTTGCCCTCGCTCTGTTCGCGCCAGGTGAACTCGCGCTCGGTCAGGACGCGCTCGTGACCGAAGTGACGGCCAACCCGAATCGCAACATCGACGCAGCGCAGGTCATGGCCGACCAGCCCCGGCGTCACCGCAGCCACCGGCAATCCGAGTTCGACGTAGTTGAGGCCGTCGCGGGTCGCCCGCAGCACGGTCGGCTCCTCGCGCAGGAGCGCTAGGCGCTCCAAGAGCCCTATCTCCATGCAGGCCGCGATACGCCGATAGGAGGCCGTCCGGCCCGCTCCCATCGCGGCCATCACCTGCTCGACCGTGACCACTCCATGCCGACCCACGAACTCGACCAGCTCCCGATCCCGGCTTTTATTCCTGCCCGCCGCCTTCACTGTTCCTGCCCCCGCTCCTGTGCCGTCTTGCCTACCTGCGACCTAGACGAAGCGTCTCCACATTTCGACCCAGCCCCGTCCCCACAAACCTCCCCGTCTCCGGTATCCACCTCGCCCCCGTACAGCCACCAACCCGCGTCCGCACCCGTTCCCGTCCCCCGCCGACCCAAGTCCCCCGGCAGCCGACCACGACCGTTCACGAATGATCCATTTTGGATCGTGAAGGGGCGTGGTCGGCTGCCGGGGGACGCCCACAACCGCACCGCAAAGCCAAAACGGGGGTGAACGCGCGGTCCATAGCACCGTCCACACCACAGTTCACCCCTGAGGCCCGACCCGAAGTCCAATCTGCCGACATGGCCGCCTCTTCAGTGTCGTGGCGGGCGGCAGTCAAGGGCGCGCAGCGCCCGACCCCTTTAGGGGTTGACGGCCGCCCGACACGGCGCTTCAATGCCAGGCTAGTCGGCATAGAGGGGCACCTCAGCCGTCCGCCGCAATCTTCGCGTCCCTCCGATTCAATTTGCCCTGCTGCCTTCATCTGGACCTCCGTCCGTCGCTGTCTTGACGGAGGCCGGTGGGCATCGGGCGGCCCGTAGCGAGCCGCAGGCGAGGAGGGAAGCCGCCGATGCGACCATGGCCGAGTCCAAGACAGCGACGGGCGGAGGTCAGAGCGCGGTAATGCGCTGCGCGCAAAAGGCGAGAAACAAGGAGAGCGCTGGCGCGAGATTCGGACTGCTGGCCCAAAGCTAGTTTGCTTCGGACGGAGATCCAAAGTTTAAACCCCCTTGTCAAGTCCCTGGGACGCTGGCGGTCGTTGGGATAGGGCGATGGAGAGCCGAGCGCGCCATATGCCCACCCAGTCGGGTGAGTGGGCATATGGCGCTTTGTCCCCGTTTTATGGAAGGGGCTTGGGGCGTTTCCTCGTCTTTAAGCGCCGGGTTGAAGCGGAGCGCAGCCAGGCTCGCGCCCGCCGCCAGAGGCGCACCGGCCGGTCCGGGCCTGCGAGGGCTTCCAGCACGTCTCGGTCTTCCTCCATGCGACGGCGAAGGCGCTCGGTGAACTCCTTGTCGTTGCGCCGGTCGGCGATGTGCTTGTCGATCTCGGCCCTGTCCTCCTCGGTCAGCCAGCGATCACCGGGCATGAGGCCGAGTCCGACGAGCGCCCACTGCGAGTCCATCAGCAAGTCAGTCGCCTCGTAGCGGGGACCTGCCGGACGCCACGGCCACAACTCTTCGGTGACCTTGAGGGCGCCGAGGATCTCTAATTCGTCGGCGTGATCGCGGATCGTGTAACGCAGCCCGTCCATGGACTCCGCCAGCTCGTCCAAGCTGACCGGCCGCTGCGCGAGAACGCAGCGGCGCAGCAGCTCGCGGCTGAACGGATTCCGAATCGAAGGGCCGAGGGCGAAGGGCAAGCTCTGCTGTCTTCTTCGCATTGCTAGTCCTCGACTCCGAGGTCTCTCAAGACCTCCCGGTCCTCGTCCATGCGCCTTTTCATGCGTGCCTTGAAGCCCTCTTCGGTAAGCCTCAAAGTCATACGGTCCTCGATTGCCTCACGGACGAACTCCGAGACCGGCACCCCTTCCGTGCGGGCGATGGCGGCAAGCTGCGCCGCCATAACCTCCGGAAGCCTCATGGTCGTGACCTTGGTGCCGTTCATGCCGCCCTCCCGACCGAGAAGCTGCCCCGAGGGGGAGGACCGGGCGGCAGCCATTCGATCCCCTCCACCAGCGCTTCCACCCGGACTTCCAGGGCGGCGGCGAGCTTCATCAGCGTGTCGATCCGGGGCAGTCGCTCTCCGTTCTCCACCATCCCGACCTCGGTGCGGTGGAGACAGGCGAGCGCGCCTAGGTCTTCCTGGGAGAAGCCCGCACGGCGGCGGGCTCTCCACAAGTTTTTGCCGAGCCGCTTTGCGGCCTCTCTGTCTACGTGTCGGCCGTCCATCAGGCGTCGAGGAGGGAGTGACAGAGGACCGCGGCCCTCGTCGGCAGGATGAGCATCGCGTCCTCATGGAGGAGGCCGCCCGCGATCAGGTCGCGGACTGCTCGCTCGATCCGGTCCCGCTCCACGAACCCCGGTGACGAAGCGCCCCCGGTCATTTCGCGGATCAACTCGTCCTGGGTCAGGACCTCCGGGTAGATCGAGAGGATGTGTCTGAAGACGGCCGCCTGGTCGCGGTGGTCTTCCTGGGCGGTGCTCGTGGCGCTCTCATCGCCAGCGCCACTAGGCTTGTCGTGCATAGGGAGTTCATGCTCCTTGTGCCATGCCCCCGGCTGTTAGCGCAGCGCGGGGGCGCTTTTTGTCTTACAGCGCCGACACTACAGCAACCCATGCTAGAGAACAAGTGCTGCACGATCTGGCCTGCTGCACTCGTCTTTGAGAATGTGCCCGCCAATGGCGCGGCGAGAGAAACCAAGGGTGGCGCTGGGGCGCGCGATCCGCGAGATTCGTCTTGAACGTGATCTGACTCAGGAAGCGCTCGCGCATGAGGCTGGGATCACCGTGGGCCACCTCTCGAAAATCGAACGCGGCCAGTCCAACCCGACCTGGGAGACGGTCGTGGGAATCGCTGCTGGACTGGGGCTCTCGATGGCGGACCTGGCGAATCGCTCAGGCTGAGTACCGCTGAGAAGCCGCTTCGACCTGCTCGACCTCTCGTTCTGCCTCATCTTCTTCTTGCAGCAGCTTGATGAGGCATGACCGCTCTACTCGCCAGCTACTTACAACGTGGACCTGGACGGAGTGGTGTAGCTCCGCGATCCCGCCTAGGTCTTCCTCGGCCCGCTTGTAGGTCTCGGTGAAGGTCTCGCCGGTTCCCCCACGCCAAGTGATGAGTTGAGGCGCACCTACCGACCATTCGCCATCGGGGGAGAGGACGTGGGTGACGAAGATGGAGTCCATGTCCTCGATGCGGTCGAGGTTCGTGTTGAGAATGCTCTTGTCCATTTGATTCTCCTGTCGGATCGTCTCGTTGGCTGAAAGGAAGGTCTCGCAAGGTCAGGGCCTTCCTTTCAGAAAGCGAGACGATCTAAGAGGAGGAAAAGACCTCTTTCCCGGCCCTGAAGGTCTGACGAGTACTTTCCTTCGCCGGGTGGGCGCGCGGGCGGCCCCGGCGCTGTCATGCCGCTCCGAAGCCCCGCGAACTGGCCACTCTCGCGTCTGCGAACATGTGTTCGTGTCCCTGTCGGCCTTGCACCACGCGATCAGAGCCAAGGAGGCCGACCGGGCCTTGGAGGTGGCGGGCAAGATGAAGCGCGTTCCCCTGCGCTACGCGGCGCGGCTGACCGTCCTCTTGGCCGACCTGAAACACCCGCGTTATGAAGCCGCCGCACGGCGCTTCATCGTCGCCTTTACCGAGGAGCTAGAGCCGCCGACGATGCAGGTGAAGAAGGTCGCCGACGCTCTCGCCCACGTCCATCACTACTACTACGCCCACTTCGCCCGTGACGCCCTGCAAGACCTGATCGGGCAGCTGCACGAACAGGGGCGCTCGGTCGAGGTCGATTTCGACAGCGAGCCGGACAACCCACGCCGCAAGCCGAAGCCCTAGCCGCCCCTCAATCAGGCAGGGATGCGCTCGCCCGCAGGCGGTCCCATTCGATCCTCCATTTCAGAGTGGTGTCGCACACCTGTCGAAGATCGAACGCGGGTTGACCACCCGACCTGGGGGACTGTGGTGGCGATCGCGGAGGCGCTGGGCGTGTCGATCCTCGACGTGGCAAAGCTCAGCATGAAGGTCAAGACGTAGACCTAGGCGGCAGAAGCCTCCCTGTCCAGGTTGCTGACTATGGTCGGCAATGTGCAGCAAGGGAACTCAGAGCCTGCTCGCCCCTCAATCGAGGACAAACTCAAGCTTCAGGACCTGCCGCCCGAAGTCAAGGCGCTCCGAGAGGAGCACCGCAGACAGGATGCGCAACTCCGGGAGATCGTCAAACCGAGAGCAGAGGCCCAAATTGCGGCCTGTCGAATCGTCGCAAGGGACTTGCAGAGGTGGCATCAGCAGATTGCTGACACGACCGACCTCGACCTAGATGGCTATTCCCGAGGATCGGCTGTCTGGCTGCTGGCAGGTCGATGCCTTGGCCTGCACGAGGTGATGATCGTGCAGGCCGAAGCGGGAGTTGACAACGAGGGCCTAGTGGTCGGCCGCGGCCTCCATGAGGCCTGCAACATCTTGATGGCCTTTCTGGCCGATCCCGACGAAGAGGACCTTGTCCGTCTTTGGCTTGACGACGATGGCAAACACCGTTACGTGAAGCAGGGAGCGGCCCGGGCCGCTCAAGATCGATTTGAGACCGGCCTTAATGAAGCGATGGAGAAAGCTGGATTGCCGCCGCTCGGTAACACCATCAACCTCAAGGAGGAGCTTTACGACCGGATGAGCCGCACCGCCCATAACAGGCGGTCCTCCTGTCTCAGCAGTCTTTGGAAAGAGGGACGACAGATGGCCTACGGCCGCGCTCCTAGCGCCCTGCGATGGGCATCAGCAGTCGAGTGGACCTCTTCGATGACTATCGAAGTCGTGAACTCAGTCGGCGATGCTCTGCGTTCCTTCTACCAAGGGAACTTCTTCGTGGAGAAAATGGCGCCGCTCATCCAAAGCGTCGAAGCAATTCGTAAGACGTGCCCTCTGGACGAAAACTCGGTCCACCGGGCAGCATCGAGCGGGTAACGCGGCGCGAGGGCGGGGGAGGGCCTCCAGGGGGTCTAAAGGTTTAGATGACCTGCGGGGGATTACCCCAGCCGGACTCGCCGGTGGCAATAGCCCGTAGCTGCCTGCCCGAAGCCTCATTGGCAGCGTCGAGGATCTGGCCGACTCGCTCAACGGCAGCGACTGGCTCCATGAGGTCATCCACCTTAAGCGCAAGGTCGCCGGTTTCCGTCGCGTTCTCCACAATCTCAGCGTCAGCTAGCTCAAGCCGTCGAAGGGCCGCGAGAAGATCGCTGCGATTCTCCGGAGGCACACTTATGAAAACGAGCGGCATGATTGCGTAGCCGTAGAGACCTGAGTCCTAGTTTTTTGGTTTAGCTGATCCAGAATCGCTGGGCTTTGGAGGTGCAGCCGGGGGCTTTTTCGCGGCAGCTGCCGGGCGCATTGACTTTTGGTTGGGCCTCCAACCCTCTTGAAGCGGACGACCCTTCTTGTCTTCAGTCACTTCTCTCCCTTTGGCTGGGAGGCAGGCCCAGCATCAGTTGGCTTTGGCGGCGGACTCGGTGGAGTCTGAACTTCGTTCGTCGGTCGCAGTCCTGCTTGTGCAGGACCCACTCCCTCCGGTCTGCGAGACGGTCCTGGCTTCTTTGATCCCGAGCGCTTCATCGTTTCGGGCCTCCCGCATCTCCGCGCGGTGGCTGAGCCGCACGCCCCGAATCTGCAGGCTTTGGCGGTTTCTGCGCGGGCCGACGGGCCGCGTTATCCGCGGGGGAATAGCCCCCCTTCTTTGGGGTTGCTGAGCCGAAACCGCGTCCCATCATCGTGACTTTAGCTTGTCTCAATTTGATCCTCCATTTCTTGATCCTCAGCGGGTTTGTCCTCAATGTCGTAAATCTCCAGCGAGACGATGCTCTCTTTTGGGAGCCAGAGCCCCAGTGAGCGCTCCGCTGGCTTTATGAACCAGCCATCGTCATCAAGCTCCCACCGTTCATTGATGTAGAGGTCCTGGGTCTGCTCGCTGTATCCCGCCAAACTCGGCTCGTCATAGAAGCCACCCACCACCCGGCCGTCAGTCAGCGTGGCTCTGACAAGACTGGCTCCCTGCTTGCTAAAGAGCTCATTCCAGCCTGACGTGATGCTGTGAGCCTCGGAACTACCAAGCAGCCTCAGCAGCCGAGGGCGCACCCTCTTGGATGACATCCATAGCGAACCGGCAACCGCGATCAAAGCGGGCAGAAAAAGAAAAACAACAAAAGCCACTAGGAGGTCCTCCCCGAGGGACTTCTCTCCGTTGTGGAACTCGACTAGGTCGGCCTTGTCTAGGCCGCAATGGCTTGCAATGCCAAGCAATACCCCATAGATCAAAGCGCTGTAGAAAAGCGCTGAGAGCAACCTCTCAAACGGCGTCTCTTGCCCACGGACGACGTAAAGGCGCTCTCGAAAGATCAGAGTGATAAATCCGGGCAGGACGAAAGCGCCGAGGATCAGTATTGCCGTACCGGTATCTACGACCATTAGACCAAGCTAATGAGGGCCGTGGACGGGCAAGGCGGAGCGTTGAGAATCGAACGGGTGCTTTGGCCTCGTCGGGCAACTCGTAGATGGTTCTCCGTCGTAGGCCTTTTCGGTTCGCGGGTCAGGCATCAGGCCGTCTTTCCGGCCCGCCACAATGCTTTTCATAGGAACTGAATGACGAGACGTTGGGAGCGGAGCATGAAAAGAATGGATGTCGTCAAGAAGAACGGTCAATGGGGAGCGGAGAGCGGCGGAAACACGGTGCGGGGAACTAAGGCACCACGCAAGGTGGATGCTGTCAGGAAGACCGCTGAAAAAGCCAAGGCAAATCCTGATCCCGTGAGCGTGAAGATTCACAAGGAGAACGGCAGGATTCAGGAAGAGCGGACCTATCCGAGAAAAGCCGATCCTCGCGGTAGCAAGGGCTAGTCACCGTCCTGAGACGCGAGCTACCTTCAAGGCTGGCCCCGGACCCCTCCCAACACCGTCGCAGGAGGACAGGTCAGCCGGCTCGGGGGCATCTGCCGGTACGATTTGGGCCGTGACCGCGAAGGAGAAACTGATTCGCGACGTGCTCGACCTCGATGAGGCGAAGGCTACGCGAGCACGGATCGTCGTTCTCGATGACGCCGAGGCAGACTGGGAAACGGTCCCGCTGCCCGAGGGCTGGGGCACGATGGCCAATGGAGAGCCGATGCCCGATGTTGCGGCCGCGGTCCGTCGCTCGCGCGAAGAACATTGAGCGACCTGCTCGTCATTGACGCAAGCGCGAGCGTCGATCTCTGTCTCTCTCCGAATGGATTTGCGGACCTTTCCGACAGAGAGCTGGTTGCCCCACCGCTCATCCTTTCGGAGTCGCTCTCTGCTCTGCACGAGATGAGATGGCGCAACGAAATCCCCGAGGACATGGCAAGCCTCGGTCTGACTCGACGTAGGGACATGCCGGTTCGGATCGAGCAGCCCACCAATCTCAGCGAGGAGGCATGGCGGGTGGCCGACGAGTTCGGGTGGGCGAAGACCTACGATGCTGAGTACGTCGCCCTTGCTCGTCTGCTCGGCTGTCGGTTACTGACGACGGATGGCCGACTGCGCCGGGGCGCAGATCGGCTCGGCTTCGTCGTTACCCCGGCCGAGCTTTAGAGCGCTTGGCGGGGCGGCAAGGCTCCGTCGCCGCAACGTCAAAAGAGCGCGGCGCCCGCGACCTTCCGCGTTGCCCTCGCATTGTGTTGCCCTATCCGTTGCCCTTTGGCCACTTTGCCGGGATCGAGTGTGGTTTATTTGGCTCTATAAGCGATGCCGGAGGAGGGACTCGAACCCCCGACACGCGGATTATGATTCCGCTGCTCTAACCAGCTGAGCTACTCCGGCGGGGAGGGGGATGGTAGCGATGGGGCAGGGGTCTGGTGGGCCTCCTGAGACGGGGTGGGCGGCGATTCGGCCGGTGCTGGTGGCCTTGATGGTGGTGGTCGATGCGTTTGCGGTGGTTTCGTTGGCGGTCGTGCGGCCGGACGCATGGTGGGCGCCGTTTACGGCCTTTGGAGTCGTGCTGGTCGGGATGGTGTGGTTCTTGGCCTGGTCGATTCGGCACCGGCACGACGACGACTGAGGGGCGCCTGGCGGGGAGAGCGTCGATTGCAGGGGAAACGCTGCAGCAATCGCGCATCGTGAGTAGGGTGGGGGCGTGCCTGCGGATCTGGATAGAGCGGTTAAGACTGTGGTTCGGCAGTGCATGGGGATCCAGCCAGGCGAGGACGTGCTGGTCGTCTGCAACCCGGTCACCGAAGAGATCGGCGCGCTGATGCGGATCGAGGCGCAGGGGGAGGGCGCCGACGCGACGCTGGCGGTGATCTCCGAGCGCGACTCGGCCGCCGCCGAGCCGCCGCGCCCCGTTGCGGCGGCGATGGCCGCGGCCGACGTGGTCCTGGCGCCGACGATCCAGTCGCTCTCCCACACCGACGCCCGCAAGGTCGCAAGCGAAGCGGGCGCCCGAGTCGGCAGCCTGCCGGGCGTCACCGAGGACATGCTCGGCCGCCTGATGACGAGCGACCTGGAGGAGATCCGCCGCCGCGGCTGGGAGCTCGTCAACGCCCTCAACCGCGCCTCCGAGGCGCGGATCACCTGCAATCACGGCAGCGATCTGCGGATCGGGCTCGAGGGACGGATGGGAATCGTCGACGGCGGCGAACTCGGCAGCCGCGGCGCCTTCGGCAACCTGCCGTGCGGCGAGGGCTTCATCGCCCCGGTTATCGAGACCACCGAGGGCGTGCTCGTCGTCGACGGCTCGATCGCCGAAATCGGCCTGCTCGACACCCCGACCGCGCTGACCGTCCGCGAGGGGCGGGTGGTCGAGGCGACCGGGCCGGACGGGAGCCGGCTGCTGGAGCTGCTGACCGCACACGGCGAGGAGGCCACCAGCATCGCCGAGCTCGGGATCGGGACCAACGAAGAGGCCGAGCTGACCGGCAACATCCTCGAGGACGAGAAGATCCTCGGCACCTGCCACGTCGCCTTCGGCGCCTCGGCGGCGATCGGCGGCACCGTCCAGGTGCCGGTCCACCTCGACTGCGTGGTGCTCGAACCGACGGTCGAAATCGACGGCAAGACCGTCGTCGCCGGCGGCGAGCTCCTCCTCTGAGGAGGAGCGGGGATGCCGACCCTCCTCGCCGTCCCCAACGTCTCCGAGGGTGCCGACGAGGAGCGGCTCGACCGCCTGCAGAGCGCCTTCGGCCGGGGCGTGCGGCTGCTCGACCGCCACTCCGACGCGGACCACGACCGCAGCGTCTTCACCGTCGCGGGGGCGCCGGGCTCGCTGACCGAGGCGCTGGCGAGCGGGGCCGAGAAGGCGATCGAGACGATCGACATGCGCGGCTACAGCGGCGCCCACCCGGCGATCGGCGCGCTCGACGTCTGCCCCGTCGTCTGGTTCGACCCCGCGGCCCGCGATGCCGCCCGCACCGAGGCCGCGGTGGTCGCCGAGCAGATCGGCGGCCTCGGCGTCCCCGTCTTCCTCTACGGCGAGCTGGCGCGGGAGCCGGGCCGGGCCGAGCGCGCCTACTTCCGCAACGGCGGCCTGGCGGAGCTGTGGCTGCGGATGGAGTCGGGGGAGCTGCGGCCCGACTTCGGCCCCGACCTGCCGCACCCGACCGCCGGCGCGACGCTGGTGACGGCGCGCCCGCCGCTGGCGGCCTTCAACGTCGAGCTCGGCGGCGGCGACGTCGAGATCGCCCGCTCGGTCGCCGCCGGCCTGCGCGAGGCGGGCGGCGGCCTGCGCGGCGTGCGGGCGATCGGGCTGCTGCTCTCCAGCGGCCGCGCCCAGGTCTCGACCAACGTCCACGACCCGCTGGCGGTCCCGCTCGGCGAGGTGGTCGAGCGGGTGCGCGAGCTGGCGGCGCCGCTCGGCGACCGGCCGGTCGAGGCTGAGCTGGTCGGCCTGATCCCGCAAGCTGCCCTCCGGGACTACCCGGCGGACGTGCCGATGCGGGGTTTCGACCCGGCTCGGCACGTGATCGAGGCGCGCCTGGCAGAGGCGACCGACTAGATTTCGAGCCTATGGCTCAAACGAGGAAGAAGCGACAGCGCAAGCAGCGCGGCACCCAGGGCGGGCGGGTCGATCCGAACGCGCGGCGCAGCCGTCCCCGCACCCGCGAGGAGGCGAAAGCGCAGGCGCGCGCCAAACGCCGCCCGACCGCCAAAGAGGACCTGCCGCCGACCTGGCGCAACTCCTTCGTCCGCGGCCTCTTCGCGGCCGTCATCTTCGCGGCGCTGCTGATCTTGATCTTCAAAAAGTCGGTCGGCCCCTCACTGATCTTCGGCGCCTTCATGCTCGCCTTCTACGTTCCCTCCGGCTACTACATCGACATGGTCCTGTGGCGGCGGCGGGAGCGAGCGCGGATCCGCGCCCGGGGAGACTGATGGCCCTCGACGTCGAGATGCTCACGGTGGGGCAGATCGGCGAGAACTGCTTCCTGTTCCGGCCGCAGGGCGGCGAGCGGCTGCTGATCGTCGACCCGGGGGAGGAGGCAGAGCGGATCCTCTCCGCGGTCGAGGCGAAAGGCGCCACCGTCGAGGCGATCCTGCTCACCCACTGCCACTTCGACCACATCGGTGCCGTCGCGCCGGTGGCGCGGGCGACCGGGGCCCCGGTCTACTGCCCGGAGATCGAGGTGCCGGTGCTCGCCGACATCATGGCCTACGTCCCCTGGGAGGGGTTCGGTCCGTACGAGAGCTACGAGGCCGACGAGATCGTCCGCGGCGGCGAGACGCTCGAGCTCGCCGGGATGGAAATCGAAGTCGTGTTCACCCCGGGCCACAGCCCCGGCCACGTCACCTACGCGGTCAAAGGCGAGCCGGCGATCTTCTCCGGCGACGTCCTCTTCCAGGGCTCGGTCGGCCGCGTCGACCTCCCCGGCGGCAACGGCCCGACCCTGCTCGCCTCGATCGGCAGGCTGATGGACGCCTACCCGGAGGAGACGGTCGTCCATCCCGGCCACATGGAACTGACCACGCTCGGGGCGGAGCGGGCGAGCAACCCCTTCCTCGGCTCGCTGGCGCGTTAGGGACACCGTGGCGAGCAAGTTCCAGGCCCCCCGCGGGACCTTCGACATCCTTCCCGAGCAGGCGCGCGCCCGGCGCCGCCTCGAACGCGCCGCCGCCGAGGTCTTCGGCCGCGCCGGCTACGAGCCGATCGCGACGCCGGTCTTCGAGGACACCGACCTCTTCGAGCGCGGCGTCGGCAAGTCGACCGACATCGTCCGCAAGGAGATGTTCACCTTCGAGGACAAGGGTGGGCGCAGCCTCACCCTGCGGCCGGAGGGGACCGCCTCGGTCTGCCGCGCCTACCTGGAGCACGGGATGCAGAAACTGGCGCAGCCGGTGAAGCTCCACTACCTCGGCCCGTTCTTCCGCCACGAGCGCCCGCAGGCGGGCCGCTACCGCCAGTTCCACCAGCTCGGCGCCGAGTGCATCGGCAGCGACTCGCCGCTCGCCGACGCCGAGGTGATCATGCTCCTCTCCGACCTGCTGGGGGAGCTCGGCGTGCCCGGGGTGGAGCTGCGGCTCGGCAGCCTCGGCTCCTTCGAGGCCCGGCGCACCTACCTCGAGGACCTGAAGGCCCACCTGCACGCGCACGAGGGGGAGCTCTCCAAGGACGTACGCGAGCGGATCGACATCAACCCGCTGCGCGCCTTCGACTCAGACCACGAGGGGACGCGGGGGGTGATGGGGAGCGCGCCGACGATCGTCGAGCGGCTCGAGGGCGAGGACGCCGACCACTTCGCCGAGGTGCGGGCGCTGCTCGACGCCAGCGGCATCGCCTACGTCATCGATCCGACCTTGGTCCGCGGCCTCGATTACTACACGCGGACGATCTTCTCCTTCGTCTGCGACCGGCT
>Ga0070688_100000527_pt1 | contig 19316 bp, 24 predicted proteins | sample KBSS13HmetaG_FD_64679 | JGI IMG/M metagenome (GOLD analysis project Ga0070688, IMG submission 64679) | Switchgrass rhizosphere microbial communities from Kellogg Biological Station, Michigan, USA - KBS S1-3H metaG | ecosystem: Host-associated > Plants > Roots > Rhizosphere ...
AGGATATCAATGGCGAACCGCTCGGCGGTAAAACCCTCGCTCGCGCCACCATTGAGCTCACGATGCCAATCATCCCTCGTGTGCGCGGGGCTATTTTTTATGACACCGGTTATGTCAATCGAGATGCTTACGACTTTTCCACCGTGCATCTCGCTTCCGACGCTGGCGTCGGATTGCGGCTCGATCTTCCGGTTGGCCCTTTGAAGATCGACTACGGCATTCCTATTCGAAAGGATAACAACACTAACGACGGCAAAATCCAGTTCAGCGTTGGCTACCAATTTTGAACGAAAGGTGGCACTTGCAGTCTAACGCCATCCCCATTACCTGTCTGACCTTACATCTATGAAAAAGCTACTTATGGTCGCCCTTTTTTCCGCCTTTGCGCTCCCTGCCGGAGCCTTCGCTCAAGGGTTGAAAATCGGCACCGTGGACATGAATCGCGCCTTCAAGGAATACAACAAAACAAAGGACGCCGAGACGAAAATCAATGACGCCAAGAACGCGGCGAAAAAGGAGTACGACGACCGCGCCGATTCCTATAAAAAGTCGCTCGATGAAATTAACAAGCTCAACCAGCAACTCGAAGCTCCAGCTCTAAGCGCCGAGGCCAAAACCCAGAAGGCAAAGGATCGTGACGAGAAGATCGCCAGCATCAAAAATATGGAGCGCGAGATCAACGACTTCCGCCAAACTCGCGAGAAGCAGTTGCAGGAACAGGCCGTGCGGATGCGCGACGGCATTGTCAAAGAAATCACCGATGTGGTGATGGCGAGGGTTAAGACCAACAATATGGACCTCGTCTTCGACGTGTCGGGCGTAAGCTTGAATGGCGTGCCGATGGTTTTGTTTGCACGGCCCGACATGGACTTTACCAACGACATCGTTGCTCAACTCAACAAACCCGGCGCCAGCACCCCGGCGCCAAAAGCTGCTGCTTCCGCCAGTCCGGCCAAGAAGCCTTAGCACGACCAGCCAATTTCAGAGAAAAACGCGCACATCCCGTGCGCGTTTTTTTTGTTCGTCAAGTTTGCGCGGCCCCAGCTCAGTTGCATGTCGCCAGCCTGCATTCGATTGTCGGGCGGTGGCATTTTACGGGACAATTGCGATCTGGTTATGCGCCGCCGTGGCCAGCCTTGCGGAAACGCCCTCCCCCAGCGCACAGGGCTGGGAGAAAACCGTCACGCCGCTGCCTCGCGGTAATTTCCCCAACCCACGTCCTCTCGTCGCCACCTACAACTTCGGGTGGAACAATATCGTCGCTGCCACGGGAGAAGTTAAGTTCGACCAGCATGACGGCCACTTCCAGCTTCTGGCCGACGGCGGGACAATTGGAATAGTACGCACGCTTTGGAAATACGACGTTCACCATCGCGCTTTGGCCGATGTCGCAACTCTTCGCCCACTCACTCTTCATCAGGTTGATATCACACGACGCAAGACCGTCACGACCGACGCAACCTTCAAGCCCAACGGAGTCGAGCGAATCCGCGCCGACAGCAAATCAAACCAGACTGCTAAGGCTAAGACATTCGTGTTCCCGGAGGAGATTTTCGACCTGCACTCGGCGTTGCTTCGTCTCCGTAGTCAGGCACTGCACGATGGAGATGTCTATCGGCTGGTAGTTTATCCTGGGAACAGCGCGTATCTCGCCACCATCACGGTCTCGGGCCATTCTCCGGTGACGATCGCGACCGGCACCTATCCGGCGATCAAAGTTGATCTTCAGCTGCACAAGGTTACCCGCGATGGCGCATTGACACCGCACAAGAAATTCCGCCACGCCACCATCTGGGTTTCGGATAATCCCGATCGGATGTTGCTTCGGGTCGAAGCGAGCATTTTCGTCGGAACCGTCTTTGCCGAGCTGCAATCGATTCGATTTCCGAACGATAAATCGCCCGAACCTTCGCCTTCATCGAAGGGATCAGGCACCTAAAAAAATCCTCCGCCCTAACGATCGGGCACCCATTCACCGCGATAAACCGGCCTGCCCTTGAATACGCGCCGCGGACCTGAATAGCCCGGACCATGTTGCCCAGGCAAAAGGCCGAGTGCAGCCAGCGTTTCCATGTTGAGCCGGCCGTCCGCCACCAGACCGGAGCGCGCCTGAAAACTCCGCACTGCCGCAGCTGTGCCCGGACCAAATTCGCCATCGATTCCACTGCGATAAAACCCATAGCGGGCGAGCAGGGTTTGCGCCCCCACCACGACATGTCGTTGCAGATCCGGCGGTGCCATTTCGTAAGGCGTGCCTGCAAAAACGCCATTGCCATCGATTATCGCACCGCGGCCGACTGGCCCATTGCCGTAGCCCGGAGGCGGTGGCGGCGGATAGGCCTCAGAAGGACTCGGAAAAACTTCCGCGGATTGTGGCGCCTCTCTGTCTCCCTTTTCTGTTTCCTCGACAGTCCCGCGAGATGGTTGCGGGGTCACGGCGGCTCTCGCTGCGCCCCTTCCCACCCCTAGCGAACGGAGCGTCTCCGCATCGACTTCACCGGTAATTTGCAGCCCATTGCGAATCTGATATCGGCGCAGCGCCGCCGTGGTGTCCGCGGTCTTCTCACCGTTCACGTCCCCGTAATAAAACCCTTGATCCTTCAACGCCTGTTGGACCAATGAGGTCGTTTGATCGGCGCGCAGGGCACTGCCTCCCATCAGGAGAAAAATAAGAAAAACGAAACCGCTTCGTTTCATGGGTGGATTCGACGTGTCATTTTTCCAGTTATTCAGGCGGGGCCGTGGCCAGGGTCGCAGTTGGTTTGCCGACCTTGCCCGCTTCGCGATAGCGATGCAATCCGTCACCAATCGCCGCCGCAATTTTCTGACGGTACTCCGTCGTGGTGAGCCTTATCACGTCCGATTTATTCGTGATGAAACCACCTTCAACCAATGCTGCCGGCGTCCGGACATGAGCGATCACGTAAAATTGTTCGGGCTTGACCCCGCGGTTGATCGCCTGCGTCCGTTCGACCAATGCTTTCTGGATGAAACCAGCCAGAGTTTCGCTTTTTTCTGTCAACGGTCCGGGAGCGGCGCGTTGCAGAAAGGAGAACCAGGAGAAAAAGAACGGCAACGTCGGCGGGGTCTGCACCGCGTAGTAGGTCTCCACTCCGGAGGCGGTCGTACGCACGTCGTCATTGAAGTGAATGCTAACAAAAAGCGAGTTGCGGCTGCGGTTGCCTAACGACGCGCGGTCCGCGAGAGAAACATAGCGATCGCTGTCCCGCGTGAGAGCGGTCGCGAAACCGGCCGCGCGCAAGATCATTTCCGCCCGCAACGCGACGTCGAGAGTCAAATCCTTCTCCAGCATCGTCCCGCACATCGCCCCCGAATCCTGTCCTCCATGCCCTGGATCGAGCACAACCATGATTGGTTCGGGACGGCCCGGCGCGGCTTTCGGTTGCACCGCCGCGGGCGGGTAGGTCGGCGTCAACAGCCGCACCAGCCAGACAAATGAAAACGCCAGCAGAAATAAGCCGAGCCACGGAATGGCGCGCCGCATAATCCCTCTTAACCAGCGCGAGCGTGACAAGCAAGTGCCCCAGAACCTCAACCCGAGGTCAGGCCTTGCACTTCCGCGTCCGCTATCCGCCGGTAACGAATCGCGCTCGTTCCGGCTCGTTCCAGCAAGCCGGCTTCGATTGTCGCGCCTCGCAATGCTTCGGCTCGGCGCTGGCGAAGCACTTCCTGGGGAGGCATTTCCCGGACACCCTCTTCTTGCGCCGCCAAACTTCCGACACTCCAGGCATCAAGCGCGACCTTCAGGCCTGTCTTCAGAGTGCAATTAGGATCGTGGTCCCGACGCAGCAACTCCTCCATCAGCTCGGTGCCTCGCGCTGTTCCACCGATCGCGCTGAACCGCGGCGGTTGCACGTCCGCCACCGCGCCGCTTGCTGAAATCGCGCCATCATATTCCACCCGCAAGAACAGATCGTCCGCAGGCTTCGATCCCACTTCGGCGAAAATCATACGCGCCAGATAAGGTGCTCCGTAGACCTGCTCGAACGCGCTCTTCAAAACCGGACTGAGCGAGTAAAACGCGAGCCGTCGCAGCGAAACATCCGCCGCCGAACGAGTGAATCCCTCCGTGCTCGCCAGCTCGATCGCGGCCATCCGCAGTCGCTCAATGTCTCCCGGATGTCCGATCGCACCCATCGCGATGCGATCATAAATCTCGAAAAGCTTTTGCCGGGCGCGCCCGATCGTAACGAAAAGAATTCCATCGCGGCAACTCAACGCCGCAATCGGACTGCCGGGAGCGAGTTGGGTTTCGATGTATTCGCGGCGGTTCGCAATCGCCTCGACCCAGCGATAAGGCTCTTCGATCATGCCACGGTCGCTTTGAAACGCGCCGCAATCTGCTTGTCCGGCAGCGTCTTGATTCCGTCGCGCGAGATGATTTTCATGATCGGGAAAATGCGACCAGTGCGATCGACGCCGCCAGTTGCCGTATCCGCTTCCGCCGCGGTATCAAGCGCGCGCAACGCTACCGTGACAGCGTCCTGTTCGCTTAGCTTGTGCAACGGCTTCTTGCCCCAGCGATTTTCGTAGAACAAAACGCCGCGCACCGCGGGCGAGCCGGAACCAGTCGCGGCATAGTCGGTCACTTCGAATTGCGCGCCCATCGCGTCATAAAAATAAAGGCGCGCCTGTCCGTCGTCGGAAAAGTCGTAAGTAGCAAAAATCGGCACCACGACTCCTATCCCTTGGATGACGAAACCAAAATTATCGCGCAGCAACTTGGACAGTGCTCGCACTTTGCCATCGACACTCATTTCCTGAAGTTGAGTCCGGCGGAAAAACTGGAGCGAATGCTCGAGGACTCTCGCCATTTCCCAGGCGGTCGCCGGCACCCCTGCAATCGCCATGATCGAGTGTCGGTCGATTTCGAGAACCTTATCAGCGCGATCATAAACCACGGTGTTCCCGGCCGTAGCGCGCCGATCACCCGCCACCAGCACGCCGCCGGTGAACTTAAAGGCGAGGATGGTCGTCGCCTGAGTTGGAGTAAAACGCGTCGCGTCCGCAGGCAGGTTCGAGGTTGGTGACAAGCCCGCTTCATTAAGCAAGCCATGACGCCGCAAGAGCGCCGGAAAATCGAAGGCCGCGTCGCCTAACGAATCACTCGTCACTGGCCGGTGCGCTGCCGGTAGCGCTTGGATTGGTTCGGATCCACCTTGCGCATCTTTTTCAAAAGATCGCGCGTGTCCGGCTTCGAGACGTCAGGTGATTTTGGCCCGCCCCCGTCGCCCTGCTGCGGCCCCCATGGCACGGGCGCCACTGGCTTTTCCGTCCGTTCTGGCATGCAAAAACGCTACCGTTGCTGCACCAAAACGCAAACTGCCCCACGCTTGCCAGCCTCCGGCGAAAATGCCAAGCTTTGCCCATGATTCGTCTTTGCAGTCTTCTCGCGATCACTTTGTTAAGCGGTGGCCTCATGTTGTCGGCGCACGCCCAAAGTCCGGCTCCGAGTGCGGGAACATCCGCCGAGACGGCAGACCTGCTCAGTTTGAGCAAAAAGATCGACGAGCAAAACACCAAGATCGACCTGCTCTCCCAACAAATTCTCAAGTTACAACAAGAGATTGAGCATGCTCCAAAAGCGATCGCTCTGGGCAGTCCATTGCCCACGGCGAATGAAGCATCAGCGGCGGCGGCCGCGGTTCCTGGTGGTTCGACACACGTCGTCACCCGCGGCGAAACGCTGATATCCATCGCAAAAATGCATAAAGTTACGGTCGACGAATTGCAGAAACTCAATCACATCGAAAACGAAAGGAAGCTGCAAATCGGGCAAACACTTGTTATCCCGGGACCACACGAGGCCACTACGCCCTCGCCTTCTCCCAGCCCGGCCACCCCCGAATGATGGATTCTTTTTCGAACCCGCAGTGGTTCTTGAGCAAACATGAGGACGGCAGCGTTTTCGGCCCCATGCCTTTTGAACAGGTTCGGCGCTGGGCCGCGGCTGCCCAAGTCGCGCCGCACGACAAGCTCTCACACGATCAGCACACCTGGCTCAAAGCTCCCATGTTTCCCGAGCTGGAAATGGACTGGCTCGTAGAAGTAACAAGCGAGCGGTATTACGGGCCCACGACTCTCGGTGCACTTCAGGAATTTCTCCGACTGGGTGAGATCGGAGAAGAAACATATGTCATCAATTCTTGCGACGGCTCGAGACGTCAGATCAGAGACCTGACCGACCTAATCCAATTGCCAGGCCAGCCTAGCTATCTATTGGCGGGTGAGGACGAGGAAGGTCCTCCCGCCACGACGATGGCCATAAACTTACGCGATCGAATCAGTGATCTCGAGCAAAGCCTCTTTGAGGAGCGGCGCGCCCTGCGGGAATGCGAAGCGCGTTACCGTGAGTTGGAAGAGCAGTTTAACGCGCTTCAGGGGAAACTGTAGGCGGACAATCCGCCTGCTGAACGTCACTATTCGCAGGCAAACCGATCAATTCCATTTCGGATTCCTCGTCGCCGGTTTCCAGAAAACTCTGCTGGCAAAGACGCTGGTATTTTCCGCCTAACGATAAAAGCCCGGAATGCGTGCCGCGCTCGATGATTCGGCCCTGATCGAGAACCAAAATTTGGTCCGCCCGCACGATCGTCGAAAGTCGGTGCGCGATCACGATGCAGGTGCGATCGAACATCAGATTCTCGAGGGCTTGCTGGATCAGCCGCTCAGTCGCCGTGTCAACACTCGCAGTCGCTTCATCCAGGATGAGAATTGGTGGATCCTTCAATAGGGCGCGCGCAATCGACAAACGCTGCTTTTCGCCCACGCTCAATTTTACTCCCCGCTCTCCTACCACACTGCCGAGTCCGTTAGGCAAGCGATCGATGAATCCGCGCGCGTTCGCTGACGCCGCTGCCTCAAGCAGTTCCTCGTCGGTCGCTTCTGGGTTACCCAAGAGAAGGTTCTCGCGAATCGTGCCGTTGAAGAGAAAACTCTCCTGCGTCACCATCCCGATCATTTCGCGCAAAGCGTGCACCGCGAAATCGCGAATCGGTTTTTCGTCAATCGTGATCGAACCGGACGTGTACTCGTAAAAACGTGCCAGCAGATTTACCAGGGTCGATTTCCCGGCGCCCGTCGCTCCGACAAGCGCGATCGTTTCGCCGGGCCGAGCGTGAAACGAGATGTTGCTTAGCGCAGGCAGATCCTTTGTGTAGGCGAAACTCACGTCGTCGAAACGAATCTCGCCTTGGATCTCCGCGGCGGTGTCGCCTTTGCCGAGACCTGGCTCCTCCGGTTCGTCCAGGATCTCGAAGACGCGTTCGCCCGCCGCGCGCCCAGCCTGGACAAGCTGGTTGAGCTGATGCAATCGCGTCACTGGTTCGTAAAGGAATCTCGTTAGGGTGATGAAGGCCACGAGAGAACCCATTTGCATTTCGCCGCGCAGGACAGCGCGACCACCAAACCCGATTGCCAGAACCAAGCCTAACGAATTAATAAAATCCATCGATGGGCTATAGAGAGCCCACGCGCGCATGATGCGCAGGGTTGCCTGGCGGAGCGTCTCGCTCGCGCGATTGAAACGGTCGTGCTCCTGTTTTTCGCGCACGAACGATTTGATCTGGCGAATCCCCGCCAGATCATCGAGCAGGAGGGCGTTGAGTGCCGAAGCCGCACGCCGTTGTGGACGATAACGGCTTGGTCCGGTCAAAGTATACGCGAGGGCGCCGCCGGCGAGGAGAGGCACCGGAACAAGCACGCACCAGACGAGGTTCCCGTTGAAATAGAAAAGCGCCACGGTCACGATCAGCACCTGCAGGATCGCGACCACGCCTTGTTCGATTCCGTCAATCAGAACGCGCTCGACGGAGTTCACATCCTCAACCACGCGAGTGATGAGATCACCAGTCGCCCGGTTATCGAACCAGCGCAGCGGCAATCGCTCAATGTGTCTGAAAAGATCGCTTCTCAGATCGAAAATCACTTTTTGCTCGAAGCTGTTGTTGAGCAAAATCCGCAGTCCGTTCAACAAGTCCTGCAGAAAGAAAGCCGCCAGCGCTACCATGACCATCGGCAGAAGCAGTTCCGGTCGATGACCAACGATGACGTCGTCGATGATGTACTTCGTTACCCACGGAAAAACGACAACCATCACCGTGCTCAGGATTGCGCAGGTGAGCGTACCGGCCGCCATCCAGGGATAGCGTTTGATGTAAGCGAAGACCCGCCAGACCGTTTTCATCGCGAGAACACGGTCAACGGAGGGTTCAACGAGTCAAGTTGCGCACCGGGACATGCCCTCGCATGCTAGTGGCGCGATGGAGGTCCTGATTCGATGCTGATTGAGCAGATTTGTACATCGCCCGGGCACAATTATTTTGGCCATAACGGTCGTCCTCCCGGTGAATTTCCACTCGTCTCGGTGGACAGCGTTGAGTGCGTTGCCGGCTCTGGTATTCGCGGCGATCGCTACTTCAACTACCGGAAGGACTACAAAGGGCAGATCACATTCTTTTCCAGGGAAGTCTTCGACTTGATGACCCAGGCTCTGGGCGTCACGACGAAATCTCCGGCGGTATTGCGAAGAAACGTCATCGTGTCTGGGATCGACCTAATGGAGTTGATTGGTGTCGATTTCGAACTGCAAGGCGTGCAGTTCCAAGGCACCGCGCATTGCAAGCCCTGTTATTGGATGAACACCGCTTTCGCAGCCGGGGCGGAGGAATTTCTCGCCGCCCACAGTGGAGGATTGCGCGCGCGGATCGTAACCGGTGGCCGGATCAGCACTGGCGAGGCGTGTCTCAAAATTCTGCAAACAGCGCCGGCGCAAGCAACTTAACGATGCGCTTCAGCGCAGTCCTTTTGGCCGGTGGTAAATCCTCGCGCATGGGATGCGACAAAGCGTTCCTGGAGATCGACGGCGAGCCGCTGTGGCGCCGGCAACTGAATATTCTTAGTGACCTTGAGCCTCAAAAAATCTTTATTGCCGGGCCGCCGCGCGAACAATGGCGCGATTACGAAATCCTGCCCGACGCATTGGAAGACGTTGGTCCACTCGGTGGCCTAACGAGCGCGCTTCGCGCCTGCCGCACTCCGTTCTTACTCGCACTCGCTGTCGATCTACCAAAGATCACAGACACCTTCTTGCGAAATCTGCTGATCGAAGGCAGCGGAGTCGTTCCCTATCTGAATCGCCGCTACGAACCTCTCGTCGCCATTTATCCGAAAGCAGCGCTGCCAATCGCCGAAACTCATTTGTCCAGCTGCGAATATTCCATGCAGAAATTCGTGCAAGAATGCGTCGCGCAGCACCTCGTTAAGCCAAAAGAAATCCCATCGAGCGACGCTCGCCTTTTCATAAACCTAAACACCCCACAAGATATGGCAGCATTGTAGGCCGCGTCTCCCGACGCGCCGCCATGCGACGCACAGAACGGATTCAGCAATGAAATACCAACCCAAACGCCTCCGTCGCCTCGACCGCGTTTGGATCAACCACGGTCAGCCCACGTATTTCATCACCATCTGTACCGATCGAAGGAAAAAGGTGTTGGCCAACGATGCGGTGCACGTGCGCCTGCAAGAATTCCTTCGCAACACGGCTTCGCATCACGATTGGTGGGTCAGCCGTTATGTCTTGATGCCCAACCATCTGCATATGCTTGCGGCCCGCGGATTGAGCGCCATCACCTTAGGCAAGTGGATCAAAGCCTTGAAGGCATGCGTGAGTAATCGCGATTTCAAATGGCAGACTGGTTTTTTCGATCACGTTTTGCGCAGCAGCGAATCGGAGTCGGAAAAATGGGATTACGTTCGACGCAATCCCGAACGCGCCGGTTTGGTGAAGAATGCGGATGATTGGCCGTTCGCAGCTGAGATCAATTGGGCACACGGAGATGTTGATCATCACACCTCGCCGCGTCGGGAGACGCGGCCTACAACGGTTACGTCATCACCCGTGCAAATCTCGCGCTACGAAACACGGAGCGGATTGAATTCTTGTCAGGATGAGCTGGCGACGGAAGAGCCACTCGAAATCCGAGTGGAGGGACACAGCGTGGCGGTGGTGATGCGCACTCCCGGGCATGATCGCGAACTGGCGGCGGGTTTTGCGCTGACTGAAGGACTTGTCCGCGATCGCAGTGATATTTTCGAGATCACTTCGTGCCTAACGAACGGATCGAAAACGAACAATGTTGTAAATATCGCACTGACGAACCCCGGCCATTTTGACGAGGCTAAGTTCAGCCGGCGGCTGTTCACTTCATCGAGTTGCGGGATTTGTGGCAAGGCGACGATTGAAGCTGCGCTCCAGCAATTTCCGCCGATCAAATCCGCGCCGGCGGTTGCCCTGAAGATGCTATTGGAGTTGCCAAAGAAATTGTCTGCTGCGCAGGAGACATTTCAGCGCACGGGCGGGTTGCATGCTTGTGCGCTATTCAATTCGGCTGGCGAACTGGTGCTCATCCGCGAAGACGTCGGGCGCCACAATGCGCTCGACAAGTTAATCGGCCATCATCTGCTCGCGCAGGAGCTGCCGTTAGGTGACTACATTCTTTTGCTGAGCGGACGGGTTTCCTTCGAAATGACGCAAAAGGCGCTGGCCGCCGGGATTGCGATCATCGCGGCCATCTCCGCGCCGACCAGCCTCGCGGTCGAGTTTGCACGTACGAACAATCAGACACTCGTGGGATTTTTGCGTGGAGAGACGCTGAATATTTACGCTGGGAAGGAACGCCTGCGCTAGGAAGCGCACTCTCTTGGTTGTCATCCTTCGCCGTCTGCGCGGCTCAGGATGACAAGCGATTGTTGGGGCGACGTCCTGTCCGATGTCGCCTATTTCTTGCCGCGCCCTTTGAAGGTCAATTCCGCGATGCCGGACTTGTCGAGCTCGCCCAGCCCTTCGGCGCTCATCCGATCGTACTGCTGTCTCGTCGCGCGCGCGAGCGGGAGCTCGAGCCCGGCGTTTTCTGCGAGATGCAACGCAATTCCGCTATCTTTGGCCGCATGGGCGGCTGAGAAGAAACAGCTGTGATCACGATTCTGCATGTCCTCCCCGTCCGTTTGCAAAACACGCGAGCCGGCGCCTGTCTCCGCGAAAACTTCCCGCAACATTTTCAAATCCAGCCCGAGGGCGTCACCGAGACCAAGCCCTTCCGCGAGCCCGGCGGTGTTGATGTTCATGACCATGTTAACCAGCGCCTTCACTTTCGCCGCCTGGCCTGACTGACCGATGTAGCGAATCGTTTTTCCCAGTGTCTTGAGAATCGGCTCGGCTCGTTCGAAGGCAGATCTTTCGCCGCCGCACATGAGGTAAAGTGATCCTTCGCGCGCTTGTGTGATACTCGACGCCATGCAGGCTTCGAGCGTTTGTGCCCCCACTTTCTGAGCCCATCCCTCCACTTCCAGGTGCACCTCCGGCGAAATAGTCGCGCAATTAATGAACAACTTGCCTTTCGCATTGACGAGCAGGTTGTCGTCCTTACCGGAAAAGATCTGCCGCATCGCTGCGTCATCGGACACAACCGTGATGATGACATCCGCCGCGCCGGTCACTTCGCCCAACGATTGGCTGGCGAAGCTCCCGAGTTCCTGCGCCAGCGTGGTCGCCGCCGGCCGATGAGAATCGAAAACCGATGTGATGTGATAACCCTGATCCTTGAGCCGGCGCGCCATGTTTGCGCCCATCCGGCCGACTCCAACAAAGCCAATATTCATAAAATCAAATGCGTCCGGCGAAAAACGCGTTGTGTTCCTTTTCTTCTTTTACGGTCGTCACGGGGCCATGTCCGGGGCAAAGCACGGTCTCGTTAGGCAAAGTGAGAATTTTTTTCAGGTTATTTTGCACCGCATCCTCGTAAGAGACATTTCCGCCGCCCATTGAACCAGCGAAGATCGAGTCGCCCACGATAGCGACCGGGAACGCCAGTCCGTTGATGACAAATGTCATGCCGCCCGGCGAATGCCCCCAGGTCAAACGCGATTCGATCTCGAGCGCGCCAACCGTAAACTTCCGGCCCTCATCAATGGACTGTGCGCCTGGAGCTTTTTCCCGACTGGAAATATAGATCGGCGCGCCGGTTGATTCCGCCAGTCGGCCCAGATCGGCAATGTGATCGCCGTGGGCGTGCGTCAGCAGAATAAGTTTGATCGTTAGGCCATTCTGCTTCGCGCGCTCGAGCATCGGGGAACAATCGGTGCCGCTATCAAACACCACCGCTTCCTTGCTCGCCGGGTCCCACACGAGATACGCGTTGACCTGCACGTCGTGGTACGGAGTGGTGAACTGCGCCAGCCCGTCGAGACTGACTTCGTTAGGCCTGTACTTTCCCTCCGCCAGATCGCTCAGGGAAGTGGGATCGAGCTGGAGAAGCGGAGCAACCCGTTCGAGCGTGGCACGATCGAACTTGCCGTCGAATAGCTGGTTGATCGCGTCGGTCTTCGCGCCCGATTTTTCCACCAATTGGCCATCGGAAATTCCCAGGCCGCGCCGCGCCTTTCCTATAATATCGGCAAAATTGTCTTCGAGCGGAATGGACATGCCCCAATGAATGGCAGATCAGCAGGGCGTCCAGTTTTTTGGTGGCCGCATGCAATCCGGCATTTTTGCTCGTCATCCCGATCCGGCCAAGAGCGGAGAGGGATCTCGCCACGGGATGGGGCGCTTACCGTCCCTAATAAACGCGGATCGCAATTGTAAGGTCCTTCGCTGCTTCCGCGGCTCAGGATTACAAAATAACAGCGACTGCTTCGATGCTAATCAGTCCAGCGCAATTTAAGACACTACGAAATACTTGATACCGGGCGGTCATGCCGAAGCTGATCATCATCCGAAACCAAACCCGGTTTGAAGCTGATATACGTGGATCACGTATATCACCGAAAGCGGCTCAGAAGCGTTCGAGTTGCTCAATCCTTTCCTCCGCCACGGCCGCCATTCGTTTCCCGACCTCTTCCACTGATAGTGCAACGCCGGTTTCTTTTTCGATCGAAGTCATCGTCACACCGGCAATGCCGCAGGGAGTGATGTGATCAAACGGCGTCAGGTCACCGCTAACGTTGAGCGCGAATCCATGCATCGTGATCCAATGCCGCACTCCCACTCCGATCGACGCGATCTTGCGGCTTGCCCCGATCATTTCGGGGTTGTCGACCCAAATGCCGGTGAGGCCGTCGCGCGTCGTTGCTGAGAGATCGCATTGCGCTAGCAATTCGATGAGCACCACTTCGATCCAGCGCAGATAGCGATGCAGATCCTGGCCGTAACGACGAAGATCGAGCAGAAAATAACCGACTAGCTGACCAGGACCATGATAGGTCGCCTGTCCCCCGCGATTGATCTCGAACAAAGGAAACGGCAGATGCCTCGCGTCGCGCAAACTCGATTGGTCCGGCGTGCGACCGATTGTATAAACAGGTTCGTGTTCCAGAAGAAGCAGCTCATTCGGAACCTGAGGCTGTTCTCGTTTGCGAGCCACAATCTCCTCCTGCAGCTCGAGCGCCTCGCGAAACGACATTCGGCCTAACCAGCGCGTAACGAGCGCTGACGTCGCCTCGATTTTCATATCTGGCTGCCACCTGGCAGACCGAGCCGCGCCGCTTCTTGTGCCCGCAGGTGGGTCAGACCGATCGCCAGTGCATCGGCCTCGTCAGCGTCCGGTGTCTCAAGCAAACCTAACAATGCCCGGACCATGAAAGCGACCTGACCCTTGTCAGCCGAGCCTTTACCAACGGTCGCTTGTTTGATTCGTTTCGGCGCATATTCAAAGACTGGAAGACCACGTTCGGCCGCCGCCATGATAGCTGAGCCACGCGCCGCCCCGAGCGTGATCGCGGTCTTATGGCTTTGCACGTAAATGACGGCCTCGAGCGCACAGCAATCCGGCTCGTGGGCGTGGATCAATTCGGCCAGTCGATCGCGGATCGCGACCAGGCAGGACGACATGGGCACCGCGGCTGCATTATGAATCACCCCGTAGTAGAGCGTGTGAAATTTTCCGCCCCCGTTCGTCTCCACGATTGCGACGCCGGTGTTTCGCAGAGACGCATCAATCGCCAAAACGCGCATTGTTAGGCAAAACTCCTCCCAGCAGGCTGACGCATAGCTCAGCTTAAAAGTGCCGTCGACGGCTGCAAGATAAAGTCGACAAACGCCTCTGGTTGAATTCATTCGTAGCGGTGACGGAGGAATCCAAGCCGAAGTGCCAGATCTGTCAGAAGCCGACCTCGCCGCAGTCCGGCACAATCGGCGAGGCTCTTCGGCCATCTCTGCTTCGTTTCATTCAGAAACGTAATCCTTCCTTTGAAGCGACTCACTTTGTCTGTTCCAAGGACCTCGGGGCTTTCCGCCGCGATTACGTCAAGGAAGTTCTCGAGGACGAAATCGGAGAACTCTCAGCCCTCGATCGCGAAGTTGTCGATAGCTTGCAACAGCACGAGATCCTTTCGGAGAACATCGGGAAGGAACTTGAAAAGGAACTGACCTTTGGCGAACGCCTTTCAGATCGAATCGCTAGTTTCGGCGGCAGCTGGACCTTCATTTCCTTGTTCGGCGCGGTTCTTTTTCTCTGGATCCTGATCAACACACTCTTCCTCGCGCGAAGGGCCTTTGATCCTTATCCCTTCATCCTGATGAACCTGATCCTCTCCTGCCTTGCGGCGATCCAGGCTCCCATCATCATGATGAGCCAGAACCGTTCGGAAGCGCGCGACCGGGCGCGGGCTGAAAATGATTACAAGGTGAACTTGAAAGCGGAATTGGAGATCCGCCATCTGCACGAGAAGATCGATCACCTTTTGCAGAAGCAGTACAACCGCCTTTTCGAAATCCAGCAGATCCAAATCGAATTGCTCCAAGAGATCGAACAAAAACGGCACGGCGGCACGCGGTCTTCGCCACGCCCGGCGGGCGAACCACCAGCCGCTCTCGCCTAACGAATAAGTCGTTAAGGCAGCGAAAAGTAATCGACGCCCTGGTAATTCCCGTCGACCGTTTTGACGATTTGCATCAGGACATCGTTGACCAAAGTACTCGCGCCGAAACGAAAGAGATCAGGCGTGAGCCAGTCATCGCCTAACGTTTCCTTAACCATCACGAGATAAGCCAGAGACTGCTTAGCCGTGCGAATGCCTCCGGCCGGTTTCATTCCAATGCGAACACCGGTCTCATAAAAATAATCGCGAATCGCTTCCAACATTACGAGGGTGACAGGGATGGTCGCGGCTGGTGAAATTTTTCCGGTCGAAGTTTTGATAAAATCGCCACCGGCCCGCATTCCGATTTCGCTCGCGAGCCGAACATTGTCGTAAGTCTGGAGCTCGCCGGTCTCGAGAATGACTTTAAGATGGGCCGAGCCACAGGCTTCCTTGACGGCGCCGATCTCGTCGAAGACGCGGTTGTAATCTCCCGCCAGGAAAACACCGCGATCAATCACCATATCGATCTCATCCGCGCCATCTCCGGAAGCGCGCCGGACCTCCTCGAGTTTCAGCTCGAGCGGCATTAGACCGGTCGGGAAAGCAGTCGCAACCGAGGCGACTTTGACTCCCGAACTGCCGAGGAAACGCTTGGCCACCCGCACTAAATTTGGATAAACGCAGACCGCCGCGCAGGGCGGGACATCATAGCGCGGATCGATCGGCTGCATCGCTTTCCGACAAAGAAACGCAACCTTCCCCGGCGTATCTTTTCCTTCGAGCGTAGTCAGGTCCATCATCGAGACAGCGAGCTTGAGGCCGGCGAGTTTGGCCGAAGTCTTGATGCTCCGTTTGGTGAAAGCTGCCGCCCGCTCTTCCACCATGATCTGATCGACGCTCGGGATCGCCCAGCGATCGCGAAGCACGTCCTGACGATTTTGGGAAGCGGGCAATGTTCTCAAGCGCCCGAGTCTAACGATTATCGGGACTTGTGTCGATAGGGTCGCCGATGATGGAAAGCACGACCTCCCGACGATGAGGCGCGCGCCGATGTTCAAAGAGGAATATGCCCTGCCATGTGCCAAGCTGGAGTCGTCCCTCCGCGATCGGAATGACCTCGGTCGAACGAGTGAGGACGGAGCGAATATGCGAGGTGCTGTCGTCGGCGCCTTCCGCCGTGTGTTCAAAGTACGGAGTGTCCTCCGGCACCAGCCGCTCGAAAAATTTCTCCAGATCGCGCCGCGCCGTCGGATCCGCGTTTTCCATGATAATGAGGCTGCAGCTCGTGTGCCTTACGAATACGGTGACGGTTCCGGCAATCACCCCACTCTCGCGAATGGCTGATTCGACCTTGTCAGTGATCTCGTATGTGCCTTTGCCGCGGGTCGAGGCGGAAAAGTTCGCGGAGTAAACGCGCATCATCGGCCGCCACGCTACGCACGGCTTCCAATGGTCGCAATGTTGGCAGGAACTGTCGCAATATTGTCATATGGCGATTTTCCCTTAGCGTTTTTGCTCCTGCGCCGGAACAAAATGATCGAACAAAGTGCCAACGCTGTGGTGATGATTCGGCCGGAACGCTTCTATCCGAATCCTGAAACCGCACTCGACAATGCTTTCCAAGGGACCGTCGCCGAAGCACCGCAGGCGGTTGCCGCCAGGGCGCAGGACGAATTCGATCGCGCGGTTAACATGCTGTCTGAGGCAGGTGTAATCGTGCACGTCTTCGCTGACACATCGTCGCCAGAGAAACCCGACGCAGTTTTCCCTAACAATTGGTTCTCGACCCATCACGACGGGCGCATCGCGCTCTATCCGATGTACACCCCCTCCCGCCGGACCGAGCGGCGCATCGACCTTATTGACTGTCTGCGCGAATCATATCGCGTCACTGATGTGGTCGATTATTCGTCGTACGAAGGGCGCGGACTTTACCTTGAAGGCACCGGCAGTCTCGTGCTTGACCATGTGCATCGTCTCGCCTACGTCTCCCTGTCGCGTCGAGCCGACCGCGAACCGCTGGAGAAATTCTGCGCCGACTTCGATTTTGAGCCGATCACTTTTGAAAGCATTGGCGATGATGGACGACCGGTCTATCACACCAACGTGATGCTTTGTGTCGGATCGGAATTTGCCCTGGTTGGGCTCGACATGATCGACGACTCAGCCTCGCGTGAAATGCTCAGGACTCGACTCGAGTCCAGCGGCAAAACAATCATTGCGCTGGATCGAAACCAGATTGCTAACTTCGCCGGTAACGCGATTGAGCTGCATAACGATCACGGAAAACTGCTCGTGCTTTCGGCCCGCGCGGCGGAGAACCTGGCTCCGGCGCAGCGCGCCACGATCGAGCGACACGCCCGACTCGTCCCCCTAGCGCTTCCCACCATTGAACTGGCCGGCGGTAGCGCCCGCTGCATGATGGCGACGATTCATCTGCCATCTCGTTAGGTAACTGCCGATCACGGCACAAACCCCACGGCGTCAGTAGTTTCGCAGCCGACTGATTACAGCGCCTCAGAGTCGGATGCCGCGGAGCGCCAATCTGGCGCGGGAGATGCTAAAGGCAGTTACGCAATCATGTCCCATCTCCACCCAGCCGGGGACGACCGGAAAAGAAAAAAGCGAATCGCCTCGCAAAAGGCCAAACAGCGTAACAACGCTGCGGCCAAGCGTGCGGCTGCGGCGGAGAAAGAAGCGTTGAGTCCGGCGCCGGCGGGCAGGTTGGAACGAACCCGCAGATTGATTCTCGCCGCGCTCCGCGTGTGGGAGTTGAAACGAAAAATTCGCGATTAGCTTCTGCGGTACTGCCGAGAAACCGTTTTTTGTCGGAAGCTTGGCCGGTTGCGACCCCTGCGTAAATTCGAAGGGTGTCGCCAGAACGAAAAATGCGAATGCGCAGAACGGGCTCGGATCGCCCGTCTCATTGCTGCGCCATTGTCCTGCTCGATCAAGAACCGTTGCGGCAGGCGGTAGCCGCGGATTGCACGAGCGCGATGGCTCGTCTCGATAAAGCTCGCGCCGAGTGGTTCCATTTTGAGCGCAAAGACAAGCCCGCCTTTGCGCGTTGGCGAGCTCGCGAATTTGGTTCGCTCCTCAGTAACGCGCGTGACGTGGAGGATGGAATTCGAGACGCACAGGCGCTCATCCATGAGGTTGAAATCGAAATGCGCCGCCTTTTCCAAGACCCGTTCAGCGCTTATCAGCGGGTCATGTTTCGGCGCACTCATCCAAATGACGTCGTCGAAAAAGAAACGCCGCGGGATAGCGGAGCTGGACGAATTGTAAGCGACTTTGAAAAAGAAGCGCTCTTTCAGGAATGGGTGAAGAGCGCGCTCGGAACAAATCCGGATAAGATGGATGACGAAGCGTACTCAAGTTCTTTCGAAGCTTTCAAATCACACATGTTCCGAGTCGCACCGGAACAACCGCCTCCGTCTCCCCTTCCTCATCCAAAACGATCAAAAGAGCCGGAGGACATCGTAACCGAAGAGGAACCCGTCACGGTCGATGAACGAGTCCGGGAACTTTATCGACGACTCGTTAGGCGCTTGCATCCGGACCTTCGTGCCGACGGGAGCGCGGCCGTGTCGGCGCTCTGGCATGAAGTGCAGGAGGCCTACGCCGCGAGTGACGTCGCGCGGATGGAGATATTGCTCGCCCTCAGTGATATCGAAGCAAATCAGATGGCGAATCAGACCGTGGCGCAGCTGTACGCGGTTCGAACCGAATTGGATCGCGCTTTGCGGGCGCTGGAAAAGAGCCTGCGCGAGGCCGAAGGCGAGGATGCGTGGGATTTCGCGCGGGTTGGTCCGACCTCGGCCTTACGGACGCAGGTGGAACGGCAACTTAAATCGGAACTCGCCCTGCGAACGCAACGTCTCGATCTGCTTACGCGAACAATCGCCGAATGGGCGGCTGGCCCAAGCGCGAATCGTAAAGTGCGGTTGGCTACCGCAGCCAACCGAGCGGCCTGGGGCTAATTCCGCGACGTCGTGCGGACTGGAAAATTTTGGTGATGATCGCCCGCCGTGACTTTGCGTTCCCCTCGGGAATCGAAGATCGCCGCGCCTCTACTTACACAACCGTTTTCAGATTCAACGTTCCTGTCACCTCGGGCAGCGTGACCATTTCCAGTGGCACAGCCACGATTGGACCTCCGACTTTCAACGGTCAAGAAATGAGCGTCACTCTCACCGGGTGACCAATGCGCAGCGGGTCATTCTGCACGTTGAGAACGTGAACGATTGCGGCCTCACCGAAGGAAACGTCCCGATTGGTTTTCTCCTGGGCGACACCAGCTCCGATACCGTGGTGAATTCTCGCGACATCTCGGGAACTAGATCTCAATTGGGCCACCTCGTTACCGGGGAAAACTTCCGCTTCGACGTAACCGCCGACGGCAACCTTGATCTCGCTGATGTCCGGCTCGTGAA
>Ga0070688_100000529_pt1 | contig 19282 bp, 21 predicted proteins | sample KBSS13HmetaG_FD_64679 | JGI IMG/M metagenome (GOLD analysis project Ga0070688, IMG submission 64679) | Switchgrass rhizosphere microbial communities from Kellogg Biological Station, Michigan, USA - KBS S1-3H metaG | ecosystem: Host-associated > Plants > Roots > Rhizosphere ...
ATCGACCTGCCGGCCGAGGCGAAGGGCCTCGTGCCCACGCAGCAGTACTACAACCAGCACTTCCACACCGGGAAGTGGCCGAGGGGCGTGCTCCTGAACCTCGGCATCGGCCAGGGCGAGCTGCTGGTGACGCCGCTCCAGCTGGCGACGATGACCGCGGTGGTGGCGAACGGCGGCCACGCCGTGCGCCCGCACGTGGTGCAGTCGGTGCAGGGGCAGGGGACGTTCAAGATCCCGAAGCCGGTCGAGCCGGGGGTGGTCACCGACCAGGCGAACTGGAACACCGTGCACGACGCGATGCACAGGGTGACGATCCCCGGCGGCACCGCGAACGCGTCGCGCACGGTGCCCGGCATGAACGTCGCCGGTAAGACCGGCACCGCACAGAACCCGCATGGCAAGGATCACGCGTTGTTCGTGTGCTTCGCACCCATGGAGACGCCGACGATCGCGCTCGCGGTCGTGGCCGAGAACTGCGGCCACGGCAGCGACTGGGCGGCACCGGTCGCGGGCTCGCTGTTCCGCCAGATCTTCCTGCCCGACACCGGGGCCGTGAACGAGCGGACGCTGCACCCGGTCGTGGCGCCCGTCGACTCGGCGGCCGACTGATGAGACTCCGACTGCCGCCGCTCGACTGGCCGCTGGCGTTCGCGACGCTGGGCCTGATCGGCATCGGGCTCGCCACCGTCTACAGCGCCACCAGCGTGCCCGGCGCGCACCAGGGGCTGTGGGCGAAGCAGTTCCTGTGGTTCGTCGTCGCGCTCGGCTTCGCCTGGATCATCGCCGCGGTGCACTACCGTCTCTACGACTCGATCGCGTGGCCGCTCTATGCCGCCTCGCTGGTCGCGCTCGTGGCCGTGTTCGCGATCGGCGTCGAGCGGTTGGGCGCCAAGCGCTGGATCGAGTTCGGGCCGCTCCAGTTCCAGCCCTCGGAGATCGCCAAGCTCGCGACCACGTTCGTGCTCGCGCGCTTCTTCGACCACGCGCGGCTCGACCTCAGGAAGATGCGGTGGTGGCTGCCGCCGCTGCTCATCACCATGGTGCCGTTCGTGCTCGTCGCCAAGGAGCCCGACCTCGGCACCGCGTCCAGCTTCCCCGCGATGCTGGTGGCGATGTACTTCTGGGCGGGCATGCCCGCGAGCCAGCTCGTGCTCGGGCTGTCGCCGATCCTGAACGTGATGCTGTTCTTCCTCACCGGCAACGTGTGGTGGTTCGCGGGACTGTTCGTGGGCGTGCTCGCTTGGGCGCGGCCGCGCGTCGTGGTGCTGCTGGCGATGCTGGCGCTGAACGGCGCCGTGGCGGTGACGCTGCCCAAGATCTGGAACCACATGCACGAGTACCAGAAGCGGCGCATCGAGACGTTCCTGAATCCCGAGCAGGACCCGAGCGGCTCCGGCTACCAGGTCATCCAGTCCAAGATCGCCATCGGCTCCGGCGGGCTCGTGGGCAAGGGCTACCTGAAGGGCTCGCAGAAGGCGCTCGCCTACCTGCCCATGCGCCACACCGACTTCATCTACTCGGTGGTGGGCGAGGAGCTGGGGCTCCTGGGCTCGTTGACGGTGGTGCTGCTCTACGGCATCGTCGTGTTCCGCGGATACCGGCTCGCGTCGATCGCGCGCGACGGCTTCGCCAGCCTGATGGCGGTGGGCATCACGACCGCGCTATTCTTCCACATCATGGTCAACATGCTCATGACCATCGGCTGGGCCCCGGTCACCGGCGTGCCGCTGCCGTTCCTGAGTTATGGCGGTACGGCGCTCATCGTGAACTGCATCCAGATCGGGCTGCTCCAGAACGTGGCGCTGAGGCGCCGGGAGTACTAGCGCCAGATGTTTCCCGAGTTGTTCCACGTCGGGTTCATCCACATCCGCAGCTACGGCCTGATGATGGCCGTGGCATTCGTGGTGGGCACGTTCCTGGCACTCCGCGAAGCCCGGCGCCTGAGCCTCGACGAGGACAAGGTCGTGAACGTCATCCTCGTCACGCTCGTGGCCTCGGTGCTCGGCGCGCGGATGCTCTACGTCCTCGAGCACCTCCCCGAGTTCCGCCGTGAGTGGACGAGCGCGCTGGCGCTGTGGCAGGGCGGGCTCACGCTCTACGGCGGCGTCGCGGCGGGCACGTTCGCCGGGCTGGTGGCGGCGAAGCGCATGAAGCTGCCGATCTGGATCGTCGCCGACGCGCTCACGCCGGCGCTGGCGCTGGGCACGATGTTCGGGCGCGTCGGCTGCTTCCTGAACGGCTGCTGCTACGGCCGGCCCACCGCGCTGCCCTGGGGCGTGGTGTTCCCGCACGACTCGTTCGCCACGCTCGAGTTCGGCAACCAGCCGGTGCACCCGTCGCAGCTCTACAACGCGGTCGCGGGGCTCGGGCTATTCGTGATCTTCCAGAGCCTGCGCGGCCGCTTCCGCGTGCCCGGCGTGATGTTCTGGACGTTCATCGCCGCGTTCGCGCTGATCCGCATCCCGCTCGACCTGACACGCGCCTACGAAGTGGACGCCGTGCTCATGCGCGTCGGCGTCACCGACATCACCGAGAGCCAGCTCATGAGCATGGTGATGATCCTGTTCGCCGGGCTCATGATCCTCCGCCTCCGCCGCGCCGCGCCGCGACCCGCCCCCGCCCCCGCCCCCGCCCACACGGCACCGTGAGCGCGGCGGAAGTCGCGAGCCGAGCCGGAGGCGAGAGCCCCCGCCCGGTCAAGCTCGCTGTCCTTGGCGATCCGCTCGCGTACACGCGGTCGCCGGACCTGCACCGTGCCGGTTGCGCTGCGCTCGGGCTCGCGTGCGAGTCGCTGGCGTTGCGCACGCCCGTGGCGGAGCTTCCAGCCACGCTCGATCGGCTCGCGCGCGAGGGCTACACGGGCTGCAACCTCACCATGCCCCTGAAAGAGCCGGCGCTGGCGCTCGTGGACGAGGCGACGCCGGCCGCGCGCCGCGCGCGCTCGGTGAACACGATCACGTTCGGCGACCGCCGCTCCGGCGACACGACGGACGGCGCGGGCTTCCTCGACCTGCTGAGCGCGCAGCGACGGAACGCAACCACCTGCAACGTCACGCTGCTCGGCGCCGGCGGCTCGGCCCGGAGCCTGGCGCTGGCGATCGCCGACGCGGGCGGGCGGCCGGTCGACGTGATCTCGCGCCGCGAGCCGGAGCCCGGCGAGGCCTGGGGCGGCACGCTCGGCAAGCGCTGGTCGGCGTGGGGGAGTGGCGCGGCCACGCGGGCGATCGCGGTCGCCGACGTGCTCGTCAACTGCACGCCGCTCGCGGGCGACGAGTGGCCCGTGGCCGTCGAGCGCATCCCGCGTGCGACGCTCGTCGTGGACCTCACGTACGGCGAGCGCGTGACGCCATGGGTCGCGGCCGCACGTGCGGCGGGCCTGGAGGCCATCGACGGCCTGGCACTCCTCGTCCACCAGGCGCGCCACTCGCTCATCCGGTGGCTCGCCCGCGACGTGCCGCTCGAGCCGCTGCTCGCAGCGGTGCGGCCCTGAACGGCCGCGGCCCCCGCGCGCTCGTCCACCGATCCGTCGCCTCGCTCGCTCGCGAGCTCCTCGATCTCATCCTTCCGCAACGGTGTCCCGTGTGCGGCGTTCCCGCGGATCCGGCGCGGTTCTTCTGCGACCCGTGCGAGCGCGCGCTGCCGCGGCTCGGCGTGCCGGTGTGCGCGCGCTGCCTGAGCGAGGAATCCCCCGCGGACGCCTGCATCCGCCACGCGGGCGACCGCGTGCACGCGGCGTTCGTCTACGACGAGGCGGTGGCCACACTCGTGCACGCGATCAAGTTCGGCTCGCGCCCGAACCTGGCACGGGCGTTCGCGCCCGCGCTCGCCGCCGCCCTGCCCGCGCGCTGGCAGCGGCCGGCGCTCGTCACCGCGGTGCCCCTCCACCCCACACGGCGACGCGAGCGCGGCTACGACCAGGCCGCGGTGATCGCCGAGGCGCTCGCCGACGCGCTCGGGGCGCCGTTCACCGGCGCGCTCCTCGAGCGCGCGCGCGCGACGCGCGCGCAGTCGAGCCTCGGCCCGCGCGAGCGCCGCCGCAACGTGCGCGGCGCGTTCCGCGTGCGCCACCCCGGCTGGGTCGCCGGCCGGCGCGTGCTCGTCGTGGACGACGTGCTCACCACGGGCGCCACGCTTGCCGAGGCCATGGCGACGCTGCGCGCGGCCGGTGCGAGCACCGCGGGCGCGGCACTCGCGTGGGCCCAGTGACGACGCTAGAATCCCTGGTCCATGTCCCATCTGCATATCCCCGATGGCATCCTGCCGCCGGTTCTCTGGCTGGCGGGGCTGGTACTGACCGCCCTCGTGCTCGCGTGGTCGGTTCCCGCCTCCGCGCGCGGCGGCCCGCGGCTCATCGCCTACCAGAGCGCGCTCGGCGGCATCATGCTCGCGGTGATGGCGCTGCCGGTGCCGATCACCGCGTTCGACTACTGCATGACGCTCGCCGGCCCGGTGGGCGTGCTGCTCGGCGCCGCGCCCGTGTTCCAGGTGAGCCTCGTGGTGACGCTGATCCTCGCCCTGCTCGGGCAGGGCGGGTTCACCGTGATCGGGTTGAACACGCTCGTCCTCGGAGGCGGCGCCATGCTGGCGCGGCCGGTCTACCTGTGGAGCGTGCGCGCGCTGGGGCCGGCGCGCGCGGTGGCGCTCGCCACGGTCGTGTCGCAGCTCGCCTCGACGGCGGGCTGGATCCTGGTGCTCCTGCTCTCGGTCCGGCTCACGCCGGACATCGCCGGAGAGCACGCGATCGCGGGGGACCTGGTCCGGGGTGTCCACGCCGCCGGGGCCGCGGTCGTGCTCGCCATGCTGCTCGCCGCCGTCGCCATCGAGGCGCTGCTGGGATATGGTCTGGCGCGGTTCCTGGCCCGCGTGCGCCCCGACCTGCTGCCGCTCCCGCATGCGTCGCGCGCGGCCGCGAGCGGCGGCCCGCCGCTCAGCGAACCCCGTCCGAGCGGCCGTTAGAAGCGCCATGACCAACACGTTCGCACAGATCGATCACCTCGCCTGCGCCGGGGATTCCCCCTGGCACCGCGCCAGCGCGCTCACCAAGCTGCTGCTGCTGGTCACCTACGTGGCGCTCGCGGTGGTGACGCCCTCGTGGGCGGTGCTCGCGGCACTGCTCGCGACGCTGGTGGCCATGTGCGTGAGCGCCCGCGCGCCCTTGAAGCTCATGCTCGCGGCGGCGGCGACGCCGTTCTTCTTCGCGTTCATCTTCGCGCTCGCCCACGTGCGCACCGATTGGGACGAGCCGCTGGTGCTGTTCGCGAGGCCGATGGTGGCGAGCCTGTGTGCGGTGTGGCTGGTGATCACCACGCCCTACCCGGACCTGTTCGCGCCGATCTCGCGCATCCTGCCGCGCGGCGTCGGCGACGGGCTGTTCCTCACCTACCGCGCCGTGGCCACGCTGTACGCGCGCGTCGAACGCATGGGCTCGACGCTACGGCTGCGGGGCGCCATGGCGCGCCCGGTCGGACAGCGCTTCGCGCTGCTCGGGGAGGCGGTGGGCACGGTCGTGGTCTCGGGCTTCGACCGCAGCCACCGGCTCTACCAGACCATGCAGCTTCGCGGGCACTCGGGCAGGATCTGCGGCTGCCGGCACTACCTCGAGCTGACGCGGGACGACTTCTGGGTGTGCCTGGCGATGGCGTGGGCGGGCGTGGTGAGCGTGGCGCTCTGGCACCTGAGGATCTCGTGAGCCACGAACATCCGGAGCTCGAGGGCCGCAAGCCGATCGTGCACGTGTCGTGCGTGCGGCACACGTACCCCGACAAGACCAGCGTTCACCTCTGCGGCCTCGACTTCGTGGTCGGCGAGGGCGAGCGCGTGGTCGTGCTCGGCCCGAACGGCTGCGGCAAGAGCACGCTCCTCTACCACATCCTCGGCCTGCTGGCGCCCGAGGAGGGCGAGGTGCGGGTGTTCGGCGTCGATCCCTCGCGCCAGTTCTCGAAGATCCGCGAACGCGTGGGCGTGCTGCTCCAGGATGCCGACGAGCAGATCATCGCGCCCACGGTGTGGGACGACGTGTCGTTCAGCCCCCGGAACTACGGGTACGGGCGGAACGAGGTGGAGAAGAAGACCGCGCACGCGCTCGAGCGCATGGGCATCACCCACCTCCAGCACAAGGTGTGTCACTACCTCTCCGGCGGCGAGAAGAGGAAAGTGGCGCTGGCAGGAGCGCTCATCCTGGAACCCGAGCTGCTGGTGCTGGATGAGCCGTTCGAAGGGCTCGATCCGACGTCACGCAGCGAGATGGTCGAGCTGCTGAACGGGCTGAACCGCGACCACGGCGTGTCGCTGGTGATCGCGACGCACGACGTCCAGTTGGTGGCCCCGCTCGCCGACCGCGTCTACGTGCTCAAGGCCGGAGGCGAGATCGTGGCCCAGGGCCCGCCCTCGGACCTGTTCCAGGACCTGGACCTGCTGCGCACCTCGAACATCGAGCCGCCGGTGCTGGCCGAGGTGTTCCAGCGCCTCGAAGCCCTCGGCTACCCGCTCGGTCGGCCGCAGACCCCGGCCGAAGCGGCGGCGCGGCTCGTGCGCTGGATGCAGCTCGAGCGCGAGCGCTCGGCCGCGGCCGTGGCCACGGCGATCCGCGCCACGCACGCGGGGCCGGGCGCCGGCGCGCCGCAGGCGCTCCCACCGAGCGCCCCGCCCGAGCAAGCCCCGCGGCCGTGACCGGCGACCTGTTCGGCGTGGGCCCGGGCGCTCCGGCGCACGGCTCGCCCCAGGAGGAGCCGGGTCCCAACTCGCCGCTTGCCGACCGCATGCGGCCGCGGAGCTTCGAGGAGCTGGTGGGCCAGCAGCACCTGGTGGAGGAGGGCAGCCCGATCGCGCTCATGCGCGACGGCAAGCATCTCTCGAGCGTAGTGCTCTGGGGACCGCCCGGTACCGGCAAGACCACGCTCGCACGGTTGATCGCGCGCACCGCGGGGGTGCCGTTCGTGCAGCTCTCGGCGGTGCTCTCGGGCGTCAAGGAGGTGAAGGAGGTGATGGAGCGCGCGGCGCAGCACCGCCGGCGCACGGGCCAGCCCACGATCCTGTTCGTGGACGAGATCCATCGCTTCAACAAGGCGCAGCAGGACGCGTTCCTCTCGCACGTCGAGCGCGGCGACATCGTGTTCATCGGCGCCACCACCGAGAACCCGAGCTTCGAGGTGATCTCGGCGCTGCTCTCGCGCGCCCGCGTGCTGGTGCTGCGTCCGCTCGATCCGGCTTCGATCCGCGCCCTCCTCGGCCGCGCGCTCTCCGACGAGCGCGGGCTCGCCGGGCGCGTGGCGGTGAGCGAGGAGGCGCTGGAGCTGCTCGCGGCGGCCGCCGACGGCGACGCGCGGCGTGCGCTCACCACGCTCGAGATCGCGGCCGCCACCGCCGAGGCGAGCGGCCGGCCGATCGGCGTGAACGAGGTGAAGGGCGCGCTGGCGAGGCGCCACCTGCGCTACGACCGCGCCGGCGAGGAGCACTACAACCTCATCTCGGCGCTCCACAAGAGCCTGCGCGACGGCGATCCCGACGCGGGTCTCTACTGGTTCGGGCGCATGGTCGCGGCGGGTGAGGACCGGCTCTACATCGCGAGGCGGCTGGTGCGCTTCGCCAGCGAGGACGTGGGGATGGCCGACCCGACCGCGCTCCACCTCGCCACCGCCGCGTTCAACGCCTACCATCAGCTCGGGAGCCCCGAGGGCGAGCTGGCGCTGGCGCAGGTCGTGGTGCACCTGGCGCTCGCTCCCAAGTCGAACGCGGTCTACCGCGCCTTCGGCGAGGTCATGGAGGAGATCGAGAAGAGCGGCTCGCTGCCGCCGCCCAAGGTGATCCTCAACGCCCCGACCCGGCTCATGAAGGACCTGGGCTATGGGGCCGGCTATGCGTACGCCCACGACGACCCCGAGGGCGCCCAGGTTCAGGAGCACCTGCCGGACGAGCTGGTGGGCAAGAAGTGGTGGCGGCCGCACGGATGACGCCGGGCGCCCCAGCGGCGGTCCGCCCGCTGGATGGGTCCGTATAAGCTCCGCCGCTCCAGCCGGTTGAGCTCCGCCGCTCCAGCCGGTTGAGCTGCGGCCGTTCGCGGCCCGAGGACGAAGTGGTCCCGCTCACATCTTCGCTTGCCGGAACCGGTTGCGACCACCTTGAGTGGCGATTCCCATCGCATTGCATCCTGCGAGGTGGTAGGTTAACGGCCGCAGCAGAGCGCGTTCATCGGCTTCGGTGTTCCTCGACTTGCCCCAGGGAGACCCCCCCAAATGAAGCGTGCGGCTACCACTCTGACTCTTTCCCTGGTCGCGCTCGCAGCCTCCGCGACCTTTGCCAGCGCGGCGCTCCGCGTCCCTCAGGTCCCGGTCATCGGCGGCGGCCTCCAAGCCTACCTGATCAGCGTCGGCGAGAGCATCAACGTCAATACCGACCAGGACGCCACGCAGGTGTGGACGCACACGATCTCCAACACCAGCACGTTCACGATCCAGTTCCAGAGCTCGCCGAACGCGAACATCCAGCAGTTCGGGCTGTACAACGCGTCGGCCGTGATCCCGCCGCTCTTCTTCATCATGAGCGGCGCGGTGGGCCCGCTCGGGTACAGCACCGCCACGTTCAAGCCCGGGAACATCTTGGTCGTGAACCGCTTCGACGCGCTCTCGAACTTCCTCAGCACGACGACGTTCGGCGGCGTCGACCCGAATACGTTCGGGTTCTATCTCTCGACGCCGGCCGGCACCGTGTTCACGCAGGACGGCCGCAATCCTGGCGGCCTGGCGCGCGCGATCGCGTTCCAGGGCACGGGCCAGAACCTGGGCACGTGGTGGCTGTGCTGGGACGAGCTCTCTGTTGCGGGTCCGGCCAACGCCGTCGTCGGACCGCCCAGTGGCATCGGCCCGGGCGGTGACCAGGACTTCGACGACCTGGTCGTGATGATGGAGTCGGTGAACCCGACGCCGGTGAGCAAGACCTCTTGGGGCCAGCTCAAAGCGCGCTTCCACTGATCACGCGCTGAGCTGAGCCGCACGCGAAGGGCGGTGCTCTCCGAGCACCGCCCTTTAGCTTGCTCGGGAGGGCATCCGGCATTCGCGGGAACGCCCGCTCGAGGCATCCCGCACGAAGGTCCTTCGGTGCCGGAACCGGCATCGGTCACGACATCATCAAATCGCGCGGCGCGAGCCGTGCGTGCGGCTTTGACGGCTCATCGCATGGGGCATACTCTGACCTGTTACCCCATGCGGACGCGGTCGCAGGGAGCGTCCCAGTCGGGTAGGAACGCCGCCCGGAGCCGGTCCGGGGCCGAGCGGCGGGAGGGTCGAATGAGATCGGAAGTCGAGAACGTCATCCAGCAGCTCCGGCCGATGGTCCAGTCGGACGGCGGCGACCTGGAGCTGGTGGACGTGACCGAGGAGGGCGTGGTCACGATCCGGCTCCACGGCTCGTGCAGCGGCTGCAACAGCTCCACGACCACGCTCCGGAACGGCATCGAGCGCTACCTGCGCTACAAGCTGCCGCAGGTCACGCAGGTGCACGCCGAGTAAGCCATGCTCTATGGCTACGGGATCGTCATCGCCGGGTTCTTGGTCGGCGGCACGGTGCTCGCGGCCATCGCGTTCAATCGCGCCCGGGAATGGTGGGAGGGTCGCCGCGGACCGCGGCCCTGAACCCCCGGGCCGAGTCTTCCTGTCCTTGAAGGAGCCGCGACACACGTGATCACGCCGGAAGCCGTGCTCGCCGCACTGGGCACCGTGAACGACCCCGACCTCCACCGCGACCTCGTCACCCTGGGGATGATCGAGGACGTCGCCGTGGAGGGCGGCACCGTGGCGTTCACGCTGGTGCTGACCACGTCGGCGTGCCCGCTCAAGGCCCAGATCGAGGATGACTGCCGGCGCGCGGTGACGAAGATCCCGGGCGTCACCGACGTGCGCATGCACACGATCAGCCGCGTGCGGAAGCCGCGCGATCCCTCCGCCGACCGGAAGGCGCTCGAGGGCGTGGGTCCGGTGATCGCGGTGGGCTCGGGCAAGGGCGGCGTGGGGAAGAGCACCGTGGCGGCGAACCTGGCGATCGCGCTGGCGCAGACCGGGGCGCGCGTCGGGCTCCTGGACGCCGACATCTATGGCCCCAACCTGCCGCGCATGCTGGGCGTGCAGCGCCAGCCGTACCAGAAGGACGGCAAGATCGTGCCGCTCGAGGCGCACGGCATCCGCTTCATGTCCATGGGACTGCTCGTCGAAGCGGGCGAGGCCGTGGTCTGGCGCGGGCCCATGCTCCACGGCGCCATCAAGTCGTTCCTCTCCGACGTCGACTGGTCGGGCTCGGACTACCTCGTCGTCGACCTGCCGCCGGGCACGGGCGACGTCCAGCTCTCGCTCATCCAGCAGACGGTGGTGACCGGCGCCGTGATCGTGACCACGCCGAGCACGGTGGCGATCGAGGACTCGGTCAAGGCCATCCGCATGTTCGACAAGCTCTCGGTGCCGGTGCTGGGCTTGATCGAGAACATGAGTTACTTCGTGTGCGACCACTGCCAGACTCGTCACGACATCTTCTCCTCGGGCGACGCCCAGGCGCGTGCGCTGGCGCTGGGGCTGCCGTTCCTCGGCGCGCTGCCGCTCGAGCCAGCGGTGCGAAAGGGCGGCGACAACGGCGCGCCCATCGTGGCCGTGGACCCCGAGTGCGAGACCTCGCGCGCGTTCCGCACCATCGCCGGGGCGCTGGCGCAGCGGATCAGCATCGCCACGATCGGCGCCTCCGTGGGAAGCCCGGTGGCATGAGCGGGCCGAACCGCATCTACGCCGATCACGCGGCGACGACGCAGCCCGATCCCGAGGTGGTGGCGGCGATGCTGCCGTGGCTCTCCGAGCGCTTCGGCAACGCCTCGAGCGTGCACTCGCGAGGCGAGGCGGCGCACGACGCGATCGAGGCAGCGCGGCTCGAGGTGGCGCGTCTCGTCGGCGCGCAGTCCGAGGAGATCGTGTTCACCGCCACCGGCAGCGAGTCCAACAACCTGGCGCTCCGTGGTGCGATGCGCGCGCTCGAAGGCCGCAACCGGCTCGTCACCACCGCGATCGAGCACGCCTCGGTGCTCGCGCCCGCGCGCGCGCTCGGGGCCGAGGGGTTCGAGCTGACGCTCGTCCCCGTGCGCCCGAACGGCGCGGTGGATGCGGAGGAGCTGGCGGCCGCACTCGGTCCCGATGTCGCGCTCGTGAGCGTGATGGCGGTCAACAACGAGACCGGCGTGATCCAGCCGCTCGAGGAGCTGGGGCCGCTGGTGAAGGAGTGCGGCGCGCTGTTCCACGTCGACGCCATGCAGGCGCCGGGCAAGATCGCGATCGCCGTGGACAGCTGGCAGGCGGACCTCCTGAGCATCGCGGCGCACAAGTTCCACGGCGCGCCGGGCGCGGCGGCGCTGTTCGTGCGCCGGCGCACGCGGCTCGAGCCGCAGGTACTGGGCGGCCAGCACGAGCGCGGCCGGCGCGCGGGCACCGAGAACCTGCCCGCGATCGTGGGGCTCGGCGTGGCGGCACGCCGGGCGCGCGAGGCCGTGGCGGGCGGCGTGCCGCAGCGCGTGGCCGCACTCGGCGAGCGGCTGCTCGCGGACCTGCTCGCGGGCGTGCCCGACACGCGATTGAACGGCGACTTGAACCGCCGCGTGGGCGGCATCGTGAACGTTTGCTTCACCGGCGTCGACGGCGAGGCGGTGCTGCACGAGCTCGACCGTGCCGGCATCCAGGTCTCGACCGGCAGCGCCTGCAGCAGCGCCGAGACGGGACCGAGCCACGTGCTGCTGGCGATGGGGTTGGACGCCGAGGACGCGCACGCCAGCGTGCGTTTCTCGCTCGGCGAGTCGACGACGGAGGAGGAGGTGGCCCGGATCGGCGAGGTGACGCCGCCGATCGTGGAGCGCCTGCGCGCGCTCGCCGGGCAGCGAGCCGTGTGAAGGAATCGCGAGCGCCGGCCGCCGGCTGGCGCGAGTAGAGGAGGATCACGTGGACCTGAAGCGTACGAAGCAGGCGGGTGCAGCGGGCCGGGGCAATGGCCATGGCGATGGCGTGAAGTCATCGGCGGCCGCGGGCCCCGGCTCGATGAGCGAGGCGTTCCGGTTGAAGGTGGGACTCGCCGAGATGCTCAAGGGCGGCGTGATCATGGACGTGATGAACGCCGAGCAGGCCGAGATCGCGCAGGAGGCGGGCGCGGCCGCGGTCATGGCGCTCGAGCGCATCCCGTCGCAGATCCGCAAGCACGGCGGCGTGGCGCGCATGAGCGACCCGTCGATGATCAAGAAGATCCAGCAGTCGGTGGACATCCCGGTCATGGCCAAGTGCCGAATCGGCCACATCGTCGAGGCGCAGATCCTCGAGGCACTCGAGATCGACTTCGTCGACGAGTCCGAGGTGCTGACGCCCGCGGACGAGGCGAACCACGTCTGGAAGCACGACTTCAAGGTGCCGTTCGTGTGTGGCTGCCGCGACCTCGGCGAGGCGCTGCGCCGGATCGGCGAGGGTGCGGCGATGATCCGCACCAAGGGCGAGGCGGGCACGGGCAACGTGGTCGAGGCGGTGCGCCACATGCGCGCCGTCGTCTCGCACATGAAGCGCCTCACCACGCTCACCGCCGACGAGTTGATGGCGGAAGCGAAGACGCTGGGCGCGCCGTTCGAGCTGGTGCGCGAGGTGGCGGCGACGGGCAAGCTGCCGGTGCCGAACTTCGCCGCCGGCGGTGTGGCCACGCCTGCGGACGCGGCGCTGATGATGAAGCTCGGAGCGGAGGCGGTGTTCGTGGGCTCGGGCATCTTCGAGGTGGGGGAGCCCGGGGCGCGGGATGCGCGCGAATCGCAGGAACGGATGGCCAAGGCGATCGTGCAGGCGGTGGCGAACTGGGATCGCCCGGAGCTGCTGGCGGAGATCAGCACCGGGCTGCCGCAGGCGATGCGGGGCATCTCGCTGGAGACGCTCTCGGAAGGCGAGCTGCTTGCGAAGCGTGGCTGGTAGGCCCAAGCGTCACGCGGCCGGCGGCGCGCGCGCCGGCTCGTCCCGCCGCCCGGTCGCGAAGGCCGCTCGCCAGGCACGGGCGCCCGAGGCGCCGAGAGCGGACGCGCGACCGCGCGTCGGCGTGCTGAGCCTGCAGGGCGATTTCGCGCTGCACGCGGCCGCGCTCTCCGAGCTGGGCTGCGAGCCGGTGCGCGTGTCGCTGCCCGAGCATCTGTCACCCGCGCTGGCTGCGCTCGTGCTGCCCGGCGGAGAATCCACCACGATGTTGCGGCTGCTGGCGTCGACCGGGCTCCGCGCGCCGCTCGAAGCGTTCGTGCGCGAGCGGCCCGTGCTCGGCACCTGCGCGGGGCTGATCCTCCTCTCGCGCGACGCCGACAAGCTGCCGGTGCCCACGTTCGGCGTGCTGGACGTGACCACGGCGCGGAACGCCTGGGGCCGCCAGGTGCACTCGTTCACCGACCAAGTCGATGCCCCGGCGCTGGGCGGCACGATCCCGGGCGTGTTCATCCGCGCCCCGCGCATCACCCGGGTGGGGAAGGACGTTGAGGTGCTCGCGAGCTACCACGGCGAGCCGGTGGGCGTGCGCCAGGGGAACGCCGTGGCGCTCGCGTTCCACCCCGAGCTGACCGCCGACCGCCGCGTGCACGCGTGGTTCCTGAGCGAGGTCGTCCGGGCCGCGACCTCGTGAGCCAGGCGCCCGCCCGTCCGGAGCGCGCTGCGCTCCACGCGTTCATCGCCCGGCACCAACGCTTCCTCCTCACCACGCACGTGAACCCCGACGGCGACGCCATCGGCAGCGAGGTGGCGTTCGCGCGCTGGCTGCGCGCCGCGGGCAAGCAGGTGCGCATCTTGAACGACTCGCCGACGCCGAAGGCGTTCGCCTGGCTCGCCGACGAGGGCCCGATCGAGGTCTACAGCGAGCCGCTCGCGGAGACGCGCTTCGCCGAGGCCGAGGCGCTCGTGGTCATCGACACCGGCAACAAGCAGCGGATCGGACGGCTCGCCGAGCACATCGCGCGACATGTGATCGCGGTCGCGATCGTCGACCACCACGTCACGCACGACGGCTTTGGCCAGGTGAACGTGATCGAGCCGGAGTGCGCCGCGGCCGCGGTGCTGGTCTACGAGCTGATGCGCGAGGCCGGCGCAGCGATCGATGCCGTGTCCGCGATGGCGCTCTACGTGGGGCTCGCCACCGACACCGGCAACTTCCGCTACTCGAACACCGACGCGCGCGCGCTGCGCATGGCGGCGGATCTCGTGGAGCTGGGCGTGGACGTCTCCGAGGTGATGTCGCGCGTCCACCAGAGCGCACCGCCGGGCCGGCTGCGCTTCTTCGGTGAGGCGCTCACGGCACTGGAGATGCGCCACGGCGGCCAGCTCGTGGTGATCGAGGCGACGCCCGAGCAGTTCCAGCGCCACGGGCTCTCGGGCGCCGACACCGAGGGGCTCGTGGACCTGCCGCGCGCGATCGAGGGCGTGGAGGCGGTGGCATTGTTCAGCGAGGTGGAGCCCGGGCGCGTGAAGGTGAGCCTGCGCTCGACGGGTCGCGTGAACATCGACGGCGTGTGTGCGCGCCTGGGTGGCGGCGGCCACCCGCACGCGGCGGGCGTGATGCTGCGCGGTACGCGCGAGCAGGCGCGCGCTCGCGTGCTGCCCGAGCTCGAGCGCCTGCTCGCCGAGCTGCCCCCGGCCGCGGGCGCACCCCTGCGAGGAACGGCCCCCGCGCGCGGGGCCGGCGCGTGACCGAAGCCCCGGCCGCCCGCGTCGTCGCCTCGAAGCTCACGCATCGCTATGGCCGGCGCGCGACGGGCGTGTGCGACCTGGACTTCGAGTTCGCCTCACCCGGCGCCGTGGCAGTGACCGGTCCCAACGGCTGCGGCAAGAGCACGCTGTTGCGCATCGTCGCCGGGCTCCTGCGCCCGAGTGGTGGCACCAGTACCGTGCAGGTGGGTGGACGCGACCACGGGCCCGCGGATCGGCGCCATGTGCTCGGGCTCGCGAGCCCGGAGCTGTCGTTTTACGAGGAGTTCACCGCCGAGGAGAATTTGGTCTTTGCCGCCGAGGCGCGCGGCCTCGGATCGCCCGTGCGCGCGGCCGCGGCGGTGCTGGACCGCGTGGGGCTCGGCACCCGCTCAGCGGACCGCGTCGCTTCGTTCTCCAGCGGCATGAAGCAGCGGCTCCGGCTGGCGTTCGCCTTGCTTCACGAACCAGCGATCCTGCTCCTGGACGAGCCCGGGAGCCACCTGGACGAGAGCGGCCGGGAAGCCGTCCGCGACGTGGTCGCGCGCCACGCGGCGCGCGGTCTCGTGTTGCTCGCCACCAACGACCCTGAGGAGATCCAGCTTGTCGAACGGCACCTCGAGCTCCATGGCCACGGTCTGGGCGATCCTGCGTAAGGAGTGCCGCAGCGAGTGGCGCACGCGCTACGGCCTGAACGCGGCGGTGTTGTTCGCGGTCACCAGCCTGACCGCGGTCACGTTCGCGGCCGGCCGCATGCCCGACCAGCCGGAGATGCTCTCGGCGCTGCTGTGGATCACGCTGCTCTTCGCCGCGCTGTCGTCCATGAGCCACGCCTTCGTGCGCGAGATGGAGGGCCGCACGCTGCTCATGCTGCGCCTGGTCGCGAGCCCGACCGAGATCGCGGTCGGCAAGCTGCTCTTCAACCTGCTGTTCCTGTGCGTGGTGGAGGCGATCACGGTCCCACTTTTCATGGTCCTGACCGGCGCCCCGCCGCTCCGCTTACCCCAGTTCCTGACCATCCTCGGCCTCGGCACGCTGTCGCTCGCCGCCTCCAGCACGCTGGTGGGGGCGGTCATCGCGCAGACGCGCAGCCGCGGGGCGCTGTTCGCGGCCGTGTCGCTGCCGCTCCTCCTGCCCGTTCTCGCCTCGGGCGTGTCGGGCACCCGAGCGCAATGGGACGGAATGCCCATTGCCTCGGATGCGCGGCTGCTCGCAGCCTACGCGGTGGCCCTGTTCGGCGTCAGCCTGCTACTCTACGACCATCTCTGGGAGGACTAGTCCGGGGTGCGGTCTGACCCGTCCCTGGGGGACGGGCCCCCGCGGCGCCCCGCAACCACATGCTCTGGCGTTGGCTGATCTTCGTGTGGATCGCGGCCACCATGGTCGTGGCCCTGCTCAGCGCCCCGCTGGTCCCCGTGCTCCAGGAGACCACCCGGGTGCTCTACTTCCACATCCCCTCCGCCTGGGTCACCGTGCTGGCGCTCGGCTGGTCGATGATCAACAGCATGCTCTACCTGATCCGCCGCGACCTCCGGAACGACGACCACGCCGCCGCGGCCGCCGAGCTGGGGCTCGTGTTCTGCGTCGTCGCCACGGTCACCGGCTCCATCTGGGCCAAGTCGATGTGGGGCTCGTGGTGGAACTGGGACCCGCGCGAGACCAGCATCTTCTTCGTGCTCCTGATCTACGGCGCCTATCTCGCGCTCCGGGCGAGCATCGAGGGCGAGGAGAAGCGCGCGCGGCTCTCGGCGATCTACTCCATCCTCGCCTTCGTCGCCGTGCCGCCGCTCATGTTCGTCGTGCCCCGCATCTACTCGACGCTGCACCCGGACCCAATCATCAATGGCAGTGGCAAGATCGACATGGACCCCATGATCCGCTGGTGCTTCTTCTCCATGCTGCTGGGGTTCACGTTCCTCTATACATGGCTCCAGTCGCTGCGCGTGCGCGTGTCCCGGCTCGAGCGGCGCCTGGCCACCTGACATCCAAGGACTGAAATGGACCGCAACTGGGTTGTGCTCGGCGTCTCCCTGATGCTGTGGGGGCTGCTGTTCTTCTGGATCCTGCGCGTGGAACGCCGGGTCCGCGACGTGGAGAAGCGATGAACTTGAAGATCATCCTCGCCGTGGTGCTGCTCGCCGCCGCGGCGGCCGTGGGCGTGACGAGCTTCAAGAAGACCATGACGCCGTACATCGGCTTCGCCGAGGCGCGCACGGCCAGCGGCCTGGTCCAGGTGAACGGCAAGCTCGCGGACAAGGACTACGTCCTCAAGGCGCAGGAGCAGTTCCTGCGCTTCAACCTGCGCGACGAGCAGGGCACGGTGATGCCGGTCGAATACCGCGGCGTCATCCCCGGCAACTTCGACCAGGCGGTGAGCGTGGTGGCGATCGGGAAGTACCAGGGCGATCACTTCGAGGCCCAGCAGCTGCTGGTCAAGTGCCCGTCCAAGTACCAGGCCGAGGCCGACAAGGCCGCGAAGGGCAAAACGTCTTGAGCCGCACCTCCCTGACCACTGCCCTGGCGCTCGTGCTGCCCACGCTGCTCGTGGGCGGTGCGCTCGTGGGAGGCGGAGCGCTCAACTGGGGACAGGTCGCGTGCTGGCTCGCGTTCTTGAGCGCGCTCACCGCCGGGTTCGGCTGGTTCGCGGCCCTGCTCGGCCACGACCGCGCGGGCACGATCGCTCGCACCGCGTTCCGCGTGCAGTGGGGGGCGCTCCTCGGCGGCGCGGTGTTCCTGTGGTGGATCCTCTTCAACCACCAGTTCCAGTACCAGTACGTCCACGACTACTCGTCGCGGGACATGCCGGCGCGCTACGTCTACGCGGCGTTCTGGGGCGGGCAGGAGGGCACGTTCCTCCTGTGGTCGCTGCTCACGACCACGCTCGGACTCGTGCTGCTGAGGCTCAAGAGCCCGCTGACCAAGCCGGCGATGTTCTTCCTCAACCTCCCGGTCATCATGCTCACGTTCGTGGGCGTGGTGCGCGGTCCGTTCCTCGCCAGCCGCGCCGTGTACACGGATGGCGCGGGGCTGAACCCGCTGCTCCAGGACTGGTGGATGACGATCCACCCGCCGGTGCTGTTCACCGGCTTCTCGTCGTTCGTGGTGCCGTTCGCGATCGCCTGCGCTGCGCTCCTGAGACGCGACTACGACGGCTGGGTGAAGCCCGTGCTGCCGTGGGTGGTCCTCTCCACCGCGGTCCAGGCCACCGGCTTCATCATGGGCGGCGTCTGGGCCTACAAGGTGCTCGGCTGGGGCGGCTACTGGGGCTGGGACCCGGTCGAGAACGGCTCGCTGATCCCCTGGCTCTGCAACATCGGCCTGCTCCACGGCCTGCTGGTCCAGCGCGCGACCGGGTCGCTGCGGCGCACGAACTTCTTCCTCGCGGTGACGAGCTACGTGCTCGTGCTCTACGCCTCGTTCCTGACCCGCAGCGGCGTGCTCGCCGACTTCAGCGTGCACAGCTTCGCCGCGAGCGACGAGTGGCGGATCCCCGGCGGCCTCGGCGGTTTCCTGCTGTCGATGATCGCCATGGCCTCGATCGCGGGCTATGGCCTGCTGCTGTCGCGGCTGCGCGAGATCCCCAGGGCCAAGGAGCAGCTGGGGGCGTTCTCGCGCGAGTCGTTCATGTGGCTCGGCCAGCTCGTGTTCATGCTCATGTGCGTGCTGGTGGCGGTGGGCATGAGCGCGCCCCTGATCACCCGGCTGTTCGGGCCGCCGAGCAACGTGCAAACCAGCTACTACAACCTCGTCAACGGCCCGCTGGCGATCGCCATGGGCCTGCTGCTCGGCATCGCACCGCTCCTGCGCTGGCGCCAGCACGAGCCCGAGTCGTTCGTCCGCGCGGCGCTCCCCGCGGCCGGGTTCGCGGGCTTGAGCGCGATCGTCGCCATCGTCGCCGGCGTGCGGCAGTTCATCCCCGCCGCGATCGTGTTCGCCATGTCGTTCGCGCTGGCCTCGAACTTGATGGTGACCCTGCGCGGCTTCAAGGCGAGCTGGAAGCACGGCATCGCGTTCCTCGGCCACATGGGCGCCTCGGTGCTGCTGATCGGCGTCATCGCCTCGAGCGGCTACGGCCTCGCCACGCAGGTGCAGCTGCCGCAGGGCCAGCGCCGGCACGCGCTCGGCTACGACCTCGTGTTCCAGGGCATGCAGCGCGATCGTGAAGGCAAGGACCACGCCATCATCGCGGTCAACGGCGACGGGCGCACGTTCACCGCGAACGCCAAGTTCTACTGGAGCGAGTACAACCAGGGCTACATGAAGAAGCCGCACATCGAGCGCTTCCTCACCCACGACATCTACATCTCGCCGCTGGAGATGGTGGGTGCCGACGGCGCCGGCGGCACGTGGTTCTCGGTCGGCGAGACGAAGCAGGTGGGGAACGTGAAGTACACCTTCGAGAGCTTCCTGCCCGAGCCGGGCGAGGGGAAGATGAAGCTCACCGCGAACGTCATCGCCGACATCGGCGGCCGCACCGTGCCGCTCAAGCCGACGATGGAGGTGACGATGGGGGGCGGGCGGCCGATGATGACGTCGGCCTACCTGCCGAGCGGCGGCACGGTGTCGATCGTCACCGCCGA
>Ga0070688_100000532_pt1 | contig 19232 bp, 15 predicted proteins | sample KBSS13HmetaG_FD_64679 | JGI IMG/M metagenome (GOLD analysis project Ga0070688, IMG submission 64679) | Switchgrass rhizosphere microbial communities from Kellogg Biological Station, Michigan, USA - KBS S1-3H metaG | ecosystem: Host-associated > Plants > Roots > Rhizosphere ...
CTGGGCGCGATCGGGCGCGCGGCGTGGCTGATCGTGTGGCAGAACTTCACCAAGCCGTTCTCCGAGCGCCACGGCGGCGGCACGCCGGCGATGCGGCTCAAGCTCAAGGAGCGCCCGATCTCGATCCGCGAGTTGCTGCGCGAGCGGCTGTTCCCGACGCGGGTGGAACTACCGGAGGAGTGGGCCCGCTACTACTGGGGCGACGTGCTGACGCGGAGGATCCCCAACGCCCGCCGCCACCGGCTGAAGCTCGCCGCCTGAGGCCGCCTTGGCACCGCGGCGCGGGCAGGCCACGAACACTCCCAGCAACAATCTTCGCAGCACAACCTTCTCAGTAGAGCGAGAACGCGATCCGGAACGCCGCCCACACGCGGCGGGCCTCGTCCCTGACGCGGTACGGCCGGTAGCGGCACTCGAGGATCGCCTTCGCGGCGGCGTGCTCCAGCATGGGCTCTCGCGTGCCGCCCACGATCTGGATCGCCTCCACCGAGCCCGTGGTGTCGACCAGCGCCACCAGCTCCACCACGCCCTCGATGTTCTTGTCGCGCGCTTCCTCGGGATAGTCGGGACGCACGAGCCGCTCGATGACGAGCTCCTCGGAGCGGATCACGGGGCCGTCGAGTGCCAGCATGCGTGCCTTGGCGAGCAGGTCCACCTCGTCCTCGCCGATCCCGACCACCTTCATGACCTCGGGCTCGGCCTGGGGATTCGTCGAGACGTGCCGGGGCTTCTTCCCGCCCTTGCGCGACTCGGCGGTGAGGTAGGTGATCTGGAACAGGCCCGGGCTCTCCCGCTCGGAGATCTCCTCGAGCCGGATGCGCTCCACCCACTGCTTGGGGCCCTCGAACCCGAAGCGCTTGGGGTCGTCCAGCACCTGCGAGGCATGCCGGCCCGCGATCCCGAGCAGCGCGGCGAGCGCCGCCGAGACGGCCAGCAGCACGACGGCGACGCGCCGGCGGTTCGCGAAGAACTCGCCGAAGTAGGTGTCGATTCCGTGGGTGAGGGGATGCGGCATGGGCGCTGGATTCCCGGTCGCGGACGAGGGTGGCCGTGGTCCGGTCGGGGAGCTCGATCAGCGCGGCACTTGCAGCACGCGTCCGCGCTCGGAGTCTAGCAGAAGCGCGCGCATTCGTATTCCGTTCGCGAGCACTTCCACGGGCATCGTCCCGGGCTCGGTGCGCGCGTAGCGCACGACACCGGACGAGTCGGTGGCCACGACCAGCGCGGCGCCGAGCGTCACCGCCGCGCCGGGCAGCGGTGCGCCGTCGGCATCGAGCACGCGCAGCGAGTCGAGCGGCCACTCGGCAGGGGCGGGCGCCAGGTCCTGGGCCAGCGCCAGGAGCAGCGCGTAGGCCTCGGCCCGGAGCCGGCCGGTGGCGAGCAGGCGGGCCTCCGCGCTGTCGACGCGGGCGGGCGAGACGTAGAGCGCCACGGCGCTCACCTGCGCGAGCGGGTACTTCGCGGACTCGGCCACGCGCACCGTGTCGAGGCCGAGTGCGGCGAGCGTGGCGGCCACGCGCTGCGCCCAGCGCTTGCCGCCGCCGCTGTTGAAGTAGTGGCCGGCCGTTGGGGCGGCGTTGGCGTGGCCTATGCGGAGATAGCGCTCGGCGCGAAAGCCTTCCGCGACCTGCACGCGCTCGAGCTCGCTCACCGCATGGTCGCCGTCGCGCGTCATCACCACCGACGCGCCCGCGGCCTCGAGCATGGCGGCGAGCGAGCGAGCGACCTCGAGATTGAGCGCCGAGGCGCGCGTGCCGCCGGGCGCGCTGCCCGCGGCGTCGTCGCCGCCGCCCTCGGGGTCGAGCGCGATCCGGCGGCCGTGGAGCGCGCCGCCCGCCACGGCCGCGAACCGCGGCGGCCACAGCGTGTCCGCGTCGACGCGGCGGTAGCCGGCGAGCCGCGGGATCGCGACCGCGCCCGCGGCGTCGAGCGGCAGCGAGAGAAAGCCGTCGCGGTTGAGCCAGCGCGGCCGGGCCGCGGGGCTCAGGACGAGCGACGAGTCCGAGGGGAAGCGCCGCGCGAATCCGGTGCGCGTGAGTGCCCGCGCCTCCGTGGGGGACGTCCTGGCGGGGGCGACCGCCGGCGAGACGTGCAGGAGCTGCGCCACGATCGTCGCGCGCGCGGCCGTCGTGGCGCTCACGCGACGCGAGCGGGTGAGGTAACCCCACGCCTCGCCTTCCCGGGTGCTCAACGTGGTCTCCGCCGGAACGAACGTCCCGCGCGGGACGCTCGAGAGCCGCACCGCGAAGCTGTCCGCGACCGGGAGCCCGTCGCGGTCGAGGAGCCGCGCGCGCACGGCGAACACGTTGCGCGTGGCGGCGAGCGGCGAGCCCTTGAGCTCGAGCTCGATCCGCGCCGGCGGCTTCGAGAGGTGGAAGCGCAGCCGGCGCGAGCGCGAGGCGCCCTCGCCGGCGAAACGCGCGGAGAAGCTCGCCTCGTGGACGCCGCCCGCGAGCGGAGCACCGCTCCACTCGACGCGGTCGCCGGTCACCACGGTCGGCACCGGCTGGCCGTCGATCCGCATCGTGGCCGCATCGAACGCGCCGTCGACCTGCGCCACCAGTCGCGGCGTCGCGGTGAACGTGGTGTCCGCGAGCCCGGCGGCGTCGAGCGCCGCGAACGACGAGAGCTTCGGGGCATGGCGCATGAACCAGCGCGTGATCCCCAGGTAGAGCACCTCCGCTTCCAGTTTGCGCGCCGCCGGCGTGCGGAGCTTCTCCTCGGTGGGCGGGTAGGTGAGGTAGCTCACCTCGGTCAGGAGCGCCGGGGATTCCGAGTTCCGCACCACGAAGAAGTTCCCCGGGATCATCTTCGTCACCTCGATGCCCAGGTTGCGCGTGAGCGCGCGATACACGTCCTGGGCCGCGTCGTACGAGGGCCCTTCGTCGCCCAGCTGGTAATAGGTCTGCGTCTCGTTCACGTCGTGCAGGCCGCCGGGGTCGGCGTTGTGGTGAACGCTCACGAACAGGTCGGGCGCGGCGGCATTGGCGATGCTGACGCGCGCGGCCAGGTCCGAGCGCAGCGAGGAGTCTGCCGCCGTGAGAAAATCGCGGTCGGTCTCGCGCGTCATCGTGACCTCGGCGCCGCCCGCGGCAAGGAGGGCGCGCAGCTCCAGCGCCACGCCGAGGTTCACTTCCTTCTCGGTCAGGCCGCCGACGCCCATCGTGCCGGGGAAGAAGCCGCCGTGGCCGGGGTCGAGCACGATGCGCTTGCCGCGCAGCACGCGCGCATCCACCGAGTCGAGCGAGTCGCGGCGGCCGTCGTAGCCCGCGGCGGGCACCTTCTTCAGGGTGGGAGGGGCGATCTCCTCCGGCGGAACGGCCCGGTGGGCGGCACAGCCCCAGCCGAGCAGCGCGGCGACCGCGCCCGTCGCCAGCGTGCCGGCGGCGAGCGAGTGCGCCCTCGCGAAACGGCGCGTCCCTGCGACCGTGGCCCGCATGCGCGCGACCGTAGCACCCGCGCAATTGCCGCGGCAACTCAGGCTTGCGGCCCCGGATGCGGGCGTGCTACCTCTCCACGCTTGTCCACGCTCAACCGGAGCGCATCCGACACGCGTTCGGGGCCGCGCCGGGCGAACAAGGTCGTTCGCCGGCGAGCCGCGGACCTCACGGGAGGGACACCGATGAAGCTTCGCCACGGAACACTGCTCGTTATTGCCGCCCTGGCCGCCTCGGTGCTCGCGGCGGGCTGCGGAGGAAGCGGCAAGGACGAGCTGGTCATCGGCGAGTTCGGCTCGCTCACCGGCGGCGACGCCACGTTCGGCGGCTCGACCAAGCTGGGCGTCGAGGTGGCGATGGCGGAGCTGACGAGCGCTTCGCAGGGCAAGATCGGCGGGCTGCCCGTCCGCGTCGTGGTCGAGGACGACCAGTCCCAGGCGCAGGAGGCCGCGACCGCGGTCCAGAAGCTCATCAACCAGGACCAGGTGATCGCGGTGATCGGCGAGGTGGCGTCGTCGCGCTCGCTCGCCGGCGGGCCGATCTGCCAGGCCGCCGGCGTGCCGATGATCTCGCCGTCGTCCACGAATCCCAAGGTGACGCAGGTCGGCGACTGCATCTTCCGCATGTGCTTCCTCGACGACTTCCAGGGGCACTCGGTCGCCCAGTTCGCGTACAACACGCTCGGCCTGAGGAAGGTCGCGATCATCAAGGATCTCAAGAGCGACTACTCGGCCGGCTTGACCGAGTTCTTCGGCACCGCGTTCAAGCAGCTGGGCGGCACGGTCATCGCCGAGCAGTCCTACCAGGCGGGCGACCAGGACTTCAGCGCCCAGCTGACGGCGATCAAGGCGAAGAAGCCGGACGGCATCTACATCCCCGGCTACTACACCGAGGCCGGGCTGATCGCGCGCAAGGCGCGCGAGCTGGGCATCACGGTGCCGCTGCTCGGCAGCGACGGCTGGGAGAGCGAGAAGCTGCTGGAGATCGGCGGCGCGTCGCTGAACGGTTCCTACTACACGAACCACTGGGCGCTCGACATGCAGAACCCGAAGCTCCAGGCGTTCCTGAAGACGTTCCGCGACAAGAACGGCGGCTCCGATCCCGATGCCATCGCCGGGCTCGCCTACGACGCGGCGAACGTGCTGTTCGGCTGCCTCAAGAAGATCGCCGCGGACGACCCCGCCATGTTCAAGGCGTTCGGCTCGAGCAAGGCCGGCACGCCGGAGCGCAAGGCCGCGGAAGCGAAGCTGCGCGAGCTGATCGCGGCGACCAAGGACTACGACGGCGTCACCGGCACGATCACGCTGGACGAGAACCGCAACGCCTCCAAGCCGCTCGTGGTGCTGGAGATCAAGGGCGGCAAGAAGGTGTTCAACAGCACGATCAACCCGTGAGCCGACAAGGGTCCGGACGGGCCGCGGGTGACCCACTCGCGGCCCGTCGCCACGCATGAGCGAGTTCCTGCAGCAGCTGGTGAACGGCGTGACGTGGGGCAGCGTCTACGCGCTGATCGCGCTCGGCTACACGATGGTGTACGGCATCCTGCGGCTCATCAATTTCGCGCACGGTGACGTCTACATGCTGGGCGCGTTCATCGGCCTCTACGCCTCGCGCGCCCTGCACGCGGGCGAATCGCCGAACCCGATGAAGGCGCTGCTCGTGCTGCTCACGAGCATGCTGTCGTGCGCGCTGATCGGCATGGTCATCGAACGGCTCGCCTACAAGCCCGTCCGGAAGTCACCGCGGCTGTCGGCGCTCATCACCGCGATCGGCGTGTCGCTGTTGATCGAGAACGGCGGCGTGCTGCTGTTCGGCGCGAGCCCGCGATTCTTCCCGCAGATCGTGGCCCAGCAGCAGATCCCGCTCGCGCCCGGCGTGGCGATCTCGAACCAGCAGCTGATCGTCATCGTCGTCTCGCTCGTGCTCATGCTGGCGCTGCGCTGGCTCGTGCTCCACACGCGGGTCGGGAAGGCGATGCAGGCGGTCTCGCACAACCACATGGCCGCGGCGCTCATGGGCATCTCCGTGGACCGCATCGTCACGTTCACGTTCATGATCGGTTCGGCACTCGCCGCCGCGGCCGGCGTGCTGGTGGCGCTCCAGTCGCCGCGGATCGAGCCCTACATGGGCATCCTGCCGGGTCTGAAGGCGTTCGTGGCCGCGGTGCTGGGCGGCATCGGCAACATCCCGGGTGCCGTGGTCGGCGGGCTCGTCATGGGCATCGCCGAGGTACTGGTGACCGGTTACATCTCGCCCAGCTACCGCGACGCGATCGCGTTCGTGCTGCTGATCGTCATCCTGCTCGTGCGGCCCGCCGGCATCTTCGGCAAGGCCGTCGCCGAGAAGGTGTAGATGAAGCGCGGGCTGGCGCTCGCGGCCACGCTGCTGGCCCTCGTGGCGCTGAACGTCGTGCTGCCGCGGGTCACGAACCCCTATCACTTCCAGGTGCTGATGCTCATCGGCATCAACATCGTGCTCGCGGTGTCGCTGAACCTCGTCAATGGCTTCACCGGCCAGTTCTCGATCGGCCACGCCGGCTTCATGGCGGTCGGCGCCTACACGTCGGCGATGTTCACGCTCAAGCTCGGCGCGCCGCTCGCCGCGTCGTGGGGATTCCTGCCGCCGCCTGTGGCGCAGGGCCTGGTGCTGCTCATGGCGCTCGTCGCCGGCGGACTGCTCGCCGCGGCCGCCGGCTACATCGTGGGCCTGCCGAGCCTGCGCCTGCGCGGCGACTACCTGGCCATCGTCACGCTCGGCTTCGGCGAGATCATCCGCGTGCTGATCCTGAACATCGACGCCATCGGCGCCGCCCGCGGCCTGCCCGGGATCCCGCAGTACTCGACGTTCTTCTGGGTGTTCGGCACCGCCGTGCTGGTGATCGTCGTGGCGCGCCGCATCGCCACCAGCACGCACGGCCGCGCGCTGTTCGCGATCCGCGACGACGAGGTGGCGGCCGAAGCGCTCGGCGTGGACACGACGCGCTACAAGGTTCTGGCGTTCGTCCTGGGCGCGTTCTTCGCCGGCGTCGCCGGCGGGCTGTTCGCGCACTTCCTGAGCTACCTGAACCCCAGCTCGTTCACGTTCCTAAAGAGCATCGAGGTCATCGCCATGGTGGTGCTGGGCGGCATGGGCTCGATCACCGGCTCGGTGCTGGCGGCGATCGTGCTGACGCTGCTGCCCGAGGTGCTGCGCTCGGTGAAGGAGCTGCGCATGGTGATCTACTCGCTCATGCTCATCGTGCTGATGATCACCCGGCCTCAGGGCCTGATGGGCACGCGCGAGCTGGACCTCGGACCGTGGTTCGGGCGGTGGTTCGGGCGGGCGGCCGCGAAGGAGCCGCGCGCGTGAAGGACCCGCTGCTCGCCATCGAGAACGTGACCATGCAGTTCGGCGGCTTGAAGGCCGTGTGCGACCTGGACCTCTCGATCCGCAAGGGCGAGCTGGTGGGGCTCATCGGCCCGAACGGCGCCGGCAAGACCACCGTGTTCAACGTCATCACCGGCGTCTACACGCCGACCCAGGGCAGCATCACGTTCGAGGGCCGCACCATCTCGGGGCTGAAGGCGAACCGCATCGCCTGCGGCGGGATCACGCGCACGTTCCAGAACATCCGGCTGTTCTCGCGGCTGACCTGCCTCGACAACGTCTGCGTGGCGACGCATCCGCACCGGAAGGCGGGCCTCGCCGCCGCGGTGCTGCGCACGCCGGCGTTCGAGCGCGACGAGCGCGCGCTCAAGCAGCGCGCCATGGACATGCTCGCGGTGCTCGGGCTGGAGGAGCACGCGCACGAGCCCGCGACCAGCCTCGCCTACGGCCAGCAGCGCCGGCTGGAGATCGCGCGGGCGCTCGCGGGCGAGCCGCGACTGCTGCTGCTCGACGAGCCCGCCGCCGGCCTGAATCCCCAGGAGAGCGACGAGCTGATGCACCTGATCCAGGACATCCGCCGCCGCTTCCAGCTCACGATCCTGTTGATCGAGCACGATATGAAGGTGGTGATGGGGATCTGCGAGCGCATCGCCGTGCTCGACTATGGACTCATGATCGCGGAGGGCCTGCCGGCCGAGATCCGCGCGAATCACAAGGTCATCGAGGCCTACCTCGGCGAGGAAACGCCCAAGTGAGCCAGCTGGTCGTCGAGGCCCTGGACGTCTACTACGGCGCCGTGCACGCGCTGAAAGGCGTCTCGCTCCGGGTCGAGCCGGGCGAGATCGTCACCCTGATCGGCGCCAACGGCGCGGGCAAGACCACGCTGCTGCGCACGATCTCCGGCATCGTGCCGTCGCGGTCCGGATCCGTGAGCTTCGAGGGAAAAGCCATCACGAAGCTGCCCGCGCACGAGATCGTGGGCCTCGGCATCTCGCAGAGTCCCGAGGGTCGCATGGTGTTCGCGAACCTCTCGGTCGAGGACAATCTGGAACTCGGCGCCTATCGGCGCCGGGACCGTGCCGGTATCCGGGAGGACCGCGAGAAGGTGTTCCACCTGTTCCCGCGGCTGCTCGAGCGTCGCCGGCAGCTCTCGGGCACGCTCTCGGGCGGCGAGCAGCAGATGCTGGCGATGGGACGGGCGCTCATGAGCCGGCCGCGGCTGCTGCTGCTGGACGAGCCCTCGCTCGGCATCGCGCCGCTGCTCGTGCGCGACATCTTCAGGACCATCGCCGAGATCAATCGCACCGGCACGACCGTGCTGCTCGTGGAGCAGAACGCGCACATGGCACTGGGGATCGCGCAGCGCGGCTACGTGCTCGAGACCGGCCGCGTCGTGCTCGAGGACACCGCCGCCAAGCTCGCCGCGAACGACGAGGTGCGGGCCGCGTATTTGGGAGGGTAGGGACCCCGGCCTCCGGCCGGGTCGAGCCTGCTGCTCCCGGAAGCCATCGACGGTGCGCGCTCGCATCCGCTCTGCTAGCGTGCGGCCCATGTCCGGGCCGTCGCTCCGTTCGTTGCCGTCGGTCGAGAAGCTGCTGGGTCACGAGCTGCTGCTCGAGGTCCTGCGCGACCTGCCGCGTTCCGTGGTGGCCGACGCGGTGCGCGACACGCTCGCCGAGGCGCGCACCGCGCTCAAGGGCTCGAAGGACGCGGACTCGATCGACAGCGACACGCTGGCCGCTGCCGCCGCGCAGCGCGCGCGGCTCGCGGGCGCGCCGGCGCTGCGCCGGGTCCTGAACGCCACGGGCATCGTGCTGCACACGAACCTCGGCCGCGCGCCGCTCTCCGAGCAGGCGCGCCGCATCGTCGCCGACGTCGCCGCGGGCTACTCGTCGCTCGAGTACGACCTCGAGAAGGGCGAGCGCGGCGACCGTGGCGTCGGGCCGGAGCGCTGGCTCACGCGGCTCACCGGCGCCGAGGCCGCCGCGGTCGTGAACAACGGCGCCGGCGCGATCCTGCTGACGCTCGCGGCGCTCGCGGCGGGGAAGATGGTCGTGGTCTCGCGCGGCGAGCTGGTGGAGATCGGCGGCTCGTTCCGCGTGCCGGAGATCATGGAGCTGAGCGGCGCCACCCTGGTCGAGGTCGGGGCCACGAACCGCACGCACGTGCGCGACTACGAGAAGGCGCTCGACAAGCACCACCGCGACGTGGGCGCGATCCTGCGCGTGCACAAGAGCAACTTCCGCATGGAGGGCTTCGTCCACCAGCCCGAGCTGGCCGAGCTGGCGGCGCTGGCGAAGGAGCGGGGCGTCCCGCTCATCGAGGACCTGGGGAGCGGGGCGCTCGCCGACCTCTCCACGTTCGGCCTCGAGCGCGAGCCGACGATCGCCGAGAGCCTGGAGGCGGGTGTGGATGTGGTCACGTGCTCGGGCGACAAGCTGCTCGGCGCCTCGCAGGCCGGGCTGATCCTCGGCCAGGCGAAGCTCCTGACCCGCATCCGCAAGCACCCGCTGGCGCGCGCGCTGCGCATGGACAAGCTGGCGCTCGCGGCCCTCGAGGCCACGCTGCCGTTCTATGCCGACCCGGAGCGCGCCTGCGTCGAGATCCCCGTGCTCGCCATGCTGGCCGCGAGCGAGGGCCAGCTGATCGAGCGCGCTCAGCGGCTGGCGAGCGAGCTGCGCGCGCGCGTGCCGGGGATCCTGACCGACGTGGCCTCGAGCCAGGGCGAGGTGGGCGGCGGCTCGCTACCGCAGCAGAAGCTCCCGGGCCCGGTGCTGCTGATCGAGCACACGACGCTCTCGGCCGCGGAGCTCGAGGCCCGCGCGCGGACCGCGGACCCGCCGGTCATCGGCACCATCCGCGCCGATCGTTTCCGGCTCGACCCGCGCACGCTCACCGAGGTCGAACTGGCGATGGCCGCGACCGCGCTGGCCAAAGTCTGGACCGAAGCCTGACGTTCCGGGCTCTCGTGCGGGGTTTTCCCGGGCCGCACTGACCGCGTTCCGGCGTTGACCCGGGACCGGCGAGCCACTACTTTCTCCCGCGGCGTACCCAGGCCCGTGACACGCGTACCCGCGGCCCCGCCATTGGATGGCGGCCCTGCGGGGTGCCCGGAAGCTTGGGATACACCGTTCGAGACAGCGCACACGCAGCCAGGACAGACACCCGAGGTCTCGCCTCGGACATCGACCCGCGGGGCCGACTCCCTGCGGCCGGTGCTCGGGAGTGGTCCAGCCGTGGACGGACCGACTGCGCGCAGGCGCCGCCTGTTGCGGGGTCTTCCATGCCCCGGCCCGCTCCATCCCCGCGTGCCCGTGGAGTGCATGGATGTTCCTCTACAAGCTCGAGATCCAGGGCTTCAAGTCGTTCACTGACCGTACCGAGCTCCAGTTCGGTGACGGCATCACGGGCGTCATCGGCCCGAACGGCTGCGGCAAGACGAACGTCTCCGACGCCATCCGCTGGGTGCTGGGCGAGCAATCCGCCAAGCAGCTCCGGGGCGACTCGATGGAAGACGTCATCTTCAACGGCTGCCCCACGCGCAAGCCGCTCGGCATGGCCGAGGTGCACCTCACGTTCAAGAACGACCGCGGCATCCTGCCGACCGAGTTCTCCGAGGTCACGATCTCGCGGCGCGTGTTCCGCTCCGGCGTCTCCGAGTACTACCTCAACAAGACGCCGTGCCGCCTGCGCGACATCCGCGACCTGTTCTTCGACACCGGCATGGGGAGCCATGCCTACTCGGTGATCGAGCGCCAGATGGTGGACAACATCCTCAGCGACACGACCGGCCATCGCCGGTTCCTGTTCGAGGAGGCCTCGGGCATCACCAAGTACAAGCAGCGGAAGAAGGAAGCGCTCAACAAGCTCGACGCCACCGAGGGCGACCTCACGCGGCTGAACGACATCGTGTTCGAGATCGAGCGCGAGCTGCGTTCGCTCGCGCGCCAGGTCGGCAAGGCGCGCCGCTACCAGCGGCTGAGGGAAACGGTGCGCGACCTCGACCTGGCCTTGACGGCAGGAACGCTGGACGCGCTGAAAGCGCGGGAAGCGAGTGCCAAGGAGGAGTGGCAGGAGGAGGCCACGCGCCGCGAAGGGCTGACCGGCGAGCTGAACCAGGCCGAGGCGGCGCTCACCGAGAAGAAGCTGGCGCTGCTGGAGCTGGAGCGCGAGCTGCTCACCGCGCAGGGGGGCCTGAAGGACCGCGAAGAGGCGCGCGTCGCGGCCGAGCACCAGGTCGTGCTGCTGCGCGAGCGCGCCTCGGGCCTCGCGAAACGCTCTGAAGAGGCGGCTGAGGAAGCCGCGCGCATGCGCGAGCGGCTCGAGGAGACGCAGACGCGCGAGCGCGAGGTGCAGGCGGAGCTGGCCGGCACGCGCGAGCGCCGCGAGACCTCTGCGGCCGAGTCCGAACAGGCCGAGGCCGCGCTGTCGCAGGTGGAGGCGGAGCTGCGGGCCGTTCGCTCCCGCGCGATGGAGCACAAGCAGATGTCGCTCGACCTGTTCTCGGTCGAGGCCGACAAGAAGGGCACGTGCGAGCGCATGCGCGAGCGGCTGGCCTCGCTCGGCGAGCGCCGCGCCGCCGCCGAGACGCGCCGCACCGAGCTCGTGGAGCGCGCGGAGGACATGGAGCGCGCGCAGGTCGAGGGCGAGGAGCGCCGGCGCGAGCTGGACGAATCGCTCACCGGTGCGCGCGGCGAGCTGGAAGCCTGCGAGGACGCGATCCGCACCGTCGAGGCGCGCATCCGCGAGGCCGACGAGTCGCTGTCGCGGCTGCGGCAGGATTCCGCGGGCGCCGATTCGCGGCTACGCACGCTGCTCGAGCTCAAGGCGAACTTCGAAGGCGTCTCCGAGGGCGGCAAGGCGCTGCTGGCCGAGCGCGACTCGCTGAAGGGTCTCGTCGGCGTGGTCGCCGACGTGCTCGAGGTGCCGCCGGCCTACCTGGACGCGCTCGAGGCGTCGCTCGGCGAGGCGGCTTCATTCGTGCTGGTCGAGGACCGCGCCGCGATCGAGCCCGCGCTCGCGCGGCTGCGCCGTCCCGAGGGCGGCCGCGCCACGCTCGTCGACCTTTCCGCGCTGGCCACCTCGGCGCTTCCCGACGTGCCGAAGGCGAAGGGCGTCGTCGGCCGCGCCAGCGAGCTGGTGCGCTGCGAGCCGCGCTTCGCCGTGCTCGCCGAGCGGCTGCTGGGCTCGGTGATCGTGGTCGAGTCGCGCGAGCTGGCACGCGAGCTGGCGCAGGACTCGCCGGGCGGCCTGCGCTTCGTGAGCACGGACGGCGAGGTCTGGGAGCGGGGCCGCGTGCGCGCGGGCTCGACCCGGGCGGGGGCCGGCGGGCTCCTCCACCGCGAGAGCGAGATCCGCGAGCTCTCCGGGCGCCTGGCCGAGTTGGGACTCACGATCGAGGGGTTGGCGAACCAGCGCGAGGCCGAGGGCGGCGCGCGCACCAAGGCGATCGAGCAGCGCGATCACGCCCGCTGGCTCGTGGACGAGACGCGCACGGCGCTCGAGTCGCAGGTGCGCGAGATGGCCGGGCTCGACCGCGAGCGCACGTTCGCGCAGAACGAGGCGGCCGAGCGCGTGCGCGAGCGCGACGCCATCGCGCTCGAGATCGGCGCGCTGTCGCGCACGCTGGCCGAGGCCGAGGCCGAGCTCACCGCGTTCCAGGTCGAGCTGGACGCCGTGCGCGCACGGCTGGCCGAGACCGACGGCACGATGAAGTCGCTGGAGACGCGGCGCGACGAGGCCTCGGCGCGGGCGCAGGCGGCGCGCGACGTGCTGCTCCAGTCGTCGCGCACGGCCGGCGAGCTGGAGGCGCAGTGGGCGCGGCTCGAACAGACGATGAAGGAGCTGGTCACCGGCATCGCCGCGCGCGACGGCGAGTCCACGCAGCACCAGGGTGCGATCGCCGGGCTCGAGGCCGAGGTCTCGGGGCTGTCGTCGGGCCTCACCGGGCTGCTCCAGTCGGAAGGCACGCAGCGCGACCGCGTGGTCGAGCTGCAGAAGAGCTTCCAGGCGCTCAAGGAAGAGGCCCAGGCGTTCGACGACCGGGCGCGCGACCGTCGCTTTCAGCAGACCGAGCTGGGCGAACGGCTGCACCAGCTGGAGCTGGACCGCGTCCAGGCGCGTGCCGAGCTGGACCGCACGTTCGAGCGGCTGAAGTCCGAGTACGAGATCCAGCCGGAGACGTTCGAGCCGCGTCCGTTGCCCAAGGACGTCACGCTCGAGGAGGCGCCGGCGCGGCTCGAGGAGGCGCGCGCGACGCTGCGCGACATCGGCCCCGTGAACCTGCTGGCGCTCGACGAGTACTCGAAGAAGAAGGAGCGCTTCACGTTCCTGACGCAGCAGCGCGAGGACGTGAACCAGGCCAAGGCGCAGCTGCTCGAGGCCATCGAGAAGATCAACGTCACCGCGTCGCAGCTCTTCAGCGAGACGTTCGAGAAGGTGCACGCGAACTTCAAAGACGTCTTCAAGACGCTGTTCGAGGGCGGCGACTGCGAGCTCAGGCTCCTCGGCGAGGACCCGATGGAGGCCGAGATCGAGATCGTGGCCAAGCCGCGCGGCAAGTTCCTGCAGAGCATCTCGCTCATGTCCAGCGGCGAGCGCGCGCTCACCGCGATCGCGCTGCTGTTCTCGATCTACATGGTGAAGCCGTCGCCGTTCTGCCTGCTGGACGAGGTGGACGCGCCGCTGGACGACGCCAACGTCGAGCGGTTCCTGAAGCTGCTCCGCCGCTTCGGCGACAAGACGCAGTTCGTGGTCATCACGCACAACAAGAAGACGATGGAATCCGCGGGCTGCATCTACGGCGTGACCATGCAGGAGCTGGGCGTGTCGAAGCTCGTCTCGGTGAACCTGGACGGCGTCGACGTGAGCCACGGCTCGCGCCGAGAGGCCGCGGAAGTCACCGCCGGCTAGCCGGCGGCCCCGCGACGAAACGAGGGGCGCGATCGCTGCTCCCGCCGCCATGAGCCTCTGGGACCGGTTCCGGCGCGGGCTCTCGCGCACGCGCGACGTGCTCACCGGCGTCGTGGGCGCGGCGCTCGGCCGGCGCACGCTCGATCCCGCGACGGTCGAACAACTCGAGCACGCGCTGCTGGCGGCGGACGTGGGCCCGGCCACGACCGACCGGCTGATCGCCGAGGCGCGGAAGGCGCTCGACGTGGACCACGCGCTCGACCTGCGCGGGGCGCTCGAGCGGGCGGCCATGTCGCTGGTCGGGGCGCGGCATGCGGTGTTCGCGCCCGGGTCCGAGAAGCCATGGGTGGCGCTGCTCGTGGGCGTGAACGGCGTCGGCAAGACGACGCTCGCCGGGAAGCTCGCGGCCAGCCTTGCGCGGGGCGGGAAGAAGACGCTGCTCGTGGCGGCGGACACGTTTCGCGCCGCGGCGACCGAGCAGCTGGACGTGTGGGCGGGCCGCGCCGGCGTCGAGATCGTCCGCGGGGCCGGCTCCGGGGCCGATCCCGCCGCGGTGACGCACGACGGGCTCACCGCTGCGCGCGCGCGCGGCGCGGACGTGGTGCTCGTCGACACGGCCGGGCGGCTCCACACCAAGCACAACCTGATGGCCGAGCTGCACAAGATCTCGCGCGTGTGCGCGCGCGTCGTGCCGGGCGCGCCGCATCACGTGCTGCTCGTGCTCGACGGCACGCAGGGGCTGAACGGCCTCGCGCAGGCGCGCGCGTTCACGGGCGCGGTGCCGGTCACGAGCCTCGCCGTCACGAAGCTCGACGGCACGTCCCGCGGCGGCGTGGTCCTGGCGATCGCCGGCGAGCTCAAGCTCCCGGTGAGCGTGGTCGGTCTCGGCGAGGGGCTCGACGACTGGCAGCCGTTCGACGCCGAGGCCTACGCGAAGGGCCTCTTCGAATAGCGCCCTGCGCGGCTCAGTTCGTGCCCGACTTCGCGCTCGACTTCGTGCCCGCGGGCTTCGCCGTCGTGCCCTTCGTGGGCTTGGGCTTCGCCGCCGCCGCGCGCTCGGCCGCGACCTGCTCGGCGATCGTGTGGCGCAGCCGCTCCGGCACGAGGCGGGGCGTGAGCCCGTGGCCGAAGTCGATGAGGCGCGCCGTTCCCAGGCCGCGGTCGCGGATCGCCAGCGGCGTGGCTTCGCCGGAGCGGCCGATCTGCCAGCTCTTGCGAGCGTTGATCGACTCGATGTCCTCGCGCGCGAGGTGCGCGATCGGCACGTCGCGCGTGTAGTAGCTCGTGTGGTTCTCGCGCACCTCGGTGTAGATCGAGCTGTCGCCCACCGCCTGCGTGGCGCCGGTGCCCTGCTTCATCAGCACCTTGAGCGCCTTGAACGTCCCCTTCGGCGTCTGCACGGTGTCCGTGCCCAGCGTATCGAGCGAGTAGCGGATCGGGTTCATGACCTCGCGCCGCGCCTTGAGCGTGCTCGCCGCCGGCTTGTTGATGTCCATCTTCGGCGAGCCGTCCTCGTTGAGCATGTTGATCATCTTGCGCGTGTAGAGCAGCAGCCGCTGCGTGGCCACGCTGTCGCTGAAGATCTCGTAGGAGACCAGCGCGGCGCTCGTCTGCGCCGGCATGCCCGGCAACTCCACCCAGGTCTCGATCCAGAACCCCGGGTCGCCCCAGAAGTCCTCCTCGCCGGCGATGATCAGAGTGAGCTCGTAGTCGTCCTTGGCGCCCAGCTCGCTGTGGCTCTTCATCTGGTAGCGGACCCAGTCGCCGATCTTGAAATCCGGCTTGTGCCGGTAGTCGACGAGCCCGATGCCGTTCATGATCGTGATCACCTCCGCGCGCGTGCGCGGTGCGTCGAGGGCGGCGAGGGCGAAGAGCAGGGCGAGGGCGGCGATGGCACGGCGCATGCTGGTTCTCACTCCGGGTCGAGCGGCCCCGCAGGAGCGGGGCGAGGCGAAGCTCCATGATGCCAGCTTCGCGAGCAGCACGAAACCCGCACGCCGCCCCTGTGGAGGAACTGTCATGCAGGTGGACGAGCCGACACCGCCGGACCAGCAGACCCCACCGCGCGGCGCGCTGCGGCCGCGCGAGCGTCTGCGCGAGCAGGGTGTGGTGGCGCTCTCCGACGCCGAGCTGCTGGCCCTGGTGCTGGGTTCGGGCGTGCCCGGCCGCAGCGCCTCGCGCGTGGGCCGGCAGCTGGCGCGCCGGCATCCGTCGGAGCTCGCGGGTTGGCCGCTCGCGCGCTGGCTCGCGGTGGCGGGCGTGGGGCCCGCCCGAGCCTCGGCGCTCGTCGCCGCGTTCGAGCTCGGCCGGCGCGCGCTCGACCAGCCCACGTGTCGCGCGCCCATCCGCGGCCCCGAGGACGTGCTGCCGCACGTGCGCGACCTGCCGCGAGCGCGCCGCGAGCACTTCGTGGTGCTGCTGCTCAACGCCCGGCACGAGCTCGAGCGGCGCGAGACCGTGAGCATCGGCAGCCTGAACGCCAGCATCGTCCACCCGCGCGAGGTGTTCCTGCCGGCGATCCTCCACTCGGCCGCGAGCGTGGTGCTGGTGCACAATCACCCGAGCGGAGACCCCGAGCCGAGCGAGGAGGACCTCTCGATCACGCGGCGGCTGCTGGAGGTGGGGGAGCTGGTGGGCATCGGCGTGCTCGACCACGTCATCGTCGCCGCGCGCGGCACGGTGAGCTTCCGGGCGCGGCAGCTCCTCTAGTCCGCGGCCCGGCCTCCCGGCGCTGGAAACCCGGCGCGCGTTCCGGCATCTTTCCCCGCTCGAGCGCGCCGCCCGGAGGTCCACGTGAAGAAAGCGAAGTACCGCCATTGGAAATACGAGCGCCAGTGAAGCTCGACCCGTCGCCGCCCGCGGCGCAGGCCGCGCTGCTCGACTCGCTGCGCCCGGCGAACCTCGCGTTCATGGCGCTCCATCCCGGCGATCCGCCGCGCCGCCAGCCGGTGCACGTCGTCTACGGCGGCGGTCACCTGTTCCGCGCCGACACCGCGGCGAAGCTCGGCGAGGTGGCGCGACGCGCGCTCGCCGAGTACGCGCCGGACGCCGCGGCGCTCGACCAGGCGCTGGGCCTCGGCCCGCTCGCCGAGCCCGTCCACGCGCGCGTCGTCGACAAGCTGGCGCGCGAGCCGGTCGAGGACTTCCGCATCGATTTCGAGGACGGCTACGGCACGCGGCCCGACGCCGACGAGGACCGCGACGTCGCGAACGCCGCGCGCGAGGTGGCGAAGGGGCACAAGGCCGGCACGCTGCCCGAGTTCATCGGCATCCGCATCAAGCCGCTCACCGAGGAGCTGCGCGCGCGCAGCGTGCGCACCTTGCGCATCTTCCTCGGGAACCTGCTCGATGCCGCGGGCGAGCTGCCCGCGAACCTCGTGCTCACGCTGCCCAAGGTGACGATCCCCGAGCAGGTGGGCGTGTTCGCGGAGCTGCTCGAGGCGCTCGAACGCGAGCTGGGGCTGGACGCGGGCGTGCTTCGCTTCGAGGTCATGGTGGAGACGCCGCAGCTCATCCTGGGCGCCGACGGTGTGTCCCCGCTGCCGCGCTTGCTGCCGGCGGCGAAAGCCCGGCTCCAGGCCGCACACTTCGGGACCTACGACTACACGGCGTCGATGGGCATCACCGCCGCGCACCAGCGCATGCGCCACCCGGTCTGCGAGCACGCGAAGCGGGTGATGCAGGCGGCGTTCGCCGGCACCGGCGTGTGGCTCTCGGACGGCTCGACCGCGATCCTGCCCGTGCCGGTGCACGCCGCCCGCGACGGCGCGCCGCTCAGCGCGACCCAGCGCGCCGAGAACCGCGCCGGCGTGCATGCGGCTTGGCGGCTCCACGCCGACGACGTGCGCCACTCGCTGGCGGGCGGCTTCTACCAGGGTTGGGACCTCCACCCGGCACAGCTCGTGTCGCGCTACGCCGCGCTGTTCGAGTTCTTCCTCCACGGGCTCGATGCGGCCGGCGAGCGGCTGCGGAACTTCGTCGCCAAGGCGGCCCAGGCGACGCTCGTCGGCGACGTGTTCGACGATGCCGCCACCGGCCAGGGGCTGCTCAACTACTTCCTGCGCGCGGTCCAGACCGGCGCCGTGACCGAGGCGCGCGCGGTCGAGATGTCGAGCTTGAGCGTCGACGAGATCCGCGGCCGGTCGTTCGTCGCCATCCTCAGGAACCGCGGACGCGTCTAGGCGTCAGCTCCCGCGATACGTCGAGTAGCCGAACGGCGACAGCAGCAGCGGCACGTGGTGGTGCTGGCCGTCGTCGCGCACGTCGAACACCACGGTCACCTCGGGGTGGAAGCAGGTGACGTTGCGTGAGGCGAACCAGGCGCCGGTCGCGAACGTGAGCCGGTAGCGGCCGGGGCCGTGGAGCTTCGTGAACGCTTCTTTCACGCGGCCATCGGCATCCGTCGTCGCGCGCGCGACGGCGTGCCAGCCCTTCTTCTCATCCGTGTGCTCGAGCACGATCTCGACGCCCGCCGCCGGCTTGCCGCTCGTGAGATCGAGCACGTGTGAGGTGATCGCCATCGGTCCTCCGCTGTGGGTCAGGCGCCCGCGAGCAGCTTCTCGAGGCGCAGCCGTGTGATCTTGTGGAGCTCGCGCGCGGTGATCGCGCGCTCGGTCGCCGCGTCGTTGCCGAGCCGCCGGCCAAGCGCCGCCAGCATCTCGCTCGTGCCGAGGCCGGTCGCGCAGAGGATGAACGTGTGACCGAAGCGCCGCTCGTATTCCTCGTTGCCCTCCGCCAGCGCTGCGCGCGCGGCGTCGTCCGCGGTCCCGGCGCCGGATTGCTCGCCGACGGACCACGCCTGCTCGCGCGCGGAGAGCGCCGCGCGGGCCCGAGACCCGCCGAGCCGCGGATGGCGCGCGATCGCGTCGTGGAGCTGGGCGTCGCTGAGTCCCGCCCAGGTGCGGTCGGCTGCCGCGAAGAGCCGGTCGCGATCGCCGAACGGCCGCGCGGCGAGCATGCCGTCGACCCATGGGACAGCGCCGCAGCAGGCCGTGAGCAGCTCGCGGGCCTTCTCGATCGGGGCCCGGTCCAGCTCGGTCACGTTCATGCGATCGCGCCGAACACGCGCAGCCGCGCCACGCCGCCGTCCGGGTAGATGTTCAACCGCACGTGCGTCGCCGGCGCCGAGATCGCGTCCCAGGCGTGACGCGCGTGCGGCTGGAGCGGCGTCTCGGCGAGCAGCGGCTGCCACTTCGCACCCTGCTCGAGCGCCGTGGCATCGGCGCCGGGCGCGTCGCACCACTCGAGCATGCAGCGCCCCGGGGCGTTGCCCTTGAAGTGATCCGTGTCCAGCTCCAGCCGCTGGATGGCGCCGCGCGCGGCGAGCCGCACGATCGTCCAGTCGTGGCCGGGCCCGCGCCGGCGGCGCGTCTCCCAGCCGTCGCCCATGTGCGTCGAGCGGCCGGGGAGGATCAAGTTCTGGCGGTGGCCGAAGAACATGTCGCTGCAGACCACGACGTAGCCGCCGTTCTCCATCGCCGCCAGGTCCAGCACCTGGCCGCGCGCGAGGCGCGCGGG